>SDBV01009279.1_pt1 | contig 13106 bp, 9 predicted proteins | sample 2277081 | NCBI WGS metagenome assembly SDBV01 (sample SAMN10402039, study PRJNA504765) | marine sediment metagenome | isolation source: marine sediment core GS10_PC15, 223 cmbsf | place: Arctic Ocean: Southern Knipovich Ridge | collected 2010
GAGGAAAGAAAAAGCGCTTGACTTTTATCATAGTGGAATAATTATAATCTGAGTCAAAGTTTTTTCTGACAAAAGCACTCTGTAAAAGAAAAAATAGTTGGTATTTTTTAGAAAATGGAACAAAAAAATCGTGATTACATTCAGGATTAATACATTTAACTCGTGCTACACCTTGTTTAAAATCACCGCATTTTAAATATTCTTCTACTACAGAGGTAATTCTCTCCAAGCTATATCGTCCACATTCTTCTGCATACTTTGACTCATAATTTTAGATTTTTTATTCGCAAAAGCAATGGCGCTTCCCAGTCCGAATCTTCGATATATTTAAAACTTCTTCTAAACCACGCAAATATACCTGCATCTTCTTCCAGCACATATTTTTTCGCATGGACATCTTTTTCAACATATATCTTATTTGATGGATGTCATATGGGTTAGCAATGAAGAGTAGTTTTCAAATTTTTCATGGACTTTACAAATCCCTATACGAAACCACTCAATTTTCCATCCCTCCGAGAAGGAGTCCCGGATATCATCTTTGCTCACTGTTGGAGGGTATCGATTTGGATAAACGGGATATTCACCAGCCTCGTTACCAAGACACATCATGAGAAATTGACCCTTGCTCACACAAACTTCCTTCAATGCGCGAATGTAGGTTCGACGGTCCGTACTACTAAGATTGTGAAAAAGCCCGAAGTCGATCACAGTGTCAAACTTCTTATCAAGTGTTCTAATTTTTAAGGCGTCAAGTGTAAGAAACGTAACATCGACTTTTGCATTGGCAGCTTTTTGTTTAGCAATACTAATGGCTTTGGCGGAAAAATCGACTCCGGTCACTTGGAAGCCACGACTAGCAAGATAAATGGCATTGTCACCGGAACCACATCCCACATCCAAAACTGTAGGTCCACGAATCTCCCCCTTCTCAGCAGTTGCTATGAGGTCAGGCTGTGCCTGGTCGATAGTCCAAGGTGGTTTAGCGAACCTATACCAGATATCAAAAAGTAGTTTTTTAATTATCATATTTTTTAATGATAGTAAAATTTATAATCTGCATCAAGTGTTTTTGAGGTGAAAATCTCTTGAAAGGATAAAATATAATTGATTGCAGGGAAATTATAGAGCAGCTAGTGAATGGCGATGATGAGTTCAAAATACATGAATGGTCTATATATAGCCCTGTGACATCAGAACTTTTCGTTTAGAAAATAATCCTGATTATCAGGAGTGCCTAACCAGTATATTACGCCATTCACCTTATTATTTTACAGGGAAATTTGAATGAGTTTTTAAGGAAGAAATTAAAAAAGTATTTATTATCGTGGATTTAACATTTCTTCAAGCTATTTCTTAAATTTATAGGTGTTATGTTAAAAAAGTTTTTCTCTCTTTATTTTTCAATATGCTTGATAAAAATCATTAGAAAATATAGAATTTAAGTAGGATTAAAAAAGTGGGTTGTTATCCCGAATAGATGGTATACCAGTTATCCCCGTCTCTAATAGGGTCTACAGTCGTCCACCTGCCCAGGTTTGGTGTATAATCCCTGAAGCCGTAGTTATACAGCCTTAAGTGCAGAATTTAGAAAAACAAAACAAATATAGCTCTACTTCTCCCAAAACAAACAACCAAAATTCCATCCCTATAAAAATTTAAAAGAACAATTGCCTTGCATATCCTTTATAATAAAAATTATACAATTAATTATAAATAACAAAAATAATTATTTTACATTTCTATCTTCTCTAATTTTTCTGGCCAGAGCTTCTACATTATCATTATCCTCCAACCATATATAGCGATTCTTTGGTATAATCCCCATCTCCAATTTCATATTGTTGTAAAAAAGGGATCATTCCCACAACTCCCAATTCACGTTCCAGAGCTTTAAAACCTGCCAATCTTATTTGTTCATAAGTCATACTATTAACATTCATTTATCTAATTCCTGCTTGAACCATATAAGAGGGTTCTTCATTTTCTTTTTTTAAAGGAATTTAAATAATTGACTCATAGATACTTAAGAAACTATACTTTATATATAAACATTAAGATACAGGACAGTTCTATGGATAGAAAAGACATTAAGAGTATGGGAAAGGTTAGAAAGTCTCTGGTAAATTTTTTAAATCGAATACCCATTTTTGATAAACTTGAAGATGACGAACTTGGATTAGTAATCAGATTCATGGGTTTTAAAAAACTGGAGAAGGGAGGGATCTTATTTAAAGAAGGGGAAGAGGGAAATTTTGTATTCTTTGTTGTTGACGGCTGTCTTGATGTCATGAAAAAATCCATTTCCGGAGGCAAGGTAGCAATAGCTACATTAGTAAAAGGCAAATCTGTGGGTGAAATGTCTGTAATTGATAGTTTTCCAAGGTCTGCTACTGTAAAAGCAAGAATAGAATCATCATTAATAATTATGACAATAAAGGGCTTTAATTTAATATTAGAGCAGCATCCTAAAATTGGTATTAAAATATTAAAAGGGATTTCACGCTTAATCAGTTTAAATTTAAGAAAAACTTCAAGCAGGCTTGCAGATTATATGCTTCCTTTAGAGTAAAATTAACTATCGTAAAATTAAACTGGCAGCTTATTTACCTCTTGTGAATATTCCTCATATGATGTGAATACTAGTTCATTGAGCTTCTTAGATTTTTCAACATTATAAAATATAACCTTGTTTCTTCCACTGTTTTTTGCTTTATAAAGCGCTTTGTCTGCAATACTTATTGCCCGTTCGTAGTCCTTGTAATGAGTGCAATCTACAAGCCCTATGGAAATTGTTGTGGAAATCTTGTTTTGTGAATCTTCTGTGTTTTCAGGGTTTTTGGGTTTTATCAATTGAAGGTTCATCTTTTCAACTGCAGACCGGATTCTCTCAGCGTCAAGTATTGCATCGGATATCTCTTCAAACAATACAATCAAAAACTCTTCACCGCCGTACCTTCCTGCAAAACCTTTTTTACCAATAGTGTCCTTTATTGTTTTTGCTGTCTGGGCCAATACATGATCTCCGAATTGGTGGCCGTATTTATCATTAAATAATTTAAAATGATCTATATCGAGCATTCCAAAGCATAGTCCCCTTCCTGCATCTATATCGTGTTTGTACTTCTCAAATTCATTTTTGGAAATAGTTATTATCTTTTGCCTATTGTAAATTTCCGTTAACATATCAAAATCTAAAGAAGGATCCCTTGGTATATGAATTTTGAAAGATTGAGGGCCTTTTTTTTCTTCATCTTCCCAGAACTTTTCTTCTTTTTCTCCAGCGAGCTTAATGCTGTCGTCTGTATTTACAATAAAGCTTTTGTCATCATTAACAAGATATGTAAAAAGTTCAAGAAAGTCCTTAAAAATCTCAAAAAAACATATCTGGGATTTACTTATTAATTCTGAATCAGAAGTATTCTCAAAGATTGTTTCTGTATATCGTTTAATTTGTCTTACAACAGGAAGATATTCGAATGAATTAGGAGAATTATGTTCTGAAAAATCAATTATCAAATTTGTTTTAAGGTCTTCGTATAATTTTTTTCCGATTCCTATTTCGTCTTTAATGATATTCGAATTGATGTCTCTATGAATAGAACAAATGTATTGATATGTCCTTTCTATTAGATCATAAAACTCGAGTTTAATTTTGTCAAAATGAACATAATCGCTGCTTTTGGATTTTGTTTGAAGCTCTTCGAATTTGCTCAAACTGAATTTAAAGTTATTAATTGTATGTTTACGTATTTGATTTATTTCACGCCATACTATCTTTTTATACTTTTTCTCAAATATTGTTGTTTCTAAAGGAGTTCTTGTACGTTTTTTTATATAATCAAGTTTATCAAAATATGGATAAAAGAGCTTGGATTCACAGTCCTGCCATTCAATCTTTAAATCAAAGAGTTCTTCTCTTAATCCCTGTACGGAGAGCAGAGATTCAAGAACAAAGCCGTTTATCGCGGAAAGAATGTTATAAGATATTTTATACAATATAAATACTATCCTTATTGGATCAAACATGGAAACGAGTTTTAAACTTTCATGAAAGGCCTGATTGCTGTTATTAAAAAACTCATAAAAATAGGGAAGCAGATACTCATTTGTATATAATTTATCTATATTCGAATAAGGAAAAAGGATGTTAAGGGTCTCAAGTATCTCGTTAAATTGAACGGAAATGTTTGCTTTTTTTTCATGCTCGAGCATAGCGATCTTGTTTTTCTGTTCTTCTCTTGCTTTTTCCATTATCATTTTCTTATGCTTTTTCTTAAAGGAATCATATGAAAGTATGTTATCCTCGGTTAAGCCTAAGAATCTGAATATTTTTGCTGTTTTTTCTTTACTTGTATTCTCTTCTTTGTAAAAGGCGTTTATCATTTTTAGTAGTGCGGGATAGAGCTCTTTTTTGAATTTTGTTAAATTTTTGATGTATATATCAAAAAGTGCAACACAGAAATTAAGATCATTCTGAATTTCACGGTTCATTTCAGGAACATCTTTAAATTCATCAGACATATGTTTTTCACATATATTCTTACAATTTGTAATCATGGAGGTTAGCATCTCAGGTTTTATTTTCTCTATAGATAAAAGTAGTTTATAAATACCTTTTACTATCCATACAAGCTGTGAAATACGGATTTTTACTTGATTTTCATATGTGAGTTTTAAATAATCCAGGTTAGTAAGTATTGTTCTATCGAGCTGTGCCAATCTATTAAGATACTCTAATGTGAACGCGCCTGATTTTTCTCTTATTTCATTTATTATATTGCTTTGATTAATATTGCTTTTAGAGCCGAGTAATAAGTTCGATAATTCAACAAGTTCGTAAATTGTGTCTCTTAGCGAATATTTATTAGGATTTCCTGTTCGAAATCCCTTTTCTGACAGTAACAGCTCGGAAAGGGAATTATTAATATAATCTTTCAATCTGGGATTAAATATAAGGAAGAAATCTTTGAACCACTCAGGAAAATGAGTAATTGCATAGCCGTTAAAAAAAGCCCATGTATCAATTTTAAACCTTAATTTAGGTGAAATATCCTGCAGCAGATCTTCCAACCGTCTTTTTGATTTGTCATTTGAGCTTATATTTTGAACAAAATCAAAGCCGCTAATGTCTTTATCTTTCGATTGACGTTTCTCTCTTCTTAAGATGATACCATATTTTCTTCGTTTGCTGCCGTCATATCCTCTGGATTTAAGTTCTTCAAGTATATCTTTTTCGCTTTTTTGTTGCATGAGTCTACTCTTCTAAAATATCTCAAGAATTACATTTTATCAAAATATCTACTATTTTTTTTATATCAAAATATTAGAATTGTCTCCGGTAATTAACAGGTATTTATTATGACTCTGTGATACCACGATGCTTTATAAACATAAGAATACCTCGCAGCTCTGCTACCGTAATTCTTTATTATAAATAGAATTTAAAATAACAGCAAGGACAAATTCGTTATTTATTGAATTCTTTAACAAGTGTAACGCGGTTACCTGTTTTATTATATGATATTTTATCGAAAATGTTTTTTGCCAGTAATATACCCCTGCCGTGGAAAGACGGGTTATTCGAACTATCTTTTAATTTGCTTAATGATTTATTTACATCAAATCCCTTGCCCTGGTCTGTTATCCTGTAAATTACTTTTACAGGGGTTAGTGGATATTCGATTATAATTTTTTTATCCTTATATTCGGAATCTTTCTGTCTTTGACGTATAAATATGAATTAGTTATTTTCTTCAATTGCTTTTGATTTTTCTTCGTTGCTTATATCGAGATTTCCATGTTCGACTGCATTTATAAGTATTTCTCTTAAGCCCATAAGTATCTGAGATATACTTTCTTCATTTAGAAACTTTGGAAGATAACTTACAAGCCTGGTGCTGATTTCTTCTATTGTTAATAAATAATTATCTATTACATATTTTGCGCTTTCTGATTGTATATATTTTAAAATAATGTCTTTATGAACACGCACAGCTTTACCTATGATTTCATAATTATTTCCCAATTCGAGGTATTCAAATGTGATATCATAAGTTTTTGGTTCTGTAGAAAAGAATGTTTTAAGTCTTGCTTTTAAATTTACTCTTTTCCTGTTCTTTTTAAGCATATCCAGCTTATCTTTAATAAAGTCCTTAAAAAAGTCTTTGCGGTCCTGTTCAAGGTAAAGAATATCAAAAAATTGCTTATTATAAACTACTTTTTACAATATTTTTACATTTATTTTACAACTCTCTGACAATCATTTTTAATACAGGGAATATATTTAATATGAAAACTAATGATAAATAGGAGTTTAATTATGTTAGCTAAATCAAATGTTAGAAAAAATCTAATTATTTTTTTAATTTTGGGTTTTATCCTGCTGAGTTCATGCATTGGATATTCGGATGATGCATTAATTCAGATTAGCATTCTTCTTGATACAAGCAACAGTATGGACGGCCTTATAGACCAGGCAAAAACTCAAGTTTGGAAAATTGTAAATGAGCTCGCGCTTGCGGAATGGAACGGAACAAGCCCGATGTTAGAAGTCGGTTTGTATGAATATGGCAATGACAGCCTTAATCCTGGAGAAGGTTTTGTGCGCATGGTTGTTCCATTAACATCAGATCTCGATAAGGTCTCTGAAGAATTATTCAATTTAACAACAAATGGAGGAAGCGAGTACTGCGGAACTGTTATACACAGGGCAGTTCATGGGTTGGATTGGAGCTCAAATCCGGACCATTTAAAACTAATCTTTATTGCAGGCAATGAAGAATTTACTCAGGGGAATATTGATTTTAATAATGCCTGCAGGGATGCAATAAGCAGCGGAATAATTGTGAATACTATTTTCTGTGGAAATATTGATGAAGGAATCCGTGTTATGTGGAAGCAGGGTGCTGATTTATCAGATGGAAAGTATATGAATATAGACCAGAACATTCAGATTGTTTATATAGAGGCGCCTCAGGATGAAGAGATAAGGATGCTTGGAGAACAGATTAATGGAACTTATATCCCATATGGAGATTTTGGTGATGATTATAGTGCAAGACAGGAAGCGCAGGATTTAAATGCCATGTCCATGAGTGAAGAAGCAATTGTACAGAGATCTATTTCTAAAGCGCAGTACTTCTATTCCAATTCAGGCTGGGACTTGATTGACGCGTTAGCGGATGGTGTTGTAGTGCTTGATGAAGTAGAAGAAGACGAACTGCCGGAAGTAATGAAGAACATGACCAATGAAGAGAAAGAACAATATGTAGATGAAAAACTTTATGAGCGCGAACAGATCCAGAACAGAATAAATGAGCTTAATGAAGAGCGACGTACATATATAGAAAACCAAACGCAAAACAGCGCGGAAAATACTTTGGACTCTGCAATTATTAATGCAATCCATGAACAGGCAATAGAGAACAATTTTACATTTAACTAATATTAGAATGGCTATAATAGTTGTTGGAAATTTAAAAAATTCGTAACCCGGCTGCTAATAAGGGCAGCCGGTATTAAATAGTTGATTTGGAGGAAAAAATGAATAGGAATATTTTTAAATTATTTATCATTCTGTTCTTCTTTACTGTATTAAACATCTTTGCAGACGGATTTATTGTAATTCCGGAGCAGAATATTTCTTTAACACAGGATCCGTTCCCTTTAGAAGTTAAATATCATAATGTCCATGTAGAGATTACAGATAGAACTGCAACAACATATATAGAGCAGGAGTTTTATAATTCGGGTTATGATACTCTGGAAGGTCTGTATATTTTCCCAATCCCTGCAGGAGCAGTTATTAATGAGTTCAGTATGTTTATTAATGGTGTGGAAGTATATGCAGAACTTCTGGATGCAACACAGGCAAGAAATATTTATGAAGAGATAGTTGCAACAATGCGCGATCCTGCCTTGCTTGAATATAATGGAAGGAATATTTTTAAGGTAAGGATATTTCCGATAGAACCTCATTCTATTAAAAGGATAAAAATATCTTACAATGAAATCCTGGAAAAGAATATGAATACAATTGAATATATATATCCTTTAAATACGGAAAAATTTTCTCAGAGCCTTCTCGATAATGTCTCTGTAACTGTAAATATTAACTCGGGTAGCAGCATAAAAAATATATACTGTACCAGCCATAATGTAGAAGTTATTCGAAACGGAAATAATGCATTAGTGAGTTATGAAGAAGTTAATGTAAAACCGGATACAGACTTTGTTTTATACTTTACGCAGGATGAGTCGGATTTTGGTGTATCTGTTTTAACTCATAAATTTTCTGGTGAAGATGGCTTTTTCTTTATGGATATTAATCCGGGAATAGAGGAGGTTTCTATAACTGAGAAAGATATAACTTTTGTGCTTGATTCATCCGGGAGTATGATAGGCAGTAAGCTTGAGCAGGCTAAAGAATCTCTTCTTTTTTGTTTGTATAATTTGAACAATGGCGACAGGTTCGAAGTAATAAGATTTTCCACAGAAGCTGAAAGCCTTTTTAATGGACTTATGCCTGCTAACGGGCAGAATTTAAATGCTGCAGATAATTTTATTAATAACTTCCGGGCAATCGGGGGAACGAATATAGAGGAAGCTCTGGGACTTGCATTAAATGCATATGAATACAGTGACAGGCCTCATATGGTGATATTTATTACTGACGGCAAACCAACTATAGGCGAAACAAATGAGGATAGCCTTATCGCGGAAATAGAATCGCATAATATTGGAAATATGAGAATATTTACATTTGGAATAGGGAATGAAATAAATACTCATCTTCTGGACAGAATTACAGATGTTACGAAAGCTTACAGGACTTATATCGGGCCGGATGAAGACCTCGAAGTAAAGATATCGCAGTTCTATACTAAAGTGCAGTCCCCTGTATTAACTGATATAAAAATATCTGTAGATGGAAGTATACAGTTTCTGAATACTTTTCCGGACCTGGATAATCTGCCGGACCTGTTTTATGGTTCCTCTCTTACTATACTTGGAAGGTATAGAAAAAATAACGGGAATAATTCTGCACAGATTATTATAGAAGGGAAAATAAATAGTGAGACTAAAATATATACTTATGATATTACTTTTCCGGATGAGAATAAAGACAATGAATCTATTCCTAAAATTTGGGCAGCGAGAAGAGTAGGGCATCTTCTTGATTTAATAAGGCTTTATGGTGAAAGCAGAGAGCTGATAGATGAAGTTGTATATCTTGCAAGGAATTACGGTATTGTTACGCCTTATACAAGTTATCTTATTATAGAAGACGAGCAGAGGCGTGTAGTCCGGCATGAGCTTGATGAGCTTCACCAGACGCTTGGCAATATGCGAAACAGGTCTGAGGAATTTGTAGAAAACAGTAGAGCAGATTATGATAATTTTTTCCTGGACTCAGGAGTGGAGAGTGTACAGCTAAGCAGAGAATCCCAGGAACTTAATTTAGCAGAGAATAAACAACAGTTATTTCAGGGTGTAGACAGGCTTGCTGTACTGGATAATGAAGGAGTAATTATCAATATAAATGAGGAAGTGAAAAATGTTCAGGGAAGAGCATTTTATAATTCCGGGATATTCTGGAATGATTCGCAGCTTCAGTCGCAGTCAAATTTAAACATAGTCCGCATACAGTTTGCAAGTAAAGAGTATTTCGAGTTAATTGAAGATGAACCGGAATCCGCGGAAGTTCTTGCCCTTGGCAGAAATGTCCGCTTTGTTATGAATAGCCAAATATATGAGATTTATGAATAGTCATATATTGATAATAAATGTTAGTATAATTTATTGTACAGGAATTTCGAATGAAATTCCTGTACAATAGTAGAGCCCGGCCGCTAAAGATTTTAGTGGCCGGGCGACAGCTTATAAACAAATAATAGTACATGGATGTACTATTATCTAAGGAGATAATGAATAATAATATATTATGCATGCTTTTAAAATAAAACCTAAATTGGTAATATTCTTTATTCTCGCAGTATTTATACCAAGCAGCATATTGTGCTACATGGCAATAAGGGCAATCTCATTAGAGGAAGCGTCAATAGAAAAAAGCATGCATGGTACTTTATTTTCAGAGGTTGTCCATACTATTTCATTAATAAATAATGAGATAAATTCAACTGCAGAGGAATTAAATTCCATGCTAATATTTCCTGAAGAACCCCTTGAGCAGGATATATTACGTGAACTTGCTAACAGACTAAAAGAAAGCTCCATACTTGTAAAAATACCTTTTGTGCTTTCTAAGGATAAGAATATTTTATGGCCGGTTCAGAACAACGAGCTAATAAAGGATGAAATTGTATTTATAACCTGGAATAGAAATTTTTTTCTTAATAAGGTATCTATTCCAGTATATCAGAACATCGCGATTGTTTATAAAGATACTATAATTAAACAGACTGAAAAAGATATCAATATACCTCTTCTGTCGAGGGATGAACCTTTAGTAAGCAGTACCGGTGATATTCCAGAACAAATGGAAACTTTCGGCGAAGTCTCGGAATTGGATTTGGTTGATGAAGATTATAATAGTCGTAAGGAGATTGCACCAGATGCAGCTCTGGATAAAAAATCCGGCATTATTCTATATAGTGTTCCGGATGAAGATTCCGACTTATTTGCTTATTCTGATGAAATTACAAGATCTGCATCCAGTGAAGCAGCTCTCGAACAAGAAGAACCAGTAGAGGAAATAAAAGAAGAATATTTTGCTCCGCCGGAAGATTTATATGCGGATTCCGAATCAAATGAAATTTTACAGCAGAACATGATGAATCAGCAGGCAATACTTGAATTCAGCCAGGATGAATCATTAAGAGCGAGGGTATACGAACAGGCAGAAAAAGAGGGACAGGAAATTCAGGAAAGAACAGTATACACACAGCAGACTGTTATTCAGACAGAAAAATCAATTTTTATATCCGGGCCTAAAACTTTTAATGAAATTATCGCGGATAAGGATTATGGAATTATACCGCGAATAATAGAAGAAAAGCTCATGCTTATTTTCTGGAAAAAAAACATTAATGGAGAAATTCTCGGCTGTGTAATTGATCTTGACGCGTTAAAGGACAGAATATTCGGTATTGTTCAGAATGTTTATTCTGATGTACGGATACTTACAATCCTTGATGAAACAGGAAAACCATTGCTTTACCCAAAAAGCGAAGAAGCAAGAGACTGGAGAATCCCCTTTGTGGCATTGGAAATAAGTGAAGTGCTTCCGAGATGGGAAGTTGCCGCGTACCTGACAGATCCGTCTATTATTTCATCGCGCGCAGATACACAGGCAATGTTTATGTTGATACTTATTACTATACTTGCAGTGTCTATTATCGCAGGCGGAAGTATCGCGTTAAAGCTTATGTACAATGAAGTGAAGCTTGCACAGCAGAAAACTACTTTTGTTGCAAATGTATCGCATGAATTAAAAACACCTTTAACATCTATAAGGATGTTTGCGGAAATGTTAAGGTCTAAAAAAAACTTAGAGAAGAGCCGCGCTAAGAAGTATCTTGATATTATGGTATCGGAAACAGAGAGGCTTACAAGGCTTATTAATAATGTACTTGATTTTTCAAGAAGAGATAAAAGTAAAAATAATTATAACTTCAAAAAAGTAAATATTGTAATGTTAATAAAAGGGATGATTAAGAATCAGAAAGTGAGGCTCAAAAATAATGGATTTGATATATCGTTTAAATCCGCTGTAAAGGAAGCTTTTGTTACTGTAGATGAAGAAGCTGTTAAACAGGTTGTCCTTAATCTTGTTTCTAATGCGGAAAAGTATTCTGAAAATATTAAAGAAATATCTGTTGAGATTACAGTGTCATGTGAATATGTTTTTATAAATATACAGGACCGCGGGATTGGTGTGCCTGTAAAGCACAGAGAAAAGATTTTTAAAGAGTTCTATAGAATTAATGACGGGCTTACAGCAAAGGCTGGGGGAAGCGGGCTGGGTTTATCTATTGCCCGGAAAATTATTGTAGATCATAAAGGTGAAATTATTTATATTCCGAGACAGGACGGTGGAAGTATATTTCAGATTAAATTTAAATTGGAGTAATAAGCCATGAAAAAAAGAATTTTGGTTGTAGAGGATGATTTATCAATATTAACGGGCCTGGAAGATCTGCTTAAAGATGAAGGTTATGAAGTAAGTACTGCTGTAGATGGAGAAAAAGCATTAGAGCTGTACAATAGAGAAAAATTTAATTTGATACTTCTGGACATCATGATCCCGGAAAAAAGCGGTTACGATGTCTGCAAGGAGATAAGAAAAAAAGATCCTGCTACTCCTATTGTAATGTTAACAGCAAAAACAGAAGAGGTAGACAAGGTTATAGGCCTTGAACTTGGTGCGGATGATTATATTATTAAACCCTTTGGTGTAAGGGAGCTGCTTGCAAGAATAAAAGCTGTACTTCGTAGAGCTTCTATAGAAGAATTAGAAGATAAAGACGAACCTATAGAATTCGGAAATGTTCATATAAATACAAAAACATTTAAAGGCACAAAAGATGATAAAAAGTTTACATTAAAAAAACGCGAGATTATGATCCTGGAATTTTTTAAAAAGTATGAAGGGGAGGTTTTAGACCGGAACACACTTCTTAATAAAATATGGGGCTTGCAGTACACAGGTACAACCCGGACTCTAGACCAGTATATCGCAAAACTAAGGCAGAAAGTGGAAGATGATCCTTCAAACCCTAAACATATAATCACTATACATACTGTAGGTTATAAATTTATTAAAGAACCTTAATTGGGCATGTAAAGATCGGGTTCTACTTTATGAGATAAATTTCTCGCCCGCTTCGCTAAAAGCTCGCCAACAGACTGTGTGAAAACAATTCTTAAAAAATCAGCTTTCTGAACTTTTCAGCTTCTTTAGAATATACTATTTTATTGAATTATATCAACTTTTTAAGGCCATTATGAGTTTATCCATAGTAACAATATTTAAAACTCTTTTAAAGTTATTCGTTGCTTAAATTTGTAATTGATTTTTTTATAAGGAAGGCTGAGAATATTATATGCATTTAGAGTATGAAAAGTTGACAAATAAAATTGTA
>SDBV01009280.1_pt1 | contig 13106 bp, 11 predicted proteins | sample 2277081 | NCBI WGS metagenome assembly SDBV01 (sample SAMN10402039, study PRJNA504765) | marine sediment metagenome | isolation source: marine sediment core GS10_PC15, 223 cmbsf | place: Arctic Ocean: Southern Knipovich Ridge | collected 2010
TAACGCTGCTGTGGGCCGACGGCGCGATCGAGAAGCAGTGGCTGCAAGTGACCGTGCTGGCCAACGCCGACACGGGCCTGGCGGCCGACGACGTGTTTTACTTCGGCAACGCCATCGGCGAGTCGGGCAACTCGACGGCCGACGCGAAGGTCAACGTCTCCGATATGCTCGGCACCCGGGAAAACCAGCGCAATTTCCTCAACCCGGCGCCGATCGACTTCGCCTTCGATTTCGACCGCGACGCGCGGGTCGACGTAGTTGATCTGCTCATCGCCCGGAACCACGGCACGCATTTCCTCAACGCGTTGAAGCTGATCAACGTGCCGGCGGCCAAGGCCGCCGAGGGGGTAAATGACGAAGCACAAATCACAGATAACGAAGAGGCGTCTTCGTCCTTCGCCATTCGTGTTTCGGGCTTTCTCAACTGGCTGTACCAGTACGACCTGGGACAACGCGGCGCACGGCAACGCACCGAGAAGGACAAGCCGGCCCCCGGGGCCGTCGACGAAACTCTGGCTGCCTATTGGTCGTGGACCGGCTAGGCACTACCGGGGCGGGGAAGGCATTCTATTCTTCCTTGGCATTCCACCAACCAACGGAGATTATTCGATGTCACGACTCAACCTCGCCCCCCTTGTTATCATCGGCGCCACGGCGATGGCCTTGCTGATGCCGGTTGCCCTGAGCAGCGCGGCAGACGCCCCGGTCAAGGTGTTCATCCTGGCCGGCCAGTCCAACATGGTCGGCGATGGCCGCCTGGACCCGGCCGAAACCAAGGGAACGCTTGCCTACATGGTGCAGAAGTCCGACAAGCAAAACCAGTTCAAGCACCTCGTCGATGAAGATGGCAACTGGGTCGAGTGCGACGACGTCTGGTTCTTCCAGCGCCAGGCCGTGAGGACGGGCAGGGGTAAAAGCCAGACGATCGAGACGGTTGACGTGGCCGGCCGGCTCAAGCCCGGGCTGCAAGGCTCGGGCGACAAGTTGAAGATCGGCCCCGAACTACAGTTTGGGCACGTCATGGGCGATCACTTCGGCAATCAGGTGTTGATCATCAAGACCGCGTGGGGCGGAAAGAGCCTGGCGATTGATTTCCGTCCGCCCCGCGCCGGCGATCCCCCCTTCGAACTCAAAGCCAACAAGAACGGCGTCAAGCCCGAAGTCGGCAAGTACTACCGGCTGATGTTGGCCGACGTGCGTCACGTGCTGGACAACCTCCCGAAGTACTTCCCCGAATACGACGGCCAGGGCTACGAGATCGTGGGCTTGGGTTGGCACCAAGGCTGGAACGACGGCTGCAACCCGCTCTACGCCGACGAGTACCAGAAGAACTTGTCCCGGCTGATCGAGGACGTTCGCAACGACCTGGGCGTCGAGGATCTGCCCGTGGTGATCGCCAGCAGCGGGTTCGGCGGGCACCAGCCGAACCTGCCCGGCGTGAGGGCTCGCATCCAGCGGGTTGTCGAGCCGGCCCAGATCTCGGTGGCGAGTAGGATGGACCACGTCACCTGCGTCGAAACCCGGGACTTCTTCCGCGCACGGGACCAGTCGCCCAGCGGCGCAAGCTATCACTGGAACAGCAACGCCGAGACGTATTTCCTGATCGGCGACGGCATGGGCCGGGCGATGATCGAGCTTCTGAAAAAGTAACCTGTCCCCACGGAGCTTGGCCGCGGTCGTCCGCCAGGCACGGCAGCCCGGGTACGGTCGACCGCCGAGTTGATCGTATACCCCGTTGTTTCTCGTTTTCACCGGGCTGCCGGCAGACGCTACGGCCGGCCGACGGTCAGCGAGACCGGCTGGTCTTTGCGGTCGGTGAGCGTCGCCTGCAGCTTGAAACCGCCGGCGGTCTTCGTGTACTTAAACGGTCCCGTGCCGAACGGATCGCGATAGGCATCCTTATCGAGCACCTCCGGTCCGTGTAGCCGCTCGGCGATGGCGGCCTTCAGAAGGGCCAATCGCGTTTGATGGGCGGCTTCCACCGTCCGCGGTGTTCCAGTCAGGCATGGCCATTTCCGCGAAGTTGTCGTCTCTTATGTTCTTAGTTGCGCGAGGCGCGAGCATTTTACATCATCGTCCCCGAAAAAACCCCGGCGGGCGAGGCAGGGGGTAGCCGAGTACACATCAGCATAAACAAGAAACTGGGGTAGTTGCTCCCCTCGGTGGTACTGTTGGGTACGGGTTCATGCAGCGGTTTGTAGATCGTCGTGGGGAGCGGATTGCGGGATTCTCTCGGGCTTTGATCGGGTTCTGTTTCGGGCAACCCTGCGAATGATCAGCCACCTGCGGCGCGGAGCGTCAGTGAGCAATACGTTGTCCGGACCATCTTCAACCGGCAGGATCCGCAAGGGCTTCCTTGTCGGCACGTTGTTTTCCATGGTGGGCCAACGTTCCCTTGCGGGGCAAGATGAAGCAGAAGGTGGAACCTTGTCCCTGGCCCTCCGATTCGACCCACATTCGGCCGCCGTGCACTTCGATGATTCGCTTAACCAGCGCCAGACCTATTCCCGTGCCGTCCCTCTGGGGATCCAGTTGATCGAAGAGTCCAAACACCTTGTCGTGGTACCGCGGATCGATCCCGATGCCGTTGTCCCGAACGTAGCAGACCGTTTCCTTCCCGCCGCCGTCGTCCGCTTTGACGCCGATTTCGACACGCGGCTCGGGTTGGTCTCCCATGAACTTGACGGCGTTGTCGATTAGGTTCTGCAGCGCCTCCAACAGCCGGCGGCCGTCTCCGAAGACGACGGGCAGGTCGGGTGAGATTTCCACCCGGGCCCCCCGTCGCGCGATCCGGCCGGCGTTTAACTCCACGGCCTTGCGCGCCAGGTCCTCCAAGGCAACCTCTTTTGACGGATTGGCAACGCGTCCGACCCGGGAGAGATCCAGCAACTCGTCGAGCAACTGCCCCATGGTTTCCGCTGCGCCTGCGATGCACGCGATGTCCTTCTGGGCCCCTTCGGTACGGTTGCCGGCGATGTCTTCCTGAAGCGTCCCCAGGAAGCCCGTGATCGTGAACAACGGGCTCTTCAGATCGTGGGAGACCGTGTAGGCGAAGCGCTCCAACTCGGCATTCTGGGATTGCAGCTTGGCGATTGCCCGATCCCGTTCCTCTTCGGCCTGCTCGCGCCTGGCCACCACTCTGGAGACGAGCACGCCGAATATCATGAAAGACGCCATGATGACCAATCGGATGTAGACCTCGTGAGCGGGTACCTCGGTGATCAGCAAGCCCAAGAAGGTGCCCTCATAGAAAAAGAAGTAGTCCATCACCGCGTCGGCCATCCAGACAAACAACCCAAACGCAATCGAGACGGCAATAATGATTGTTCCACGGCTCATGACCTTTCCACACCCGAACGATGGGCGGCGCCTCGATCTCCAACTCGATGTGCTTGCTGCGAATCGACAACACCTTAACCTTGAGGTCCGGTCCGATGTGGACCACCGCGTCGCGGCCGATCTCCACGAGGAGCGCCGACGGCATGGCCAACAATCCAAGGCAGATTACTCGCCGTGACCCTTCTTGAATTATTGACAGGTGCAGTTGAATGTCAATTCCCGTTCTGCTGTTGCACTGGCGTTTCAGCCCGGGTGTACGCGGGCGGCACGGTCTATCATGTGCTGAACCGGGGGACCTGCTGACCTACTGCCTGATGCCCAATCATTGGCACCTGGTGGTCCAACGGGCCGGGAAGTGGCCTTTCAGCGGCCTTGGGTGTCGGGAACATGGTGGGACGGAGATCCCGTTGACTGCCTAGCCCGTCCGGCGACCGCGGAACTGGAAGGCGTTGGTCCATAGAGGCCTGGCAGAGGACCAGGTGCAAGGGGTGCGAGAGTGCGTCGCTGGCGGTCGTCCGCTAGGCACGGCAGCCTGGGTACGGTCGACCGCCGAGAGGCTGAGCCTCGAACTCACCTTCCGCGGTCCCGGCCGGCCGCGGAAGATGCAAAACAATCCGTGATGCCCCCTTTTCTTCCCCGGGCCGATTACCGGCTGCCCCGGGCGCCGCGCTTTCGGAGCTCGGCGAGGACTTTGATGATCTGTGCGTGCGCCTGCTTGGTATTGGAAATCACCAGCACGCCTCGGTCTGCGTACTCCCTGGCGGACGCCGGCCCCCCAACTTCCTCCCAGCCGGTCGGTTCGACGGTGGTAATCAGGTGCTCGATGAGGGCGTCGAAATCGACGAAATTGACCGCTCTGCGGGACAGCAGATCGGCGACCGGATAGACGACTATTTGCAGCGGCGTACCACCGACATTCGGGTTTTGGCCTACGTGAATTTGTGTTGTTCGGGGGGCGGCGCGCAGCGGTGCTCGAAAACGCGGCAGATTGCCAAGTCCGGCCAGCAGCGAGGCGATGTCCTGCTGTACCTCGGAACTCTGCCTGACGGTCATCTTGCCGCCCGCAAACGAGAGACTCCCGGGACCGCCGACCTCGTCCCAGGAATCTGGTGCGATGATGGTCGTGCAAAGTTCATGGAGGTCGTCGGTATTGCCTGCCGAGACTAGTTCCTTGACGGCGTAGGTTTCCACGGTCATCGCTTGCTTGCCCCGTGCTTCCGCTTGCCCGTGGTGGGCTTTCCACACCTTGACGTACCCACGGTCGGCCTGGCTGAGCCTGGCCAAGGGGACCCAGACCAGGCGTTGGTTGGATTTCCGCAGCCGTATGGAGTCCTGTTTGACCTCCACCAGCTCGGCCTCCGTGGTGTACTGCCCTTTGCTGCCAATCCAGGTCCGCACGTCCGCATCGGCTGCGGACGCAACGAGCAGCGGAATCAGCACCCCAGCGATACTGCACCTCATCTGTTTCCCTCCTCGATCGTGACTGATGGCTCGTCCATCTGAGGTGGTGAAGCCGCAAGAGGCGCTGCTGAGGTCTCAAACGCATCCGGTGTCTTCGGCACACCGATAGGCAAGCTATCGGTGCTGCCCTCTTGCGCCAACTTACGCCGATTCTGCCGGCGTTGTCAAGGGGCGCTAGGCTCGAAGGTCAAGATCTGTCCGGGGCACCCGGGTAAATCCGCAAATCCGCCGTTTGACCATCAGGGCACGATCCCTTTGCCGAACGACCGATGCCATCCTCTTGTTACCAAGGCAACCCCGCGTCCAACCGTCGGGCCATCTGGCGGAAGCGTACGTCGGAGAATAGAAAGAGGTGCGTCCACTTTTCTCGGGCCCGTCACTTTCGCTGGACCAGCACACCACGCTTTCCTCGGAACTCCCGCGTCATAGCACGCGGCATGCTTAGCCATTTCCTCTAAGTTTGCCAGATTTGGTGGCTGTCGGCGAGCTGCTTCTCGCATCTTTTCGTGCGTCATGGTCCTCACTCCACCTTCCACGCCTCCAGGCCGTTGGACGAAGAGATGATCAACGCCGCCGCACCGTTGATTTCGGTGGTGGCCAGGCCGGCGAGACTGGCCCCGTAGTGGAAGTCGTCCAGCGGCTTGCCGGCGGCGGTGAGGATGTGGATCGAGCCGTCGGGGCCGGGTAGCAGCCAACAGCCGGGGCCGTCGCGAGTGAGCCGGCCGGGGATGATCTGCTCGATCGGCCGCTCGTGGATGCCCTCGGGGAGCTGGTAGCTGAAGACCTCCTTGCCCGTCGGGTCCAGCCCCACCGCCAGGTTCTCTCCCGGTTTCAGTCCGGCCATGCCGCACCACTCGGGCCGGCCGTCGCCGTCGAGATCGGCGGCGACGATACCGCGGAGGAACCGCCCGGGCAGGCTGAGACTGCCTTGGGAGCGGCCTTGGGCGTCGAGGATCGCCAGGCCGTCGCTGGTGTTGGCGCATAGCAGACGGCGACGCCCCTGAGCGTCGGGCCCGCTCAACGCGATCCGCTGAACGTTGATCACCGCGGTGCGATTCGACCAGAGGGATTTTCCCGCCAGCGACGCCGCCCGAACGCCCAACACGCCCCAATAGCCGGCGTACAACTTCAACGTGCCGTCGCCGTCGAGGTCGCCGAGCTGCACGTCGGCGATTCCGGCGTGGGGGTTTTCCAGCGCCTCGGGCGGATAACTCGTCAGCAGCTCGAGGTTTTCGTCCAGCAGATGGAATCGCTGCTGTCCGGTGAAGAAGGCCACGAAACGTCGCTTCCCGTCGGAGCCGGTTGCCGTGCGCAGCGTGTTGATGAATTCGGTCTGCTCGATGGGCGGGGCGTGGTTGGCCAGCAGTTTGCCGTCGAGGCCCACTTCGGCCACCGATTTCCAGGTGTCGACCGCCAGCAGCCGCGGCGGACCGTCGGCCGAGGGGACCACCAGGACGTTGCACGGGGCACTGAGACCGTCGCATTTCCACAACCGCGTGAGCTTCAGCGTTTTCGGCGGGCTCGACGGGGCGATCTCGGCGGGCGCGATCGAGATCGTCTGCTGTCCGTCGGCGGCCGCTTCGGGCGGCTCGCCCTTGGCCACGGCCTCCATGGCCCGTTCGATCGCCTCCAGTTCCTTCAGGTACGTCTGCTGCAGGGCCTGATAAATGTCTTCGCCGGCGAGCACCTTTTCGAGTTTCTCCGGCAACGCGGTGGCCAGGTTCGGGTTGTCGCCGAACTCGAAGTCCTGCAACACGCCCCGGGCGTCGATGATGAACGTGGAAGGAACCGCCGTGGTGCCGAGCACGCTGACCTGGTTCGCCTCGAGATCGCGGAACAAGTCGAACTTTGCGCCCGACCCCGTCAGCGTCTCCTGAAGCGTCTTGTTCTCCATTTCCTGGTCGTTGACACTCACCACCAGCCACACGACCTTGTCGTTGGCCTGGTATTGTTGGCGAACCTGATCGAGCTTGGGCAGGTTGTCCAAACTCGGCTTCCACCCCACGGCCCAGAAATTCAACACCACGACCTTGCCGGCCAGCGTCTCGGGCGCGATCGGGCTTCCGTCGGGGGCGAAGAACCGAAACGGCGGGACCTTCTTGCCCAACAGTTGCGCCGGATGCGGCGGGCGGAACCATTTGACTAGTTCCGCGTCTTCGGGCGCCTCGAACTGAAAGGCCTTGGGGTCGATCCGGGCGTCGAACCGGGCGTCGGTGAATTCGCCCACCAGCGACACGCTTTCGACCGTTCCCCCCCGCTCTAGCATCTCGCGTAAGTCGCCGCCGGCCGGATAGTTGATCCGCCGCAAAACAAACGTCTCACGATCGATCCAGAACACCAGCGTCCCTTCGGCGCGCACCACCCGCACACGATAGCAATCGCGCCCAGCGATCCGCTGCGACTCTTCGAACGCGATCTCTTGGGCGTTTTCCAGGAGTTCCTTCAGCGGATCCTCGCCCAACAACAGGTTCAGTTGCGGCGAGGGACCGGCGTATCCGCCGTACATCAAGGCGCCGGCCAGGACCCGATCGGTGTAGACCGTCCGCAAGGTCAACTCGGGCGGCGCCTCCCGCTGCACGACCTGGCCCGGCAGGTCCAGGATCGCGGCGTGGAGTTGCTTGCCGTCGGAGACGACCCGGGCCTGATAGACCTCCATGCGGATCTGGTCGGGACGCCGCAGCGCGAGCGAGAACTTCAGCGTCTGGTCGATCGACTCCGGCGTCCGTTTGGCGATCAAACGCAAGCTGCCGCGGTCGGCATAGCTGGAGGCCTTTTTGTAGGCGGTGACCATGCTCCTGAGCACACCTTCGGCCGTGATCGATCCGTCGCCGACGGGGGCCGTCTGGCCGTTGTCGTCCGGGTTGCCCGCCGTGCTCGTGGGTCCATCGGTGGCCCCATCGCGGCGGGATTGCGCGGCGTCGGCCGAAGGCTTCGACTCGGACGGTGTTTCCGACGAACCACAGCCGCCGACGCTCGTCCATCCCAGTGCCAGGCAGCCGATCGTCAACAGGCCGCTGAGCAAACGGTGGGCCAAACTCGTGGATTTTGGTGGTGGGGGCATCGTGACTTGTAGGGGTTGGAGAGAGGTTTCGGGATGGGGGCGGCCGCGTCGTGTTTCCATGGCCGCGCAATTACTGGCCGCGCAATTATTCGCAAAGTGGGCCTTCAGGTAAACCTCGACTTCTTGACCACCGCGAAATTCCGCAGATAATAAAAGGCTGTGAGGTTTGTTTTACTCAATCGCCTTGTTTTCGCAGTTTGACTCGATGGCCGTTTTGCACTACGGAGCCGACTCGTCGATCGATCTGGAGCTTGCCGGGGGGGCGCTGCCGGTCGAATGTGGCGTGCCCCGGGGTCGGCCGCCGGACGATCTGGAGGCCGCCGTGGCCGCCAGCCTGGACGAACCGCTCGATTATCCCCCGCTGGGGCGAACCACCACGCCGGCGGATCGGGTCGTGGTGGCGCTGGACCGCGGCCTGCCGGAGGCGGCCCGGGTTACCGCCGCCGTGATCCGATCGCTGGTCGAGGCGGGCGTGGACCCCGACGGAATCGCCGTGCTTCGGACCGGCGACGACGTCGACGCCGACGATCCTTGCCGGCTGGTGCCCGAGGAGGTGAAACGGCGTATCGAGGTGCTCAGACACGACCCGGGCGACCGGCAGCGGCTGGCCTATTTGACCGCCACCGAGTCGGGCGAGCCGATCCTGCTGAGCCGCACGATCCAGGAAGCCGACCTGGTGTTGCCGATCGGCTGCCTGCACGACGAGGCGGCCGCCGGATACTACGGCCCCCACAGCACGATCTTTCCCGCGTTTTCCGATCGGAAGACCCTGGCGCGGTTCCGTTCGCTCGGATCGCTCAACGTCCGGGGCAGCCGCAAGCAGGAACTGAGCCTACAGGTCGACCAGGTGGCCTGGCTGTTGGGGATCAATTTCACGATCCAATTGGTTCCGGCGGCCGGGGGTTCGGTGTTGCACGTATTGGCCGGCCAAAGCGAGGCGGTTTGGCGGCGGGGTCGAGAGTTGTACCGGGCGGCCTGGAGTTGCCCGGCGCCGCACCAGGCGAGCCTGGTGGTGGCCGCCGTCGAGGGCGGCTCGAATCAGCAGGACTGGCAGAACTTCGGCCGCGCGGTCCAGGCCGCGGCCACCTTGGTCGAAGACGGCGGCTCGATCGCCGTCTGTTGCGACCTGGCCGCCGCGCCGGGTCCGGCTATGCAACGCATGATAGGCGCCTCCTCCCGCGACGCCGCGCTGAAACGGATCCGCAAGGAACGGCCCCCCGACGCCCTGCCCGCCGCCCAACTCGCCCGGGCGCTGGACCGCGCCAAGGTCTACCTGCTCAGCGGGCTGGATGCGACGACCGTCGAAGACCTGGACATGATCCACGTGGCCGCCCCCGACGAACTGGCCCGGCTGGCCCGGCAATACGAGTCGTGTATCTTACTGGCCAACGCATCGCACGCCATCGTAACCCTCAACCCCTAGTGTGATGAGAACCAACCGAAAACATCTTACCGCCCGAATCGCCCAGAACGTCGGCCGGGTCCGCCAGCGGATCTCGGCGGCGGCCGCGCGTGCCGGCCGGTCGGCCGACGAAATCATGCTGGTGGCGGTGGCCAAGTACGTGGGACCTGCCGAGATCCGCGCGCTGGTCGAAGCCGGCTGCACCGAGCTGGGCGAAAGTCGGCCCCAGTTCCTTTGGGAAAAGGCTGCGGCCTTGATGGAACTGCCCATCCGCTGGCACATGATCGGGCATCTCCAGCGCAACAAGGTCCGCCGCACCTTGCCGGTGGTTCAGATGATCGAGTCGGCCGACGGGCAGTCGCTGATCTCGGCCATCGACCGCATCGCCGGCGAGCTTTCCCGGCGGGTGCCGATCCTATTGGAGGTGAACGTCTCGGGCGACGCGGCCAAGCACGGCTTCAACCCGCCGGAGCTGGAGCCGCTGCTGCCGGAGTTGGTCGGCTACGGCAACGTGGAAGTCCGCGGCCTGATGTGCATGGCCGGTCGGAAAGGCGGAAGCGACGCCGCCCGGCGCGACTTCGCCGAACTGCGCAGTTTGCGCGACCGGCTTCGCGCGAACTGTCCGGAAGGGATCGCTCTGGAGGAACTCTCAATGGGCATGAGCGGCGACTTCGAGGAGGCGGTCGAAGAGGGCGCCACGATCGTGCGGATCGGCTCGGCGTTGTACGAAGGGTTGCCGGCATGATCGACCTGCAGCCGCACCCGGCCGGCACGATCCTGCCGGTGCGTGCCCGGCCCGGGGCCCGACGCAACGAGATCAGCGGCCAGCACGCCGGCATGTTGAAGGTCAGCGTGACCCAATCACCCCAGCGAGGCAAGGCCAACAAGGCGTTGATCGCCCTGTTGAGCAAGCAGCTTTCGCTGAGCAAATCGCAATTCGAGTGGATCGCCGGCGAGACCTCGCCGCAGAAGCGATTGTTGGTGCGGGACGTCACACCGGAAGAGTTGGCCCAACGGATCGCCGAAGTGCTGGCAGGCGGGGACGGACGATGATTGTAATTATTTGAGCGTGTCCGGGAATTCAAGGCTGTAGGGAACGGCCTCCGTGCCGTTCCGGTGCGATCGGTGACTCCACGGAACGGCACGGAGGCCGTTCCCTACAGAGGTTTCCAGCGTTTTGAATTCCCGGACACCCTCAATTATTTCGGGTATTTCGGGATTTGAGTGGCACTCGGCGACGACAGCCCACTGTTTAGCGGCCGCCGGCAAGGCGGCGACGCCAGGCGTAGAAGGCCAACCCCAATAGCCCCATGGCAGCCATGGCCAGCGTGCTCGGCTCGGGGATCGGGGCGAAGTTCAGGTGCAAATCGTTGCCGCTCTGACCGATCCAAAACGTGCCGCCGCCGAGGTCGTTCTGTAGCGAACCGGCGTCCAGGAAAAACGCGTCCGCATCAAACCCCCAGATGCCGCCCGTGGTGGCGACCAGCGTCAGCGAGTAGCTCTGCATGGCGTCGCCGTTGACGTCGCCCGCGCCGCTGACCGAATAGCCGAAATTCTCACTTGCGCTGTCCCCGTTGAAGGTGTAGATGGTGGTGGGGGCCGCGCCGGCTGGGGCCAGGTTTGCCAGCCCAACGGCCAACACAGTGACGAGGTGTAACAGTCGGTTCATGGTCTCTGCTCCCAACAAAATGCGATTTCTGTAAACGGTACACGTAGGGTGGCTGCTTGCACCCACGCGCAACACGTCGTAGCAGCGTCGGCGGGTGGCTGGGGTCGAGCCGCGAGGAACGAGCGGCGAGCCCCCAGTACGTACGAGCTGGGGGCTGATTGCTCGCTGCTCGCAATTCGACCCCAGCCACCCACTGGCCACTGATCGGGGAAAACGGTCGGAAAAGGAAAGCGGCGACAAGTCGCCGCACTCCAAAGTGTTTTCTCACAACCGCGGAGCAAGACGGCGGACGGCCCGTCGATTGAGGAGGAGAAGGCCGACCGCTGTCGCACGGAATCCAACTGGGGAGCCGCTTGTCGATGGTTTGCCGACAAGGGTGGTTTCAGTTGCGCTGCCTCGTTGAAACGGTCAGTCTGAATGGTCGCCGATAGAAGCAGGTTCAGAGTTTAGTCGCCGCGGCCACGCGGTGTGGTTTCCCGGCGTGGCCGCCGGGGCTACAAAAGCGAGATTCCCACAATTCCCTTTATTATTCTGTGAATAGCCGATTCTGTCAAGTACCCCTTAGCCGCTGGAAGGGGGAATGAGTTTACCACAATTGAAGGGGCAGCATGCCACAGGCTGGGTCGAGCGGGGCCAATCTTTGGAGTGCGGCGACTTGTCGCCGCTTTCACTTTCCGACAAGGCGTCTTTGCGTACCGATTCGATCCTTGCAACCAGACGTTCCACTTCATCCGGCGGCAGCGAGTTCAGCCGGCCAAGCCGCTCGACAAGACGGGTGAATCGCTGCTGACGGTTGTTCACGGCGATGGGCGTTTTAGAAGTCCAAGGCGTTGTATCCAGGGACGAAAACGTGTAGGAAAAGGAAAGCGGCGACAAGTCGCCGCACTCCAAATTCACAGCAGCCTACGGTATGAGAAGTGGGTCTCGTCAGGGCGAGCCCTGAACGACGCCCTAAACGACGCGGTCCATCGCGATCGGCCGCGTTCAGGAGGGCGCGGCCGACCGGCGATGGACTTGCACTGCTGGGAGGGAAGTCAGTGCGGCGTTAGGGGCCGGGTATGGCGGTATAGGGGGCCGGGCCGGGGGCGATCGCCGGCGCGCCGGCGCACGAATCGCACGGCATGGCGGGAGGGCAGCAGCCATAGGTGACCGCCGGCGGACAGGGCGGGTAAGCCGCGCCGCGGGAACACCAATTCCAGCATTGACAACCTGCCGCGCCGATCAGCAACATCAACATCGCCGTCAGGATTAGCAGCCTCTTCATAATCAGGATCTCCGGGCAAAACGAACTCACTGCTTGGTGGGATTTTCGTCTGGACAACTCTACAACACGTTTGCCGATGTGCAAATGCAACCGGCGTGTTTTTTCCGAAACAACGTTTTTTCCTTTTTGCCACGCACGACGTTCAAAAGGGGCTACAATTGTGTAACGCTTTCCGGAGATGGGGTGAACGCCTCCCACATGTTGATCGCCGACGGAGTCGCCTTCCACAAGTCGCCTTCCACAAGTCGCCTCCCGCAAGTAGATCGCGTCGCGTGATGGATTACCTGTTTTACAAAACGGTGCCGGTCAGGTCGGCCGCGGCCATCGTCGCCGTGGCGGTGACGGCGGCGGTGTTGGCGCCGGCGGAAGTCGCCGCCGCGGACGCAGCCCGCGGTGAGGTCTGGTTGATCAGCACGCGGTGTGCCCCGCGCGCGGGCCGCGTGGATTCGGCCGCAGACAAGATCGGCTATTGGCGACTCTCGGCCGAGGGCCGCTGGGCGCCGGCGGACGGCGACGATCTGCTGGGCGACGGCCGGCCGCTGCCGACGACCGTGTTCATCCACGGCAACTGGACCGGCAGCAGCCGCGCCATCCGCGACGGATGGTACGTGTACAAACGCATGCAGCGGGACGCCGCCGACCGGCCGTTTAGGTTCGTGATTTGGTCCTGGCCCAGCGATCGCATCCGGGGACGCATCCGCAGAGACGCGCAGGTGAAAGCCGCGTACAGCGACGTGCAGGGTTATTACCTGGCAGATTGTCTGCGGCGTCAAATCATAAAGACTCGTAGATATTTTTAGCGGCTCATTTTGTCTTTCGGCCATAAACGCCCCCTCTCCCATGAAATAAAAATCGCGCATCGCAGAATAGAACGCATCCGGCTCCTTGCGCTTCTTATCGAGCGCCTTCC
>SDBV01009281.1_pt1 | contig 13105 bp, 15 predicted proteins | sample 2277081 | NCBI WGS metagenome assembly SDBV01 (sample SAMN10402039, study PRJNA504765) | marine sediment metagenome | isolation source: marine sediment core GS10_PC15, 223 cmbsf | place: Arctic Ocean: Southern Knipovich Ridge | collected 2010
GCAAAATCTTGGGACGGCGTCGGCCGTGAGCGACCAATCTGTTGATGCACCGGGGCGGGGAGCGCACCATGAAGCCTCGCCGCTGAAGGCAGTCGCCCGCACTCCGGCAAGGCTCGCTGCCGGCTGTTGAAGCGATAGCGAAGGAGAGAGGCAGTGGAAACCAGACGTTTGGGCGCCACGGATTTAGTGTGTTCGGCCCTGGGTTTCGGCACATGGGCCCTGAGCACTACCGAATATGGTCCCATTGATGTGAAGGCCGCTACCGGCGCGATATGCCAGGCCATCGATGCCGGCATAAACCTTATTGACACGGCGGAAGTTTATGGCCCCTATCACGCCGAGAGCATTCTCGGCGAAGCGTTGGGCGTGCGCCGCAAAGAAGTCATACTTGTCACAAAAATCGGATTCGCTTTTAGCGATGAGGGCAAAATAATCGGAAGAAACTCGGGCCGGGACTATATAGTGTCTCGGGCGCAAGGCTGCCTCGAGCGACTCAAGACCGACTGGATAGATCTGTTGCTAATCCACTGGCCCGATCACGATCGTCCCTTTGAAGAAGCCATCGCGGGCCTGGAAAACCTCAAATCGTCCGGGAGTATCCGCCACTACGGTGTTTCGAATTTCAATGTGGAGATGATGGCAGCCTGTCAACAGAGGGGACATCTGGCCGCCAATCAAGTAGGGTACCACCTGTTCGATCGGCGCATGGAAGCTGAAGTCCTGCCGTTTTGTCTGGAAAACCAAATTGGCTTTATGGCCTACGGTTCCTTGGCTTACGGCATTCTGACCGGCGCGTTAACCCGGGAATCTTCTTTTGCCGATTGGGACTGGCGCAGCCGGGGTAGGGCTTTCGGCCTTCCGCTATTCGAGCCGGGTCCTTTCGCCCTAGAACTTCGAGTCGTAGAACGTTTAAAAGATCTGGCGGACTGCCATCACAGGACCGTCGCCCAGTTGGCCATTGCCTGGGTGCTCAGCCACCAGGCAGTTTCGGTGGCGCTGGTGGGAATGCGCAACGAGCGGGAACTGCGAGAAAATATCCAGGCTGCAGATTGGAAGTTGACGGACTCGGTGAAAGAGGAAATAGATCGTATATTCGAAGAAGAAGGCGCGCCCACCTACCGTGGCGCGCCTCAGGCCGTATAGCATGCCAACACTGCATTCAGGGCACGTTCATACTGAAGTTCGCGGCTCTTGACCCTTTAGAGGGTAATTGTTATATTTTCGGCTTAGTTATCCCCAAAACGAGGCAGGCAATGTACGCACTCTTGGATATCGGCGGCAAGCAATACAAGGCTCAAGAAGGATCCGTGCTCAAAATCGACAAGCTCAGCAGTGATCGGGGCGATCGAGTCGAATTCGATACCGTGCTCTTGCTTTCGGATGAAAAAGATGTCAAGATCGGCGCGCCCTACCTTGAGGGTGTCAAGGTAAAGGCCATTGTGGAAGATCACAAACGCAGCCGAAAACTGACCGTTTACAAGTATAAGAGAAGGAAGGGCTACCGCCGCAAGCACGGTCACAGACAGGATTATACACTGATAAAAGTGGAAGAAATCGCCGGTATCGAGAAAAAGGCGGCCCGAACGAGCGCGGAGGAATAGACATGGCACACAAAAAGGGCGGTGGCAGCTCGAAAAACGGGCGTGATTCGAACTCACAACGTTTGGGCGTCAAGAAATACGGCGGGCAGTATGTAACCGCCGGTTCTATTCTGGTTCGACAACGTGGGACGAAATTTCACCCCGGGGAAAATGTCGGGCGCGGGAAAGACGATACGCTTTTCGCCAAAACAGACGGATATGTTGTTTTTAAAAATAAAAAGAAGCGAAAGCTTGCCAGTGTGTTGCCCGGGTAAATGGCCGGATTCTCGAGCGATTTTCAGAGAGTGTGAATAGCTTCGTTGATGAGACAAGAATAGAGGTACGCTCCGGAAACGGCGGCAATGGGGCGGTCTCTTTCAGGAGAGAGAAATACGTCCCTCGAGGCGGCCCCGACGGCGGCGACGGAGGGAAAGGTGGGGACGTCGTCTTTGTCGTCGAAGGTAACCTGAAAACCCTTTCTCACCTGAAACAGAAAAGATATTTCTACGCTGACGCTGGCCGGCCCGGCGCGGGACGGAAAAAGCACGGAAAAAACGGCAAAGATATCCGCATCTTCGTACCGCCAGGAACGCTCGTCCGGGATAGTCGGACGGGCCGGTTGCGTCAAGACCTCAAAGAAGCGGGACGAGAATGGGTTTTTCTGAAGGGCGGGCCCGGGGGCGCGGGCAATAAAAACTTCGCGACGTCGAGAAGACAGGCGCCTCGCTTTGCCAAACCCGGGCAGCCCGGTGAGTCGAGGCGGCTCATAATAGAGTTGAATCTAATAGCGGACGTGGGCCTCGTAGGTTTGCCGAACGCCGGAAAATCCACCCTGCTGTCGAAAATCACGAACGCCAGCCCGAGAATTGCCGCTTTTCCCTTTACAACGACTATCCCCAATCTGGGGGTCCTGCGATACTTCGATCGCGAGCTGATTATTGCCGATATACCCGGTATAATAAAAGGAGCGTCCTCGGGGGTGGGTTTGGGTTTCAGGTTCTTGAAGCACATATCAAGGACCGGGATACTGGCTTTTCTGGTGGATTTGAGCGCCCCGGGTTACCTGAGCGCCGTAGCGGTGTTGGAAACCGAGCTCGGGACCTATGCGCCGGAGCTCATGCGAAAAGAAAGGCTCGTGGTGGGCACCAAGTTGGATATAGACGGCACTGCAGAAAACCTCGAGCGGCTGTCGAGCTCTCTGCCGGACGACTCTGTGTTTGGCATCTCCGCTGTTACCGGTTCGGGACTGGAACGGCTCGAGCAGGCACTGTCGGAAATTACGAAGCCCGTATGAAACTCGCGATTCTGGGGGGAACCTTCAATCCAGTGCACTGGGGACATATTCATCTGGCCGACGAAGTGAGGGTGGCGCTGGGTTTCGACCGGATAGTATTCGTGCCCGACAATGTTCCTGCCCACAAGAGCGTGGAGAGCAGGATAACTCCCGCTCAGAGGATCGAGATGCTTGCAAGAGCCTTGGCCCCAATACCGCATTTTGTGCTGGATACCTGCGAGATCGACCGCGGCGGCGTGTCGTATGCCGTGGACACAGCCCTGCACATGGCAGAGAAGCATGATCTGGACGACCGGCTGGGCTTCGTTCTCGGCGACGATTTGCTGGCCGGTTTTGCGGAGTGGAAAGAGGCGCACCGGTTGTCCCGCATCTCCCATCTCATTGTCGCTCACAGAGAGTGTCGGGAGCGCCGGACCTTCGCCTATCCGCACACCTATGTCGACAATCTCGTGCTTCCGGTGTCTTCCTCGGATATAAGGCGGCGCATCAGGGAAGGGCGTTCCTACAAATTTCTTGTGCCGGACGGCGTCTGGCAGATTATTGACCAACAAGGTCTCTACAGAGAGGAAGCTGGTTAGGCCATGGCGCGCTCAACAAAAACGCTGAGAAGCCTGTTGCTCCTGACTGTCATTATCTTGACGACTTTCGCTGCAGTCGTGTACGGGGTCTTTCAGTTTCGGACGGATGCCTTCACCACGCGTTTAAAAGAGAAACAGCCCATGTCGATTCTCATAATCGTTTCGAACGATGATCGGTTGGAGTTTCTCAATCTATTTCTCTATCATCCCGGCACAAAGAAAGGCAGCCTCTTCTTCATACCGGGCAATCTGGGATCTCGGATCGAGAGCCTGAATCGGTATGACAAAATAGACCTCTTGTATGAGGCTGGGGATCTATCGTCGCTCAGAAAAGAGCTGGAGCAGATAGTCGGCTTTCCCACCTCCTTCTATCTGGACATTTCCTTGAGAAATATTAGAAAGCTCGTTGACATGTTAGGAGGATTAGAACTCTTCATATCCAACCCTGTCGATATTGTGGACGGTACCAGGAGAGTTTTATTGCCATCGGGAAGCGTGCTTCTCGACGGCGACAAAGTAATTGATTTTATAACCTATGAGGAAGATTCCGAAGACTATCGAGACCGGGTGGCAAGGAAACAGAAATTTCTGGCCGCGTTGCTCAGGAAAATGGGCAGCCCGGCAACCGGCGCTCTACTCGCTCAGAAAGAGGTGTTCGGGTACCTGCGAAGCTACCTGGATACGAACTTGACCCCCAGAGCGCTGCAATCCCTCATCGGCGAACTCGGCAAATTGAAAGCGGACAGGTTTGTTTTTCAACGCGTTCTGGGAAGCTTGAAGGAGGTGGACGGCATCGACGGCCCCGTGCTGTTTCCCCATTACGAGGGAAATCTCATAAAGCAGACAATCAAGCAAAGTCTGGAGACAATTGCAAGTGATGATCCGAAGTACAGCGATTTCCTAACCGCCAATATTGAGATATTGAACGGCACTTCGATAGATGGGTTGGCCAAGAGAACAAAAGCCCTTTACGAGAGTTTTGGCTTTGAAGTCGTTTCTTTCCGCAACGCCGATCACGATGCGTATATCGAGACTCTGATCCTGGATAGAAAGGGGAAGCCCGATCTGGCGAACAGAGTGGCGGAGGTTATTAGATGCGAGAAGATCTTTACGAAGCTGGATCCGGACTCGAACGCCGATTTTACTCTGATACTCGGAAAGGATTTCGATGGAAGATACTGTAAGCAGTGAGCAGCACGTGCGTGGCATCGCGCGCCTGCTTGACGAACACAGAGCCGAGAACACGATCATTCTGAATGTCAGCGGCATGAGCAATTGGACTGATTTTTTTATTATATCCACTGTGCGCAGCCAGGCGCACTTGAAAGGCCTGCTGGAAAGAGTTCACGGGTATTTCAAACAGCATGCTCTAAAGCCGCTGAAGAACCGTAGGAATGCATCGGATCAAGGGTGGCTTCTCATCGATTGCGGGGATTTCGTTATCCATTTAATGGATCAGGAAATGAGAGATTTTTACGAATTGGAGAAACTGTGGTTCAAGAGTACTTCCGTAGATTACTCATCGAGCTCGTCATAGTCTAGATTATCGTCCTCAATACCGTAGTCGTCTTCGTCATCGAAAAAATCGTCGGCTTCTTCCGTTTCATCGTCATCATCATCATCATCATCATCATCATCATCATCAAAGTGGTCTTCGGCGTAACGATCGTCGAGCGGCTCGTCATGCTCGAATTCTTCGTCTTCATCCTCGTCTTCTTCGTCTTCTTCTAATCCATCCTCGTCGTCGTCGTCGTCATCCTCGTCGTCTTCATCCTCGTCTTTGCCTAATTCATCCTCGTCGTCGTCGTCATCCTCGTCTTTGCCTAATTCATCCTCGTCGTCGTCGTCATCCTCGTCGTCGTCGTCATCCTCGTCGTCGTCGTCATCCTCGTCGTCGTCTTCGAAATTGTCGTCGTAGAACTCATCGTCGTCGAAATCGTCTTCATCGAAGTCATCGCCGGCAGATAGTCGAAAAAGCCACTGATCGGAAAACATGCTTGCCCCTCGATCCTCCTTTCGGTCAGATTTAATTTCAATCTATGTCCTTCGCTGTAAAAATGTCAACAGTTTTTTTCCATTTTTTTTGGGCAAACAAGGGTGACCATTGCGTGGCGAATTCGATAGCCATGGTGCCGGATACAAGCCCCATTACGGCCATGTCACAAGAAAAGCCGTTCCGGTATAATCGGTCAACAGGGAAGTGTATGCACGTTGTTTTGAAGGCTCCCGCAAAAATCAACCTCCACCTGAGCGTGCTGGGCAAGAGATCCGACGGCTACCATGACATTCTCTCTCTGATGCAGATGATTGATCTCTGCGACAGGGTGAGCGTTGGATTGGGAGAAGAGATTCCGCCCGACGGCGGACTGCCGGAAACCGATATTCCCGGGCCGGACAACACCGTTTGGCTGGCCTACCGCATATTCTCCGAGCATACGGGCATTCGAGACCCGGTGTGGTTGCGCCTGGAAAAGACGATACCCTCTGGAGCCGGTCTGGGGGGGGGGTCTTCAGATGCTGCCGCGGCCCTGCGAGCGCTCGACAGGCTTTTCCGAACCGGTTTGTCAGGCAACGATCTCGAGTTATTGGGCGTACGAATTGGCATGGATGTTCCTTTCTTCCTGCGATCCGCGGCTGCCATTGTCCAGGGAAGGGGCGAGATTATAACGGACCTCAGTCCGAGGATGGACTTCAGAGTGCTGGTGGCGTTTCCTGGATTCTCTGTCAGCACGGCGAAAGCTTACCGGATGTTCGACGAAACGGTGCCGTACCGCACGGGGCATCCGGCAGACGCCGATGCCTCGGAGATAGCCGCCTTATATGAAAAATGCGCCGTGGAAGCATGGAAATTTTCGAATTCTTTCGAAAAAATATTGCCGGGTATCTATCCCAAGGGCACGAAAATATGTAAATTGCTGCGTGGGCTGGGTGCTTCGCATGCGAGTCTAACGGGAAGCGGTTCAGCCATAATCGGAATTTTCGCCGACTCGGAAAATGCCGAAGCTGCTGCTTCTGAATTAAAGGAGCAACTGCCCTGGGTAGTGATATCCGCGCCTCTTGAAATGAAGCCTGCACCTGTAGTACAATAGCGATAAAAAGCGCCGCCGGGCTTCAAAAAAAGGGAGGCTGCGATGGAGATCACTGATATCAGGATCAGAAAGGTGGATTCCGAAGGGAAGCTGAAAGCCTATGTCACGCTTACTTTTGATGGCTGTTTCGTCATACATAACCTCAAAATCATTGCCGGTCAGGCCGGCACTTTTGTAGCTATGCCCAGTCGAAAGACAAAAAAGGGTGAATACAAGGACATAGCTCATCCGATCAATTCCGATTTTCGGAATATCTTGCAGGAGAAAATCCTGACCGAATATGAAAAAAAGGAAGAGGAAGCGCCGGCGCAGGATAATCCGACGGGAGCAGCCCAGACGGGAGAAGCATAAGGTTCAGCAGGCAAACAAATCACAATGGGGCGTCGGCAAGTGGTAAGCCACCGGTTTTTGGTATCGGCATGCGCAGGTTCGAATCCTGCCGTCCCAGAACATATAAATCCCAAACGATTCAAGGAGTAAGATATGGAACACGTGACACTCACTTTCGTAGTTCGGACCGAGAGAAAAAAAGGCCCGGCCGGACGTCTCAGACGGCAGGGGAAAATTCCATCGATAATCTATGGACACAACGAGCCAGTGGCTATTATCGTAGATGCGCACGAGTTCGGCAAAACGTTCAAGAACGTATCGGAGAGTACGATCATTACCCTCAAATCCCAGGACCGTTCCTACGATGTGGTGGTCAGGGATTACCAGGAAGATATCATCAAAGGGAAAATTCAGCATATAGATTTCTACGAAATAGAGCGGGGAAAGCTTCTGCGGACGCACGTTCCGGTGCACGTCACCGGCGCTTCGGTCGGCGTTAAAGAGGGCGGCTTGCTCGAGCTCGTTACCCACGAGCTGGAAATCGAGTGCCTTCCGCGCGATCTTCCCAGTGGAATCGCGGTCGATATATCCGAGCTGGCAATTGCTCGCTCGCTGCATGTTTCGGATCTGTCCGGGCTTGGAGAAGTCAAGGTGCTCGCCTCGCCCGACCAGGTGCTATGCACGGTGACGAGGCGCAAAGAAGTCGTCGAGGAAGTCGAAGAGGAACTCGAAGAAGAGGAAGTCCTGGAGGCTGCCGAAACCGAAGAGGCTGTGGAGGAGGAATAAATCTACCCCAGGGTATTCATTGGATTGGGGAACCCGGGAGTTGCCTTCGCGCGTTCGCGTCACAACGTTGGCTTTCATGCCATCGACAGTATCGCTTGCAGATTGGGTATCCGCCTCAGAAAGCCGCTGTTCCGAAGCTACCTGGCAGGCAGGGGAGAGTATCACGGCAAAAGCATTTATCTGGCCGAGCCTCTGACATTCATGAATGATTCGGGAAAAGCGCTGGCCGGCATCCTAAAAGCGGGGCGAAGCGGGATCGGAGATTGTGTCGTCGTCTGCGACACGCTTGATCTCCCGCCCGGTGTGTGCCGCCTCAAGCGAAAGGGGTCATCGGCGGGTCACAGGGGGTTGTCTTCGATTATCGAGCACTCGGGTACTGAGGAATTCCCGCGCGTGTTTATCGGGATCGGCCATCCCGGGCACAAAGAAGACGTGCGCGACTATGTGCTCAGTGCTCCGCGGGAGATGGAGAGAGCGCTGCTCGACAGTACGACACACCGCGTAGCAGAGGCACTGATCTCTCTTCTCGACCAGCCCTTTGAAACCGTTTTGAACCGTCTCAATAGCAGTCATGCACAGGCTTGAAGAAGCTGTCCGCGCTTATCTGCAGAAGCACTCGGTCGGCCCGGGTAATCACCTTCTCGTGGCCTGCTCGGGCGGGCCCGACTCGACGGCGCTGTTGCAGGCTCTCCATGTGCTGAAAGACGGCGGCAAATACGCGCTGACCTGCGTCTATCTGGATCATGGTATTCGGACGGAAGAGGAAATATCCGCAGATGCAGCCTTGGTCGGAGCCATGGCCGCAAAGAACCACATTCCCTTCCACGTGCGGCAGTGCCCGCCGGGCATGCTTGCGGCTAAGGCTCGCGCTCAGACGAGGAGCCTGGAAGAAGTGGCTCGTGAGTGGCGATACGCTAATCTGAAGAGACTGGCCAGGGACGCTTCAGCCCGGTTCGTTGCGCTGGGACACACGCAGGACGATCAGATCGAAACCCTTATCATGCGCTTTTTTCAGGGAGTGGCCTTCACTGGGCTGGTCGGGATACCGGAGCGAAGGGGTATGTTCCTGCGCCCCCTGTGTGAATGCACGCGCGGCGATGTAACGCACTACATTCAGCAGAGGGAGTTGGCCTCCCGCACGGACAGCACGAACGAGGATGAAAAATACCTCAGAAACAGGACGCGGCGTCATCTCGTTCCGGCCGTTCAAAAGATTTTTCCGCATTTCCGATCGAGCCTGATCTCCTTCTCCAAAAAAATGTCATCTATGAGAGATTTTCTCGACGAAGAGGCCCGTAATCGGCTCAACTGGGTCAGAGCAGAGGGCATTAGAGAGAAGGGATTCAGGATCAACGGCAGGAGCTTTCTGTTGGCCCCCGGGCTAATCAGACTGCATTCCCTCTACCAGCTGTATGATCGGATAACGGGACTGCACGAGGGCCACAGGAGCTACAGGCTGCCTTACAGGTTTTTGAAGCCGGTAATGGACACGTCGCGGCTGCGCGCGAAGGGAGTACTGCTGCGCGGGCACGGCGTCCGGCTCGCCTGGGAAGGGACGAATCTTTTTTTTGGACCGGATATTGTCGCACATACTAAAAAAGGTTATCTTATAGTTGTCGAGTCGGCGCGAGAGTTTACTATCGAGGGAACCGGCCTGGTGCTGCGTCTAGAGGACGAGCCGAACCCGATCGGACACCGTCAGGGCGGGATTGCAGGCGAAATAGCTGCCGCGTTTCCAATCATCGTACGATCGAGAAAGCCGGGGGACAGCATTCTGACAAGGGGCGGAAGGAAAAGCCTTAAAAAGCTGTACAGTGAGTGGAAAATACCCGCGGACTTGCGCTGGAAGGTTCCAGTGCTGGCCGATCGCGGGGGGGTGCTGGCCGTCATGGGAGAAAGGCTTGGTTTTAAGAATAGATTCTCCGTTGGAATCAACGATAATACTAATAGCGCGCGTGTCTCCAGATTAACGGTTGCTGCAGAGTGCGCGGGGTAAGGTACGGGTGAACGACAATAACAAGGGATCCGATCCTAAGCTTCCCAAGTTCAATTTTAACAATAAAGCGGCGTTGATCTCTCTTCTGGTCCTGGCAGGTCTGTTTATATTTTTTTTCGTGCTTCAGGATACCGATCTGTCAAGAGAGATCCCGTATTCGACGTTCTTGAGCTATCTCGAGTCCGGAAAGGTTCGCTCTGTGAAAATTCTGGACGGACAGACGATTCGAGGGGAGTTCAAGACTGGCCCGGAGGGAATTGGTACGTTCAGAACGATCATTCCCTACTACGATGAAGATCTGATGCCGCGCCTCAGAGAGCAGGCGGTTTCGGTCCAGGGTGGAACGAAGGCCGGTTCCCCATTGCGGGTGTTCTTCGAATTTCTGCCCTGGATAATCGGCTTCGGTTTTATCTGGTTCATGTTCAGGCAGGTGCAGGGCAGCGGAAACCGGGCATTCTCCTTTGGCAAGAGCAGAGCCAAGAGATACGCCGACAAGGGTATCAAACTGACTTTTGACGACGTTGCCGGGCAGGAGGAAGCCAAATACGAGCTTCAGGAAGTCGTGGGGTTTCTGAAGAATCCGGAGAAATTCAGCAAGCTCGGCGCGAAAATCCCCAAGGGCGTGCTCCTGATAGGAATGCCGGGTACAGGCAAGACAATGCTGGCAAAAGCCATTGCGGGCGAGGCTAATGTGCCCTTCTTCCACATGTCGGGTTCGGACTTTGTAGAGATGTTTGTCGGCGTCGGGGCGAGCCGGGTACGCGACCTGTTCGAGCAGGGCCGTAAAAACGCCCCGTGCATCTTGTTCGTGGACGAGCTCGATGCGGTTGGCAGAACCCGCGGGGCGGGCTACGGGGGCGGCCACGACGAGAGAGAGCAGACGCTCAACCAGATGCTGGTCGAGATGGATGGTTTCGATACCAAGGACGGCGTAATCATGCTGGCAGCAACGAACAGACCCGATGTTCTCGACCCGGCTCTTCTCAGACCGGGTCGTTTCGACAGGCAGGTCGTGGTCGATATGCCGGACATCAGGGAAAGGGAAGCCATACTTAAAATTCACAGCAAAAAACTGCCCCTGGGCGGTGGTGTGGACCTAAATCGAATCGCGCGCGCTACTCCGGGCACATCCGGTGCGGATCTGGCCAATTTGGTCAACGAAGCGGCGCTGCTCGCGGCACGCAAGAACAAGGAACAGGTGGATAACGTCGATTTCGAAGAGGCCAGGGACAAGACCCTCATGGGAATAGCAAGAAAATCGCGCGTTATACCTCCGAAAGAAAAGCGCATGACGGCCTTCCACGAGGCGGGTCATGCTCTGCTCCACTATTATCTGGACAATGCGGACCCGCTCCACAAAGTCACTATTATACCCCACGGGCAGATGCTGGGTATGGCCCTTTCTTTGCCCGAGAATGACATGCATTACATGAGCAAAGCGTGGCTGCTCGACAGGATTACCATTTCCATGGGAGGGTATGCGGCCGAGAAAATGATCTACAACGACACGACTACCGGCGCGCAAATGGATATCGAGCAGGCAACCGATATGGCCCGCAAGATGGTGTGCGAGTGGGGAATGAGCAATTTGGGACCTGTCGCATACGGGCGGAAGGAAGAGCCCATATTTATTGGAAAAGAGATTGCGAGACACAAGGATTACTCGGAAGAGACTGCTCGGAAGATCGATGAGCAGGTAGAGGGCATCGTTCGCGGTTGTCTGAACGCGGCGGTTAAGATTCTTGAAGAGCAAAAAGATCGACTCCAGAAGCTGGCCGACACCCTCGTAACAAGGGAGACATTGGACGATAACGAGATCCGCGTGCTGCTCGATATTCCCCGGACGCCCAGGCCGGCCTCCTGATTGACGGTGAATTTTGAAAGGGTTTCATAGCTCTTTTGCAGCTATCTTCGCTCTCCTGGTGTTGCCGGTGTGTTTCGTCGCCCACGCCCAAAACGAAGGCATCAGCCGCAGCTATTTCCGACAGGCCCGAGTGTGTTTCACTGAACACCGATACGAAGACGCGCAACTCCTGCTCGACAGGGCATTGGAGTTTAACAGCCGTGATTCCGAATGCTACTTCCTGCTCTACCGTATTCATGGGGGCGATCGGGCTAAAAGCCTCGCCTCTCTGGAGTATCTTGACAACGCCATAGCCGGCGGGTCGTGGTACGAGACCGAGCCTTCCCTTGCCGGGCGGGAACGTGGTCGGGTGCTTCTTCAAATACGCCGATTCGACGAAGCAGTGCAAGAGTTAAGCATGGCATCCCGGCAGCGTTTCGACGATGTCGAGGTGCCGATTCTTCTAGCCCGCAGTCTTGTGTACAGCGGCGATATCAGCGGCGCTATCGACGTAGTGCGATTAGCCGTGCAGCAGTTTCCCGCCAATCCGACCCTGAATATTTATTTTGCCTATTACCTGAATTGGAAAAACGGCGTGTCTTCGGCCCTCGACTTTCTCGATCTGGTTTCACGGCAATTGCCTGGAGAGCCGCAGATCTATCTGGAGTCCGCCTTTCTGGCCGACGAGGCAGAGCGCAAAGCGCTCTATCTGCGCAAGTTTTTCGAGACCGGCGGCAAGGACCCGCGTGCGCCGCTGATTGCCGTAGAGGCGGGTCTTGAACCCACTGAAGACCATCTTCGGCGGTTTTTTACGGACGGCGGCAACCGCCACCTGGATTTGCTCGAGCGGTTGTATAAGGCAGTCGGGCACGATGAGCACGCGCAGTCGCTGCTCGAGGAGATGGCGGCAGGCTACGACGGTGAGAGAATCGTCGACAGCGATTGGGACGGATTTTCGGAAGAGAGGCACTATTTCGTCAATGGAGCTTTGAGTAGTGTGCATCTGGACAGGAACCAGGACGGGCGGCCGGAGATGGTCGTGCATCTTTCAGAGGGCCAGATCGTTGCGGCCAGCCTTTTCGAAGACAATCCGTCTCTGTTGACAGACCCTGGGGCTACAGCGCGCCGAGAATGTAAGCTGCTCTACCACCCTTACCCCTATCTCACGCAGGTGGTTTATAAAACGGCCTCAGAGGTCCGCACGTATGAAATCGAGCCCACTGGGTTCGAACACGCTCTGCCCGTCAGCCGGAGCACTTTTCCCGGCGGCATCAAGCTTCCCGACCGTGCCTCTTTTATAGAGGAGCGTATGGCCCTGGCGCAGGCCTACACCTTGAATGTACACTCACGATCGGGGGAAAAAGCCTGGGACTTGCTGGACGGCACCGTCGTACGTTTCACGGCGGACCATCGGGCCATTCTGGTAGGCCACATCGTCACCGTATAAGACGACGTCGGCGTTGTGGCCAACCGCATCCAGCATGCGCGTGGAAATCCGTAGCCAGAGCTCCGTGACCTTGTCCAGCAGTGCTTCGAAGAAATCCAGATCGCCGGCCAGATCCAACATCCAGTCTTCATAACCACGCATCCATTGCGACAAGTGCAGCGG
>SDBV01009282.1_pt1 | contig 13104 bp, 6 predicted proteins | sample 2277081 | NCBI WGS metagenome assembly SDBV01 (sample SAMN10402039, study PRJNA504765) | marine sediment metagenome | isolation source: marine sediment core GS10_PC15, 223 cmbsf | place: Arctic Ocean: Southern Knipovich Ridge | collected 2010
GATTATGGGTAGTCAAGGAGCTTTAGGAGTAGTCACTAAGGTGGCAGTGAAAATTTTTCCACATCCTAAATTTAAAACTGTTGTCGTATGGGGAATGTCTAATCCTTACGATATGCAAAATTTAACTCTTGAATTAGGAAAACTCGAATTTGGAATAGCACATCATACTGTTATGGTTCAAGGGGGAAATTACCATTTAGTAATGACACGCTGGCCAAAAGATAAAATACCTCACGATTATAAATTCTATGAGGATATTGGAATCTCAAAATGGTGGATGAATTGGGAGATTTGGGCACAGGAACAAAGCGAATTAGATCATGTGATCGATGTAATCAATAAAAAAGCTGAACAGTTCAAAAAATCACCAAAATGTAAAGATCCAAAAGCAATAAAACCGCAAGAACTTCATCCGAAGCAAATAGCAAGCAGGTTAAAAAAGCCGAATAAAATTGCTGTACCATATGCATTCTATGAATCTGGATTCTTATTTACCACCTGGTATACACCTTGGCCAGAATGTGCAGATTTTGCAGAAATGTACGTTGCAGCAACGGAAAAATATGGTATACCTCCAACCCTCTGGATTGCAAGTGTAGAACGTTGTAGACAAGCTATTTGCATGCCAATTATCTGTTTTGATAGTACGAAGCAGGAAGATTTTGAAAAAGTTCAAGATCTTAATCGAGACGTGACAGAATACAGTTTGAAAAGAGGTTGGTTAAATTATCGCCCTGATCCTTACATTCATGTAAAAGCTTTTTATCAAGCAGGAACGTATTGGAAATACTTACGGAAGATAAAGAAAATGTTTGACCCAAATATGATAATGCATCCGGGACGTTTAGCATTACCGTGAGAGAATTAAGGAGGTTAAAGAAAAAATGTCAAAAACTGGAATGGATAGATTGCAAGAATTAAAAAAGGATATATATAAATGCATTCACTGCAAAGCTTGTAGATTTGCTTATAGTAACGAACCAAGTAAAAAAGGAATTGGTCTATATAAAGGCAAGCAGAAAGAAGTTCTTTACGAGGGAATGGTTGATTCATGTCCTGCAGGTATAGAATATGGTTGGGAAGCCTTTTGGAATGCAGGCAAGATCTGGATTGCGCGTTCTATTTTAGAGGGCGATTTAGAGCTTTCTGAAGAAGTCCGAGATGTCATCATGCCATGTATTACTTGTGGTCAATGTGCAGCTCAATGTGAAAATAAAATCCCTACTGTGGATGTTATTGAAGCATTAAGAGCAGCATGTGTAGAAGCTGGTATACCACTAATCGATAGACATGAGCTTATTAAAAAACTAGTTAAAGAGAAGAACAATCCTTACGGTGGTGCTGATGATGAGAGATTAAAATGGGCAAAAGATGCTGGTTTAGATAAATATATTAATAATAAGAATGCTAAAATTGGGTATTATGTAGGTTGTACAGCAAGTTATAGGCAAATAGACGTCGCAGTTGCCACCTGTAAACTTTTCGAGAAATTAGGAATCGATTTTACCTTACTCGAAGATGAAGTATGTTGTGGAAGTCCATTTTTTAGAATAGGTGCTGTTGATTGTGCTCAAGAATTAATGAACAAAAATCTTAAAGTTTTCGAAGGATTAAATTTAGTCTTTTTTAGCTGTGCTGGATGTTATAAAACATTTAGTATCGATTACCTTAAGTGGATGGCAACAGATAAACTTCCTTTCAAAACAATGCACGCTTTTGAACTTATTTCTAAATTGATTGCAATTCCTGCTAGAAAAAAAGAATTAGAAAGCTACATTAAGGATTCAAAGCCAAGTCCAAAAGACTCAAGGAAAAAGCCTGAACAACTAGATAAGGAATACAATAAAATCAAAGATTTAAATGGTGAAATTAAATTCAAACCAAACAAAGAGTTAAAAGGTAAACTTATCACCTATCACGATCCTTGTCATTTAGGGCGTCATGTGGCTCTTGAAATTGAACAAGACATTATCAAAGAATCCAAAAACCTCATGTATGATAGTAGAAAAATCAAACAAAAGATAGAAGAATGGTACAAAATACCAAGAATTATCCTAAGACAATTAGAAAAGGATGTTGGAATGAAATTCGTGGAGATGTATCGTATCAAACTAGATAGTTTTTGCTGCGGAGCGGGAGGTGGTGTCCGTGCAGGATATCCTGATTTTAGTCTAAAAACTGCTAGCTTACGTGCTGATGAAGCAAACGCTGTCGGCGCGGATATTTTGTCTACTGAATGCCCTTTCTGTAAAACTAATTTAAGCGATGCAAATGATAAGTATGGACATGGTTTAATAATAATGGGTCTTCTTCAGATTATTGATGAATACGATCTTTTAGATATTAAACAAAAACCTACATTTGAAGAAATTTTAAAAATGAAAAGCTGAGCATTTAACCTTATCTTTTTTTTTATTTTACTTTTTATTACTCAATATAATTCTATTAACTCAAAATTAGGATCATATAATTAAAATTCAAATTCTATCGAATTTTCTAAACACATAATATTTAGTTCTTTTAAAACTTGCATTATACTTAGAATTAATTCTAATTTAATTTTCTAACAAAAGATTATAGTGAGAATAATGGATAAAAAGGATTTAAAAATTAATGTTCTTAAAAAAGTTATCATTTTAATATTATTTGTAATCATTCTTTCGGAACAAAAGTCTAATCTTATTTTTGTTTTAGGAGATTCAACAGAAGAGAGAGAGAAAACTATTAAAATAAATATAGAATATTCTCAAATGTTATCATCTGCTCAAAATCCGATTAATGATACAACAGCACCAAAAATTATTTTCATCCAGCCTTCAAATAACTCGATAATTTCTCAGAAAAGTTATAATATAATTATAAATATAACTGATGATAGTGCTCCTTTACCCGGTAATGTGATAATCCAAATTTCAAATTTTACAACACCATTATTTAATGCATCAATGAGTTCCACTGTAGATGATTATTGGATTTTTAATTGGAATAATTTAACTTCTTATGCAAATCGAGAGACATATATACTTCAAGTTTGGGCAATGGATTCTTCTTTAAATGGCAATTTTGATTGGTCTGAAGAATATTATATTTATATAAATACTCAAAATTCTCCAGGAATTTTAACCATGATCTTATATTTGATTATTTTTTCAGCTTTATTCGCTGTCGTTTGTGTCTATTTAGACAAAAGAACTGTGTATAAATTATCCAAGAAAGAAAGAAAAAATGCAAAAAAAGATTTATAGAATAGCCTTATCTTAATATTTCTTTTTCTTTAATTTTCAATTCTTCTTAAAGCATGAAAATAATATTTAAAATTAGAAAAAAATATATGTTCAAATTTTCATTAATAACAAAAAATAAAATTACTATTTTTAGGGTTTATTTTTATTGCTTAATGTGGAAGATAAGTCAGCTTATCCGTATATAACGAAGTTCAAAAAAGAACCATTTAATTCTTTTGTTACTATTAAGAAGAGAGAAATTTGGAACTTTTATTACAGTGAAAATAATAAATTAGTTGGATTTTATAAGTTTTTTAACCAGAATTTATTAAAAGACCCTAATTTAAAGTTAGAAAATATATTTTGGTTTCTCTTATTAAGGAAATTCCTTAAAGAAGATAAGAAAGCAAGAAGGGAAGATATCTTTATTTTTATAAAGAATTGTGAAATCCGTCAAAATAATCAATTAGGGTTCAAGTTATCACCAAATTCTCAAAAGGTCCCTGATATTTATTCTACTTATCTTGCTCTATCAAGTTTAAAAAATTTAGGAGTTTTAAAAGAGTACTTGCTTTCGGAAGGTCCTAATCAAATTAAAGGAGAGATAAAGGAATTTCTTATAGCACATAAGAAGGGAAAATTCTTTTTACACTGTCATGATAAAGAGTGTGATATCTGTAAAAAGATATCTCTTAGTAGAACTGCATATTATGTTTTAGAGATATTTACACTTTTAGGAATAGATATTAGAGCCAATAAAAAACAATTTCGTTTATCCATGGGTGATAAAAAAAGAGGACCTTCTTTAATTTTTAGATTGCTTTGCTATAAATTTCTAGATTTAGATTGGGATGTAAAAGACAAAGAAATTCAAATTCTTCACCAATTTCAAAAGGAAAATGGTGGTTTTAGCTTTAGCAATATAGATAGTATTGACACTACTTTTTGGGTTGTTTATAGCCTTGAAAATTATTCATGGTTATTAGATTATAATCCCGCAGGGATATATCCTTTCATTAATAAAAAATTATCCGAAATTTTAAGCATCCAAGATAACTGGAATTCATTTAAATTAAACGAAGTTTCAAAATTAATAATTCTATTAACATTCATTTGGAAAAAATTCATTGATGAAATTGAACGAGTTATTTTTAAACACATAGAAAATGAAAGATTTATAGACTTAAATCAACTACAAACTACTTTTGGTTTATCTAATAATATTGAAGAATTAATTTCGTATATTAATCTCAATTATAATTTTAATTTAAAGGTACTAAATATTGACATTGAGTTCATCAATTATATTCGCAATCTTAGTCAGGGAAGGGAGGAATTTTTTATCAAGTTTTACAACAAGATTAAAATAAATAGCATCGTTTCTCTAACAGAAATTTTTAAGAAGTACAAAGCATTGAATCACGAACCATTAAAATTGAAAGAAGACATTTTTCCAATAATGAGAGATATGGTTCGAAGAAATTTATTTAAGGGGAATATTAGAAGAAAAAAGGGTTTTTTAAGAAAAACAAAATACTACTTTTATTTAAATTATCTTCCAAAAAGTATAATTGTTTCTGATACAGAAATAAATACTGAAAGATTATTTGAAGAAAAAGAAAAATTGGAAGATATTAAGAATGATATTTATAATATGACTTTAAAGTTAAAGAATACAGCTCTCCAAATAAGAGAAGAAATTAATAGTTATCTTTTAATTAACGAGATTGATTATGCGAGAGAGAGATTAAAATTTATTCTGCGTAATGCTCTAATGGAAGCTGATTTTTTAAATGAGAATATTGAAAACTCATTCAATGAAGTTTTGTATTATATGAACATTCAAGCTATTTTGGGGTCAGAAATTTCTCAGTGGAAAAAAATATATACTGTATTACAAAAAAGATTAGGCGAAGTAGATTCTTATCTTAAAGGAAAAATTCAAGAAAAAGAAGAGTTAAGAAATTTAAATGACTTATTGGAGAATTTAAAAGAAAGAATTAGTATAATTGATGAGGATTTGCATAAAAAATTAGATATTTTTAGACGAGTTTTTAGTGAACATTTTGAAAAAGAATATAATAATGAAAAGTTCAATAAAATTATCCAAGATTTGGATAAAATATCTCAAAATGTTAGTAAATATGATAAGATAATCTATAAGGTTTCTCAACAAATTACAACTAAAGAAAAAAAAATTGTTAAAAAGCATAAAAAAATTATCGAAAATTGGATTAACATAAAAGAAGCATTTGATACAGAATTTAAATTTTATACAGATGGTTTTCAATTTTTTAATTATAATTTAAAGGAAATTAATGGAATAAATGAAAGAATAAAAACTGAAATTTTAGAAATCGAAGAGAGAGCTAAGAGTAAAATTATTGAAAATCAATTTCAAGATGCTTTTAATATTATTAAAAAACAATCTGATCTTTTATTAATTGCTAAAATCAAGGAGATTAAAGAAATTCAAACTATCATAAAAAAGGAGATTAAAAGTAAACAAAAACTCTATTTACTTTATCGCCATTTACAGGATAACTTAAAATTCTTAGAATCTAATATTATTGAATCAATAGCAAAACAAGTACAATCTTTGAAGACTAAAGTAACTGAAGAACGAGGGAGATCAAAAATTGAAGATTTTGATACTTTTATTTCTCAAGAGATATTTAAATTCAAAACAGAGTTAACTTCAATTAAAACTAATTTTAATCATTCAGATAACTTAAAAATTGAAATTGTTGTCAAAGCATTCGATACGATTCAAACTAACCTTAACAAGACAGATAAATTATACTCGAAAAAATTAAATGCTTATTTGAAAGACATTGAAGATTTTAAGGAGAAATCAAAATTAAAGATAATTCAGTGGGAAAAATTTAGAGATTTTTATAATAATGAAATTTTAACTTTAAAAGATGAATACATTAATGATATTATTTCAAATCGATTAAATGTAATAATTATTGAAAAGAAAACAGATTATATTAAATTAATAGATTTAAAACACGATTTAAAACTGTCTTGTAAAGTACTCATCGAAAGAGTAAAAGAAATGATTGATATTTCAAAAATTAATGCTGAACTTAACGAAGAGGATAAATTTATTATAGTCTATTCAGAATATTATTATCTAAATAAAGAACTTAATAATTATCTTGATAATCAGTTATTAAAGGAGAATAGAGAAAGAATAGGAAAAGTATTAGCTCTTTATGATTCAAGTATAAGAAATCGAACACTAAGCATAAATATGTTAGAGCTTCAAAATAGAATCAAAGATATAATGATATTTAAAGAAGATCTCCCAAAACAATTTTTAAAAAAGGTTGATGAGCTTAAAATTAACCAAGAGAGAGAAGAATTCCTAGAAACTAAAAATAATTTAGAATCCGTTCTAGAAAATGATAAAATCGCAATAGTGAATATTAAACTCAACTTAAATCTCTTTAATGAAATGCAAAATTTTATTGAACAGAAATTTAATGCTTTAAATATAGAATTAAGAGATTATTCTACTAAGGTATTTAAAAAAGCAGAAAGTAATGAAAATTATTTAAAAATTCAGGAAAATTTTGAAATAAAAAAAAGAAATTTTAAAGAAAATTTAAGACGATCACAAGAAAAAATTGAGGAAGAGATAAAAAAATTAGTTAGAAAAACAAACGATTCAAATAAATTGATTCCCGAAATTAGAGAATTGTTTGTGAAAGAAAAGAAGAATTATCAAGACGAAGATAATAAAAAAATCCAAAAAATTAATGATCAAATAAATATTCTAAAGAATAGCTCATTTCGGGAGAACTTATTAAGTTTTATTAATAACTCTAAAATTCTTTTAAGTCAATTACTTGGTAATCTAGAGAGAAAAGTAGAAGACAATATTGAGATCAAAGAATTTAGAAGAAGCATTCTTGTGGTTCAAAAAAGAGCAAAAGAAATTGATGTCGAAATTAAAAATATTAATAGGAATCTCAATATCATGATAAAAGATTTCCTTAAACAATCAAAAAATTTTAATCAAATATCTAAATTTATATTAGAGGATTTTAAAAAATTCATTGAGGAATTTTCTGAGACATTAAGTGAAAAAGTTAAAGCTCTCGAACGATTAATACTTAAATCTTATATTGATATGACTATCAATGCAGTAGCAAATGAATATTTAACAATAGGATTTTTAAATAATGAACTGAAAATTAAAAAAAAAAATATTCAAAACCATTTACTATTTCTCATAAGTTCAGAGCAATTAAAAGGCAAGTTTGACCCAAGATTTGGAATTTACTTTGAAAATCCAGAGGTTTTAGACGAGATAGATGAAAACGAGTTAGAAGTGATAAAAAATACTAACTTTAGAGTTGTTATGGCTCTTAATCATTTAAAAAATTTTACCAGTCAATATGGCTCTGTAATTGCATTCTTTGCATCAATTTTAACAATTTCTTATTATTTATTCCTACTTAGTGGGGGAAATCCTGTAACGATTATAATTCCATTGATACTTGTAGGACTTGTTGTAACTTATTTCTTTTTCAAAAGACACAAAAAAGAAGACATCATATGAAAATTTCCTATTTCAATAGAAAATCTTTAAAATATTAAGATAGTAAAATTTTATCATTACAAAACGAGAAATCGCAGGGGATATGGTTAGAATGTAGAAATGAAGAAGAAATAAATTTACTAGCACAATGGAAATGTTCTAAATGCAGTTTTCCTCTACACAATAACAACTAAAAAAAAAATTTTCAATTCATAGTTATATTCAAATCTTATTTGTTGGATTTTTGCTATTTTAAACAGCTTTATTCTCTTTATCTCTTTAACAGTATAAAATCTGGATATCGTCTAATATTAAAGTAGATGTATATTTCAATTATCAAGTTCTAATTTTTTGAAACTCATATTACAGAAAATAGAATAATAATTATTTCAATAAAAATACAAACATTTGAAAATTAAATTTAAGCTTAATCATAATCTTTTATAAATTTCACACAATCAGCATCTTTTTTAAGATATCCCAAATAACAAGCTTGATTAAAATGGATTCTGAATCTTTTTTCAGTTATATCTTCTTCTTCTGCGAGCTTTTGGAATTTAATAAAATCGATCTTTCCATAATCGCCATAAGTTTTAGCCAGATTAATGAGAGCTTTAACATTCCTATTAATGTATTGTTTTGGCTTCCTAGATACATTGTTTGTTTTTCCTTTTATTTTTAATACACCTCTTTTTAATTTTTCTTTGTCCATTTTTACTAAATCTGAAAAAAGAGTTAAATTTTTGAAACGTTTATATTCTTCACTATTACAAAAGGTGTCCAGTTTTGTAAGAATATCCTCAATGGTGCGGCTTGCTAGGAGTTGTTGCTCAATTTCTTTTCTTTCCCTATAATTTGTAACTACTGTCAATTCTGAAAATTGAAGATTTGGTAATGAAAAATCAATTCTCTTACGTTCTAAACAATCTATAACTTTTAATTGTTCAGGTTTGGATAGAACTGAATTCATAGAATTTTCTTTTCTTTTAGCAACATTATAAAAAGGGACATCAACCGTTTCTTCAGTTATAAGAATATAACATCGCCCTGGAGCATTTCTACCAGTTCTCCCTCTTCTTTGAATTAATCTGATTTCAGAAGGAACGGGCTCGTAAAAAATAATCGCATCAACATTTGGTATATCCAATCCTTCTTCAGCAACACTTGTAGCAATTAAAATGTTAATTTGTCCTTCTCTAAATTTCTGTAGTATTTCTAATTGTAAATGTTGAGGAAATCCACAATCATCTATTTTAGTTGCTTGACCAATAAACTTTTCAATTTCCAATTGATCTTTAAATTCAACTCTGATATTTTTCTTTAATAATTCAGCCATTTCACGATATTGAGTGAAGATTATAATTTTTTTATTGTTAAATTCTTCGATTTCTTCTTTTATAATAGATATAATCTTTTTTATTTTAGGATGGGATAAACCTGATTGAGCTTTGTTTTCAATGACAGAATTTATATGATTAAAATGCTTAGAATTGGCAATTCTTTTGGCAGATAAGATATCCTTACTAGCTTTATATTTAATTTTATCTAAAAAAGATTTAAAAAGAGAAATATCTTGGGTCTCTATTAAATCTTTAGCATGAAGGACTGATATACAGCTTGAACAATAAGAAAATACAGATGGGATTTCAAGTTGGTTTTCTTTAACTACATCTATAATTCTAGGTGATTTATAGTATAAACAATCCAAATATTCTTCCTCAGATAACCCCAAATCATATCCATTTTCAAATCGTAATGATAATGTTAAATCACGAGAGATTCCCAAGAAATCTAATTTTGAATAATACCTTTTATTTGGGGCAATAAGTTTATTTTTAACAAAAAATCTTAAATATATTTCAAATAGATTATACCAAATAGTACTTACTTCTATTAATTCAGTTGATAAATCTAATAAATTGGTAATTATTTCAATATCATAGATGTAATCTTTTACATCCTTATCATGGTAATTTTTGAATAAAATATTCTCAATGTATAAGTTATCACATATTTGTTGAATGTGTTCATTATCCTTTCCAGGTGAAGCAGTCAATCCTAATATTAGCGGGTCGGTACATGTATCAATATACTCTCTTGAAATAAAATTATAGGCATAATTACCTTTAGTTTTGTGAGCTTCATCAAAAATGATTAATGATACTGTCGTTAAATCATAACGCCCTCTCATTAAATCATTTTTTATTACCTGAGGCGTTGAAATAATAATTCTCGAGTTTTTAAACAAAAAAATTCTTCTTTCTGGAGGGATTCTTCCTGTAAATGATGTAATTTCCTCTAAATCAATATTAAGAAATTTTACGCATGAGGCTTTATGTTGCCAAACCAATGGCCTAGTTGGGGCAAGAATTATTATTTTTGCTTTAGAATATTTTTTCAAACAATTTGTTATCAATAAAATACCAATTATTGTTTTTCCTAAACCAGTGGGCAAAACTACCAGCGAATTTTTATTTATACAACGATTTACGATATTATTTTGATAATCTCTATAGTGAACTTGGTTTTTTTTCAAGAAAGCTGAATTAAAAAAACGTTTTACCTCTCTTTGCATATTAAGGATATTTGAAGATTTTCCATATTTAAAACCAGTATCACTGAAAGATTACTGAAAAATAAATCCAAATTTCTAAATTTAGAAATTTAGCTTTCACTAAAATATGGTATTTTTATCATTGATATTATTGGAATTAAATTTTTTTATTTGTTCTTAATTCTAGTTTTGAAACTACTATTACTTGAACTACTATTAGTTCAAGTAAGATAGAAGACTGTTAAGCAATTATTATTTTAAGGGGATCTTCGCTTATTTGAATGCTTAAATTACATATACCTAATAAAAAAGATTTTAAAGCATCATTTATTTTTACATTCTAACCATGAAATTAAAATTAAAACCGATAATAGGCATTATTGTTATATTCATTATTATTGGGATTATTTAATTTCATTAAAGAAATTTTAAGCTCTTTTTCTATCCTTTTCTTTACTTTTCTGGGTTTAAAATTTCTTGGTGAACATAAATATAGAAAAAAAACAAGAAATCATTGGTGAAATAAGCATTGGCTAAAATCCATTACGATGGATTTATTAACATGAGCAACCACCTGCAATTAATACTATTGATAGAGATGAAGGACTTAAGGAAATTTTGGAGATAATGGATGGTTGTATGAAAAATTTTTGGATCAAGGATATAAATTACTTCTTCTTTGTCATAGTTGGCAATTGCGATTATTAACCTATTCTGTTCATCAAATCTTATAAATTCGAAAGTGAGATCTAAAACTCCAATAGATTCAAATTCTAAGGTCTTTCTCTTAACTAAATCATCAAGATTGATAAGATTAGTCAAGATTTTATAAATTTCGTGTTTAATCATTTTTTTAACCTCTTTTTTGATTTTGAGTTAGAAAATTCCTTAATTCCCTTATCATTTCATTTACAGAAGAAAAGGTCTTAGAATCTCTTTTTCTATAATCGTTAAAAGGATGTAAATAATAATTCCCAAACTCGTTAATTTCTAAGTCGTAAACTTGTTCTTTTAATTCAAATCTATAACAAACGTGCTTACGTTTTAAGCTTGTTCCCCCATAAGCTTTTCTTATGCTTTTTAGCTCTGGTTTGAATTTTTTACGTATTTTTGCAATGTGACTATTTAGTTTTTCATTTGTAAAATCTATCTCTTTTGAATTGGAGAGGATTAGTTGTTTGTTATAATTTTTAATGGTTGTATTAAGTTTATTTTCTGCGTATTGTAATTTTTCATATCCTATTTGTTCGCAACTATCTTTGAATGATACCTTTGAGCACGTGCTGATCTCATTTTTACTTTTAGCGGTTTTTTTTGTTTAGGTAAAGATTTGCGTTTATTATCAAGTTCTTTTGAGAATTCTGCCGAAGAATATTGTTTATAAAAAGCTTCCAAAATATATCTTAACATCCCTTTGAAATAAATTTTTAATGCTATTCTTTCCTTGACCTTTTTATAACGTATATACTTGTCAAATTTAGATTTAATTTTTTCTATTGACTCCGCTTTAATATCTGTTAATAGAAATCTATCTTCTGTAAGTTCAAACTGTTCTTCTAAAGCTTGTAGGGTTATTTCGTCCTTTAGAAACAGGGTAAAAAAATGCCTATAACCTTGCTGAATATCAAATTTTATCTTTAAAGAATCTTGGATACCTTCAATATTAGAAATGGATTTTTTCATAAGATAAGAAAAGATTGAAAGATATGAGATTTTTTTTGGAGTTATGATTGAAGTTTCCTGCTGATTTAGCTTTTTCCGATATAAAGAGCTAGTATGTTCGGAAAGATATTTTTGAAATGCTTCTATTACTTGTGTACTCTTAAAATCTGGTACAGAACATAGGAACTCACTGAACTCGCCTTCGATATTCTCTTCAATTTCAAAATTTCTATTATTCATATAAAAGTAAGCATTAATTTTATTTTTGACTTCTTAGCATAATTCTTAGATGATATCCTTTACAAATTTTTTGTAGATTTAATTAACTTTGAGATGCTTATAAAAAAAAAAGAAATTAATATCTTAATCTCTTTAAGCGCTTTTTAATCATAACAAGAGAGATTAAGCCAATTATCCCAAAAACGACAAAAAAATTATACCCTGAAATTCCTTTTTCCGTAGTCTCATCTGGATCTGCTACTTCCCTAATAATTCTATTGTGGGCTATTGTGTTATAACTACTATCAACTAAAGTAAATAAATCTGCTTCATTCTGCTGCACACGTGGAGCATTTGTAGAAATACTGGGCACAATAGGTACTGATATGGGAGTAACATTAGTAACAACAGTGTTGTTTTCGATATTATTTCCAATAGAAGTACTATCCATCCCAATCGAAAAGTTCGCATAAGCATATGCTCCAGCAAATGAATTTCTTACAATTGTGTTATTATTAGATCTATCTGTAAATATTGGAGAACTGATATATTTTTCAATTATCGTATTTGTAAAATAATTTCCTTCAAAGATAATCCTATCAGACTCCCAAATGTGTGCGGGTTTATATAAATTAAACCACTTATTATTTCTAAAAGTATTATCATCAGAAAAAGAATCAGTAGTAAGTCCCACTGACAATCCAGCAGTTGTATGGTCACCTATGATGATATTATTTGAAATTACATTATCTTGCCCTTGGTGGAAAGCCATTGCGATATTTGCATAAGAAATAATATTATTTGTAATATTCCCGTGATTAACATTACGGAATTTTAGAGCTTCACCATCTCCGTGAGGTTTACCCCCTGTATAATTAAACCAACAGTTGCGA
>SDBV01009283.1_pt1 | contig 13103 bp, 2 predicted proteins | sample 2277081 | NCBI WGS metagenome assembly SDBV01 (sample SAMN10402039, study PRJNA504765) | marine sediment metagenome | isolation source: marine sediment core GS10_PC15, 223 cmbsf | place: Arctic Ocean: Southern Knipovich Ridge | collected 2010
CGAAGAGAACTCAACCGTAGGATGCTTTGTGCCGGGATTCAATAGTGTGCGGCTGCGAGATGCTTCCGCACAACTGAACCCCCCGTTAGAAACGACTGTAACACGTACGCGACGTCGAGGTTACCGCTTCCCGCCGGCACGGCGTGCGTAGAGGATCGATTGTCATTCGACGCCGCGTCCTAAAGAGCACTCTGGATGTAGCAATTAAGTGGGCATCAAAATCTTGTAGAAAAAGTTTGACACGACTGGCCGAACTGCTACCATGCCCGACCGTTGAGGGTGGCTTTCCAGTTGACTGGGTGAGTAAGGGATTGTTCGTTGCATGGCGCGTTACGCGCCGGCCATCAGCTAGCAAACCCTTGAACGGTCCTCTGGAATGGCCGCCCACGCGCATGCCGTTAGTCGGCGTGGCAAGGGGCATCTGAATCTCTCATAGAACAGAGAGGCGGCCATGTTACCATCATCTCCGCGTTGGCAATCATTTCTGAATTGGTTTCACTCGGTCCAAAGCGAGTCGCCGTCACACGCGAGTCCGACGGGCCCCTTTCGCCGAGCTCCAAAGGCGCGGCACCGTTCGCGCAGACGCCGCGGCCGGACGCACGGCCACCGATCTCTCGGCAGCGAATTGAGTATCTCGGCGCGCATACGGTCATCACTCATCGATCTGTTTTCTTCCCCGCCCGCACGTCTCCAACGCCGCACACGATTTCGCTTTCTCGAGCCGCTCGAGCAGCGGCAGTTGCTGGCGATCGACTTGAGCTTTGGCGCGACGCCGTTCGCTGAGGATTCGATCACCAAGAATCTGCAGGTGAACTATGTCGTAACGGGCGATGCCCTCTATACAAACTTTGACGTCCGTCTGGTCGCAACTGATGCCGACTCCGTAGATTACGAGCTGATGATCGATACGGTGCCGGCACCGGGATCGAGCGGGGCGCAGAGTTTCACCTTCACAAAGCCAATAACCGACCTACAGTTCGACTACACACTCCGTGTTGAGCTTGACGTCAACCACGACGTGGCTGAAACCGACGAGTCGAACAACAGCGAGGTCTTCCTTGACGGCATGTTCATGGCTGACAATGGCCTGATCCTGGCACAGGGCAAAGCCGGGACCGCAACCGACACCCTCAGCGCGACGATCAACGCCGGTGATCTCGATGTCACGTTCAACGGATCGTCGTACTCCTACCCCCTTACGAGCGTCAGCGGGCTGCACGTCCGTACCCGTGAGGGTGACGACACGATCACGTTGCCCAGGGAGTTGGACGAGCCGTTCTGGGCGTGGGGGCACGACGGCAACGATGTGATTACCGGTGGTGGCGGCGGCAACTACATCGACGGTGGCAAGGGCGCCGACACCATCTCGCTGTTCGGGGGCGCCAACGCGTCTGCCGCCAACACGCTGATCGGCGGCAACGAAGGAATGATCGATGGAGGTGAAGGGGAAATGGAACCGGCGCCGGACGTTGCCGATACCTTCCACGTCACTCAGCCGGAAGCGAATGAGGAGCTGCCGAGCGTAACCGTTACCGGCGGCGGCGCCGACACACTCGAGGTGCATACAGCGGCGGCCTCCGACCAGGAAGTGACGTTGAGCGACGGCCAAGCCAAACTGGGCCCGGCAGCCAGCCCAGTCACGACGATCACTTACTCAGGGCTGACCGATGTGGCTGCGATCGGAACCGGCAGCGATACCCTCTTCGAAATCGACGTAGCCAACGTGGGCCATATTCCCTACACGATTACCGGCGACGGTACGGGCACAAACAATCGCGTGCTCCATCGCGATGTCCACTTGTTGAGAGGTCGATCCGTCGGCGTTGCTGAGAATCCCAACGACAACAGTCTCACCGACATTACGTACCTCGGCGTGACCACGGTTGGCAATATCCAGGAACTCTTCTTCGAGGCAGGCGACTGGTTCGACTTTTTTGATGTCACCGAGCCAGCCACCGGCACGCTGCCCCACATCACGATCGACGGCGGCGACGGCACGAGTGATTTGTTGCAGTTTACTCCCAACACGGCGGCCCACACGATCGCCGTAGACAATCAAAAGCTATCGTACACAGGTCAGACCATCGACTACCTCAACATTGAAATGATCAGAGTCTGGGGCACGTCGGCCGGCGATACGGGTTTCTCCGTGACGAAACCGGCGACCGGGCCGGTGATGCCCGCGTCGATTCGGTTTTTCGGCAACGAAGCCGCCACAAACACGCTCACGATCGACTATAGCGCCGCCACCGGTGCCCTCACTCCGACCATCACGGCCTCCGCCGTGACAATCGACGTTAGCACGATTCAATATTACGGTCCCGCGAGCATTGCCAGCATCGATATCGCCACCGGCAGTGGCGACGACACGTTCACCTTGACGCAACCAGCGACCGGTGATTTGCCGGTGGTACAACTTGATGCACTTTTTGGCGACAACATATTGATCGTCGACGCCAGCGCTTCGAGCGCTGACCAAACGATCGCAATTGATAGTACGGCGATCTTCGTTAACGGGATTCGGACAGGGCTCGCAGGCTTCGGCGACATCTCCGTTCTAACGGGTGCCGGCGACGACACGTTCACGGTTACCAAACCAGTCGAGGAAACGATACCTGACCTCGATCTCGACGGTGGCAACGGTACGAACACGTTGGCAATTGACTACACGGCGGCGACAACAAATCAGAACCTGTCGGTTGATGGCAGCCAGATTGTCGTTGGCGGATCGACCATCGAGTACGCCCGCTTTTCGGACGCTGACGTCAGTCTGGGCAGTGGAGCCGACAACTACAACATTGCTGGGGTCCTACCGTTGGCGACACTCGATCTCCATGCTGGTCTTGGTGGGGACTGGGGAACAATCTTCGGCACGAATGCGAACGATGTGGTGGAAATCGACGATAACACCGTCCGCGTAAACGGCGGCGCGCTTATCAGCCTGACGTTTGCCAACGACTTGACCATCGACGGTGGACTCGGTGATGACACGGTGCATGGTCAAAACCTCCTCGTCGACCCATCCAACCTTTTCAACCTAAGAGTGGCGGACTCGGCCGGCTTCGACACGGTGGATCTTGGCGGAAACGATCTTGCCTTGCTGGCGAATTATACGCCTGAGGTATTTCATGCCGAGCGACTTATCCTGAGCAGTGGAGCGCTCGATACCGTGCCTTTTTACGCCGGCTGGTCGGGCGTCGAACAACTCGATCTGCGCAACAACAAGCTCGATTTGTCGGACCCCAGCGAGCTGTCGCTGCTAACCGGCCAGATCGCGCTCGAGAAACTATTGCTGCACGGAAACGTGCCGGACGAGACGCCCGTCGGCCTCGTGCCCGATTTGCTAGCGCTTCAGGGGATGGGGCTGCGCGTCGACCTGGCGCCGGTCGGTCTCGAGTTGGCCGAGCAATACGGCGATCTGGCCGGCATTGCCAAGGCGCTGCACTATTTGCCGCTGGAGATCTACGATTACGTTCATAACGGCTACCAGTTCGAGGCCTACTTTGGTTACATGAAAGGTTCCTTGGGGACGATCCGCACCCGTGCTGGAAACGATTTTGATCTTTCCCAACTACTGATTGAGCTGTTTACCGAGGCGAACACGAGCGCTCAATTGAGCTTTCTTCCGTACAGCGACGTCGCCGGCTCTGAGAGCGGCCTAAGAGTCACTGGCCAAGAGGCTCTGAAGTGGCTGGGAGTTGAAAGCGTGGACGCTGCCGATGAAATTCTTGACACGGCGTATCGCCAGAACGGCTTTGAATACTTCAAGGCTACCAACGTCGTCACTGTCGATTATCCGACACCCCACACGGAATTCTATCTGCCGCACGCGTGGGTAACAGCGACCGTCGGCGGCAGTTCCGTGGTGTTTGATCCCTCCTGGAAATTCCAAGACCTTTCGCCGAAAGTTGCGCAGTTCCTGGGGGACTTTGCAACGAACAGTCTCGCCCAACTCGTGCTCGCCGGCAATACGAACGAATACACATTCGCGCCGGGCGTCGACCTCAACCAGAACGAGTACCTGCAGTCCGGGACGACGGAGCCGGTGCACGAGTGGTTCGAGAATAAGGCCGCCGATTGGCTGGCGGCCTACGCGCAGGGGTACACCTTGGCCGATTTTTCCAACGACGGATTGATCCGTCAGTTTACGACCGAATCGGCCACATCACTGACCGTCGCGAGCGATCGCTTCTGGAATGGCACCGGCCAACCCGTCGGCGTTTCGCAAGTTACGCCCTCGTCTCCCTTGGCGTCCGACTATGCGTGGAAGGTCGACCTCACGGTGTCGGCGTGGACGCTATTCGCTTCCGGTGGAGCGTCGTCAAGCATGACCGCCAACGTGTTTGAAATCTCGCAGTCCGAGATCAGCGTTTGGTGGCCAGCCGCGGGGCGACTTGCTCTCTACTTCGACGGTACTGAGATAATGTCCGCAAGCCGTGGCGGGGCGATCTTGGGGTTCATTAACGTAGGTGTCCTGCCACCGCAATGGAGTGGCTCGGCCCCGAACACAGTTAGCCAGTTCCTCTTCCCAATCCCAGCCGATGTAGTTTCGCTGGTCTTGGATGCCAATTCGATCAATCACCATTTGGTAGCCGATGCACAATCGCGCGTGAACGACGACGCAGTGCAAATCCTTAACGCCGGCGGGACCTCTTTGTCAAATGAGCAGGCCGCCAGAGTGGCTTCGCTGGCGAACCGACACTACTCGCGGACATTCAATCAGGCTGCGGATGTGCTGGATAACTTGTTCAACACCGTGCGCCATCGCGCGGGGATCTCCGTGTCGTTCGTACGTGCGAGTACGTCCATCAGCATTCATCCAGAATTACCTATACCCATTGTGCCGGACATCCTGGCCTTTGACATGGGATACGACCTCGACCTCGAAGCCCCTGTATCTGGCAATACGGGTCTGACGTACGGCGCCACGAGCATCGTCGGCGACGCGTCCGCGTCGCAAGCCCGGTTCGATATGATCAGCGCTACGACGGCCAGCCTGGAGTCGAACGTTTGGCAGGAGTTGGTAAACAACGCTGCCATCTCAACATTAACGGCATTCCAGGATGCATTGGACTCAGGCTATTCGATCGACCTCTACACCTCGACCAATCCTCCCGATCATCTCTTGACGGACGGGTTTTCTACGGACCTGGACTTTCGTACGGAGGTGTACGACTATGTGCGCGATATCATTGATAACGCCCTAGGCACGGTCTACGTGCCGTATAGCACCACGTTGGAGGGTACGTTTGATGGCACCGCCCTGCTGGCCAACTTCCCGGACGGTCGCCAGTTGTGGGTGATTTGGGATAAGGTTCGCGGCAAAAGCTATGGTGGTGCATTTACCGGCATCGTGCCGACGTACAATGCGCCTCCCCCGCTGCCGAATCAGTCCACGATCGGTGGCTTTGTGAACATTGCCACCGGGGCCCTGATCAATGACGTAGTCGACATCAGTCAGGCGAGCACCGGCATCCCGCTGACGTATTCACGCCACTACGATTCGTCTCTGCCCGGCGAAATTCGCTACGGGACCACCGAAACGATTATCAGCCAAGGGTGGTATGGCAACTATAGTGATCGCGTGACGGTTCCCGCCAACATCACCACCGACCCGATCACCTGGACCAACAATCTTGGGCACCAGATTATCTTCGATGCGGTGTCCGGCAGCACCGTGTATCAGCAGCGCGTCGCAAACCTGGCGCCCGGCATCGAGCTGTTTCGCGTGATGTCCGGAAGCAACGTCGACAAGTTCGTCATTCGCGATGTAAACGGGATTTCGCGGGAGTACGACCCCCTTAAGGGCCTGCTCACAGCCATACGGGATTTGCACGACAATCGACTCGAACTCGCCTATGACGTTACCGATGGGGTGTTCCTCCAGTTCGTATTCGCCATAAATCGAGACGGCGCCCAGACGGGGCAGTTGACGTTCCACTATTACCCGTACAATATGCTCGCCTACATCGAACTTGACAACACCAGACGAGGGGACTATTTCTACACGACGCCCGGTGTAGACGGACTGCTGACGGCCGTGGCTGGTCCGACCGATCCGGTGACGAATACGGCGGTTGAGGTCCAATACTCCTACTATGAGGGAACGGAGTACGACAATACGCCGGTGAAGAACCTTATGGCGACGACCACGACGCTGGCCAGAGATTTCAATCTCCCGCCCGATCATGCCGTCAACCGTGCCGGCACCGCCTTCCTCTACTATCCCAATGGGCGCGTGCATCGAATCGTCCGTCAGGATGGCCCCGAGTCCGAGACGTACGAATTCGATCCGCACCGGCGGCGTACCACACTGATCGACGATCGCGGCGCGGTCACGCACTTCGACTTCGATACACTGGGCCGCCAGACGCGAGTAACCTATCCCGACCGGTCGTTCGAACTGGAGGAGTGGGGCGGCGATCCACGAGGGTATGACCCGCTTTTGCAGAATCTGCACATTTCCCATACGGATACATTCGGCGTTAAGACGATCTGGCTCGACTTCAATACGTTAGGCCAATTCCAAACGCAGTGGATTGCGAACGAAGCAGTGCTTGTTGATCCGAACGGAGGATCGGCAGGCTGGCCGTTGGTCACGACGTACACCTATGACACGAGGCGAGACACTCTCAATGTGTTGCTTTTCAGTCGAGTCGATACGATCGAATTGCCCAGTGGAGTCCTGGGCAGGCGCTTTGTCGACAACGTCTATGACGTCTACGACCCCGCAACCAACCAATTCGGTGATCTGTTGGAAACAAAGGAGACCCTCTACAATCCGCTGGACCTCACGACGACGATCCTGTCAACGCGCTACCAGTACTACGCCAACGGCTTGGTGGAACTCACAATCGATGCCCGCGACGGAGGCGTTGGAAACACCAACTACACCAATTATTTCTACACCGACAAGGGCCAGGTCACCGACATTGCCCGATGGGTCGATGATGGACCGACGTTTGCTCACGAGCACTACGAGTACGATACGCGCGGCTTTCTAGTGGATTACAGAGACCCGCGTGAGGATGATGATCCAAATTCCTTAGAGCATACGACGACCTATACAAACGATGTGCTGGGACGGATCACAAAGATCGAGTACCCGATGGTCGATGGCCAAACGCCGACAACCATCTTCGAGTGGGATGACCGCGGAAACCTGACGCAGACGACCGAGACGAATACGACCGGAGATCAAGTCACGAAGTACGCCTACGACAGGCGGAATCGGTTGACTGCGACCCTGTTCCCCGATGGTTCCGTGACGAGCACGGTGTACGACACGCTGGGTAATGCCGTGGCCACGGCGGACGCGTTGGGTAACGTGACTTACGTGCGCTATGACGAGAGGCGACGGCCGCAGCAAGTTCTTTATGCCGACGGCCGGACTGAAGTGACTCGCTACAACGGCGCAGGACAGATCGTCGCATCGACTGACTTTAGCGGTAGCACGGTCTTCTCGTACGACAACCTGGGTCGTCTGACCGAGATGCAAGAGCCGTCGCCCGACGGCGTGGCGTTGGGACGTGTCTGGAATTATGAATACGACGTCATCGGCAATCGGACGGCGGATATCTTGGTCGTCGCCGGCGACAGTCGGACTACGACTTACGTCTACGACTCACTGAATCGGCTCGTGCAGCGAATTGACCCCGATCCGGACCCCCTCGACAACTCCCCAATGCCGCAGGAGACACCCCTCTCGACGTACCAGTACGACAACGTCGGCAACCTGACCCAAGCAACGCTCGCGTCCGTCGAGAATCCCGGCATCGTCGTCCAGCAGACGGTCAATCAATACGACGGCTTGAGTCGGCTGACTCACCAGGTGGACCCCGATGGTTCCACTTGGGATTACGAGTACGACCTGGCGAGCAATCTGACACTGCTGACCGATGGGAGAGGCATCAAGACGAAATCTGAATACGACTTCATGAATCGCCTCGTTGTCAATACCGTCGACTTCGACGACGTCAATGCGAATCCGTTCGACTCTCCGGTGACCACCTACGAGTACGACCTGGTGGGCAACCTGACGGCAACCGAGGTAACGCAGTTGAGTGCCGGCCCCGGCGACGACGTCTGGCGAACGGAGTACGAATATGACGCCCTGAATCGTGTTACTTCCGTGACAGCGTTCGACGTTGACGGGCTGACCGAGCTGTCGAGCGCAACCACGGTATACGATGCGGCGGGTAACGTCGCTTACGTGAGCGACCCCCGCGGATACGTGACGCATTATGAATACGACTCGCGGAATCGCAACTCGAAAACAACCGACCCGCTCGGCAATGCCGTGCTCGCCACGTACGATCTGGCCGGCAATGTGCTGACGACAACGGACGAACGCGGCAACACGACGACCTACGCGTACGACAACGTCTATCGCCTGACGACGACGACCTACCCGGATCCCGACGGAGCGTTTGATCCGCTGGCGGCCCCAGTCGAAACGCTCCAATACGACGCCGAAACGGGCGACCTGGTCGTCAGCTACTTCGGCACGACATCGGACCCGCTGCAGCGCCGTACCGACTATGAGTACGACAAACTTCACCGGCTAGTCAAGATCTGGGAACCGGACGACGGGGTCAATGTTCGCCGTGTCAGCGAATCCCGGTTCGACGTCGCCGGTAATCTGATCTGGACGAAGGAATTCGCCGGTCTCATTACCGATTTCACGTACGACGGCAAGAATCGCCTCTTGACGCAAACCGAGGCCGACCCCGACGGCGCTGGGTCTGCCGACGGGCGGCGCTTCGTCAACATCTACGACGAAAATGGGAACCTCACCGATTCGATCCTAGAGAATCTCGACGCAACCGACGTCGAGTATACGAAGTTCGAGTACGACCGGGCGAACCGCCAAACCACCGTCAAACGGATCGCGGTGAACGCCGTTCAGAGTTACAACATCGGTGACGTCTTTAGTACCGCGACGGCAACCTACGACGCCGCTGGCAATCTGACCAAGAGCACCGACCCGCTGCTCAACTATGTGGAATACGACGTCGACGGATTGGGGCGCGTCACAACGAGCAAAGAGTTCGATAGTGCCGACCAGTTGCTCGTCCAGATAGACTACGGTTACGACACCGCGAGCAATCTGCTGTCGGCCACCAATCTGTTTAGTGCTTCCACACTGGGCAGCTACACGACGGCCGACGATCGAACCAGCAGATTCGAATACGATCCGCTCAACCGTGAGGTTGCTGCCACCGATCCGCTGGGAAATCGCACGACCACGCGGTACGACGCCGCCGGCAATGTAGCCGCCACCACCGACCCGCTCGACAACGAAACGGTCTACGACTACGACAATCTAAATCGTCGCACGAAAGTTACCGATGCGGAATTGCGGACAACCGATACGATCTACGACGAGCTGGGCAACGTCACCGACGTCGTCGATCCGATGGGGCTCGCCACCCATTTCGACTACAACCCTCTCAGCGAACTGACGGCCGAGAAGCAATACGACAATCCTTTCGCGCTCCTCAATACGCGCTCATTCCGCTACGATCACGCCTTGAATCAGGTCGTCGAGACCAAGCGCGACACGATCGATCTGCGCGAGATCGAATACGTTTACGACCAGTTGGGGCGCCAGACTCTCGGAAATTGGTGGCTCAACGGTGACGTGGAGGAAGTCATCGAGTACCACTACCGAGTCGACGATCAATTGGCCTCGACCAACCAGCGCAACACGGTCGCCCCCATCGATTTCGCGGACAACGTCGACGCCATTTATACATACGACTACTCCGGCGATCCGCTCAACCGGCTGTACAGCGTCGCGCTGGAATACTCGCAAGATCCGAACGCCCCGACCCCAGTCAGCGAGACGCTCACGCAAACCCTCGAGTACAATGAGCGGGACGAATTGGTTCAGAGAGACGTGTCCAGCTCGGGCATCGCCAATCCCTTCTCGCACCACTTTACCTACGATGCGCTGGGCCGGACCACTTCGCTCGGCCAGGGACCAGCGATCGATGCCAGCCCCATCGGCGCGCAGTTCTCCTGGAGCCCGGCCGACGAGCTCGCGCAACTGCGCCGCTACGACGACTTCGACGTGGCGATCGGCGCCGCAGCGCAGACCGGGCCCGTCGTCAGCACCAGCGACTACGTCTTCGACCTTGCCGGGCGCTTGACGAATCTGGACCACTCGGCCGACGCCACTCCCGACTTCGGTTACGTCTATGACGCGGCCAGCCGAATCGTCCGCCAGTCTGAATCGAAACCCTCCCCTTTCGGCGCTGGCATCACCGAGTACACCTACGACAAGACCCATCAACTGAAAACCGCCAACCAGGTCTACACCTCCCCGATCCAAGACTACGATTACGACTACGACGACAACGGCAATCGCATCGGAGGAGACCTGGACTACAGCCCGCAGAATCGCCTCATCGAAGACGACGCTTTTACGTACACCTACGACGCCGAAGGCAACCTGGAGACCAAGACCAGCAAGACCGAGGACTACAGCGAAGCCTACGAATGGGACTTCCGCAATCGGCTCATCAAGGTTACGCAAACCAGAGATAGCCAAACCACGCCAGTGGTCACGACGATCGAATATGGCTACGACATGTTCGACCGGCGGATCAGCAAGAACGTGAAGCTCGACGGGACTCCCGTGACGGACGGGTTCGCCGCCTACGTGTATAGCGGCGACCAGTTGCTCTTCGTGCGCGGCGCCAGCGGCGCCATCAGCGACGTGCTTCTCCCTGGCCCCACGGGCCAGACGTTGGCGCAAGATCATTTCGACACGGGCGCTCCCGGCGACCAGGACAACGCGGCCTGGCTGCTGCACGATCACGAGCGCTCGGTGCGCTACGTGCTCAACTCGGCCCAGGCCGACGCTCTGGTTCAGTACAACGCGTTCGGCGAGATCGTGGGCGCCAACACGCCGGCCGACGCCCACTCGCTATTGGGCTACACGGGCCAGGTATTCGACTTCGAAACCGGCCTGAGCTACTACAACGCCCGCTACTACGACCCGGCCACGGGCCGCTTCTTGAGCGAGGACCCGATCGGCTTTGCCGGCGGCGACGCCAACCTCTACCGCTACGTCGGCAACAACCCGGTCAACGCCATCGATCCGACGGGGGAGGCATGGTGGCAGGTCGCGTTGGGCGCCTTGGGTCTCGGCGGGAGTATCAGCATGGGTGGGGGGGCTTCGTTAGCCGCTTTGGCTGCCGGCCCCGTGGGCTGGTTTGTCGGCGCCGGTGTGGCGATTGGCGTCGGAGCCTATGCGCTGTTTGGCGATCACGGCCCCGATTACGAGCCTGCTGTCGAGGGTGGCGACTCGTCCTCCGGGGGAGACAGCCCGCCTGCCTCCGCAGGAGGGCTGCCGCCCGGTTCCGCGGCTGCGAATGTCGCGCTGCCCGTCACCAAATCGTCTCTCGCCGGACCCAACCCGCGGACTGCCACCCTCGGTGGCGGTCACAGCCAGTGGAATGTCGACCCCAATCTGATGCTGTTCAGGATCAACGTAACGGTGCCAATTGGCTCGATACCGGTTGACTCCGGCGGCTCGGCCGAAGGGAGAGGAAGGGGTCCCATTGGTGAGCCGGGGGAAGTGAGTGTCGTTGGTGCAATCTTGGGCGGGGTGGGCCGCGGCGCGGACAATATCGCTTATGGCCTTGCGGAGATCGTATTGCAGGGCGCGGCAGCGGCCGCGGATCTAGCCAATGCGGCGGCCTACGAAGTTTCCGGCCACAATCTCTACTACGGCAACTTCAGTAAGGTTGGCGTGGCGTTGGCCTCGGGCCAAGTCACCGGTATACAGCTCGCGAAGAACATAGGGCTCAACGCGATCACGTTGGGGGGAGTCGGCATTGGCGACACCATCGGTGCTTACGTTGTCGGCGACATAACCGCCGACGAGTTCTCGCAGCAGATTGGCGGTCCCGCAGCGCTGGGACTCGCGGGGAGATTCGTGCCGAAGTTTTCACGAACTCGGGCACGTGTGCCAGCAGCACAGCCACCCTTTAATCCCCTCCATACCTTAGGCGCGGCGAGAGCGTGGACGACGAGGGCACGCGTGAAGGCCGCACAGCTTCCCACAACCGGAAAAAATCGCTATATACCGCCGAAAACGTACAGTCCAGGGTCGCCGCTCCTGCGAGGTCCGAACAAAGGATTCTTGGACAAGTTTGGAAACGAATGGTTGAAAGGCAGATCGATAACTCCCGGCCAGCCGTTTGAGTGGGACGTTCAGCTGGGGGCAAAAGCGACGCCGGGATTTCGAAATCTGTCGCGGGACGGACGCCACGTAAATGTCACATTGGACGGTCGCATAAGTCATTGATTCAAGAGCGCAACCCCTGTAGGATTCTGATATGTCAGATGCTGGACCCAGATTCGACTTTTACCAGGAAGTGCTCGTTTGCACGAACGAGGCCGAGCGACTGCGACTTAATGGTAAGGTCGGAGTAGTTCTCGGGCGGAGCAACTCTGAGGACGGAAAGATTTGGTATTACGTGCTGAGTTTCAAAGACGAACCGGAAACATGGTACTTTGGTGAGGGTGAGCTTGAACCAACGGGTAAATGGTTCTCACGCGAAGATTTTTACGATGGCAGTTCCGTACGAGTTAGGGTTGACGAAAAGGGACGCGGGAGCATTGTCGACGAGGATGAGCAGGACTGACAAATCCGTTGTGGCGTGTAGCGGGCCAGCGATTGTATATTACGTCGGAATGGAAAAGGAAATGGAAAAGGAATGGAAAAGGTGTCAGGACCCGATTATTGACGGGCAGAGGTGAAGTGGGTATCTTGGTCGGGCATGGGACGACCGCTTCGAGCCGCTGAAGGGGGCCGTGTTTATCACGTGCTCAATCGCGCGAACGCTCGGATGACGATCTTCGAGGATGACGGAGATTACGAGGCGTTCGAGAAAGTGCTCGCCGAAGCGGTCGAGCGGACGGAAACGCGGCTGTTGGCCTACTGCGTGATGCCAAACCATTGGCACTTGCTCGTGTGGCCGCGCAAGACTGGCGAGTTGTCCCGCTTTGTCGGCTGGTTGACCTTGACGCACACGCGGCGCTGGCACGCCCATCGCCATTCGACCGGTTCGGGCCACGTGTATCAGGGG
>SDBV01009284.1_pt1 | contig 13102 bp, 17 predicted proteins | sample 2277081 | NCBI WGS metagenome assembly SDBV01 (sample SAMN10402039, study PRJNA504765) | marine sediment metagenome | isolation source: marine sediment core GS10_PC15, 223 cmbsf | place: Arctic Ocean: Southern Knipovich Ridge | collected 2010
TGATTTGATGGCGTTAACCGGGACGACACTTGGGCAGTTGAGGCCCGGAAACACGACAGCGGTCAGCATTTATTCGCCGCCGAGCACGGTCCAGGCGCAGATCACAAGGATCGTTGTCTGTAACACGGCCGCGACCACCCAGAAGTTCCGTATTTTCCTCGATCATGACGGTACGACTTATGACGAGACTACGGCGCTGTTCTGGGATATAGTGACGCCTACAGATACGACAGTCGAGATTGATGGCGATTGGTGGATGACTGACAGTGCGGGGAATCTTGCGGTGAGAACGGATAGTGCCAGCGCCTTCACGTTTACCGTTTTTGGAGCGGAGCATCAGGTATGAGTAGTACCAGTCAACTAATCGATCTTGCTTGGGCTGCTCACATTGACCGTCCAGAGTGCAGGCCATGTTGGACATGGTTTTGTCAGTCCAAAAAATGTGTGGCCGCACTGGAGGCTATAAAACCCTTCTTGTTTTCAAAGCTGGAACAGGCCGAAGTCGCACTTCTTTCTCGAAAATATATGCGGAAGAAGGGCCAGTCAAGATTAGACACTGCTGACCTTCTTGCTCAACAAGAGCTTTCTACTAAGCTGCGTCTCTTAAAGAGGGCTTAATAATGTCGTCTACTTCGCAAATGACTGACTTTAGCGATCTCTTCACCTCGCTACAGCAGGCCGTTCGCGTGCAGTCGGGGGTCACAGCAACCGAAAATCAGGCGCGGGCGATGATTAATGATGCCTTACAGGACATGCACATCGGGTTTCGCGAGGGGATGGCTTGGGCCGAGCGCGTCGGAGAATTGGTCACACAGCCCCAATATACCACCGGGACTCTTTCGGTCGATCAGGGTTCCATCACTCTGACTGGCTCCAGCACCCTCTGGGATACCGCCAACGCCTTCTCGGTCAACAACATGCGCGCCGGGGGCAAGGTTGTGATCGACGGCGGGGTTGAGGTTTACGAGATAGACGCTATTGCGAGCGACACTTCTGCAACCCTGACGGCAACCTACATCAAGTCGGACGCCAGTGCGGTTTCTTACGTCTATTTCGAGGACGAATACGCGCTCGATACAGATTTCTTGCGGCTTGTAAGTATTAACAGCTTCGATATCAATGATGAGATTGGCTTGATCGGCCGGAACGAATTTCGCCTGCGTTACCCGAGAAACAAAACCACTGGCAAGCCCATGGTGGCAACCATTGTGGATCGGGCTTTTTCGGGCGATACCACGCCGGTCAGAAAGGTCAAGTTCTGGAAGCCGCCGGATCAGGCTTATCTGTTCAGATACCCGTTCATTACCAACAAGTTGGCGGTGAGTTCAGCAGGGGTGGCACAGGCCAGTCTTTCGGCGAATACCGATGAGCCGATAGTCCCGCTCGGTTACCGGCACGCGATTTTCTATCACGCGCTGGCCAGGTGGTATCGCGACAAGCGCGACGACGACCGTTCTCAGGAAGCCAAGGCGGAATACACCGATATCATGCTGCGGATATCGGGCGATCAGGAAATAGGCCGGTCGCGTCCGAGGTTCCAGCCTATTCGCGGGCCGTATGTGTCGCATGCCAAACGACCCTATAGGGGGCGGCACGCCGGCCGGTATACTGTTGGCTCTCGATTTGACGAGATAAGGTGATGGCCACCAAAACACAATACGTGAGACACTTATTTTCTGGCGGTTGGACAACTGACCTCGGACCGAACGCCGATCTGGTGGTGGATCAGACAGGCCAGATTCTCATCCCGTTCCTGGTCGATGCCGAGAACCTGCTTTACGAGTTCGACGGTGGGCCGCACAAGATGCCCGGCACGGCGAAACTCAATTCTTCACAGATGGAATCGGGCGCGGTGGTCAAGGGGCTGTTCGACTATTGGGATACAGGCACGGGATCAAGTTCAACACAGCACCGGATCGTCCACGTTGGTACGACGATCAAGCGCGACGATGCGGACGGGACATTTACCGATCTGTTCACAGGATTGCAGAGCGGGTCTGTGGCCAACTATTCGGTCCTTGAAGACCTGCTCATCATGGCCACCGACCATGTGTCTGATGTGCCGAAAAGCTGGGACGGTACGACGGCACAGAACCTTGCTGGCAGTCCGCCCAACTTTGCTTTTTCGGAAACACACAAGAACCGCTCCTGGGCGGCGGGCGTGGAAGCGAATTCGTCGCGGCTGTATTATTCGGCCTTGCTCAAGCCTGCGGATTGGATCGGCGCGGGTTCGGGGAAGATTGATATCGACCCAGCGGACGGAGACCGGATAACAGCCATTGCTTCACACAGGGATGAGTTGTGGGTTTTCAAGGGGCCGTACAAGGGCTCGATCCATCGCATTACCGGTTCGGCCCCCACGGGGTCCGATCCTTTTGCTCGCACCACTTTTACAACCGGAGTGGGAGCGGTGGGGCAGAATTCACTATTCCGCTTTGCCGACGATCTGGGTTTCATGTGGTCGGATGGGAGCGTTCGTTCCCTCGGAGCAACGGAGAAGTTCGGAGACTTTTTGGAAAGTGCCCTGTCACGCCCGATCAACGTTGGCTTCATGAACCAAAGACTGAATATCTCCCGCCTCAAGCATGCCTGGGCGGCGGTGGACGATATACGTGGGCTAGTGGTTATCACCCTGCCCATAGATTCCTCGACCAACAACAACGCGGTCTTGGCTATGGACTTTCGTTTCAATCCCGTCAGGTGGTCATTTCTTTCGGGTCTTGCTGCGGGCTGCATAGCTTCGGTTATCGATCAGACGAACAACGACCGCCGGATTATCATGCTGGGCGGAAATGATGGGCATGTGAGAAAATGGGGCCAGGCCACGCGGACCAACGACGGCACAGGGATAAACTACAAGTGGACAACGCCGGTCATGTCTTACGGATCGCCGGTCACCATGAAAACCATATCCGTGGCTGCTATTGGGCTACAACCAAAGGGCAACACTAACATCACTTTCGGTTGGACGCGGGATAACAACGCTCAACAGACTCAGACTGTGACGCAGGGTGGCGGCTCCTTGTTGGACAGTTTCACGCTGGATACAGACAGTCTTGGAGGGGGGCAGTTTATCGACCGTTTCCTTGAATTGGAGGAAGGCGGGGAGTTCCGGTCAATTCAGTATCAAGTGATACAAAGCGCGAATAATGAGGATGTTGAGATTCATTCACTCACGACCGCAATCACCGGCGGATCGGTCAGTACGGAGAATTAGATCATGAGTGTTTCACGGGTCAAGACCTGGATTGTAGAAACCTTAACCGCTTCGGATTTGAACGCGGAGTTCGACAACATTCTATCAAACGGTGAAGACCTCGGCTGGCCCGCCACCAAGGCGAAGGATCTGAACGGTCAGGAATTGATCTTGGACGCCGATGCTGACACTTCGATCACAGCGGACACGGACGACCGGATTGACTTCAAGATCGGCGGCGCAGACAGAACCTCTGTGGGAACTGAGGGCTTTCAGGGACAGGCCGACATCCTGCTGGCCTTTCAGGTTTTTGGAGATTAAACCATGGCACAAATTACCAAACTGAAACTTTCGGGCTCGACCGATGGTCGTTTGGTCAAGGTAGTGGCCACCGCTACGGCCGGTACTACCATCCACACCGCCCACGCTACGTCTCTTGACGAACTCTGGCTCTGGGCGGTCAATAGTGATACGACTGACCGCAAACTGACCATCGAGTTCGGTGGCACGTCGGCACCGGACGATTTGATCGAAGTGACAATTCCCGCTGAAGACGGTCTTTATGCCGTGGTGCCCGGACTGATCTTGACGGGCACCACGGTAGTCAAAGCCTTTGCCGCAAGCGCAAATGTGGTTCTTGTAGGCGGCTACATTAATCGGATTACGTGATGAGCAGACGCAGACTCGGCACTATCAAGCATACTGATCCCGGCAAACAAGCCGACGTTATCACCACGCGCGGTGATATTGTTCGGGGGTCGTCAGGCGCAGTCGCGGAGCGTTTGGCGGTTGGATCGGCAAATGAAGTTCTAACCGCTGACGGAACCGACGCAGATTGGGGAGCCGTGCCGTCTGCAACGGATACGGTTGTCGGTGGCCTCGAAACCGCTACGCAGGCCGAACAAGAAACAGGAACAGCGGTTGACAAAATAGTCACACCCGGCCGGCAGCATTTCCACCAGAGCGCGGCCAAGGCGTGGGTAAAATTCAACGGCACGGGAACTCCCAGCGTCGATGCTAGTTTTAACATCACGGATATCACGGACAATGCCACAGGAGATTATACCGTAAACATCGCGACGGACTTTTCTAGCGCCGATTACGGCTATGCCCTCACTTCGGAATTTGGCTCTAACGGCACCAAAGTCACTTGCCCGGGCGTTAACGGTAATCCCACCGCAGGAACCTTCCCGATCACGATAGAACCCACTGGGGGCGGAGGCAGCGGCAACACGGATGTCGATAACATTGGTGTCATTTTCTTTGGAGATCAGGCATGACCACGCGCCGCATTCGTTATACGCGCCCAGATGGTGGTGTTTCGGTTATCGTCCCTGCGCCGGAATTTGTTGCTAGATTTAACACCGAGGACGACGCGTTTGAGGCCATCAAAGCCAGGAGCGTGCCCGCCACCGCTACCAGCATTGTCGAGATCGATGTTGCCAATCTGCCCCCCAATCGTGAATTCCGCAATGCGTGGCGGGTAAGCGGCGGCTCGGTCGATGTGGACATGCCGCTCGCTAGGGGGGTACACGCCGAGCGGATAGCCAATGCTCAGGTCGCTGAGATCGCCCGCCTGAAGGTCGAGGAGCGCAAAGAGCGGCTCAAGGGGAACACCTCCCAGGCAGATACCCACGCAACCACGGTAACGGCCTTGGAGGCACTGGACCTGAACGTGCTGGCGACCCAGATCGGAGCAGCGCCCAATCCGAAGGCATTGAGCGCCATCTGGCCGGCTAATATGCCGCGACCGTGAATGTCCGCCTCGCCCAGGACGTTGACGGTCCGCGGATTGGCGAACTGGCCAAACTTTCTGGGTTTACCGTGGATGGGTTGGACTGGTCAAAAGTTCACCCGTTCTGGCTAGTAGCCGAGGACGAAAAGATCGTCGGGGCTTTACAGATCATTCTGGCCAAGCCCATAGGCTGGCTGGAAATGCTGGTCTTGGAACCTGATCTGACTGAACTTGCCCGTGCCCGAGCGGTGAAAAAGCTTGCGGCAGCGGGGATGACAGCACTCAAGGGCTTCGGAGCACAGCTTGTAATGTTTTCAGTGCCCTTCGAGGAAAAATCCTACAAGAAGGCTCTGAAGAAGCGCGGGGCCGTGGTAACTTCCACTGGCAATATTCTGGCGAAGCTTCTATAATTCCCTAGGCGGGGTTTTTGATTGGAGATACCTATGAGCAGCAAGACCACCACACAGCCGTCTCCGCCGTCTGCGGAGGAAACGGCCCTTCAACAGAAGCAGCTTGAGCTGGCCACGTTCCAGCTTGAGGAACTTCGGCGCCAGTCCACCTTGCAACAGGAGTTTGCCGCCGACATTGGGCCTTTGCTGGAACAGCAGACCGCCGATGCTCAACTGGCCCGAGAGCGAAACGAAGCGCTATTCCCCATCCAGGAAGAACTCCTACAATTGGCCCTGGATGACATTCGCCGGGGCGGAGCAGCCACACCGGAGCAGATCGAGCTTATTCAGCAGTCTGGGGACGCAGCACTGGAGCGGGCCGGGGTTGACATAGAGCGGTTCCGTACCGAGGGCCTGACGGCGCTGAGAGAGGAACTGGCGCCATCTCTGGGGTTAAGGCCCGGGGATACACCCATTCTCGACAGGGGGGCTCGTGTGGCCGCTGAGGCTACCCGTCAGGGCGGACAGTTGGCAGCGGGCATTCGTGGTGCCGAAGCGACGGCTCGGCTCAACCTCCCGCTCGCGCAGAGCCAGCTTTTGCAAACCTCGGCCCTGGGCCAACAAAACCTCACCCAGGCCACGTCACAGTTCCAGGATCAGTTGCGCCAGGCTGCCTTTACCAACAGGTTGAACCTTCAAAGCAACGTGGGCGGCTTGGGGTTGGGCCTAGCGACCGGGGTCAGTGTGCCATTCCCGGGGTTTCAGCGGGGCAGCACGACAAGTACCAGCGACCCGCTCGGGACCGCTGCTAAACTTGCCGGTGGAATAGGTGCGGTCTTGACGGGGTTTTCCTCCCGCGATCTCAAAACCGACAAGGCTCCGATTGACGAAGACGAAGTTCTTGAGAAGGTCGCGAGCCTTCCCGTCGAGGCGTGGCGCTACAAGGAAGGCCTGGGCCTTACCACGGAGCCCCATGTCGGGACTTATGCCGAGGACTTCCGGGAGACTTTCGGCCTTGGGGACGGCAAGACCCTCAATCTCATGGACACCACTGGCGTCTTGATGGCCTCGGTCAAGTCTCTCGACAAAAAGGTCAAGCACCTGGAATCCTTGGGTTTGAATGATAACAACTCGCTTGGACTGAAAGATGCCGCATAACATACCTAGTTTGGGAGCCAAACCCAACGGTACTGCTGGTGCTCCTGTGGTTGGTGTCGAGCGCACACAGATCGGCTCGGCGGCCGACGTGCGGAACCAGGGTATTCGGGAGATCGACACGAAGTCTGCTGCCAAGCAGCAAGCACCTGGAATCCCGAGCTTCGAGGACAACCCCTTGGGTGCGATTGGGGGTATTCTCCAGGAATTCTCGGCCGGGTTTAGGGGCACAGAAAGCCCGCTGGCGAAGCGAAATGCCCAGGCTGCTCAACAGATAGGCGCACGCATTCAGCTTACCCAGGCCAGGCTGAATGCGCTCAAGACCGCTTTCGATATGATCGATGCGTCGTCACCCGAACAGCTTGAGCCCACGATCAAGCTGATTACCAACGCAGCCCCGGACTTTGATTTAGAGGAATCCTTGCGTGCTCACGCCGAGGGCAAGATTAAGAACGCGAAGGCGACTATCGAGGGCGCTTTGGAAAATCAGTTGTTCCAGGCATTTGTTGCCCAGACGCCGGGGTTTGAAGGGTTCCCGCTTGAAACGCAATTCGAAATTGCCGAGAAATTCAATGATTTCCAATTCGAACTTCAGACCAAACTAACCGAGCAAGGGGCCTTGGCTCCCGGCGAGGTGAAATTGGCGGGGGAAAAGGCAGCCGCAAAGCGCCAATCGCCACAAGAGCTGGCCGCTGCTGTCACCGCAAAGGAAGAGGCGCGCTTGCGCGTGAAGGGTGGTGGGGAGATACAGCGTAGAATAACCAAGTCCGCAGATGGCTTTTACCGTTATGATGACGGAGAGAGAGTTTTTCCTGGCATTGAAAAAGCAGAAGAACAAGGGAGCCGCCGCTTCCAAAACCTTGGTGCTTATGTAGACCAAGAAACCGGAAAATTTGTCGGTGAAGTCACATTCGATACGCGCAATAGCGAGCGGACCATCAACATAGGCGGCAAGGAACAGCCTGTTCCTCCTAGTGTGATTCCCATTACCGAATCGAACCTGCACAAGAACGCCATGACCGGCGAGCAGTTTTTCAGTCTTGCGACGGAGACGGAAGATACCGAAAGAGGCCTGCGGGAACTCACTCGGTTCATGACAGACTCCAAAGATACACGGCAGGGCTGGCGGTTGCTGGCCGACCAGTTTCTCGGGCATATGAATACGATCTTTGGCAATGAACTTAGCGAAGAGCAGTTCAAGACATTTGCTTCGACGGGTCGCCTACAGGGTTTGTTGGGAGCATACCGCAAGGAAGTGGTCGGCGGTGGTGTTATGACCGAACAGGATGCTTTGCGTGTCATTGCCCGCCTGGGCGGAGATTTTGACCTGACTCGCAACAGAGATGTGGCCGCAGCTTTGATTCGGGAGCTGATGGGAGAAAAGCTGTCACGCTACAACAATCTTCTCCTTCCCATGTTTAATGGACAGCTAACAACCGTTGACCGGCGCGGGTTCACCGAAAAGAAACCGATTACCATGGACGAAAGCGTCTTTAGCATTACCGAGCCCACAATTCCACCCCCGCCCCCAGGTGCGGTAATTGACAAATGACCACCGCAACAAACCCAGAGACCGGTGAAAAGTTTCGCCTTGAGGACAATAAATGGGTGCCGGATCGCACTGCGGCGACGACTCTTGGTACTGCTATAGCAGGTGGCTTGCCAAAGACGTTAGACGAGTCGATGCGGGCCTTGGTTGGTGCAGGCGCGGAAGCGGCAGAGGACATCGAAGGTGCGGCTTTAGCGGTAGAACAGGGCGTTACTTTTGGGTTTGGCGACGAAATTAATGCGGCTCTGACCACAGCTATCGGAAGCGGATCGTTTGAAGAAAACCTTAAATCCCAACGTGCTCGTCTTGAGAAAATTCCGGTTCCTGTAATGATTGGCGGGGAACTTGCTGGCGGCCTGGTATCGGTCGCGGTAACGGGTCCGATATTTGCCGCAACAAAGATAGGCCAACTGTTCACTCGTCTTCCTCGATGGCTACAAACCACTGGGTTGGGGGCGTTATGGGGCGGATTGTTCGGTGCAGGTACGGAAGAGGGGGACATTGAGGAACGACTTAAGAGCGGCGGCATTGGTGCTGGTGCTGGGGCTGTGACTGGTGGTGTCTTGCATGGGACAATTGTTGGTGGAACCGCTGCCACAAAAGGAATCGCAGGCCTTGTTAGATCGCGCACAAATCCCACCGAACAAGCTACGGTGATCCTCGGACAAAAACTTGCTGCCGATAATATAACTCCCAGTCAAGTAAGGGTGCGCTTGAGAGAACTTGGGCCGCAAGCCACCATTGCCGATGCGGCCGGGACCAATACTTTGGGCCTGACGCGCGGTGTAGCCGGTGTTCCGGGATCGGCTAAGGAAAAAATTTCCCAGACCTTGCGGGTTCGCGGGCTCGGGGAGAGTGACCGGGTAAGCAAACAAGTTGTAAAGAACCTCGGCCCGGCGGATTATTTTGCTCGGGAGGATATCTTTCTTGAAAAGCTACGTCTAGGCGCAAGAGAAGCCTATGGGGACGCTTATGGTGCCAACCCATCTATTCAATCTACCGCATTGGATCGCATCCTGACAGCGCCTATAGCGCAATCTGCGCTCAAGGAAGCTGCCACCATTGCAGGAATTGAGCGAGCCTCGGGAAAAGTTAAATGGCTTGGTCCCGTGGATGAAGAACTTACACAGCTTGCGCGGTTTGCTGCCGATCATGCGGGAGGCGCGCCAGTTACCCAGCCGGGTATTGCCAAAGGGCTTTCGCTGGAGACCTGGGATTATGTCAAACGTGGTCTCGACTCCGTTTTGGATAAACCAATTAACACCAACGCGGTCACTGGCCGGTTTACCAAAAGAGGAGCAGCAATCAGCGGTCTGAAAAAAACTCTGGTTGAAGCTCTCGATGCCGCAACGGGTGGGAAGAACTCTCTGTATAAGAAAGCCAGGAATTTATACGCCAGTGACGTTGAAGTGCTCAAGGCGCTGCGCGAAGGTGAAAAATTTATGAAGTTGCGACCTGAACAGATCACGCGGAGATTATCGGAATTATCCGCTTCCGCTCAAGAGGCATATCGGAATGGGGCTGCTCGTGCGGTTCTTGATGTGGTTGAAAATGTAGCTGACAAGGGCAGCGTTGCGGGCAGACTATTTGCTAAGAAAATGAACCGGGAAAGAATTCGCGCCGTGTTTCCCGACAGGAAGAAATTTACTGACTTCTCGCGCCGCATGGTTGCGGAACAACGGTTTGCCGAAACCGAGCAAGCCGTGGGTTCCGGTTCTCGCACCGCTCCAATGCAAAAAGAAGTTGCCGATGCGGAACGCCTTGCGGGTCATGCTGGCGCATTGGTGGGTAGTGCGAGTGGCATCGGCCACCCGCTGATCGCGGCTACCATTGGACGCCAGCGTGCTGCACGGGCTGCTGCTGGCATCCGCGGCAAAACATTGGACAAGATACTGGCAAGTTGGCTCGTTACGAGAAACAGAGCTGACCAGCTAAGAATTCTGGACAGACTCGAACAGCAAGCCACGCCCTCAAAAGGTCCATCTTTCGGTATCAAGGCTGCGACTTTAGGTGCGGCTCAACAGGAGAGTCGGATAATCAATGAACCGGCAAATTAGTGGAGTTAAGGAGATGAAAGCCCCTTTTCCCTGACGGCCCTCCTAGCGGGGGCGATTCTCTTACTCTGGTCCGCTCCGGCAGCGGGGCAAGCATCGGCTAAAAACTGTATGGACCGGAAGGTTCTAGTATCAAGGCTGGCGGACAGATACCAGGAGGCGCCGTCATGGCGCGGTGCTACCCCGCGCGGGCACATGCTGGAGATATTCACCAACGCTGACGGGGGTACGTGGACGCTAGTGGTGTCGACCCCAACCGGTATGTCTTGCATGGTCGCTTCTGGTGAGGGTTGGCGCAATGTGGAGCGGACCATTGAGAAGCCGAAGACGTAATGCCAGACAGCCGCCACGACCGCACAATCGAGGACCCGCTGATTGACCTATTGAGGGACGAGCGGTGCCGGGCGCGGATCGGCATGGATTCCGTCGCAAGTTATATCGGCGTAAGCCTGCCGGCGGTCTATGGCTGGGAGAATGGCACGGCGCGGCCTAATTCGCTGTTGCGCTGGATGCGCTGGGCCAAGGCTATCGATGCAAGGCTTGAAATCAAAGTGACGACCAAGGCCGGCGTTGAGCACACATTTGAGGACAGGGCATGAACGAAGAAGAAGAAAAACGGCTGCGTGACGTGGAGGAATTCATTGCCGAGATACGCGGCGGGAAAAAGGTCTTCCTCTGGCTGTGCGCTCTCATCGGCTCTCTTGGTGGCGGGGGAACACTACTGGTCGCGTTCCGGGAGCAGATATTCGGGGGGCCGTCGTGACCGCGCGGGGGGTTCGGAATCGCAACCCAGGGAACCTGGACTTCAACCCACGGGCATTTGCGCGCGATCCCTGGCTGGGCGAACTGGGCCTGGAGCAGCACCCTAACCCGCGCTTCACCACCTTTGACACGGCCCGACATGGCATCCGGGCGCTGTGCAAACTGCTGCTGACCTACTACCGGAAACGGCGGGCTGCGGACGGCAGCGAGATCGATACGGTGCGGGAAATCGTCGCTCGCTTTGCGCCGTCTTCGGAGAACGATACCGATGCCTACGCGGCCCAGGTTCGCCTTGCAATGGGCGTCGAGCCCGGTCAGGTGATCGACGTTGAAACCCCCACGACCTTGATGCGACTCGCTGCTGCGATTATCCGGCATGAAAACGGTGCCCAGCCTTACGGTCAGGATACGTTGCGCGCCGGAGCCGTGATGGCACTGGACCGGCCTGTGATCGGACTGGAGCCCAGCCTGCCCAAGCCGCTTGAGTTATGGACCGCCACCAAGGGCAAGGCCAAGACTGTTTGGGTGCCCGATGACGAGTTCGACGTTCTAGCACGCCAGCATGGCATCGACCCGGCGGTCAAGAACGCCTTCACGGTGCCGCCCCGGTGGTACACCAACGGATGGCCGCTGATTTACATGCGCGCCAGGTCATTGGGCCTATTCCCCGAGCACGAGGCCCGGCATGCCGAAGATATGCTTCAAAGCCGGCCAAACTTTCACAAGTAGGAGAGCGACATGAATAGAGACTGGTCATTGATTGGTAGCGACGGCGGCTGGACTAAGCCCTGGTTTCCTATTTACCCAGATGGCTGGGTCGGTGATCCCGGCTCGGAGGGGGTATGGCCCGAGAATGACGATGGCGATTAAAGGTTGGGCCGGTCTGACCAGGGTCGTGGCTGTCATCGCCCTGGCCCTGCTGCTGGGCGCCTGCGCGCAAGGCATCGGGGCTATCAGTCAAGGCATCCAGACCGACGCCGAGTTCAACGAACTTTTCCTTGAAGACGTTCAGCAGGCGAATCTTCTCGCTCAGCAGACCAATGACACCCTGGCCATGAAATGCTGGGCTTACCTGGAGGAGTTCGCCGTTGCAAACGCGCCTGGCGAGGCAACGGCAACGGGCAAGACGGCAGGGGTGCTCTCGATCTACCAGCGCGGCCGCAACCTGCGCCGCCAGGTGGTTGAATTCAAGATATCCGATCAGTTCCGGCTCGAATGCGGCCCAATGCTGACCGACACCATGGGTGCGCTGGGACGGATCGGGATCAGGCTGGCGTTGTGACCGGCGTTTCGACTCACGACGGCCTGGCGTACTGCCTGGACGACGCGGGCTTACCCGAAGGGCTCGGCGTGCCACCGGGGGTGTTTCCCTGGAAGTTTTTAAGCCTGGCGGCCGGACGTGGTGTGCCTGTGGTGATGGTTCACGGTTTCGACTATGACCCCTGGAAGAACAGCGACGACAACCCGCATTTCACCGGGAATCTGGGCAAGGTTTCGACCTTCGGCATGTGGCGTCGTGATTTGCTGCCGGAGCGACCCGCGATTGGCCTGGGCTGGTATTCGGCCCCCACGGGCCTGCGCGGCCTCTGGAGAGCATGGCGTCACGGCCGCTACAATCGGTACAGATACGCCTTCGACCTAGCCTGGGGTGCCGGGCGGGTGCTCTCGGTAATGCTCCGGCGCCTAGATGGGCCGGTCGATCTCCTGTGTCATTCGCTCGGTAGCCGCGTGACCCTGGCCGCACTGGCGCAAGAGCGGGGGTTGCCGGTCCGCAACCTCGTAATTATGAACGGCGCCGAGATGGCCCAGACGGGCGAGCGCGTCGCGCGGGCTAATCCTCATGTGAACTTCACCAACTTGGTGGTGAGATCCGACAAGGTGCTCAGATACGCCGGGGCGGTCTTTGCACCCGAAGGCGGACTCTACAAGGTCTGCCTGGGCCAGAATGGGCTAGGCAAGGACGCGCCGGCGAACTGGCGCGATATCGACCTTGACGATCCGGTCATTCAAGCATGGGGCCGTGAGCGAGGCTGGAACCTGAAGGGTGACAATCCGGCCAGCCGAGGCGATCACTGGTTCACCTATCGCCATCCCGGCAACCAAGGCATGATCCGCGCGGCACTGGCCGGCAAGCTGAACGGCGCGGAGGTGTAGGCCGTCCGGCTGGGCGGTAAGGGGCACTGGACCTGAAAGGCTCGTTTATGAATGGTTGCCCCACCACGCCATAAGGCGCGTCCACCACGATACGCTCCGACAAACCAT
>SDBV01009285.1_pt1 | contig 13101 bp, 8 predicted proteins | sample 2277081 | NCBI WGS metagenome assembly SDBV01 (sample SAMN10402039, study PRJNA504765) | marine sediment metagenome | isolation source: marine sediment core GS10_PC15, 223 cmbsf | place: Arctic Ocean: Southern Knipovich Ridge | collected 2010
TAATGGCGCCCCTGCTAGCATCGCATGGCTGCGGGTCGTCAAAAGCCCTTTGTTTCTCGGAGAAAACGGAAGTTGTGCTAGCACAAAAATGTGGGTAAGGACAAGCCCGGGAGGGCGGGGTTCTTGCAGCGGCGACTCGCCCAACCCCGCCCTCCCGGGCGGGGCTATTGGCAAACGCAACGTTGCGAACCTGCTCTTGGACAAGTCCAAAGAATCTAACGCACCGGAGACCGACATGAACTCGCATACACGTCGGAAGTTTATGAAACAGGCGGGACTGGGGATGGCCGGCGCTACGGTGCTTGCCGCGGCCGGTCCCTCGTCGCGGGCCTACGGTGCCGGCCAGCGGTTGCTGATCGGCCTGATCGGCTGCGGAGGCCGCGGACGAACGGTTGCCGGCGAGCTGGCCCGCCAGAATGCCAAGGTGGCCTGCGTCTGCGATCCCGACGGCGGCCGGCTCAGCCAGGCCCGTGAGCAGTTCCGCGCCGATCGTGCCGTGACCGATTTCCGCCGGGTCCTGGACGATAAGTCGATCGACGCGGTGGTGGTTGCCACCCCCGACCATTGGCACGCCCCGGCCACGATCCTGGCCTGTGAGGCCGGCAAGCACGTCTACGTCGAGAAACCCTGCTCGCACAACATCCGCGAGGGGCGGCTGATGGTCGAGGCCGCCCGGCGGAACAAGCGGGTGGTGCAAATCGGCACCCAAAGCCGCAGCACGCCGGTGATCCAAAAGGCAATCCGCATGATTCGCGAAGGCGCCATCGGCGAGGTGCTGGTGGCCAAGGCCTGGAACAGCCAGCGGCGCCGAAACATCGGCCACGCAGAACCCTCCCAGCCGCCGGCCGGGTTGGACTACGACACGTGGGTTGGCCCGGCCGCGTGGGTGCCGTATCGGGCTACCTGCGATCATTACGGCTGGCGATGGAACTTCAATTTCGGCACCGGCGACGCCGGCAACGACGGGATCCACGAGCTGGACATCGCCCGCTGGGGCCTCGGCGTCGATACACACCCGTCGCTGGTCACCGGCCACGGGCTGAAAATGTTCTTCGACGACGACCAGCAATTCCCCGACACGCAATACGTGGCGATGGAGTATCCCGGGGACGGCCGGATCGGGCAGAAGCGGCTGCTGGTCTACGAGCACCGGATCTGGACGCCCTACGTGCAGGAAGGCTACGAGAACGGCAACGCCTTCTACGGCACCGAGGGGATGCTGATCCTGGGCAAGGAAAAAGGCTGGCAACTCTTCGGCCCCAGGAACAAGCTCGTCGCCGAGGAGAAAGGAAAACTATTGACTGCGCACCACGCGAGCGACTTCATCGACGCGATCAAGTCTGACCGGCGGCCCAACGCCGACATCGCCATCGGCCACCTCTCGACGTCGCTGGCCCACCTGGCCAACATCCTGGCCCGGGTCGGCCGGCGGCTCGAGTTGGACCCGAAGAAGGAACAGGTTCTAGGCGATCGGGAGGCGAACGGCCTGGTCGGTCGCGCCTATCGCCAAGGCCACTGGGCGGTGCCGAAAGGAGTTTAGGAGTAACCGGCGGAACAACTTCAGCAAATCACCCTACGCAACAGAAGGACACATAATGCAGAACCGGACCCCACGACTGATCGCCGCCGTGCTGATTGTTTTGATCGCTGGCCTGCTCGCATTCCAGGGCGTCGCCGCCGCGGCCGAGAAACCGCCCAACTTTGTGCTGATCTTTGCCGACGACCAGGGCTACCAGGATATCGGCTGCTTCGGCTCACCGAAGATCAAGACGCCGAATCTCGACCGCATGGCCGCCGAGGGCAGGCGGTTTACCGATTTCTACGTGGGGGCGCCGGTTTGTTCGGCCTCCCGGGCGTCGCTGATGACCGGCTGCTACTGTGCCCGGGTGAGCGTGACCGGTGTGTTCTTCCCCAATCGTAGCCGCCGCGGACTACACCCCGACGAGATCACGGTGGCCGAGGTGCTCAAGGCCCGCGGCTACGCCACGGCCTGTGTGGGCAAGTGGCACTTGGGCGACGAGAAGCCGTTTCTGCCCACACGCCAGGGGTTCGACAGCTACTTCGGCATCCCCTACAGCAACGACATGTCGATCAAACGCGAGGGCAAGAGGGGGCCGCCGTTGATGCGCGATGAAGAGATCGTCGAGCATCCGGCCCACCAGGCCACGCTCACCAGGCGGTATACCGAGGAGGCGGTCAAGTTTATCAAGAAAAACAAGGACGGGCCGTTCTTCCTCTACCTGCCGCACACCATGCCGCACGTGCCCCTGTTCGCCTCGGAGAAATTCAAAGACACCAGCGCCCGGGGACTGTACGGCGACGTGATCGAGGAGATCGACTGGTCGGTGGGCCGGATCCTCCAGACGCTCAAAGAGACGGGTGTGGACGACAATACGCTGGTGGTCTACACTTCCGACAACGGCCCCTGGCTATCGAAGGGACGCAACGGCGGCTGCGCGTTGCCGCTGCGCGACGGCAAGTTCACCACCTGGGAGGGCGGGATGCGCGAGCCGTGCATCATGCGATGGCCGGGCAAGGTCCCGGCGGGCACCGCCTGCAGCGAGGTGGCCGCCACGATCGACGTCTTGCCCACGTTTGCCAAGCTGGCCGGCGCCAAGGTGCCCGACGATCGGATCATCGACGGCCGGGACATCTGGCCGTTGATCTGCGGCCAGAGCGGCGCGAGGAGCCCTCACCGGGCCTACTTCTTCCGCGACAACGCGGTCCGCTGCGGCAAGTGGAAGCTACACCTGAAGGGCCGCGATACGGTCAAGAGGAGGCCCGACCAGGTCTTCCCGGCGCTGTACGACCTCTCGGCCGATATCTCCGAGGACCATAACGTGGCCGCCGAGCATCCGCAAGTGGTCCAGCGCCTGAGGAAACTCATCCTGGAACACCGCGCAGAGATTGCCGCCCATAAACGGCCGGTGGGGCGAGTGGAAACGATGAATGATGAATGATGAATTGCGGGAGCCGTTTAGCCGCCGCGGCCACGCGGTGTGGGTCGGCCGCGGGCCGTGACTCCGGCTCTTCCCAAAAAGCAGGTCTTGAAGAGGACATAAATGAATTCCCTCCAGCGCGTAACTGCCGCACTCGAACGCCGGCAGCCGGATCGGGTGCCGTTTTTCGAGTGCGTGATCGACGCCGGCGTGATGGACGCCCTGTTGCCCGGCTGCGACTACTTCCAGTTCAACGATTGGATCGGACTGGACAACGCCAGCCAGAACCGCAGCTCCTGGAGCCGGGAGAACGTCGATTTCATCGACGAGGAAAAGGGAATCTTCCGCGACAAGTGGGGCGTGATCCGCGCATTCGGGCCCGAGAGCACGCCCGCACCCATCGAAGGGCCCATCAAGACGCCGGCCGACCTGAAGAGCTACCGGCCGCCCGATCCGGAGGCCGACGACGTGTTGGGCCATCTGCCCGAGGTGATCGAGCGATACCGGGGCAAGAAGGCCGTCAGCGCGATCTGCCGCGACGCCTTCTTCAATCCCGCCTTTCTCCGCGGCACCAGCCGGTTCCTGATGGACATGGTCGAGAACCCGCGGCTGGTCCACGAGCTGGTCGAGGTGGCCCTGAGTTACGATATTCGGGCGATGCAGCGGATGGTCGAGGCGGGGTGCGAGGTGGTCGTGTTCGGCGACGACTATGCCGACAAGAACTCCACGCTGATGTCGCCCAAACACTTTCGCGAGTTCGTCCTGCCGGGGCTGAAGCGGTGCGTCGACGCCGCCCACGAGGCGGGGGCCTACGTGGTGAAACACACCGACGGCAACATCATGGGCATCCTCGACATGATCGTCGAGACCGGTATCGACGCCCTGAACCCCATCGAGCCGGTGGCCGGCATGGACATCGGTCTGATCAAGGAACAATACGGCGATCGGATCGCCATCATCGGCAACATCGACTGCGGCTACCTGCTCTGCCAGGCCCCCGTCGAAGAGGTCCGCCGGGTGACCCGCGAGACGATCGCCACGGCCGCCCCCGGCGGAGGATACATGCTATCCAGCTCCAACAGCATCCATTCGTCGGTCAAGCCGGAGAATCTGATGGCCATGGTCGAGACGCTGCGGGAGTGTGGGGGGTATTGAGAATTGCAAATTGCAAAACGATTGTCTCCAGTCTTCGGCAATCCGCAATTTGCATTTTGCAATTCTCAATTTGCAATGGACCGAACACGGGGCACAACGCATTTAGGGACATCACATGACGAACGAAAGGAAAGTGGCCCTGATCACCGGCGCCGGACGCGGCATCGGGTTGGGTACGGCCAAGTGCCTGGCGGCCGGCGGCTGCGATATCGCGGTCTGCGACGTACACGAAGAGGAAACCATCGCCGGGGCACTGGATGAAGTCCGCGAGTTGGGCGCAGAGGTGCTCTATTGCCGCTCGGACGTAAGCCACCCCGACGCCCGCGGGGCGATGATGGACCGGATCCGGCAGCGCTTCGGGCGGCTCAGCGTGCTGGTCAACAACGCCGGGGTGGCGCCGAAGGTTCGGGCCGATATTTTGGAGGCCACCGAAGAGAGCTTCCAGCGGCTGATGCGGATCAACCTCCAGGGGCCGTATTTTCTCACCCAGGCGGCGGCCAATTGGATGATCCGGCAGCGAAAGGACGACCAGGCGTTTGAGGCCTGCATCGTCAACGTCAGCTCGGTCTCCTCGACCATGGCCTCGACCAATCGGGGCGACTACTGCATCTCCAAGGCGGCCGTGAGCATGGCCACTCAACTCTGGGCGGCCCGGCTGGGCGAGTTCGGCATCGGCGTCTACGAGATCCGCCCCGGGATCATCAAGACGCCCATGACCGCGCCGGTGCAAGAGAAGTGGGACAAAGCGATCGCCGGAGGGATCATGGTGCAGTCGCGCTGGGGGCTGCCCGAGGACGTCGGCAAGGCCGTGGCAATGCTGGTCCGGGGAGATCTGGCCTATTCCACCGGCCAGGTGATTATGGTCGACGGGGGCTTGGCTCTCCAAAGGCTCTGAGTCGAGGGCGGCCGATGAAACTGACCGACGAACAACGCCGAATCCTCGACGGGGCACGCGGCCCGTTTCTGGCCAAGTGCATCCGCTGGCTGGTCGAGTGGGGAGACGCCATGGGGGCCCGGCGGCTGGTGCCGGTGGCCAATACGCACGCGCTGGTCACGGTGCCGGGCAACCTGGTCTACGGCGCCGGCGAGAAACCGCTTCAGGCCGCCATGGAGCTGCTCCGCTCGGCCTGCCGGGAGAAGGTCTGCTGTCTTAGCACGGCACACATCACCTTTGCCCATCAGGACCAATACGACGAGATTGAAATGCCGCCCGAGCAGGTCGCCGCCCAGCAGGAAGTGATGCAGTTGGCCAGTGAGGCCGGCTTCCTGATGACGTACACGTGTGCGCCGTACCTGGTGGGCAACGTGCCGCTTAAAGGCGAAATCTGTGCGTGGACGGAATCTTCCGCAGTGGTCTACGCGAACTCGATCCTCGGGGCACGGACCACCCGCCACGGCACCGAGAGCGCGATCGCCGCCGCGCTTACCGGCTGGGTCCCCGAGTTCGGCGTGCTGCTGGACGAAAACCGCCGGGCGACCTTGCAGGTAGACGTGGCGGCCAAGCTGTCGAGCCCGACCGATTGGGGCGCTTTGGGATACTTCACGGGCCAGGTGGCCGGGCTGGAGGTGCCCGTGTTCGCCGCCGCGCCGCGGCCTTCGCAGGAAGACGCCAAACAACTCTGTGCGGCCTTGGCCTCCGGCGGCGGCGTGACCATGTGCCACATCGCGGGAGTTACACCGGAGGCGCCAGCGCTGGAAGACGCCTTGGCAGCAGAATCGCCGGCCCGCCGGGTGACCTTCGCCGACCAACAACTTCGCCACACGTACCGCAGCCTGCGGACCCACAGCGGGGAGGAGATCGACACCGTGATCCTGGGCTGCCCTCACGCTTCGCTCGAAGAGATTGCCCAGATCGCGGGCTACTTGCAGGGCAAACACATTGCCGATGGAGTGACGCTCTGGGTCTGCACGGCCTACTCGACCCGGGCGGCCGCCCAGCGGATGGGATACGCCGCCACGATCGAACGGGCCGGCGGGTACCTGTTCTGCGACACCTGCCCGACGAATTCCATGCGGGTAAAGGCAAAACGGATAGTGACCCCCGGGTTCAAGCAGGCCCATTACGCCCGGGGAATGATCGGCGCGGAGGTGATCGTCGACCACCAAGAGGGTTGTCTGAATGCGGCATTGACGGGAAGATGGACCGATGGGCGATGAACTGGTGATCAAGTGTCGAGGACTTGTCAAGGGACAAGCCGAGGGCGAAGCCCTGGTGGCGCCCACCACGCTGTCGTTCTGGGGCGAGGTCGATCCCGTAAGCGGCCGGGTGGTCGCCGCCGGGCATCCCCTGGAGGGTCAGTGCCTGCGCGGCAAGGTGCTGGTGATCAAGTCCACCAAGGGTTCGTCGGCCACGCCGCTGGTGATGGGCCTGGCCCGCCAGCAGGGGAACGCCCCGGTGGCGCTGGTCAACATAGACGTCGATGCCCTGGCCGTGCTGGGTTGCGTCGTCAACCGGATCCCAATGGTAAGCGAACTCCAACAGGATCCGTTCGAGGCGATCGAAACGGGCGACCACGTCTCGGTCGATGCCGACGCCGGCACGATCCTGGTCACCAAGAGGCCGGCCAAACCGGACGTTGCGGGCAACTGATTCGGGAATAGAAGAACGCCCACGGATTGCAATCCGTAGGTTACGGTGAGCACCGACCCTCTGTTGCCAACACAACCATCAATTAGAGGACGATACCCGATGCGTGAGGAATTCTTGACCCTACAGAACCCGGCAGGCGAAGAAGTCCGCCTGCCGTTGACCTTCGTCCACACCCTGGTGATCGGCAGCGGGGCGGCGGGGCTCAACGCCGCCGTGCAATTGAGGGCCAACGGTATCGACGACCTGCTGATCGTCACCGAGGGGCTTCAGATGGGCACCTCGATCAATACCGGCAGCGACAAGCAGACCTATTACAAGCTCTCGATGTGCGGCGACGATGCCGATGCACCACGCCTCTTGGCCGAAACGTATTTCTCCGGCGGGGGAATGCACGGCGACCTGGCACTGGTCGAGGCCAGCCTCTCACCGAGGGCCTTTGTCAACCTCGTCAACCTCGGCGTTCCATTCCCCCGCGACGCCTACGGACAGTTCATCGGCTACAAGACCGACCACGACCCGCGGCAGCGGGCGACCTCGATCGGACCCTACACCTCGCGGGAGATGTGCCGGGCGCTGATCCGCCAGGTCCGGCGGCTGGAAATCCCCCTGCGAGAAAGAAGAAACGTCGTGCAGCTTCTGACCATCGCCGAAGACGACCGGAAGCGAGCCGCCGGAGCCGTCCTGATCACCCAAGAGGGCACCCTGGAGGCCGTGGGGGCCGAAAACGTGGTCTTCGCCACCGGCGGGCCGGGCGGACTCTACAAGACGAGCGTTTATCCCCAGGTGCACACCGGCGGCATCGGCCTGGGGCTGGCGGCCGGGGCGGTGGCCCAGAATCTACCGGAGTCGCAGTACGGCATGGCCTCGATCAAGTTTCGCTGGAACGTCTCGGGGACCTACATGCAGGTGATCCCTCGCTTCATCAGCACGGCCGCCGACGGCCAGAGCGATCGGCGGGAATTCCTCCGCGAGTATTTCGACGGCGTCGGCCAGATGAGCTCGAACGTGTTCCTCAAGGGATACCAGTGGCCCTTCGACAGCCGAAAGGCAGTGGGCGGATCCTCGATCGTGGATATCCTGGTCTACATCGAGACGGTGATCCGCCGCCGTCGGGTGTTTCTCGACTTCCGCCGCAATCCCGAGGGGTTCCGGTTCGAGGATCTCAGCCGGGAGGCCTCGGATTACTTGACCAAATCGAAGGCCCTGCAGGACACGCCCATCGAGCGGTTGCGGACGATGAACCCGGGCGCGATCGAGCTGTATGCCGAGCGCCAGATCGACATCACCACCGAGCCGCTGGAGATCGCGGTCTGTGCCCAGCACAACAACGGCGGGCTGGCGGGGAATCACTGGTGGGAGTCGGTCAACATTAAGCACCTCTTTCCGGTGGGCGAGGTCAACGGCTCGCACGGCGTCTACCGGCCCGGCGGATCGGCCCTGAATTCCGGCCAGGTGGGCTCGTTCCGGGCCGCCGAATACATCGCCAATCGGTACGGCGACTGGCAGGTCTCCGAAGCGGCCGTCAAAGATGCAGCCGCCACGGCGGCCGCCGATCTGCTGGCGTGGATCGGCAAGTGCGCCGATTCAAACACGTCCTGGCAGGCTCAGCGCGAAGAGTTTCAGCAGCGGATGACCCGCGCCGGGGCACACATCCGCACGGCCGATGAGCTGGCAAAGGCCGTCGGCGAGGCATGGGAGCAATATCGGCGGATCGAGGAGTCGGGCTGCGGTTACGCTGGCCCCGCCGAGCTGGCCGAGGCACTGCGAAACCGGCAGCTCTGCTTTGCCCATGCGGTGTATCTCGAGGCCGCGCTGTTCTCGGTCCAAAGCGGGGTGGGAAGCCGCGGCTCGGCCATGGTCGTGGATCCAGGCGGTATCCGGGTGCACGACAAGCTGGACGAGAGTTGGCGAATCGCCTCGGAGAATCCCGAGTTCCGGGAGAAGGTCCAGCAGACGCTCGCCCGGCCTGGAGGCGGAGTCGAAAACACGTGGGTCGACCGCCGGCCGATCCCGCAATCGGACCTTTGGTTCGAGACCGCCTGGGCCCGTTTCCGCAGCGGCGATGTATATGATACCCGTCCGGAGACTGGGTAGGTACCCTGAACGGTCGGGCAAGATCTGCCGGTTATTCCTAATACTCCGGCCCGTTGAGGCCGATTCTACTGAGAGCGACCTTTTTCCCGGGAGCGCGTGTGCGCGGGGGCCAGACCGGAAACAACAAGTATAGGGGGCAAGGACGAGAGCGTATGCGATGGGCAAGCAGACGAGTGGATCGGTCTGGGTAATCTGCGTCGGGTATTGCCTGATTTTGGCCTGCTCCGGTTGTCGGTGCCCCAATCCGAGACACGGGGTGATCGTCAGGGGCGACTTCTCGCTGGAGCTGAACCGAATTCCCTGGATGAAGAAGCGGGGAACGGAGTACCAGGAGTGTTCCGCGCAGGGTGAGGGCTGCGCGACGGGGTATCGGCCGCAACCAGGTTACGGGGCGGATTCCACGCCGGAGGCATTTCCTGGCGTCCCGAACCCGGTGCCACCCGACGGCGACGTTCCCGCGGCGCCGCAGATACCCGACGCGTCCGCGATGATCCCCGCCGGCGATCCGTATCAAATCTGCCGCGGCCTTGGCGGCAGACTTCCTCTAGGAACCGGTATTGTCGCGGGCCGCGCTCCGCTGGCCCGATTACATCCGGTACCCGTGCAACCGGTCTTCTCTTCAGGCGTCGCCCAGGCGACGTACCGGGAGAGCGGGATGGTTCCAGAGAGCGGGATGGATGTCCCACCGATGCCACCGGATGAAGGGGTCCCGCGGATCGAGATAGTGGTCCCGGCGCCCCCGGTGGAGGAAATCCCTCGGCCGAAGACCGAATCTCAACGCAGGGATCGGGTGACCCGGCGACCTGAAACGGCCTCGCGGCTGGGAAGTTGGATCTTCAATACCGCTCCCGACAGCCGGTATGCAGGCCAACGGATCTCTGCCAGGCGTGGCCGCGGCGCGAATTAAAGCGGCCGACAATCGTTCTCGGGCTGGCTGTTCTGCCAGCCGCGCTCGATTCACACTCGGGCACTCCTATTGCCCACCGCCGGTGAGTCTCTTGCGCCGGGCGTGTGTTCCGATTCGGAACCAGACGTTCAGATCGCCATCCGGCACGTAGACGGCCGATGTGCCGCGCGCCGATCGGCACGGAAAATCGCCGGACCGTTATATAGGCGGGGGCTTCTCGCCCCTTGCAAAGACTGCGCAACTTTCTAGACTGGTAGTGTTGTGCCCCCGGCACGTGGGGTCCTTCGGCTCCGGGCCGTATGGCTGGTTTCCTGCAAGTCGATCTCACCGGAGGCAGCCGTGAAAAAATGCATCCTGGCGATCCTGGCCGCAGCGGCAGTATTGATCGTGGCAGTCACCAGCAGCGGTGCTGCGCCGCCGCCAATTGCGGCGGAGACTCGGGCAACGCTCACCGGACACTCCAGCCGCGTTCAGTCGGTGGCCTTCTCGCCCGACGGGAAGACGCTGGCCTCGGCCAGCCGCGACCGGACGGTGAGGCTCTGGGACACCGCCAGCGGGAAACTGCGGCGGACGCTCAGCGGACATACGGATCGCGTTCAGTCGGTGGCCTTTGCGCCCGACGGAAAGACGTTGGCCTCGGCCGGCTCCGACCGGGAGATCAAGCTCTGGGACGTGGCCTCCGGCAACGAGCTGCGCACACTCGCCGGACACACCGATTCGGTGAAGTCGGTGGCGTTCTCTCCCGACGGCAAGACTTTGGCCTCCGGCTCCGAGGACCGCCAGATCAAGCTCTGGGACATCGCAACCGGCAAGCAGCAGCGGACGCTCAGCGGGCACGGCTACGGCGTCGAGTCGGTGGCCTTCTCGCCCGACGGCAAGACGCTGGCCTCCGGCAGCCAGGACGCCACGATCAAACTCTGGGACGTGGGGACCGGCAAGTTGAAGTCGACGCTCAGCGGACACGCCGGTTGGCTTACCTGCGTTACGTTCTCGCCGGATGGAAAGACCCTGGCTTCCAGCGGCAACGACGGGAAGATCAAACTCTGGGACGCCGCCCAATCCGCCGTGGGCACACAATCTGCCGTGGGCACACAATCTGCCGTGGGCACACTGGGCCGGCTGCGGGCCACGCTGGCCGGCCACAAGCTGGACGTGGCCTTCGTGGCCTTCTCGCCCGATGGAAAGACGTTGGCCTCCGGAAGCAAGGACCGGACGGTGAAGCTGTGGGACGTGGCCACGGGGCAGCAACTGGCGACGTTGGAGGGACACACCGGATGGCTCTGCTGCGTGGCCTTCTCGCCGGACAACAAAACCCTGGCCTCGGCAAGCTCCGACACCACCATCCGGCTTTGGGACCTGGTGATGAAACAGGTGGCGGCGAAAGAGGTCCCGGTTGAACAGCCGACCCCGGTGCGTCCGCCGCTGGCGGAGATTCCGCCCGTCGCTCGGCGACTGGCGGGAACGCTCCGGGCGACGCTGCAAGGGCACGCCCGAGACGTCCGTTCGGTGGCGTTTTCCCCCGACGGCAAGACCTTGGCCACCGGGAGTTTCGACCTGACCGCGAAACTCTGGGACCTGCCCGCGGCAAAGGAGCGGGTGACGTTGAAAGGGCACGCGGCGAACACTACTTCGCCGGCCGCGGGAGTGAATTGCGTGGCCTTCGCGCCCGACGGCAAGACCCTGGCGACGGCGGGTTTGGACGGCACGGTCCGCCTTTGGGAAGTGGCCACGGGAAAAGAGCTCGCTACGCTGAAGGGGCACACCAAGAGCGTATGGTCGGTGGCCTTTTCCCCCGACGGCAAGACCCTGGCTTCAGGGAGTCCCGACCGCACGATCAAGGTCTGGGACCTTGCCAAGGGATCCGCGATTGCCACGCTGAGCGGCCACACCGGAAGCGTCGAGTGCGTTGCCTTTGCCCCGGACGGCAAGGTCCTGGCCTCCGGAGCTTATGACGGAACTGTCAAATTGTGGGACACGGCCACGTGGACAGAACTGGCGAGTCTTCGGGCAGATGCAAGGATGGTCCTCTGCCTGGCCTTTTCACCAGACGGAAAGCTGCTGGCCACCGGGGGTGAGGACCGCACGATCAAGCTCTGGGACGTGGCCACCCTGAGGCCGCGAATGATATTTCGGGGGCACACCGCAGCAGTCCGAGCCGTGACGTTCGCCCCCGACGGACATACCCTGGCCTCGGCCAGCCCCGACCGGACCGTCAAGCTATGGGACCCGGCCACCGGTGGGGTGCTGGCCACGCTCACCGGACACGGGGGCCTGGTCTGGACCGCGGCATTCTCGCCCGACGGCAAGACGCTGGCCTCCGGCAGCGCGGACCGGACGGTAAAGCTCTGGGACGTGGGGCCACCGCCGCCGCTGGTTGCCTCCGACGGGTTCGACGACGGGAAGCTGGCCCTGAAGTGGCAGATCCGCAACGTCGATCCGTCGCGGGTGTCGCTGACGAAGAAGCCGGGCGCGCTGACCATTACCACACAGCAGGGCGGTTTTCGGCTGGCGGCTGCGAATTACAGGAATCTGTTTCTGATCGAGAACCCCGTGGCCGCCGGCAGGAACTTTCAGCTCACCACGTGCCTGGTCTCTTTCAAGCCCGGCGCGGGTTATCAACAGGCCGGCCTGGTCTGTTTCAACGACCAGGACAACTACATCAAATGGGTAGACGAGTGTGGCCAGACCGCGGATCGGCGCAACTTCACGTTGATCCGGGAGACGAAAGGCGGCGTGGCTCCACATACCTACGTGCGGGGCGTCGCCAGGGCCGAACGGCTCTGGCTGCGCCTGACCAAGCGCGGCAATCGGTACATATACTCATCCAGCCCCGACGGGAAGTCCTTCCAGGTCTACGGCGAGCTGCCGTGGGGCGACGGGGCTCCGAAATGGGTCGGGATATTGGCCAAGAACGGCTCAGGCAGCAGCGCCCCCGGAATCGACGCCTCGTTCGATTTCTTCGAGATCCGCGAGAGATTCGTGGTCGAGAAGCCGGTGGATCGCTACGCCGTGCCCAGCGGCGGCGTGAAGGAGTTGCTGAAGTTCATCGAAGGGCTCCGGGAGTTTCGCCCCCGATCGGATTGGGAGACGGCCCAGCACGAGCTGAGGGCCCCCAGGGCGCGGACGGCCGCCGCCGCCCGGATCACCACCCTCGAACGGGACAGGTCATCCCCAGCCTATCAGGCAGCCACCCTGATTCTCATGCAGGACCGCGTGGGCGCGATTGGGCGAGCCAGCCCCACCCAGCGGCAACAGACCCTCGCCGGCGTAACCGCTCTGCTGACCGCGAAGACCGAAAAGGGGCTGCAGCCGGAAGACGTGGACCTGGCGATCTCCACGGGCCGGGCCTTGGAAACCGCCGGCAATCTGGAGCTGGCCACCCGGGCCTACGGTGATTTCGCCAGACTGGTTGCGCT
>SDBV01009286.1_pt1 | contig 13100 bp, 11 predicted proteins | sample 2277081 | NCBI WGS metagenome assembly SDBV01 (sample SAMN10402039, study PRJNA504765) | marine sediment metagenome | isolation source: marine sediment core GS10_PC15, 223 cmbsf | place: Arctic Ocean: Southern Knipovich Ridge | collected 2010
GGCCGTGACGGCAGACATGAGTTTCCGCGACCACGTGAGCGGGGCCGTTGACGAGATTCCGGGCACGCTCCAGGGCACGTGCCCGTAGTGCGAGAACGCGGCCGCCACGCCCGCTGTCAGGGGTCGGTCGCTAGCGACTCGGACTGTGTGCGTGTGGTAGTTTTGGATACGGAGTCGATGAGGGTCGATGCTTGCCTACGACCTGGCCCGTGCTCAAGATCTGCCGAGGGGTAACTCTCGTGCCGGTTCGAGTGCGGCCTTCGGCGCCATAAACGCATACGCCGGCCTCAGTGCCGAGTGGTGTAAAGGTAGCACACGGGACTTTGAATCCCATAGTCCAGGTTCGAATCCTGGCTCGGCAGCCAGGCAACGGTACACTGTCAGATACGCGCTCCCGGGTAGCTCAATTGGTAGAGCGGGCGGCTGTTAACCGCTAGGTTACAGGTTCGAGTCCTGTCCCGGGAGCCAACTCATATCTGAGCTAGGTAGGAGTCTCGCTCAACAAGAGGGGCCGAACGGCCCTAGGCGAGATACGCGACGCCCCGCTATACTCTTGGCCCACGTAATGGGATCGTATGAGGGGGTAGTGACATGCTTTCGAGACGACACACGTTCTCGGTGCTTCGCCGCGTAGGTGCTCTGACTGTACTGTCGGCCATGCTGGCGCTGTTGGGCCTCGTGGCAGCGTCGCAGTTCTTGTCTGCCGGCCAAGAGGCGGCGGCGCAGGACTCCACTGTGGTTGTGCCCCGCGGGCAACCTATCCAGATAGCCGTGGTGGTCGATCTGCCCGGTGGCGAAGGCCCCTTCCCGGACTTTGGCGAGGGAGCCGCCAACGCTGTCCAGATGGCGATCGAAGATCATAGACCGAAGTTCGTCAGGGGCTTCCGTATCCAACAGAACAACTTCGACGAGGATTGCGATCCCACCTCAGGCGAGGCAGCCGCCAACGCCGTGGTTGCCAATCTCCAGAACGTGGGCGTAATCGGCCATCTGTGCTCCGTAGGCTATTCGGCCGGATTGCCCATCTATGAGAGCGCGAGGGTAGTCACCATCTCAGGCTCCGCGACTCAACTGTCATCGTTGTTGTGGCCTCAAGGTCCGAACGTTCTTAACCGCACAGTTACCGACTGCGTCGCCGACTGCGACGATTGGTTGGCTAATGTCGATGCCCTGCCCACGGTCTTAGCCTGGCGGGAAGACTACGAGGTCCGGTTTGGCAGTTCGCCGCCAGATTTTGCCGAACACTACTACGACGCCACCCACTTGCTCCTGACTCGCATCCACGAGGTGGCTTACGTGGATCGCGGCAACCTGGTCATCGACCGCGAGGAGCTTGCCGACGCGGTACGCGACACCGAAGATTTCCTGGGCGTCACCTGCTTGATCACCCTCGACGAGTTCGGCACCCGCATCGACGACATCGAGCAGCTTCTCCCGTGCGCCGACTAGGCTGGCGCAGGACGGCGAGGAGGATCGGGCTTGTGTCTAGTCCTTTCCCCGTAGCCGGCTAGGTCGTACTCGTCGGCCTTCAGATCGTCGGTACCTTCGGTGACCTCTCGGAAGGCGCGGATCTGCCCCCTGAGAACCCGGAGCATGGGCGTGCTGGGCTTGTGCCGGTTGATGTACGAGACGTTCTTCGGATAGCGGAGATCAGGCCGTCGTCGAACCGGTTAGCGTATCCCCTGAGTGGCCGTGTGGCCCCCAATGTAGGGGGTTGCCGGTGCCGATGTCCAGAACGGCCTGCTTAGCGCCGTCCGTAACTAGCTGCTGTGTCGATACCTGCTGCGGGTCTGTATCTGGCGCACGGTGCCAGACGAATCGATCGGGTTCACCTCCCCGTCGCAGCGGGGCGTCGCGTGGGCTGCTATAGAATCCAGTCAGCGGCCCCGAAGGAGAAGTGGAGGAGCACCGATGGCAGGCGCCGAACCAGTAACTTGCGGCGACGTTCGAGCAGTGCCCCCAGCATGACCCGCGATCGGCCGAGAGCCGTGGTTCTCAAGAAGAATCTCTCGCGCTCTATTCGACAGGGCCACCCCTGGATCTACCGGGACGCGCTGGATGCTCGCGTCCTTCCGGACGACGGCGCGCTCGTCGAAATCCGCACGCGCGATGGAAGACCGATCGCCCGAGGCTTCTGGGATGAGCGATCACCGATCGCGGTGCGCGTGCTGGAATCGGGTGGACCCGGCCACCGTTTCGCGGACGCGGACTCGTTGCTTGCGGAGCGGCTGCGGGCGGCGCTGGACCGCCGGCTGGAGCGACTCGATCTTTCGAGGACTAACGTGTTTCGCTGGGTGCACGGTGAGGGTGATCTCCTTCCAGGCGTCCACGTCGACATCTATGCCGACACCGCCGTCGCTCGTTTTGACGGTGACGGTGCGGGCGCCTTCTACGATCCGTTTGAACCGCGGCTACGCGTGGCAGCGGAACCGCGTCTGCCGATTCGGGCGGTGCTGGATCGCTCCTTGCGCAAGACGAGTGCAAAGGAGGACGAACGAGAGGTTCTGGAGAACGGCGTCCGGTTCGTGGTGGATCTGGCGCACGGACAAAAGGGCGGCCTCTTCATCGACCAGCGCGAGAACCGGGTACGGGTGGCGGGGCGAGCCCGAGGCAAGTCCGTCCTGAACCTGTTTGGCTACACCGGTGGCTTTGCGGTGCACGCGGCGCTGGCGGGCGCCCTCAGCACAGACACCGTCGACCTGGCGAGACCCGCCATCGAGGCCGCGCGGCGCAACTTCGAACTCAACGATCTGCCCATGGACCGCGCGAGGTTTCACGTACTCGATGCCTTCGCGTTCCTGGCGGCGGCGATTGACCGCGGTGATCGATGGGACATCGTCATCTCCGACCCGCCAAGCTTCGCACCCAGGAAGGATGCCGTTCCTGCGGCGCGCCAGGCCTACCAGCGATTGCACAAGCTGGCGTCGGCGGTCACCGCGCCGGGCGGTCTGCTGTGCGCGTCATCGTGCTCCAGCCACTTCGGGAAGGATGACTTTCTGGCAAGTATCGAGGACGGCGCCCGGCAGGCAGGCCGCCAGTGGGAGTTCGAAGCCCTGTACGGCGCCGCATTTGACCACCCGGTCTTGCCGGCGTTCCCGGAAGGCGACTACCTGAAGTTTGCGATCGGCCGCGTGCGTTAGGGAAATTCTGGAAGCGCCGGAAGACGGCGCCCGAATCCGAAATCCCAGGTCAGGCGGCGCGCTCTTCTGCAGCGGAATAGCGGCCCGAGCGGGCAAGGCTGCTCATGCCAGCGCCACCTCACACGATGGGCTGTCAGGAAGAATCAGGGCAGGGACGTTGTTGTAAATGAGGTTCCTTGACTCCTGTCCCGGGAGCCAACTCATGTCTGCGCCGGCGTATCGCATTGACACGCTCAGCGTGACCCCCGAGCGATACTGACGTTCGCGGTGACACTTCCATATGTGAAACGACGCCAGACGGTAGCCGGCCGTTGACCATACCTTCACGGTGAGAATGCGGCGAGTCCTGTTTGCGACACTTTGCGCAGAAGAAGACGGCGGTATACCCGCAAGCAGGAGGGCCCGATGTCGAGCACAGTTATAGTTGTGGTAACGGACCTGGACAACGCCGCACATGGTGAGATCAACGTCATGGCGAGTGCGGAGGAAGCCGCTCAGCTTGTCGAGACGCTGATCGAGTCCGGTTACGACCAGGCGCGAATCCGGGCGTTTGCGGCCGACGAGTTCCAGATTAATGTTTACCACCGGCCCGTTGTCGCCCTCACAACGGCCGCCGATGGGGAGACGATTGAGAAGCCGGAGCCCTCCGGGGCTGACGAAGAGGCTGACCAGAAGGAGAACGCCCCGGCCGTCGGCACCGAATTGGTGGCGACGCTGCTGAGGGCGGAAGCCGTCCCCGAGCCGTTCATGCGTAACGGCGTGCGCTTCTCTACTCAGTTCGGGCCCGCGTAGCAGAGGAAGCGAAGCAGCCGCCCCTTCCGTCCCGTCATCGCCGCAGCCGGGGCAAGCGAGCCCTCCGCTTGCCCCGGTTTCCTGTTCCCGCACCCTGATCTTCGCTAGGATTAGGTGCCGTGACACTCACCGACAGGGCGCTCGCCACTGACCTCGGCAACTTCGCGCTCGGCAACGAGGTTTTCGAACTGCTGGGCGCGACGTTCCTGCGCAACCGCGCTTCGCCTGACATCTACGACGCCAACCACGTGGCCGACGCCCGGCCGACGACGCCGGCGCAGATCGAGGAGTTCCTGGCCGCAGTCGACCGGGAGTATGCTGCGTCGAAGCACCGTCGCTTCGGCATCGACTATCGGACTCCGCCCGAGTTTGTCGCGCGCCTGGTGCTCGATGGCTACGAGCGCGAGGACGGGCTGATCTTAGTGCTCGAGGGCGAGCTGCTGGGCCCGGCGCCGGAGGAGTTCGACATCCGTCCAGTCGAGTCGGAGTTGGACTGGAGTGCGTACTGGGAAGTGATGCAGGAGGACTGGCGCGAGCACAACGTCCAGCGGAAGCGCAAGGTGAAGGCCGAAATCGCCCGGCAGATGCTGCATGTGAAGCGCCTGAAGCAGCCGCCTGTGCAGTATTTCCTGGCGTACGTGGGGGACAGGCCCGTGGCCTACTTCAACTCCTGGGCCGGGATCGACGGCGTGGGCCAGGTTGAGGATCTCTTCACGCTGCCGAGGTTCCGGAAGCGCGGCATCGCCCGCGCCCTCATCCACCATTGTGTGGCGGACGCCCGCGGGAAGGGCGCCGGCCCCGTGATCATCGCCGCGGACCCGACTGACACGCCGAAGCGAATCTACGCGGCGATGGGGTTCCGGCCCGTGGCGGTGCAATCAGACTACACGAAGTACGTCGACGGCCAGGTACGGGCGACCAACAATCCCTAGTTGTTCCCGATCAATCGCTCCCGTATAGTGTTCACGATGACCTGCCAGGCGCCGATATGAGAGAAACCAAGCCCGTCCAAGAGACGCCCGGCGCCGATGCGCTGCCTCCGCCTCCCGACGATATGTCGATAGACGAACTGAACAAGGAGCGCTATGACGGGGCCGACGACAGGGACATCTTTTCGAAGGTACAGCAGTTCACGCTGGCCGACCGCGCTCGCGACCTGGACATCTACCCGTTCTTCCAGCCGCTGGATAACAACGACGGGCCCGTCGCCCAGATTTATGGCAAGACGGTCCTCATGTTCGGCTCCAACAACTATCTGGGGTTGACGCGCCATCCGTATGTCATCGACAAGACGCGGGAGGCGGTCCTTAAGTTCGGCACGTCGATGACCGGGTCGCGTTTTCTCAACGGCAGCACGAAGATGCACGAGGAACTTGAGGGGCGCATCGCCAAGTTCCTGCGCATGGAGGCAGCGCTCGTTTTCACGACCGGCTACCAGACGAACCTTGGAATTATCTCGGCGCTCGTCGACAAGAAGTCGGTCGCGGTCGTCGACAAGGCGGACCACGCGAGCATCTACGACGGATGCCAGCTGGCTGACGGCGAGATGGTGCGCTTCCGCCACAATGACGCGGACCACCTGGACCAGATACTGTCGCGGACGGAGAAGACTCCGCTCGTGATCGTTGACGGCGTGTACAGCATGGCCGGCGATATCGCACCGCTGCCGGAGTTGTCGGCGGTCTGCAAGAAGCATCGGGCGCGCCTTTTAGTGGACGACGCGCACGGGCTGGGCGTGCTGGGAGAGGGCGGTCGCGGCACCCCCAGTCACTTCGGCCTCGAGGACGACGTCGACCTGGTCATGGGGACGTTCTCGAAGTCGCTGGCGTCGATCGGAGGCTTCGTGGCCGGGCCGCCTGCCGTGCTCGATTGGATCAAACACTTCGCCCGTTCAATGCTTTTCAGCGCCAGCCTGCCACCGGCGTCGACGGCCGCGGCGCTGGCGTCGTTGGACGTAATAGAGCGCGAGCCGGAGATCGTCGATCGGCTGCAGAAGGTTGGCCGGCAATGGCGCGAGGGGCTGAGCGAGCGTGGGTTCGACGTAGGCCAGTCGAAGACGCCGATCGTGCCGGTGAACGTCGGGGACGAGTACCGGACGCTGATGTTCTGGAAAGCACTCCTGGAGGAGGGCGTGTACACGAACCCAGCCCTCTATCCGGCGGTGAACATGCGGGAAGCGATCCTGCGGACGAGCTGCATGGCGACGCACACGGAGGAGATGGTGGACGAGGCGCTCGGGAAGTTCGAGATGGTCGGCCGCAAACTCGGTGTCATCACTTAGCGCGCCTCCCAAGACGGTCCAGGTCGCGCCGGTCGAGTCGAAGAAAGAACTCGACGCCTTCATCCGCTTGCCCTGGCGCATCTACAAGGGCAATCCGTACTGGGTAGCACCCCTGCGCTACACCGAAAAGCAGCGCTTCTCCGCCAAGCACAACCCGTTCTTCCTGCACGCCGACGTCCAACTGTTTCTTGCCCGGCGCGATGGTGACGTCGTCGGCCGCATATCCGCTCACATCGACCACGAGCACAACCGCTACCACGATGAGCGCACCGGGTTCTTCGGTTTCTTCGAGTGTGAGGACGACCCGGAGGCCGCGAGTGAGCTCCTCGCGACGGCCGAGGACTGGCTGCGCGCACGGGGCATGGACGAGATTCGCGGCCCGTTCAATTTCTCGGTCAACGGGGAGATCGGCTTCCTGGTCAAGGGCTTCGATTCTTCTCCGCTGCCTCTAATGACGTACACGCATGAGTACTACCTTCGTCTCACTGAGGCGGCGGGTTATGTCAAGGCCAAGGACGTCTACGCCTGGCGCTGGGAGAGCCGGCCGGTGCCGGACGGCTCGCCGCGGCGGATGGCAGACGAGCTTCGGGCGCGTCCGGGCGTGACGATTCGCCGCGCCCGGAAGAAGGATTTCGACCGCGAGGTGCGGACGATCCTCGATCTGTACAACGACGCCTGGAGCGAGAACTGGGGCTTCGTTCCGGCAACGGACGCCGAGGCTGAGGAGATGGCGAAAGACCTGAAGCTCATCGTCGACCCTCGAATCATTCCGATCATCGAGATCGACGGGGTGCCGGCGGGCGTGGCGCTGGGAGTACCGGACTTCAACTGGGCGCTGAAGCCGCTCAACGGCAGCCTCTTTCCGTTTGGCTGGCTGCGTTTCCTGTGGCGGCTGAAGGTGCGGCGGCCCTCGGTGGGACGGCTGCTGCTGTTCGGGATCAAGAAAGAGTTTCGCACGCGCAAATACGCGGGCCTGCTGTACCTTCTCTGCGACGAGATGCACAGGGGCGCCATCGAAAGCAAGCTCGAGTGGGCCGAGTTCTCGTGGACGCTGGAGGACAACGGACTGGTCAACTCGCTGATCATGAAGGTCGGCGCAGAGCGTTACAAGACGTATCGCATATACGAGAAGGCGCTCTCGTGAAGGTGCTCATCACGGGCGCCAGCGGATTCCTCGGCTCGCACATCGCAGAGCAGTTCGCAGCCGCCGGGCACGAGATACGGCTCCTCCTGCGCAGAACGAGCAGCCGGGAGTTCCTGACCTTCTCGTACGAGGAGGCGATCGGAGACGTGACGGACCCGAGTTCGCTTCGGCCAGCAGTCGAGGGTGTCGACGCGGTCGTGCACCCGGCGGGGCTAATCAAAGCGCGAAACGAGGCCGAGTTCCGAGCCGTTAACACCGAGGGAACGTCGAATCTCCTGAAGGCGATCGAGGAGGGGACGCCCGACCTGCGGCGCTTCATCTACATCTCAAGCGTCTCGGCGCATGGCCCGAGCCCGGGCGGTGCGCCCCGACCGGCCGAGGCCGAACCGAAGCCCGTGAGCGCATACGGGCGTTCGAAGTTGGGCGGCGAGACCGCGACGCGCTCTTCGGCGCTGGCGGGCCGCTCGGTTATCTTCCGCATGCCTGTGATCTACGGACCGCGGGACCCGGCGCTGCTGCCGTTTTTCAAGGCCGTGCGCTATCGCATCGCGCCGCTCTTGCGCGGCGGCCGCAACCGGCTGTCGATCATCTATGCGAGCGATGCGGCGAAGGCCGTCGTGGAGGCGACGACGGCGGAGGCGAACGTCGGCGGGCGGACGTACTCTCCAGAGGACGGCGTTGTATACACCTGGCGCGACCTGCTTTCGGCGATCGAGAGTGCGAGCGGCCGGCGCGCGCTCATGCTGCCGGTGCCGCTGATCGGCTACCAGGCGGCAGGCTTCGCCAGCGAGCTGTTCGGACGGGTTACCGGTCAGGCGCAGGTGTTCGACCGCGACAAGGTTCGCGAGATGCGCCGGCGCGCGTGGGTCTGCTCTTCCAGGGCGCTGCAGGAGGACCTCGGCTGGCGGCCGAGCGTACAGATCGGGGAAGGCGCGCGGCTGACGCATCGCTGGTACCGCGAGGCGGGCTGGTTGTAGGCTGGCTGTGGCCCCGGACGGCGTCGCCTCCGAGGTTAGAAATCCGATAGACTTTCGCCGGTTCCGCGCTAACGAGGGCCAGCATACCTGCGTCTGCCGTAGATAAGCAACCTGCGCGCTTCACAGGTCTTGTGTGCGCCTGGTTTCCCCACATTATCGCACGACTGCTAGGCTCTCGTACGTCTTGCGTTGCGGCCCGATATGTTATTCTAGAGACGTTGACAAGGGCCGAATTCCCGCCTGATGAGGGTGGGGAACGGGGGACCCAACACCAGTGGGGTGAATTCCCGCCTCGGCGGGATAGGCAATCTCCTTTAGCCGAACCCGACAGCTAACCCCGTAGGCACCAGGAGAGGCTACCGGAGCATAATCGGAGAGGCCCGGGGCAAGCCTCGGGTCTCTCTTTGTGCAACGAGAACCTCTGCTAGAAGGGAGCTGTGACATGGTGACCATGCCAAGCCGCAGTGCCGACGCTGAAGAGGCACGAACCACGCAGAAGCGAGCCGCGCTTCTGTTCATCGAAGAGTTCAGGAACCGAAATGGCGACCGCCCCAACGAGGGCAACGGAGACGAATACGGTGTGCCGGATGGCGGCCCGCGGTACAAGGCGTACACGCTGGGCAACTTCCGGGACATCCCGCAGGTGAAGGAGCACCTGAGCGAAGAGCAGATCTTTGCGATCGAAGTGGTAGCGCGGGTGCTGCCGTTCAAGACGAACAGTTACGTCGTCGACGAGCTGATCGACTGGAACGAGGTGCCCGACGATCCGATCTTCGTGCTCAACTTCCCGCGGAAGGAGATGCTGGAGCCGCAGCATTTCGATGAGATGGCGGCCCTCGTCCGGCGCGACGCGCCGAAGGCAGAGATCGGCGCGCTGGCCAACCGCATCCGGCTGCAGCTGAATCCGCACCCGGCCGGTCAGATGGAGCACAACGTGCCCGAGATTAACGGCACGAAGCTGACCGGCATGCAGCACAAGTACCGTGAGACGGTGCTCTTCTTCCCGAGCAACGGCCAGACGTGCCACGCCTATTGCACGTTCTGCTTCCGCTGGCCGCAGTTCGTCGGTATGGACGAGCTGAAGTTCGCGATGCGAGAGACGGAGCTGCTCGTCGAGTACCTTCGGGCGCACCCGGAGGTCAGCGATGTGCTGTTCACGGGCGGCGACCCGATGGTGATGCGGACGAAGAACCTGGAACGCTACATCCGGCCTTTGCTGGAGGCGAACCTGCCGAACCTGAGGACGATCCGCATCGGAACGAAGGCGCTGGGATACTGGCCGTATCGCTTTACGACGGACGAAGACGCGGACGACGTGCTTGAGTTGTTCCGCGAGGTGTCTGACGCGGGAATCCACCTGGCGATCATGGCGCACTTCAACCACGATCGGGAGCTGAGCACGAAAGCGGTCGAGGAAGCTATCCGAAACATCAAGAAGACGGGCGCTGAGATCCGGACGCAGTCGCCACTGATGCGCAACATCAACGACGATCCGAAGGTCTGGAGCGAGATGTGGCGCCGACAGGTGGCCCTGGGCTGCATTCCCTACTACATGTTCATCGCTCGTGATACCGGGGCTCAGGAGTACTTCAGCGTGCCGCTGGTGCGGGCGTGGGAGATCTTCCGCGAGGCCTACACGTCCGTCAGCGGCATCTGCCGCACGGTGCGCGGGCCGAGCATGTCGGCCGACCCGGGCAAGGTGCAGGTGCTGGGCGTGGCGGAGATCGGCGACCGCAAGGTGCTGACGCTGCGCATGCTGCAGGGCCGCGATCCGGACTGGGCGATGCGACCGTTCTTCGCGGAGTACGACCCGTCCGCGGTCTGGCTGAGCGACCTGCGGCCAGCGTTCGGCGAGCGTGAGTTCTTCTGGGAGCGAGAGATGCAGGACGCATACGCAGCAGACGCTCGCGAACCGGCCGGCATTGGCTGACGCCGCGCCTTAAGTGAGATCAGGCCGGGAGTCCGCAAGGGCTCCCGGTTTCTTCTTGCGACGAGGTTTCAACGGCCCGGAAGAGGGCGTAGGAGTTCCGGGGTAGCACTGAGGAGGGCCAGCGGCGGCCGCTGCGGGCGTTTGTTCGAGAGTGCGCTTTTAGATATAATCCGCGCCGATAGCTTAGAGCTGAGTTGGGCCGCTGGCGGATGACGCCCCTGGATGTGTGGCAGGCCCGACTGGGAGGGTGCCCGCACATGCCGCTTCAGGTGGAGCAGAGAATTCGCTGCCTGAGAGGCGCCTGGTGGTGGTCGCGAACGGTCTTAGGGCCGTGGCTGGGCGACCGGCGCCGCGCCGTGTCTCACGTCGCGCTGCTGACGGTCGCTGCCGTCACCATCGGCGCAGGGGTCGGGGGAGTGGAGCGGCACAGCGGAACGCCCGGCGACCTGACGTACCTGACGCCGCCGGCTCCGTCGAGCGACGAGAGCCTGCGGCTGAGGGCAGGCGCCACGACGAACGAAGAGGATCAATCACCGGAGCCCGCTCCCGTCGCTAGCTCCGCACCAGCGGCGTACGTGACGCACGAAGTGCAGCCGGGCGACACGATATACGGCATAGCAGAACAGTACGGCGTCGACGCGCAGTACTTGTTGTGGAACAACCCTGAGCTGACGGCGAACCCGGATCTGCTGATCATTGGCGCAGCGGTACTCGTGCCGGGAGTGAACGGCATTGTGTACGACGTGCGCCTCGGCGACACGATCAACGCCATCGCAGCGACGTACGACATCGGCGCTGACGATGTCGTGAGTTTCGCGCCGAATGGGCTGGCCTCGGCCGATTACATCATCGAAGGGTCGGTGCTCGTTCTGCCGGGTGGGGTGCCACCCCCGCCCCCGGTTCCGGTTTCCGATCCGCTCGACCCGCCGTCGCAGGGCCCGGTGCCCGCGGGAATCGGGGCGACGTCCGTGCCAGCTTTCACGAGCATCAGTTTCATCTGGCCGGTGAACGGAACTCTCTGGGGTGGCTTCGGGCCGCGCTGGGGGAGCTTTCACAAGGGGATCGACATCGGCGCGAACGCGGGAACGGCCGTGGTTGCAGCGGCGTCCGGGCAGGTCGTTCTCTCGACCTACAGCGATAACGGCTACGGGAGCTACATCATCGTCCAGCACGGGGACGGTTCACAGACGCTGTACGCGCACCTCTCGGAACGCTACGTCGCACTGGGGCAGTACGTGAACCAGGGCGAGGTTATCGGCGCCGTGGGCTGCAGCGGCTGGTGTAACGGCAACCACGTGCACTTCGAGGTCATCATCGGCGGCGGGTCGGTGGAGCCGCTGGCGTACCTGCCGTAGAGCGCTCAGGAGACGGGCGTTTTCTCTACGAAGTCGGCAGGGGCAATATTATGCGTCCCGCCAGCGGACCTCGTACACCCGCACGGGGTCCTCGTCAAGGGCGTCCTGCGCCCGGGACCTCCACGCGCACCGTCTCGATCCAGCCCTTCGATTTGTCCTTCGCCTGATCCTGCGGCGTCGTCTCGGCGATGCAGAGAAAAAGCGTTAGCCTATCGGATCCACCCAGCATGCACGCCACCGCCCACTTTCCGGGAACGGGCACACGGTGCGTCACCGTTCCGCCTTCCATAACCCTTAGGAACTCACTCGTAGTGGGGGAACTGACCCAGACCGCGCCGTCCACGTCCAGACAAATCCCATCGGGAAGCGGTCCTCCGAGTTCCGCGAACGATCGTCGATCCGTGAGAGAGCCGTCGGGCGTGACCGTGAATGCGGTCAGGCGGCTGGCGAAGGTCTCCGCAACAATGAGGGTGCCACCGTCGGGGCTGATCACCATACCGTTCGGGAAGATCAGGCCGTCCGCTACGGATCGCGCCTGGCCGTCTGGCGTCACTAAAACAATGTTCGTGGGGCGGAGCGACATCGGACTGGATTCGTAGTCGTAGCCGAAGTTTCCGATGTAGGCACGACCCTCAGCATCGACGACCATGTCGTTGAGGTTTCCGCCCGTCAGGTCGGTGAGGTCGGCGATCTCACGAAGGCCATTGGCCTCGAGGCGGAGCAAGCGCCGGTCACGCATGGACACCACCATCAGCCGACCGTCGGGGAAGAACCCCAAACCGCCCGGACGCCCCGCCACAGACGCGATGGTTTCCAGTCTTCCGTCGAGGTCCACGGTCTGGACCTTGTACGCGTTCATGTCAGAGAACCAGAGCTTGCCTTCGTGCCAGCGGGGGCACTCCGGAAACGCCAGGCCCTCCAGCAACACATCGGGGGTCAAGGTCTGCATCGAAGATTCCTCCTCAGGCGCTGACCTGGGTCGTGCATGCGCTGCTCGTCACTCCCGCCACCGCACCTCGAAGACCCGCTCGGGGTCCTCGAAGCCGTGCAGTTCCGTCTCACCATGGGGCACTCGGCGGGGAGGCAATGCAGCTCCACCGGCTTCTCTAGGAGGCGAAGCCTTTTCGATACATCGTGACAACCACCGCGCCACCGAGGCCAATGTTGTGCTGCAAAGCGACCTTCGCATCGGGCACCTGACGCTTATCGGCGGCGCCCCTGAGTTGCCAGGAAAGCTCCGAGCACTGCGCCAGGCCGGTGGCGCCGAGAGGATGACCCTTGGAGATGAGGCCGCCGGAGGGGTTGACGACCCACTGGCCGCCGTAGGTGACGGCCCCTTCGTCGATCAGGTTGCCGCCTTCGCCTTCGCCGCAGAGGCCGAGAGCCTCATATGTGATGAGTTCGTTCGCTGAGAAGCAGTCGTGCAGCTCGATGACGTCGATGTCCTTTGGGCCGAGGCCTGTCTGCTCGTAGACGTCCTG
>SDBV01009287.1_pt1 | contig 13100 bp, 11 predicted proteins | sample 2277081 | NCBI WGS metagenome assembly SDBV01 (sample SAMN10402039, study PRJNA504765) | marine sediment metagenome | isolation source: marine sediment core GS10_PC15, 223 cmbsf | place: Arctic Ocean: Southern Knipovich Ridge | collected 2010
TATTGAATTTTTGAAGATTTTCGTGAAAAGTCAATTCGGGTTTGGCTGGTAGAGCTGGAATCACCAGAGGATGGTCCTACTGTTTCATTTGGAACAGTAGAAAGTTGGGCAACTCGCCTTGCAGGCGAAAAGTGAAAGCAAGAATAATAATAATTTCACTTATTCCACTCTTCCAGGCAAAAACGTCATAGTGTCGTTTAGATGAAGAGACAGGGACCTACTGTCAACTATTGACAGTAGAGGGGAGGGGAGAAGGGGTGAGGGTGAGGGGACAATATCTTAATGTTTGGATGGCTTTCTTTACAATACGGAGTCACTGGCTCCAATGTTCTGGACAGTGCTTCTTCCAGGCCAATGTCATATTTCATACTAGTATCTCAAAATAACATCAATGCATATTGTAATTATCTAAACACCGCGCCTAAGATACCGGCAGCGACTATAATGAAAGCAGGGTTTACCTTCGCATAAAAAAATAAAGCAAATGAGGCGATTATTACAATAATATGTCCTAGTTGAAAAATTTGGGTTTTATCCACTGTTTGAAATGCTACAGCAATGATCATGGCAAAAACTGCATATTGAATCATCTCAAAGCTCGCTTTAATAAATGTGACATTTTTGTATCGTGAATACAATATCGAAGCAATGATCACAAACAATACCGGCGGCAGCAAATTTGCAATATTGGCGACTATTACACCTGGAATACCTGCCATCTTATAGCCGGTGTAAGTAGCAAATTTAATAGATATTGCTCCTGGAAAAAGCTTTGTGATGCCAATAATTTCTAAATATTCCGAACTTTCCAGCCACTGCTGATTTTGTACAAGCTCCTTTTCCATCAAAGGGAGAAAAGAATATGCTCCACCAAATGCAAATGAAGCTATTTTAAGAAATGCCAAAAACAGTTTTAATAGAACCACATTCTACTCCTTTGCTTAATGTCCGCCACCATACATCTTATCCTCCAATTTTATACATATTAAATTCGCTGACGGAGGAACTGAGCTTCGTATAATTGTTTTTTTCTTTTAATATTTGTTTTAAAAGTGATATCACTTTCACATCACTAACATCCGCCCTGATGATCTTCTTGATATTATAATTTTTAGATGAATACAAACACGGTTTTATCATACCATCACTTGTCAATCGAATTCGATTACAGTTATGGCAAAATATTGAACTCCTACCGCTAATAAAACCTATCGTGCCTGCCGCATTACCGATCTTAAAACGTGAGGCAGGACCATCACATCTGCTAATTGGAATGGTTGAAAGCCGGCCAAGTTTACGCTCAATAACTCTGCGAATTTCACTGGTTGGCACAAAGTCTCCTGCCGGTTTCGTATAACTGCTGGTCGGACAATATTCAATAAATCTAACCGCAACCGGTAAATCGATACTCATCTGTGCAAGTGGTATGATCTGTGAAACATTGAGACCTTTTATTATTACACTGTTAATCTTAACAGGCGACAAGCCAACATCCAAAGCTTTGTAAATACCTTTTATTGCACTTGCTAAATTATTAAAACCTGTAATTTCTTTATAGCTTTGGCGTTCAGTAGAATCGACACTTATGTTGACACGGTTTAAACCTGCTTTTTTAAGCCCCTGTGCCATTTGTTCGAGGAGAATACCATTTGTTGTAAGTGCTAATTCCCCGATTTCTTTGATCCCGGCAAGTTTCTCGATGAGACCAACGATATCACTTCTGATCAAAGGCTCGCCACCGGTTATCCGAACTTTGCGTATTCCGCACATGGCAAAAAGTCTTACAATGCGATATATTTCCTCAAATCTTAAAATTTCTTTTCGCTCTATTAAGTCACATCCTCCCGATGGGTAGCAATAGACACACCGTAAATTGCACCTGTCCGTAACCGATACTCTCAGATAATCTGTTTTCATATTAAATCAGTCTAACCGCAATAGAGGTTCCATCTTTAATATCACTTACACCAATGTCCATACAAACTAAACCATCAGCCCCACAAAGAGAATTGATATGTGCCGATCCATGATATTCTATGGGCTTGACCGTTCTTTTCTCAGTTATTTTCACTGGAAGCCATCTTTGTCTTTTAGCTTTCTTATTAATCAAAGGCACATCCAAAGGCATCTGGATATAGCGATTTAAAGCAAGCCTTAAAGACTTTTAGCGCATCTGAAACCACATAGAGCAGTACCAGCACGCCAGACAGTACTCTTACGATCTTCGGTTCTCAGGTAGGCGAGAGTACCAAAACACCAAGGTCCTCCTCGCAATACCTTGTGCTCTCCGTGCGTCGGTGGTCTCAGGTCGTTTTGTGCATAACGTTGGTATGCCTCTTTTTCGTAAATGTCAGCGCAACACTCGTAAACATTTCCGATCATCTGGTAAAGCCCATATGGGCTCCGCGCAGTTGGGTGGCCCCAAGCGCTTGTAATCTCCTCGGATCTTTGTTCTCCTTCCGGTGGAAGTTGTCTCCCTGTTTCCCATTCATCTCCCCAAGGATATATTCTTCCGTCAACTCCTCTTGCGCCCTTCTCCCATTCCAGTTCAGTAGGCAGCCTCAGGTTGGCCCACTTGCAGTATGCTTCAGCGCCCTGGCCGGTAATCCATATAACTGGAAACTCAGCCCTTGCACTGTCCGCTTCGTAAGTATCGTCTACCTTGTGGATTTCAGCATTTGAACGCTTAAGATTGATCCAACTTCCCAACTTTTGGGAATTCGGATGATTTTCAGTCAGAAAACGAGCATACTGAGCGTTGGTCACACAGGCAAGTGCCAGGTAATATGGTGGCAGATGTACGCAAAAACCTTCTTGGCCTGCCTGGAAATCTCCTTCTGGTATAAAGGCAAGAGTCGTTCGGTCTTTGTTATTTTGAAATCGCCAAGCCTGTTCCGAGAGTGGAAGGGAATCAACTGATTCGTGAGATTGCAGTATGGGCAGATCAACATCTTCGAGCACCTTATGTCCCAGAGTAGTTAGGATTTGATGCAAAGAATCTTCCCTTGTGAAAACATAACCCAACAGCAGGGCATCAATGGCTTCTGGAGTATTCAAGGAACTGAGAGCGTTTTGAGCGGTGCATCTGATTTCTTCATCCTCATTGGCAAGTGCTGATATGAGAAATGGTACCGATTGTGCTGTTTTGTCAGCAGCGAGTTTTAGACAAGCAGCACGATTGATTTGCGGATGGAATAACGGGATTTTACAGTTTAACTGTTTTGCCCATTTTAAAATATTCTTTTGAGTCACCATAGTATATCACTCCTTTCGGTCTTCTGAGGCTTTCTTAGTTGGGCCAAGGCCCATAAGCCTGTCAGTTACTTTACGCAGGAACATAGGATCTACAGGTTTTTCAAGGTATACATCGGGCTCTGTTCCCAAAAAGTCATAAATGTCCTGGGTCGAGAAGGCGATACCGAGTCGCCTATTAACGCTGGTAAGCATAATAACCGGTATGTTTTTTGTTATGTCATTATCTTTTAAGTCTCGCAGAGTGTAAAATCCTGGTTGTCGAGGCATATAGACATCGAGTATAATCAAATCCGGGGGATCCTTGCAGGCATGTGTCAACCCAGCCATTCCATCACCTGCGCCTACGACCTCATACTTCTCTGATTCCAACGTAGCGCGCACAAACTCCGCAACACTCTGGTCGTCATCTACGACAAGCACTTTTTTGAGTTGTTTATTCATGTCTTTTACCTCCCAATAGGGCCAAACTGTTTATTTTTATATTTACCTGCAAGCAGGTATCATACTACTGATCATCTGCAAAAAGATTGTGTTGCAATGTATTCATAACAGTCGCTAAATATTCAACATCAGAGAAGACCATGGATTCCGTCAATCCAGCCATTTCCCAGTAAAAAAGACTATCCGATATTTTCGAGATGCGTTCAACAAATTGAGGGATCCATTTTGACAAATGATCGCCAAGGAATTGTTTCTGCAGTTGTAGGCATTGACGTAATTTCTCTGCCACGATTTGCTTATCATCAGAGGAAGTCGATCTGATCCGATCCCATAGCTGGGTCTCATGATCGGTGAGTCGCTGCATCAACTCCAGTTCGATCGTGATATGATCGGGAATACTGTCCCAGTTGTCGTTAAAGGAAAGTCCTGTCATTTCAATAAATTGCTTTACCCATACTGTCGAATCGCCCCAAAGCCGACCTTCATCACAGCAATGCACAGATGCATAAGGTGAAATGTGTGGTCCCGGGCCGATAAAGGTCCGCGTATATTGCTGTGCTAAAAGCTCAGTTATTTCTTCAAGCTCACCGGTGAGTTCCTTCGCAACGTCATATCCAAGCTCGGCCATAGTCTCGGCTAATGGAGGTGACCTTAACTGCTCAACCGTCTTTGAACTCAGTGTGTCTCGGAAGATAAGAGCCAATAAACCATAGCAATTGCTACGGCTTATGGCTTGTTTATGACATTGATCAATGGATGCTGAGTCAAAAGAAGTTTTTTTGATTTCTTGGTCTTTCATGCTTTGGCTACCTTTACGACCGTATCCATCCATCGCAATCCACCGGCGATAGGTTCGCCCGCATTTGGTATAATCCAGTTTACATGTACACCTCTGCCGTCGCGCCAGACTCGGGGACCTTTATCGACTGAATTTTTGCCCCACCACTTGTTGTGGCAGTCAGGCTCGCAGACATGTCCAAAGTTATCCTTACACGATTTGCCGGAAGCGTATCCGCCCCATGCCCAGTGCCCACAGTGATACGAAATCGCTACCACTCCGGGTGCAATGGTTTCAGTGACGTGTGCTTTGGTTATGATCTCGCCGACTGACGATTTAACACTGATCATATCCCCGTCTTTGATGCTTCTTGCCGCTGCGGTTTTTGGATGTATCCAGGCTGGGTTTTCATTATATATCTCCGTGAGCCACTTACAGTTCTGAGTCCGAGAGTGGGTCTGGACGGCAACCTTGAATGTAGTCAGGATCAAATCATCAGATCCCATTGCCTCATGTTCGGGGATAGACATCCATGCAGGTATGGCGTCAAAGCCTTTATCAGCCAACGATTTTGATCGCAGTTCCAAAATACCGGTTTTCCATTTGTGTTTGTCCGGCGGGAAACCCTTGCGTGCAACTCCATCACCGCATCGCTGTGCAACATACTGTGCTGCAGCATGCTTAGCGTCGAGAGACGAGTAGTCCTTATCCTTAGAACCTTTTTTATAGTAGGTGCCCGTAACCTTATCCAGGGTTGCGCCCGAGACATCAATCTTCTTAGTATGGCTGAAAAAGGCCTGTTTGGCTGTTTTGTCATACCAAGCACCGTGCTTTTTCATATACTCAAAGCCGCCGGCTTCCTTGACGCCGGGAGTATTCTCACAGCCGTTCTTGACGAATTCTTCGGCTGAACTAAATCCGAGATCAAAACCCATACGTTTGGCAATGTCGCAGACTACATCGCAAAAATTGCGTACCTGGCCTAAAGGTTTAACCATAGGCTGGCGAATGTAGTATTCCTTGATCTGGCTTGGACATACCATATCGTCACATGTCCATCGCTCAAGGTAGGTCGTATCAGGCAACACAAGATCGGCAAGGTCAGCAGTTTCCGACAAAGCGATATCAACCGCTACGGTAAAGGGCATCTTCTGCTCGTCCTTCATCAGATCGATATTGGCTTGGACATTACCGTTAACGTAAACCGGGTTGTAACAATAAATCATGTAAATCTCTGGCCGATCGGGACCTTTATCGATCATATGGAAAACCTGGTGTGAGGCGTGGTGAGTCGGATAGGCATAGGCGCCCTTTTCGCCATCGACAAGTTTAATTGCTTTAGCCTTGGTCTTTGGTTTTGGAAAAGTAAATTTCCAGCTTGCGCCTACGGCACGACACCGGCCGCCGGGACAATCGATATTTCCTGCAATGGCCTCAAGCATAAAGATCGCCCGTTCTGTTTGTACGCCGTTATAGTGCATTACCGCGCCGCGATAGCTGATACATACGCTCGGTTTGGCTCGGCCGTACGCAAGGGCAATGTTTCGGATCTTATCGGCAGGAACGCCACTGATATTCTGAGCCCACTGAGGCGTGTACTGAGCCAGATGGGTTTTTAGTTCATCAACAGTTACATTCGTGTAAGTTTCGATGAACTCTTTGTCAACGATGCCGTTTTCCATAAGCACATTACACATGGCCAGAACGATGGCAAGGTCGGTTCCAGGTTTGACCGGAATCCATTCAGTTGATTTAGCAGCAGTGTTCGAGAGTCGCACATCGAATGTGTACATCGGCACCCCACGGGCCTTTGCAGCAATACATCGCTGGGCCATAGGCACGTGATTAGTATGGCATTCGAGAACGTTGCTGCCAAAGTTAAGTATGAATTTAGTTTTGTCAAAGTCCCAGTTGTCATAATGGCCACCCCAGGTCAATTCATGGGCAGTCCACTTGGCAGATTCACAAATACTGGTGTGGTTTCCGATCGTCTTGGTGCCATAGCCGGCCAGGAAATGATCTTTTACGATCTTACCGTCACTGCCTTTCATTCGGCCGTAATGGAACATAAACTTTTCCGGGTGTCCCTCATCACGGAGGGTTTTCAATCCCTTGACTTTGCGACCGACGATATCACCACCGTTAATGAGCAGATCCAGCGCATCGTCCCAGGATATCTTCTGCCATTTGCCTTCCCCACGTTTACCAACTCGTTTAAGTGGATAAAGAAGCCGGTCAGTGTTGTAAAGGACATTGACACCAGCCTGACCACGGGAACAAAGCTTGCCGTTGGTACGAGGCAATTTGTGATTACCCTCGATCTTAACGAGTCGATCATCCTCTACGTAACCGATAATCCCATCGCGTGTTACACACTGCCAACATGCTGAAGGGACGGCTTTACGTTCCTTACCTGTCTCAAACGAAAAGTCTCTGCCTGCTTGATCAAGTTTCACACTGCCAGCAAGGGCAGAACCAGTACCTAACCCGGCCGCGGCCAGTCCTGAACCGGCTGTGCCGAGCTTTAAGAAATTTCGTCGTGTTATATTTGACATTTTTCTTATCCTTTCATAATAAATTAGCCGTTTAGCTCAACGGCAGAGCCTGTCCGCCCATTACAATAACATAACGCATGGCCAGGGTTCCGATCAAAACCAAAACCGCGGTAACTACTTGAACATTACGGCTTATCCGCTGCCTTACTAAAACCAAAAGCGGAATAACCAAACCAACAATTAAATAAACCCAGATGAACAGAAAACCATAGCTGCCGGAAAAAATAATCTTGGCAGTGGCAGCTTTTTCTCCACTGCTGAACACAAGGGTAACTACCTCTGCCAGGGCCAACACCAGGTCAACCCCGATAGCTGCCGCCAGAGCGTTGGAAAGTACACGAATCTGGTTTTCATCGGCTGAGCCTGAAAGAAGCAAGACCACGGCAAGTCCGGAAGCGATCGCCGAAGCTAGGAAAATTACGGGTACTAACGCCGAGTGCCATAGCACATGCCCATGCATCTGATATAATAGCATGCCGGAGTAAAACCCTACCGCCAGGGCAAAAATAAAGCCTACACAAGCTAAGGGCCGTGTTCTTTCGGCTTTACCTATAATATGCAAAAACGCGTATAGCACTGAGATAGCCATGAATATGTTAATTACCCACACTCCCCATGAAGCAATGCTTGCGGGGTTAAAATAGAAAAACATGTTCAGGAACCGAAGAGGCTGGCCCAACTCGATGACCAGGCACAGTAAACCCGGCATAAGCAAGAGCGGTGCAGCGATGGCGGCGGTTTTTTGCACTTTCGCGTATCTTTCTCCACCGAAAAGATGGAAGCCGGCCGCAGTGAGAAATGCGCCCGCTCCTAAGCCGCTCAGGAAAAAATAGATCACTATCAGAGCACCCATTGCCTCATGATGCTCAATATTGTAAGAGATTACCTGGTCCATTTTAGACCTCCTTTCTAATGCGGCCCGCTATGCCGGTATCTAAGGCAATATAAAAAACGCGGGGCTCGGTTCCAAGTTCTGGTTTGAGTACCTGAACGGACTCTCTGGCAACAAGTTTAGCTACGTCACTGGTCGGGTCGTTCAAGTCACCGAAAATCCGTGCCTTACCCTGGCAAGTATTGACACAAGATGGAACTACACCATTATCAATACGATGATCGCAGAAAGTGCACTTATTAACAATTTTTTTGTCCGGATGAACGAAACGAGCATCATACGGACAAGCTGTCATACAAAGCTTACAGCCGATACATCGTTCCTCATGAACCAGGACAACTCCGTCATCGCGCTGGTATGATGATTTTGTGGGGCACGCCTCTACACAAGCCGGGTGGTCACAATGATTGCACAGACGAGGCAGAAAATGACGCTGTGTATTTGGAAATTTTCCGCGCTCCACCTGTTTGACCCATGACCGCCATACACTCAGCGGCACATTGTTCTCGCTTTTGCAAGCTACCGAGCAGGCGTGGCAACCGATGCATTTCCGCAAATCGATCACCATGGCATAGCGTTTCTGCTTGGTAGCAGAGTCGCTTGCCAGAACTTTAGTTCCGCCGGCGCAGGCCGCCAACGTACCCAGCGCTCCGACCTTCAGCACTTCCCGTCGTCCGAATTTACTCTTTTCTTCATTTTCCATTCCCGTCACCTTTCTATTTAAGGATACACAGTTAACTTATCTTCAAATTCTAATTTATGAGCCACATGTTTTTGGAGTATACTTAAAAATCTGTTCTTGACATGAAACGCTTTAACTACCGATCCACAAACGCTCACCTTTCCGGTAAAAAAAGCGGCATCTGCATCCATCCGTCCAGAAAGTACCTTCCAGAGAATTTGTTCAGAAGCTTTGATCGTAACGTCAAAAGACTCGCCAGTATATGGGCGAACTTGTACGCCTTGCTTGTCCAATAGGATTATGAATTCGCGATCGGTATCTGTCGTACTGACAACGATGGTGGTGGCTTTGAACGTTGACATTTGCTCTATAAAGTCTCTGTCACGGTTCATCTCCTCAGTAAGTTCATCCAGTTCGCGAGCGATCTGGTCATTAGACCATGTAACAGCAAAGTTCTGCCGGGAAATGTCGATACTATCAACATCGGAACAAGGAGAAAGATTACAGGGCTGTTTTTCAGAACATAGGGGCTGTTCTGAATGAAAATTTCTTCTCGTAGACAGCTTGTTTGGTGATTCATAAAGCCATCCGGCTTTTCCCAAAAACCAACCGTTGCAAACACCACCGGTAGAAATTGCCTTTAACTCTTTGGCAGCATCAGCACAATGCATCCGATGCTCCAGAACATCGCGATAAATCTGTACGATACGAATGGTATGCTCCCACTGAGGCAGAATCCGCATAGTATCTATGCCTGTTTGGACTAATTTTTCAAGATATTCCACCAGACAGCATGCTGCCGCAGAAAGTGTTTGCGGACCGTCGATGCGGAACAATGGCCGCTCACCGGCTTTTAAAACTATTCCATCAGGATAACGCTGACAAATTCTTCCGCACCCATTACCGTTACATTCAAATGAACGTGCCGTTTGACAGGTACCGGACATCGCAACCGGGACATTGCCGTGTACGATAAGTTCCGTCGGGACGGTGCATCTTTTGACAAATGATCCTATAGAATCCAGGTTCATTTCAGGAGGCAGCACTACCCTTTTTATGTTACGCTTTGCTAAAATATTCGCGGCGGTCGAGTTGTATATATTAAGAAACACACCTGTCACCGCAGCGTAATCCTGTGCCAACCCGAGGAAGGACGGACTATTGATCTCTATGTTTTTGATCCGCCGAGCAATAATCTCGAAATCACGATATTGCTTTTGATCTTTCACGAGGATCGATGATGAGGCATATACCTCCTTGCCGGCATCTTTAAGCATATCAGAAAGACTAAACCATAAATCAGGGTCAAAACTTAAACGGTCCTGGCAAACTGTTTCTCCCAGATATACATAATCCACAGGACTTTGCGCTATCTGCCGATAGAAACTTTCCAGTTTGCTTTTTCCCCAATGTGACGGAGCTGGTCCTAACGAAATATTCAACTTTTTAACCTCCTTGAAGGGCTCCAAGTGAGCCGGTTGTTCCTTCTAACAATAACTCAAGAGTTTCTCTTGCAGATTCGCAGTAGGCTGGATCTTTTGTTTTGGTAAGCGTATCAATCGCTTCCCGCCAGACAGTTACGACTTGTTGAACATAAGCCTGAGACCTCTGCCTTCCTTCAATTTTAATCACATCCACTCCGGCAGCCTTTAGCTTCGGCAACAGAGATAACGCATTAAGGCAACATGGGTCCTGAAAAGCGTGGGTTGAGTGCTTAAGGACAGTGTTATAGTATCTCCCTTTGCATGGAGTTGGATATGTCTGACGTCCTGAAGTAACAGAATCATTGATGACTACACCATTCAGGAAAAGTGTCGTGGTGCCATCATTGTTTTCTCCAAACTCTACAAATTTCGCCGGGGCACAGGCACCGATACTGTTTGCACTGGATCCGGTGATGAAAGATGACAAAGAACATCTACCGTCATAATTGGCACACAAAACACCAAAGACCATTACCTCCAGGAGCACCCCTGTTTGGCAGCGTAAATGCGTGATCTGTTCAAGCGAAAGTACGCGGGGTAGTACCACACAGCTTACACCAAACTCTTCTTTGTAAAATCGGATAGCCGCTGAATCTGTGGCACCGGCCACACAACTAAGATGTATTTCCATATTTTGATGCTTGTTTCGAATATAATCAAGTACTGCCAAATCTGCTGCTATGATGACATCGGCGCCAACGCCAACAGCATCATCAACCGCCCTGAAACAATTTTCAAGCTGATGATCCGTTGGACAACTGTTAACAGTCACACATACTTTGACGCCATATCGATGGGCATATTCAACAGCCCTGGCAGCTTCGGAAACGGAAAAGTTCAGTCCAGGCAAATTCCTCAGGTTTGTAGGTGAACTGAAACCGATATACACCGAATCAGCCCCGGTATCTACTGCAGCCATCAGAGACGGCAGGTTTCCGGCAGGCGCATTCAGTTGGATATTGCTTTTATTACGCATCTGATCCCCTATCTATGGGAAGAGTAAATGAAAATGTTGTTCCCTTATCCTGTTCACTTTCAACCCAGATCTTTCCACCGTGTGTGTTGAGTATCTGCGTAACGATTGACAATCCCAGTCCGGTACCCTCCACTGCCTCGGCCTTGACATTTTCAGCGCGGTAGAACTCCTCGAAAATGTGTGGTACTGCCTCTGCAGGAATTCCGACACCGTTATCCTGTACTTTTACCAAAACTTCATCACCCGTATTCGATATGCCGATTTTCACCTGTCCACCTACAAGTGTGTATTTAACTGCATTTGCCACAAGATTACCGATAAGCTCGTGGATCGCATCTGCATTACCGTAAACCGCCGGTAAATTCGCCGGCAAATTCTGTTCCAGTATCAAGCTCTTCTCTGCCACATGCGGCTCCAGATCTTCAAAGACTTGTCGAACTATTTCTTCAAGTGAGACCGCAGACTTTGGTATCTTCCTCGCCGCCTTGATCCTCGAAAGACTAAGCAGATCCCTGACCAAATCTCCGAGGTACTCACTCTTGTGCTGTGCCCGCTGAATCATATCTAAGGATTTTTCCGGTACCGAACCGGTTAACCCTTGAGTGACTAATTTAAGACAACTGGTGATCATACCAGCCGGCCCAGCTAAGTCATGTGCGACCCTCATAACATATTTAGATTTTATACGGTCCTGCTCTGCAAGGACCGCATTTTTTTCCGCTAACTGTCTTTCTCTTTCGTGTAATCTTTCCGAGATCAAAGCTGCGAGATATGAAGTATTAAAAAGCGTTGTAACGATCGCAAAAGTTGCGATAGTCACGAACTTCCAATTGTCATAAAGCTCAAAAGGTAAAAGCCCTGTGATGTGGTGATGTGGTAATAAACCCTTTAATTCAGCTACAGCTACACCAATTATGCAAATTGATGCCCATAAAACATGTACGTCCATTTTTCGCCATGGCAGCAGAATGGCCGCTATAATTGTGTGAAATAAGAAATATGAAATAAAAGGATTTTCTATTCCTCCACCATAATGCATCAGAACAGTTAGAGACAAGATATCCATCCCCACCTGTAGAGATGCAAATCTGTCACCCCATTTGCCTTCAGGTTGAATTTTGCGAGTCAGAAACAGAAAAACAACATTGTAAAGGCCAATGGAGACGCCGACGACCACTAAAGGCAAGACTGCAAACTCCAAACGCAGCAGGAAATGGCCAACCGCTACAAAAATCAACACTCCCACTGCCGCGAACCATCTCAGTCGAATAAACCAGCGTATTCTCGCGGCTGCTTTCTCCGGCATTAGTGGTGGGTGTAAAATTCCCACGTGTCTGTCTCCCTATGCGTTACATATATTTCTGCCCCCTACCCTCATATCGGAAGCTTTGTCATGTTAATTGACGATGTGTCTTTCAAGCATGTTGTCTCCTCCTTGAACTTAGAGAGAGGCTTTTTAATTTTGATCTTCAAATATGCTGCATGTATCTCAACATCAAAGGACGTATTCCCATCAAGACATGGTTCGATTTTAAGCATTCTATATTTCTCAGTATCAACTCCATGATACTTAAATACCCAGCTTAGGAACACCCGCTTGAGGCCTTTGACCGAGAGCAATTTGGCATGGTCACTTAAAGGAGCATCGGTTCTTAGATCATATATCCAGCAACTCCCTCCTGGTGCCGTTACTCTCGCACATTCCCGAATTCCCTGAATGGGATCATTCCAGTGATGCATTGAAAGGGTGCTGACAACCTGATCAAACTCTCCGTCAGCGAAAGGTAAATTCTGTACATCCCCCTTAGTAAGAGAGATTTTTGAAGGTTCGGTGCCTTTTTCCTGCGATGTTACCTTCTTTGCGATCTTGAGCATTTTATTGCTCAGGTCACAGCCTACAAGGTCCAGATCAGGATTTTGCCGGGTAATTTCAAGCAGTAAGTGTCCGGGTCCAGTACCTATATCCAATACTTTGCCAGTTCTTAGCCTGGAAGTGATTTCTGATGCGACCTTTTTATGAAAATCTCGAACTGCAGA
>SDBV01009289.1_pt1 | contig 13100 bp, 10 predicted proteins | sample 2277081 | NCBI WGS metagenome assembly SDBV01 (sample SAMN10402039, study PRJNA504765) | marine sediment metagenome | isolation source: marine sediment core GS10_PC15, 223 cmbsf | place: Arctic Ocean: Southern Knipovich Ridge | collected 2010
TCCTACCCTCTAAAACAACCGCGTCAACCAGAAACCGCTCTTTGTACATACCGGCACCTCTTTCTCGTAGGTGTCCAGTATGTCCTGACACATCTGTCCACTATGTGGTGAAACCACACACCTACGATAATCGCTGATGTTGATCTATAAAGTGGGCGCGGCGGGTTTCGAACCTGCGACCTCACGGATGTGAACCGTGCGCTCTCCCACTGAGCTACGCGCCCTCATACAAAATCATATCTTCATTGAAAAACTGTCATTACTCAGCTCCTCAAGTAGAATCTTGTTTGGACCGTGCTAGGCGGGGAAGTAGCGGTGCCCTATACTCGCAATCCGCTCTAGCGGGGCTTAATTCCCGTCTCAGGGGTTCTGATCTTCAAGGTCAGTACGCCGCAAGCGGTGTTGATGGTCAGGTCCCGCGCGATGGAAGCTCGTGAACCAGGTCAGGTCCGGAAGGAAGCAGCCTTAAGCGGAATTTTCCAGGCGCCGCGGGGATGCCTGATTGGAGCTGGCTACGGCGGGCACGCTTGGAGGTCAATCTCGACGATGGGTGCACGGTCCACTTATTAATTTTCAGAAGCGGGTTTCGTAGCGAGCTTCGAATAGTGCCGCTAGCTACCGCCTCGGCATAGAAAACCCAAATCATTGGATTTTCTTGGTGCACGGTCCACTTAAAAAGTTTACGTAGCGGTTCTAGCTTCGATCTAGAAAGAGCAAGTCAAAGAAGAAGAGCGGCAAGAAGTAGCAGGGAGGGTGACTCCGACGGACTTAAGTCGGCAGCCAGCTCTATTGGGAAAGGTGGATCGGTCGCCCCTTCGTAGGACCGATCCACCTTTATCTTTTTATTGACAGAGGGAGTGTGCGTACCTAGTATCTAGATACCTATAATATAGGTATCTATGATCAACACACTTCAAAACGTAGTTCTGGGCCTGCTGACTGAGAGGCCGATGCACGGCTACGCGCTTAAAAAAGCCATCACTCCGGCGTTGCCCAGGGACCAGCTGGTAAACGATGGCATTCTCTACCCACTCCTTAAAAAGTTGGAGGCTAACGACCTGATCGAAAAAAGGACCGAGGAGCAGGAGGGGCGACCAGACCGCAACGTATTCCATACGACCATGGCAGGTAAGGAGAGCTTTCGCACTTGGCTGAAGCGCAATGAAGAGGAGACCGACGAGATCGATTATGACTTCTTCGTGGGTAATCCCTTCCTCGCCAAGGTCCTGTTTTTCAATGAATTAACCGAGGATGAGGTAGTGGTAAAGCTCTCAGAGCAAAGGGAAGCAGCCCAAGAAAAACTGGATGGCTTTCAAATGCTTCGCTCAAACTTGATCGACAAAGGCGTTGATACGAACCGCATCGCCATCGTTGATCTCGGGATAGCCCAGCAGAGAGAGATGGTCCGCTGGCTCGATCAGTTACAAAAAACGTCATGCAAGAAAAAATGATGGCAATTGGAGGTACTTACATTGGCTGAAAAAGAAAACGCAAAAACGATTCCAGCGATCGATATGTGGGCTCCGATACCGCCCACTAAAGAGTTGATGAGCCACGCCGCAAAGAACTTTCCCGATGAGATGCTCGGCTACCTGCGGGTCTTTTGGAAGATCGAGCCGACTCAGGACCTGATAAAAGAGCAGATGCCGTCGTTTGCAATCGAGGACGAGGAGATAGTCAAGGGACTCGATGATGCGAACGTGAGCCACAGCCTGATCACCGGGTTTGATGAAGGAAAAAGCTGTGGCAAGACCCTTTCGCCAAACGACTTGATAGCGTCGCTTGCGGAACGCTACCCCGATCGGTTCATCCCATTCGCCGGCATAGATGTGTTCAGTGGGATGGAGGGGGTACGGCAGCTCGAGTATTGGATCAAGGACCGGGGCTTTAAGGGCTTGAGCCTGAGGCCCTTCATGATCGGGCTTCCAGCCGACGACCGGCGCTACTACCCGTTGTATGCAAAATGCGTCGAACTCGATGTTCCTCTGAGCATTCATACTTCGGCCAATTGGACGACGGTTGCCGAAAACGATCTAGGGCACCCGCGCCACATAGATAGGGTCGCGGCCGACTTCCCCGAGCTAAAGCTGATCATGAGCCACGCTGGCTACCCCTGGGTGCTGGAGGCATGCTTGATTGCCTGGAAGTACCCGAATGTCTACCTGGAACTTGCTGCCCACCGGCCGAAGTACTTCGCCGTTTCCGGCACAGGATGGGAGCCGCTAATGCGCTTTGGGCAGACAACGATCAAGGACAAGGTGCTGTTCGGCACCGGTACATTTCTGCTCGGCAAGGCACCGACCGAGCTACTAGACGAGTTCCGGTCACTGCCGGTAAAGCCCGAGGTTATGGAGATGTGGTTGCACGGGAATGCGGAGCGGTTGCTTGGGCTTGGCGGCCAAACATGACCAGACACACAGAAAAAGTATTAAAGAATAGGTAGTTTTGCGCGACACAACGAATAGGGGCGGTATGGACGAGTCGGAATCCTCTCAAATTGATAAAGAAAAAGTAAGACAGTTGATGACCGAGGCGATGAAGGGCCGTCTGCCAGAAATCTTCGGGATAGAGATAATTTCTGTCGAGCACGGCGCGCTCGATGCACGAATGGAGCTCAAGCCCGAGCATCTGGCTCCCAATGATTTCCTGCATGCGGCTACGGTTGTTGCGCTCGCCGACTCCGCAGCCGGTATGGGCTGCATTGCCTCGTTACCGGAGAACGCTGCCGGCTTCACCACGATCGAGCTGAAGCTCAACTTCCTACGCACGGCGAAAAGCGGAGCGCTTACCTGTCAGGCAAGAATGAAGCACGGCGGTAGGCGCACTCAAGTTTGGGACAGTGAGGTCTTTCGCGAGGAAGATGGAAAGCAACTGGCGATGTTTCGCTGCACTCAGATGATGCTGGACACTGAGGACCCGCGCACCAAGCGCGAACGGGAACGGAGAGAGGCCGCGGCGGACAAGTAGCTCGGGCGGAACGACAGTCGCTGCGTAAGAGACCTTTATTTCAAATGGAAGGTCTCGTTCCAGGACAGGATTACCGGACGGTCACGCTCGTAACCAATCTTGCAGATGGCCCCGGTTGAAAGGGCAAACATCCTTCCGTCGGCGGGCGGTAGATCGAGCCATCTGGCCGTTAGGATTCTTAAAAGGTGCCCGTGAGCGAAGATTAGTGTGTCACCTGATACCTCTCTCAGTTCCCCGATAATCTTGTCGACTCTGCTGCCGACCTGTTCCACGCTTTCGCCTCCCGGTGCGCCGTCGTCCCAAATCAGCCAGTCTGACTTTTGTTTACGGATATCGACGAGCTTCAGGCCCTCATAGTCGCCGTAGTCCCACTCCATCAGATCGTCTCGCTTTTGGGCCTGATCACCGAAGCCGGCGATCTTGCAAGTATCAAGCGCGCGTTTCAGCGGGCTGGTCAGCACGTTTGAGAAAGTAAGGCCGGAGAGCCTTTTGCCAACGAGCTCCGCATCCTTGCGGCCCCTCTCGGTAAGAGGTATATCTGTACGACCCGTGTGCTTCATATCCCGGCTCCACTCCGTCTCGCCGTGGCGTACAAGATAGATTTCGGGCCTTTTTAGGTGCAATCGTTTCTCCAATATGTTCGTCGATGTGTCCAAAGGCTATCTCCTAGAGGTTTTAGAACTGCATATGATGGCGATGTGACTCTTTAGTGCTTGCATTGCCGCAGAAATCGTCCGATAATGAGTGTGTAATGACTTGTCCAAGCTGTTACAGGAATGTAGAGGTGGCAGGGCTACGCCGTCAGCGAAGGACTGCGTCACCTGGGTCTACTAGCTTATTCTTAAACGTAGGACGCATTAGGAGGGACTCATTCTTGGGTCCCTCCCTTTTTTGACATAGACAAAATTACGATAGAAAAGTGTTTTACCAACACGTATAGTCTTAGCTGTATGTATTAGGTCCCTAGGAGGGGGTCCAGTTGATAAGCAAGGATCGCTATGCGAGCTGTAGCTCGTTCTCTTATGCCCTGTGGTGTGAGCATGCGTGCAACGCATACCCTCGGTCTAGGTCATTTTCTTTTATCCGCTCAGTTCGCACACTGCTGACATGCTTGGTAGCGCTTATAGGCGCATCCCTGATTAGCGTGACCCTTACAGCAGATTCCTTCGCCACCATCAAGGTTGAGCACAAAGTAGTGGCCGATTGGGGGAGTGGATACCAGTCAGAGGTCGTCATCACCAACGATGGCGATCCGTTCTCTGACTGGGTGCTTGAGTTTGACTCCACGAGCCTGATTGACCTGATTTGGGAGGCCGATATCGTCGAGCACACCGGCACTCACTACGTGATCAAAAGCAAGCCCTGGAACTCAGAAGTCACGCACGGCGGGACTGTAACACTCGGCTTCATCGCGTCCCCTACCGGCGCCGATGGACAGTTCGAAAACTGCAAGATAAACGGAGTTGCCTGCGATGGATCGTCAGCGCCGCCGCCTGATCCTGAACCAGAGCCGGATCCGGCACCCGATCCGGAGCCAGATCCTGTTCCAGAACCGGAGCCAGATCCAAGCCCGGAACCGGACCCCGAGCCAGATCCAAGCCCACCGACCGTGGACGTTTCCTTTTCCGCCCCCAACGACTGGGGTACCGGATACACAGGAACGATGAAGATCACCAACACGTCTGCTCAATCGGTTGATGGGTGGAAACTCGGCTTCGATCTCGATCCGTTGACCACTATCTCAAATCTGTGGAATGGCAACCTGGCGATGGACGGTTCGCATGTGACCGTTCGCGACGCATCCTGGAACGGAGTGATAGTGGCTGGGGGAACGGTTGAGATCGGATATACAGCGATCTACAGCGGTTTCCTTCTCACTCCCTCGAACTGCAGTTTCAACGGAACGTCGTGCACGTTCAACGGGGTGCCTGACCCAGAGCCAACTCCGGATCCTGACCCTGTGCCGGATCCCGATCCTGCGCCAGAGCCAGATCCTGAGCCGGACCCAGAGCCCACACCGGATCCAGAACCAGAACCGGACCCAGAGCCAACGCCAGACCCCGATCCGGACCCAGACCCGATGCCGTCTGCAAAAAGGATCATTGGATACTTCACGGCCTGGGGCGTATACGGACGCAACTACCACGTGTCAGACATTCCCGCGACACGGCTTACACACATCAACTACGCATTCGCAAATGTCTCGGCTGACGGACGCTGCATACTCGGCGATCCCTACGCCGATATCGACAAGTTTTACCCCGGTGACAGCTGGGACGCCGGCGCCCTGCGCGGCAACTTCAACCAGTTGAACAAACTCAAGCAGCAGCAGCCCAGCCTGAAGACGCTTATCTCGGTCGGCGGCTGGACCTGGTCCGGAAACTTCTCAGACGCTGCGCTCAATGCGGAGTCCCGATCAAGTTTCGCTCAGTCGTGCGTTGAGTTCATGAGCAAGTATGGATTCGATGGCATCGACATCGACTGGGAGTACCCGGTGTCGGGTGGCCTCGGTGAAAACAAGACGCGACCCGAGGACAAGCAGAACTACACGCTCCTGCTGAAAAAGATACGAGAACAACTCGACGCAAAAGAGCAAGCCGATGGTCGCAACTACCTGCTGACTATTGCGTCACCCGCAGGTCCGGGCACTTACGCAAATATTGAGCTGGATCAGGTACACAACTATCTTGACTGGGCCAACATAATGACTTATGACTTTCACGGTGGTTGGAGCTCGATAACCAATTTCAATTCTCCGCTATATCCATCCTCAACCGATCCGTCTAGCGATCCTACGGTGAGGCTCAAGTTCAACACGAGCGCTGCCGTCGAGGGTTACAAGGCCAACGGAGTTCCGGTGAACAAGATAGTTGTGGGCGTACCGTTTTACGGGCGAGGCTGGAAAGGTGTTGGGGCAGTAAATAACGGCCTCTATCAAAACCACTCAGGAGTTCCTCCTGGCACCTGGGAAGCGGGAATGTTTGACTATGACGACATCAAGGAAAACTATCTGCCCACATACGATCGATACTGGCACAAAGAGGCAAAAGTGCCCTGGTTGTACAGCCCCGAGCAGGGCATCATGATCAGCTACGACGATCCCCAGTCGCTAAAAGAAAAGGCGCAGTATATAAAGTCCGAATCCCTCTCCGGTGTGATGTTCTGGGAGCTCAGCGGGGACGATGACCAGAACTCCCTGGTAGAGGCGCTTTATTCAAACTTGAACTAGCAGATGTCGTGAGTTACGGCAGGTGAAGGTGGCATTCCCTGGCCGATTCGTACCAAAAAAAAGCGGCACTATCGCCGGTCGTAGATGTACATATCTATTGAATGGAACGGCTCGCACGGGCCTTTTATATATTTGAAAAGGAGTTTCTTATGTTAGGCAGGCTTAGACTTGCGCTTTTTATTATTAATTAGTAATTAAATAGAAATTAATTAATAACAAAGTGAAACGTACAGCCGAACACCTCGACCGTATCGAATGTTAATTGGGGTATAAATTTGAGCAACCATTCTTACAAGGAGCAAATATTGCTCCCCGCCATTCTTAAAATACAGACGTATGAGCGGTAAAATAATGCCGGTTTTATATTGAATTAATTCTGTGCCGGATTGCAGATGGCTAGTTTTTGCAGCTCGGGCTTGCGTAAAGCGCCCACGAGTCGTTCTTGGCAACCTTACGGAAGTTTTTAGGCACGGGGACGTTGAGGTTTTCCCGGTCGCGTGGGTCGAGCACGAAGAGGCGTCTGACCTGTGGTGTGTTTGCGGCGAGCATCACTCCCTTTTTCGGTGGGCCGTCGAGAGTTTGGGCCGAAATGACGGCGTTAGCGGGAGCCTCGAGCCAGTAGCGCATCATCGGCACCGGTCTGTGGTTGGGCGTGTAGATGGGGCGGCACGACTCAAGGTAGATCTTCGCATCTCTCTGCTCGGTCAACCCTCTTATGTCCTCAGACATCTGTCCGCGGCTTATCGTCGTCGCGCGTAGCTTCGAAAGCCGTGAGTACTGGGCCGGGATAAAGGCGACAAGGAGAGCGATGACGATTGCACCGACGATCGTCCAGTTGCGTCGGTCCTTGCCGTGGGGAAGGTTCAACCATCCGAGAGCGCCGGCAGATGCAAAGATCGCTGTTACCGTTGCAGCGATGATCAGGTAGCGGGCAAGAAGTGGCAACCCGGCGATAGCTAAGACTGTGAACGTCGCGACGTTCAGAACGATCAAGGCAGCAAGCAGAGCTGCCTTGCGTCTTGCGTAAAACCAGGAAAATACAACACCGGCGACGGCTCCGATAAGCACAGGCTCACGAAGTACGTAGCCTAATGACTCCGGCATGGCTACGGGTACATCTAGAAGTGTTCGTCTCCGCTCCAGCTCGTCCGCTAACGAGCTTGTGCCGTGCAAAGAGTGCAACGGGTCACCGGTAATTATTAGGTCCGTGAGCGCCCAGAGAATGGGAGCTAACAAGGTAAGCGCGCCTAGCCAGACGCGACGCGACCAGTCAGCATCCCAGGTTACATAGAGAAAGTAGACCCCGGCAATAAGCCATGCCTCGGGGCGCAAGAGCCCAGCCAGGGCCAAAAGCGCAAGCACTGGTGCCCCGCGCTTTGGCAAGCGTGCCTCAAGTACCGCTGCATAAACGACCAGGGCCGCAAACGGGATGTCAACATACGCTCGGATCGTAAACGAGTCGAGCGGCTGGCGGGTTGCGATGATCGCGGCGGCGAGCAGGCCCACGGGCCAGCCGAATATAAGGGAGCCGAGCTTGAATACAGCCCAAACAAGCGCCGCAAAGGCTAAAAACGAGATAGCGATCAGTATGTCGTCTGCGGCGCTGCCGAAAGGCACGGCTGCCATCGATACAAGGGTGGCCAGTGGGTGAGGCGTGGGCGCGATCGCGAACTCGTAGTTGGGTAGGCGGCCGTGGAGAATGTCCTGGCCCCACAGCATCGCGTAGAAGGTGTCGTAGTTGAGATACGCTCTCGGGTAGGCGAGTCGGAAGCCTAATGCGCCTGCAACTATCCACACCGGAGCCGGAATCCGTTTGACCATCTCTTTCATAGACCGGCCAAGCGTAGCGACGTAGCGGTAAAATGCTCTCCGTGACCTCGCTATACCGCCGCCATCGCCCTCAAACCCTTGACGAGGTTGTGGGGCAACAGCACGTTGTAAAGACGCTTCGTAATGCAATCGAGGGCGAAAAAGTCAACCATGCGTACCTTTTTGTAGGCTCACGAGGCACCGGCAAGACAAGCGTCGCCAAGATCCTTGCCAGATCGCTTAACTGCGCGGATGGGCCAACCACGAACCCTTGTGGCAAGTGTGATTCCTGTCGGTCGATAGCCGCGGGCATGTCGATGGACGTGATAGAGATGGACGCCGCCTCACATAACTCGGTCGAAGACATCCGCGATCTACGCGAAAAAGTCAACCTTGTCCCGACCGAAGGAAAGTGGAAGGTCTACATCTTGGACGAGGCCCACATGCTCTCAACCGCTGCTTGGAACGCTTTCTTAAAAACTCTTGAAGAGCCACCACCACGCACTATCTTCGTACTTGCGACGACAGAAGCGCACAAGGTGATGCCGACGATCATCGATCGCTGCCAGAGGTTTGACTTCCGCCAGCCGTCTCTCGATCAGATCGGCGAGGTTCTGACACGAGTCGTATCGGCTGAAGACCTCAAAGTGTCGGATGAAGCGCTGGGCCTGATCGCTAGATCGGCAACCGGCAGCTTCCGCGATGCGATATCGACACTCGACCAACTGCTTACCTACTGCGGTGACGAGATCTCGCACGAAGACGTAGTTAATGTGCTCGGGGTATCGGACATCGAGCTTCTGTATGCAGCGACCGAGTCGACTGCAGCGGGCGATGCTGCCGCAGCACTGGACGCCGTTGAGCGAGTCATAAATTCTGGAATCGATCCGGTGCAGTTCATACGCGATCTCGTCTCACACCTGCGTCAGATTATGGTTGTGCAGGCGATTGGAGAAGCCCCTCACGATTTCGGTATGACAGAGGATCAGGCAGAACGCCTGGCCGAGCAAGCACGATCACTAGATAAAACCCAACCGTTGTATGTGCTTGATCTATTAACCGCAGCACACGGTGCTGTTCGCGACGGTGCAGACTCGCGCATTCAGCTCGAGTTGGCGCTGGTCAAGGCTGCGATGTCTAAACCCGGTACATCGCCAGATACGCGTGCGAAGAAGCCTTTGCAGCTTAAGAATAGTCCCGGAGGTACGCCACAAAAGAAGGAGCCGAAGACGAAAGCTCCAGACAAAGAAACGAAGACGAAAGCTCCCGATAAGGAATCGAACACGCCGACAGAGTCGACTCGCCCTTCTGAAAAAGCTGATGGAGAAGGCTTGATTAAAGACACCGAAAATGTTGAGATCAATGAAGAGGCTAAAGAAGATGCAGACAGTCCCACCGACGAGGCAGACGTGCAAAGCATCGATCAGTTCAAGAAGATCTGGCCGGCCGTCGTACAGCAGTTGCATGACACTGAAGACGGGCCACTGCTTGCGGCCCTACTGTCTGAGGCCGTACCCTGGAAGCTGGAGGACAAGCTGCTCACAGTGGCGTATCCGCAGTCGGCATCGTTTCAAAAACGCAAGGCCGAGACGACTGAGAACAGGCAAAAGCTCGAATTGGCGATCACCGAGGCAACAGGATTAAAGTTGGGGCTGAGCTTCGAACTGAATCCAGACTTAGATGGCCTAACACAGGAACAGTCGGAGCTATCTGAGCCTGAAATCGTTGAGTTGATAAAGACCAAATTTGACGCGGAAGAAATTACAAAGGAGAGTTGACTATGAAGCAACCGAATATGGGCCAGATGATGAAGCAGATGCAGAAGATGCAGGGCGAGATGCTCAAGGCACAGGAAGAGCTTAAAGGTGAGGTCGTTGAAGCGAGCGCCGGCGGGGGTATGGTGAAGGTGAAGATCGGGGGGGACCTCGAGATCAAGGAGATCGCCATCGATCCAGGAGCGATCGATCCGGATGATTTAGAGATGCTGCAGGACATGGTGCTTGCAGCGGTAAATGAGGCGATTCGCTCGGCGCAAGAGCTCGCAAACAGCAAGATGGGTGGGCTTGCAGGCGGTTTAGGGGATCTTGGTCTACCCGGCGCCTAGAGCAGTTTCATGATGTTTTCACCACCGATCGAGCATCTGATCACCGAGTTCGCACGGCTGCCCGGAATCGGGCGGCGCACTGCGCAAAGGCTCACCTTCTACATGCTCCGCTCATCGGACGAAGACGCCCTCCAACTGGCGCAGGCGATATCGGAGGTCAAAGCCAAGATCGGCTTCTGCGAGGTCTGTTTCAACCTCGCCGATGCGCCCAGGTGTCGAATCTGTTCGGATGAGCGTCGCAACAGTCACCTCATATGTGTAGTCGAAGAGGCGCAGGACATGATTCCGATCGAGCAGACTCATGAGTACCAGGGCTTGTACCACGTACTAGGAGGAGCGCTCTCACCGATCGACGGAATTGACCCGGAGGATCTGCACATCTCGGAACTGTTGGACCGTGTCAAGAAAGGCGGAGTAGAGGAGGTCGTGCTTGCTACCAACCCGAATACGATCGGTGAGGCTACCGCTCTCTATCTGGCCGAAGAGATAAGGGCCCTCGACGAGAGCGTCACCGTCACCAAGCTGGCGAGCGGGCTTCCGATGGGAGCAGATATCGAGCACGCCGACGAGGTCACAGTAGGCAGGGCATTGGCCGGTCGCAGGGCTATTTGACTATCAGAAAAGGATGCGAACGCCTAATCCTAAAACCCCAGCCTCACCCTCGCTGTACCCGCTCCAGCGCCACTCCTACCGTCTGAGCTGCGTGCCTCGATCAAATACTTGACCTTGACACGGTCGTAGCGCTTTTTCTTGGCACCTCGCAAGAGCAGTTTGCGCAACCTCTTCGAGCTGATGCCCTCGAGCTTGAGCGTCTTCGTCTCACCGGCTTTGAGCTTGACCGTACGCGATGAGAGCCACCTGTTTTTCTTATGGCCTGGTTTTCTGAACTTGAGCCCAACCTCGTAGCGACCCCACATTCTCAACCCCACACGGGCACTGCAGTCTGATGAGCAACTTACCTTGACCTCGACGCCACTGCCCTTCTTTGCCTTGCGAGTAATAAGAGAGCCGAGTTTTGTCTGCTTGGGGCCCTGGATCTTGGCCTTGAGAGGGACTCCACAGAGGCTGTAGTCGATTACCTGTCGCACCTTTTTGTAAGTGTCTGTACGACGGAGTTTTCCAGTCCTTAAAGCCCTTACAGTCTGTGCATTAAGGCGCTTCAAGCTTTTGCTTGAGTCGGCAGTCGATACAAGGCTTACCTTCAACTTCGTCCGTTTGGGTGCCTTCTTCAATCGCAGAGCACGCTTGATCAGCTTCCGAGCCTTGCTGTTTGCAGAGAGGCTGATCTCTTCGGGTGTGCTTCCAATTCGCACTTTGGCCGATGCCAGGACTTTGCTCTTTAAGCTACTGGTCTTTTTATAGAGCTTGAAATGACGGGCGTTTCTGCCGGTGATCTCGACCTTGACCGTGCCACTGCCCGGCTTGCTGGCAGAGGCTTTCACCTTTATTCCCTTGCCGTTTACCAGATCGGAGAGGCGAACTTCACGTGGTACCTCTAGCCTGTTTTCATACAGCACCCGCTCGCAACGCTCCGGTTTTTTTGCCGTCACCTGAACTCTCTGTTCTGGCTCATCGGGTAGTTCGGGGGGTGGAGGGGGATCTGTAGGACGCTCTATAACGACACAAGGCATTTCCCCATCAACAAGACGTACCAGCGAGGGTTCATCGTTACAAGGCGGTGAATCAGGAGGCGTAAGACCGTGTGGATATATGCCAACCCCAGTCGGGTTATTGCCAACATCCACACTACCAACCAATTCCCTGCTTTCGGTATCAACTATGGATATAGAATTACTGCCCTGATTACTAATATACGCCAAGCCGTCACCTGCCACCTCGACGTCAGTTGGATTATTCACTCCTACGATTGGATCGCCTACAACACGACCATCTAGGGTATCGATAACGTGGATCGAGTTTGAGCCCCAGCTTGCGACCAGTAACATGAGGTTTCCAGTATCAACATCTCTGAATGAGGTAATAGCTGCGGGCATTGAGAGTATCGCATTGTTTCGCTGTGCTGGCGGTATTGGGATTGTGTCTCTAATTACATTTGTCTCTGTGTCAATTGCTGTGACATCCCCAGTTTTGCTTGCAACGTAGAGATATTCGGTTCCTCCTACAGAAGCTTTCACGATATCGCTTGGGAATCTAGATCCAGGAGGAAGCTCTATTTGATCGATTACCTCTCCATATGTGTTGCTCCACTGGCCTATATCGATAACTGAAATATCATGAGAATCGTGGTTTGTGACGTAGATACGGCTGCGAAGCCTTGAAACCGCCAGGGAGGAAGGGTTTACACCAACTTCCACCTCGATTGTTGGGGTTTGGCCGGATGCATCGACGATAGAGAGAGACCCATTTGGCGGATCGGGGATGTTGGGGCCGCGATTTACAATGTAAAGCTTGTTTTGAGCTAAATCTAATTCCACTGCTCCAGGGCGCACACCGGTGCCTTGGTTAAAAGGGTCAAGACCGTTGCCATCTAAAGAAAAATTCAGCCTCCTAATGCTGTTGTCGAGCTCGAGCGTGAAAAAAGCACTGCGCGGGTATCGGCTGAACCGTTCGTATGCAAAGTCAACTGGCCCCTCGCCGACGTTTTCAATCAGCTCGGGCGCTTCATCCGGTCGCTCACTGTCGATTACAGATATTGAGTTGTCGCCGTTGTTTGCAACCATCACACCGTATGCCTGCGCATCTGGCGATTGGCAGACTATTAGGGTGGCTGTCAACACGATAAAAAGAAGTAGGCATCGTTTGAGTGTGTCTGGGGTGCTCCAACTAGTAGTCAAGATTCAGTGCTCCATCCGTAACTTTTTAAGCTGTGTGCTGATGTGACTGACAGACCAGCCATTTCTTACGGCTTAGTTGACCCGCCTACGGACGTTGTGAACGTTTCAGCCAGATAGAAAGACCGGGCCTCACATAGGGTTGTGAGTTACGAACAACCACAATCCAAAGGAGACCCGGCATGCAACACAATAACGC
>SDBV01009290.1_pt1 | contig 13098 bp, 9 predicted proteins | sample 2277081 | NCBI WGS metagenome assembly SDBV01 (sample SAMN10402039, study PRJNA504765) | marine sediment metagenome | isolation source: marine sediment core GS10_PC15, 223 cmbsf | place: Arctic Ocean: Southern Knipovich Ridge | collected 2010
CGACTACATCATCCAAGATAATAAAATCGTTATCATCGATGAACATACAGGACGCGCACAACCAGGAAGACGTTTTTCAGATGGTTTGCATCAATCCATCGAAGCCAAAGAAGGTGTGAAAATCCAAGAAGAAACACAAACATATGCCACAATCACTTTACAAAACTATTTTAGACTTTACGACAAATTGGCTGGAATGAGTGGAACAGCCATGACAGAAGCGCGTGAATTAGATGACATTTATAAACTCTATGTTGTTGTCGTTCCTACCTACAAACCTTCTCAACGCACGGATTACAATGATGAGATTTACATGACAGAAAGGGAAAAATACCACGCCATTTTAAAAGCAATCAAAGAGCTGCATGCACAAGGCAGACCCATTTTGATCGGCACAGAATCTGTAGAAATCTCTGAAAAATTGTCTCGCATTTTCAAAACAAATAATCTGCCGCACACGATTTTGAATGCGCGCCATCATGAAAAAGAAGCCGAGGTTATTGCACAAGCTGGACAAAAAGGAGCGATTACCATTTCGACAAACATGGCAGGTCGTGGAACAGATATTAAACTTGGAGAAGGTGTTGCTAAATTGGGTGGTTTACATGTACTTGGCACCACAAGACACCATTCTAGACGTATCGATCGCCAACTCAGAGGACGGTCTGCTAGGTTAGGAGATCCTGGATCTACAAAATTCTACGCCTCTTTTGAAGATTCTTTAATTCGCATGTTTGCATCACCTAAAATGACGCAACTCATCCAACGTTTTAGACCTCCTGAAGGAGAAGCGATCACTTCTCCTATCCTTACACGTTCGATTGAAACAGCACAAAAACGCATTGAGCAGCGCAATTTCACCATTCGCAAACATACACTTGAATATGATGACGTGATGAACACACAAAGAAAAGAGGTGTACCATTATCGCTTAGAGCTTTTAAAAGCATCGAATTTGATGCCCTATGCAGAAGAAATCATTATACATGTGATCGAACACATCACATCAGAACTTAATCCATTTGATTCAAAACTTTTTGCTGAATGTTTAATGGAGCAATTCCCCCTCACTTTTGAAACGCAGGATTTTTCAAACACAAAACAAGAGGCAGAAAAACAAGCTATAGAAAAACTCCACCAAGCTTTTTTAACAAAAATCACACACCAAAAAACAAAACTCAAAGAACATCATGAGCTTATAGAAAACTTGTCCAATGCAGGATTGATCACAGCGCAAATCGATGACGTGAATGTTGACGATATGCTTTATCAAATTCTAAGAACACTGTTTGTCTCAAGTATTGATAAACAATGGCAAGAGCATCTGCTTCACATCGACCATTTGCGTACAGAAGTGGGCATGCGTGCCATTGGGCAAAAGGATCCCCTAATGGAATTTAAACACGAATCATTTACACTATTTGATCGTTTCATCAACACTTTGCGCCAAATCATCGCAAAAAGCCTCTTTAAATTTGAAATCAATGTTCCTGACACACAAGCCATCGAACAGCGCTTAGCACAACTGCAGATGACAAAAGAACGTTCATTTATGGATGCGCCCACACCTCAAGCAGAAAAAACGATTGAAATTGAACCTGTGCAAGAGACAAAAAAACCGAATCGCAACGATCCTTGTCCTTGTGGCTCTGGGAAAAAATACAAGAAATGCTGCGGCTTTGCAGCAAGCATCAGTTCTTAGATTTGAGTTTTTTGTAATTTCTAATCCCAAAATAGATGGAAATCGTAGAGAGCAGAAAGATAAAAAGCGTGTATGTAGCATTGTAACGCAAGGTTAAATATCCCTCTTGTGAAAATAAGAAAATCCCACAACTTAAAATAAAAAGTGTCATTCCTGGAAGCAAAAAAAGTAGGCTCATAATTTGATGGCGAGATTGTTCATGATCATTAATTTCTCTATCTAATTCTTGTTTTGGAAGGCTTGTCGATTCATCACTAAATTCGAATGAAGGTTTGATAGGACTTTGTGGAACATTTGTAAACTCATAGATTCCATCAAACAGCTTTTCGTTTTGACTACGATCCGTTCCCTCAAAGCTTCCTCCGCAAAAAGGACATGTGACAACCTCTTCGGGAACTTCCCCTCCACAATCCCAACAAAGCTTTCTTCTTTTCGTATAGACCATATTGGTTTCAAGTGTGCATCACATGTAAAAAATAAGCAAATGGAATTTTTTTTCTAACAAAATTTACTGCGTAACATCAATTATGAACAAACATTCTTTTTAATTTTACGTGTTTGAATACACCTTTTCATTTAACCGAATTTAGAGTATACTTAGTCCCATGACTCAAAGGCATACGTATGATATTATTGTGATTGGAAGTGGGCCTGGTGGCTATGTGGCCGCTATTAAGGCAGCACAAGCAAAAAAATCTGTAGCGCTCATCGAAGCTAAAGATTTAGGAGGCACATGTCTCAATTGGGGATGCATTCCAACAAAAACCCTGATATCAAATACTCATCTTTTAAAGAAGATGAAAATGTGCCAAAAATATGGCATCCATACTACCGATCTTTCTTTTGATTATGCGCAAATGAAGACGAGAAAAGATCATGTTGTGTCTAAAATCCGCACCTCTTTAGAAGGATTATTAAAAGCCAATAAGATCGACATTATCCGCGGTTTTGCAAAATTTGAAGCGCCCTTTAAAGTCAAAGTGCAAGGAGAGAATAGCGGTTTTTATGAAGGCGAAAAAATGATCATTGCTACGGGAAGTGAGTCTCGATCCATACCCGCTTTTCCCATCGATAATGAAAGCATATTGGGCGCAAGAGCCATGCTAGAACAAACACACCTTCCCAAACGCCTTGCCATCATTGGTGGTGGTGTCATTGGATGTGAATTTGCTTCTCTTTATCGAGAACTGGGTGTTGAAATCACCATTTTTGAGATGCTCGATCGGATTATTCCCATGGAATCTAGTATTTTATCCGAATTTTTAACAAAAACCTTCCAAAAGACAAATGTGGAGATTAAAACAAGTGTTCAAGTCAAGGCGATTGAAAAGCTTGAAGGAGGAATTCAAGTCATTTTAGCAGACGGGCAGGCGTTTGATTTTGATCTAGCCCTTTGTTGCGTGGGAGTGAAATTAAACACAGATCACATTGGATTAGAAAAGGTAGGAATCGTGACAAATAATGGTGCGATTGTGGTGAATGAAAAAATGGAAACCAATGTGAAAGGACACTATGCAATTGGAGATATTACAGCAAAATACATGCTCGCTCATGTCGCTTCTCATCAAGGTATTGTGGCTGCGGCAAATGCGATAGGAAAAACAGCTTCTATGCACTACAACGCCATTCCTTCTGTCATTTTCACAGATCCAGAAATCGCCTCTTGCGGCATGACAGAAGAAGCTGCCAAAGAAAAAGGGCTTGATATTGCGACAGGAACATTTCCCTTCTCTGCGCTTGGAAAATCCCAAGCATCCATAGAAACTGAAGGATTTACACACATTATTTCAGATAAAAAAACTAGGCAGATACTAGGCGGGCGTGTTGTTGGCATTGATGCAAATATACTCATCGCAGAAATTGCTCTTGCCATTCAAAACGAACTGACTTTAGAAAGTCTTTGTGAAACTGTGCATGCTCATCCAACTCTGTCAGAAAGCTGGATGGAAGCGGCTTTTTTGGCACAAAACCATCCATTGCATTGGCCCCCAAAAATATAATGGAAGATAAAAAAAAACGCATTCCTCATTATTTGCATCACTCTTTGCCCAACGCAAAAGACTTTGCTTATACCAATAAAGTGGTCAAGCAAGCCAAACTCCCCACTGTATGCGAAGAGGCCAAATGCCCCAATCGATTTGAATGTTATAGCCAAAAAATCGCCACATTTCTCACGTTAGGAAGCCGTTGCACAAGAGCATGTCCTTTTTGCGAAATTGATTTTGACAAAGCGCCACCCCCTCCTTCCAAAGATGAGGCTGTACATATTTGCAATTCGATAAAAAAATTGGGTTTAAAATATGTGATTCTAACTATGGTCACACGAGATGATTTAGAGCTAGGAGGAGCAAATGCATTTGTCTACATCTTACAAACGATCAAAACAAACTTTCCCTCTCTTACGATTGAAGTATTAACAAGTGATTTTGAAGGCAATCCCCATGCGATTCAAGTGGTTTTGAATGAGCAACCTGCAATTTTTAATCATAATATCGAGACTGTCGAAAGATTATCACCCAAAGTGCGCCATAAAGCTTCTTACTCACGTAGTTTAAAAGTCTTAGAATTTGCTAAACTGTCTAACCAAGCCAATTTTATCAAATCCGGCCTGATGGTAGGGCTTGGAGAAACACAAAAAGAAGTTCAAAAGGCCATGTATGATTTAAAAAATGTGGGCGTGGATATTGTGACAATTGGACAATATCTTCAAGCAAGCGCAAAAAAACTCAAAGTTAAAGCCTTTATTCCCCCAGAAATTTATCAAGAATATGAGCATTTTGGAAAAGAAAACGGACTTTTTGTCTACGCAGGTCCTTTAGTCCGTTCTTCTTATAATGCCGCTTCCATCCATCAAATGCTCCAATCTAAAAAACAGCATCAATCACTAACAGCCAGTGGTTTAAGTCATTAATTTTTCCGCAACTCATCTAGCTGTAATTAATTGTAATTATCTATTGATATTGTTTAATAAACATTGTATTTCGAGGTTAAAAGACAAAATGATACTCGATGAACAATGTAACGTGCATTATACTCGCAGGAGGCAAGGGAACGCGCCTCTATCCTTTGACCAAAAACCGGGCTAAGCCTGCTGTAACTTTTGGAGGAAGGATCAAATTGATTGATATTCCCATCCATTTAGCCAAAACCGCTAAGATTGAAGACATTTACATCTTAACTCAATATCTAGCGTCCTCGATTCATGAGCATATCGATGCACATTATATGGAAGATAAGATCGAGCTCATTTGCCCTAACAAACAAGAAAATATTGTCTTTGAGGGCACAGCAGACGCTATTCGAAAAAATCTGCACATATTTGAGCCTCTAGATACAGAATACTTTCTCGTCCTTTCAGGAGATCATGTGTATGACTTTGATTTTAAAAAGTTTATCGATTACGGGATAGAAAAAAACGCTGATATGCTAGTGATGTGCAAACCTGTCAATAAGACGCAAGCGAATAGGCTAGGTATTCTTCAAATTGATCCTGAGTACCAAATCTCCAATTTTGTAGAAAAACCCCAAGATCCCAATCTCATAGAGACACTTCTTGTTCCTGATACAGAAGAAGTTCTAGGTTCCATGGGAATTTATCTGTTTAAAAAAGAAACGCTTATCAATCTATTACAAGAAGACCAAAGAGAAGATTTTGGTAAACACTTAATTCCCTCTCAAATAAAAAAGGGAAAAAGTTTTGCCTATGCTTATGATGGGTATTGGGAAGATATTGGAACCATCAAAACGTTTTTCCAAACGAGCTTAGATCTGACCAAAAAGGATTTCAATCTTAAAAAAAAACTGCTTTCCAAAAACTTTTATCATTTACCCAAACCCACCATTTGTACACAAAAACTTCAAAACTCCATCATTTGTGAGGGCACAAAAATAGAAGCTCAAGAAATCAAAAATACCATTTTAGGAATAGGATCTGTTGTAAAAAAAGGCTCTTTAATCAAAGATTCTATCATATTAGGCTCACATGAACTTGACAAGGGATCAATCATTGGCGAAAATTGCATGATCAAAAATACGATCATTGATCAAAATGTCAACATCGGAAATAACGTCGAGCTTCTTAATAAAAATAATCTCTCAGAATATGAAGATTCCAACCTTTTAATCAAAGATGGCATTATTGTTGTAAAAGAAAACGCCTCCATTCCCGATGGTTTTTCTATTTAAAATATATTAACATGAATTTATGCGTATTTTTGCAATTAGTGATCTGCATTTGAGCCTATCATGTCCAGAGAAAGACATGTCTGTCTTTGGGCCCAATTGGGAAGATTACCAAGAAAAAATTAAAACACATTGGCAAAGCATTGTAAAAGATGAAGACCTAGTACTTATTGCAGGAGATATTTCTTGGGCTATGCGTCTAGATCAAGCATGCATTGATTTGGAATTTATCCATTCTTTGAATGGATCAAAAGTGATCTCCAAAGGCAACCATGACTATTGGTGGTCTTCGCTTACAAAAGTAAAAAAGATTCTGCCTTCTTCCATCCAAGCAGTTCATCACAATGCTATAGACATCGATAATGTTTCGATTTGTGCCACACGTTTTGGAGATTCTTTAGACTTTAATTTCGATAGTATTGTTGATGTCAATCCTTCACAAATAAAACAGCAAGACCCAAAGGAAAAGGAAAAAATCTACATACGTGAATTGAATCGACTAGAGATTGCTTTAAAAGAACTGAACCAAAGCGCTGCTATCAAAATCGCCATGGTGCACTATCCTCCAATTAGTCTTGATTTAAAAGATAACCCAGCGACACGTCTTTTAGAAAAATATCAAGTTAATTTTTGCGTTTTTGGACATTTACACAATGTCAAAAAAGGAACTTACTTTGGCACAAAAAACAATGTGCATTACATGTTTACTTCATGTGACTATCTTAACTTTACTCCTATTCTGATCACAACGTAAGGTTAGTTAAACTGATGTTACGCAGTAGATTCTGTTTAGAGGAGGAGCGAAAGGGACAAGATCCAAGTAGAACTCCTCGTTCAACTCCATGAGAGTTGAACGAGGAGTTCTACGCAGAAGATTGTTCCTTGCAGCCTTTCTGTGAACAGAAGGTAGTGCGTAAGGTCAGTTAAAAAGCAATATTAGAAACCAATTCTAAGACATCTTTTAGAGCAGGATCATCTTTTTCTATTCTCTCTTCAGGAAGAATACGCCTTCTTTTTTCGACAAGTTTTTGCACTTTTTTTGCCTGTTTTACAAAGTCATAGTCGATCAAAAATTGATAGAGCTCAATTAAAACATCTTGAAAATCCCCCTCTTTTTCACAAAGAAGAAACATTCTTTTCATCAGGGGAAAAAAGTATTCAACCTGATCTGTTTGCAAAACAAAATCTAACACTTCAAAACAAAATTCAAGATCATTTTCGTTTAAATATTCTACAAGCTCTTGCATCAAAAACTCTACATGAGGCAACTCTTCTTGAATACTTAAGCGCAATTTCAGCAACAAAAACCATTTGGGATCACTCATGTATTTTTCAAACCCTTCAATCAAATCTCGTGCATAAGCTTTTTGATTTTGTTCGAGTTGATCTGAAATAAAATCATACAAAAAACTCTCAACATCATTGGCACATCTTTCAATAACAGATAAAAATAAGATTTTTGGATCAATCGTTTTATCTTCATTTTCATCAAGCAATTGTTGGAGCGAAAACAATAAATCTACAATGGAATAACTTTGCTGATTCCCACGATCATATTCTTCTATTTTTCGATCTAATTCATCGCAAAATAAGCTGATACTTGGTTTTTGTGATGCCAAGCGTCTCCATAACTCAAAAACCAAAAGATAGACTTGATCTTGCGTTTTTATATCTTCAACATCTTCTGATAATAATTGTGTGAGATCTTCTGGATCTTCGGTGTTCTCCACATAGATTTCAAAACTGGGTTTATCAAGATGAATATTGATCTCTTTGAGCTGACTAAAAAGATCTTCTAGAGAAAAATTTCTATAATCTTGAACTTGCCAAGACTCGACAGTGAGTGTCGGATCCTCTTGATAATTCAGACGCAAAAGATTGTATAAAGCTCTCTTATCCATTCTTTTTTCACCTTAGCAAAAGCTCTTTACTAGTACAAACATTTTTTTACCCATGCGTAACATGAGTTAAAATTCGTTTATGTCCTGATGAAAAGGCTCTTGTTTCGCATTCTTTAATGGTCAACCACTCAAAATTTTCATCATCTTTTTTCTCAATTTCAAAAATAAAAGGAAACAACACTATGCTATAGCGTGTAAAGCTATGCTTAACAATAGGCATTTTTCTCACAAATTGCCCCCTTAGTCCTAACTTTTCGACATATTTTTTAGCGCATGTTTTTGTCATATTTTTTTCCTCAAAATAGGGAAATTCTAAAAGATCCTGCATCACTTTCTTTTCACAATTATGTTTCACAAGCACATTTTGATTATGCATCAAAATCAATACAAGCCTTTTCAATCGTTGAATTTTTGGCCTTTTTTTACGCACAGGTAATTGCATCTGCGTCTTTGTTAAATAGGCTTTGCACTCAGTTTTCAAAGGACAGCAAAAACATTTGGGTTGTTTTTTGCAAACAAGCGCACCTAATTCAATCAATCCTTCTGCAATTTCATAAGGTTTTTCTTCTGGTAAATGGACACGCTTTGCCAATGACTTTTGAACGCTAGGTTTTGTCACATCCTCTTTTTGGCCAAAAAAGCGTGCAAGCACACGCAAAACATTTCCATCGATTGCCAAAGCTTTTTTTAAGTGAGCAAAACTTAAAATCGCTGCTGCCGTATAAGGACCAATTCCAGGAATTTTTAAGAGTTCATCTCTGGTTTGTGGAATGTGGCCTTTAAATTTTTCTACAACGATTTTTGCGCCCTTTTGTAAGTTGCGCGCTCTTGAATAATAACCCAATCCTTCCCATAATTTCATCAAATGCATTGAGTCTGCATCTGCCAAATCAACGATGGTCGGAAAAGCTCGGATAAATCTCTCAAAATAAGACTTAACAACCTCCACTTGCGTCTGTTGAAGCATCACCTCAGAAATCCAAACATGATAAGGATTTTTTGTTTTTCTCCATGGTAAATCGCGTCGATATTTTAAAAACCAAGTTCTTAGGGATTCTAATTGCATGCACCTAGGTATAGCAAAAAACAGCTTTAAATTCTATGTAATTCAAAATCAATAACTTGCATCCTGGTGTGTAAGCCCTTTACTTTTAGGTAAAAAGGATGTACGCTATGGGCAAAAACAAAAGTTATTGTATGTCATCTGTAAAGAAAAAAAGACGTCTAAAGATCAAGAAGCATAAGAGAAAAAAAAGATCTAGACGTGATCGTCATAAGAAAAGCAAATAATTCTTATGTGGAATTTCCCAAATACTTACGATGTGATTGTCATTGGAGCTGGCCATGCTGGTATTGAAGCTGCATTCGCGAGCGCTAAAATGCAGAAAAAAGTGCTTCTTTTGACAATGAATCTCGACACCATTGGCAAACTTTCCTGCAACCCTTCTATTGGAGGCACTTCCAAAGGACATATCGTAAGAGAAATTGATGCTTTAGGTGGACTTATGGGCAAAAACACGGATAAAACAGGTATCCATTTTCGCATGCTCAACCGTTCTAAGGGACCTTCTGTCTGGTCTCCAAGAGCACAAGTCGATAAAGTTTTATATCAAACAGAGATCAAACACACATTAGAACAAACGTCCAACTTAGAAATTAAGCAAGGAACCATCACAAAACTCATTGTTGAAAACAACCGGATCAAAGGCGTAGAAACTCTAGAGGGCGTTGCTTATTTTGGATCTAATGTGGTCCTTGCCACAGGTACATTCATGCAAGGGCTTTTGCATATTGGCAATGCGCATTTTTCTGGCGGACGTGCAGGAGACAGCGCTTCAAATATATCTAAACAACTCGTTGAGCTTGGATTTTTACTCCACCGCTTCAAAACAGGCACTCCACCAAGAGTTTTAAAATCTTCCATCGATTTTTCCAAGTGCGAAGAACAAAAAGGAGATGCTACTACACACTTTTCCTATGATGAAAAGATTGAAAGGCTGGAGCAAATTTCATGTTTCATCACCTATACTAATCCCCAAACGCACACCATCATCCAAGAAAATTTGGCTAAATCGCCGATGTATTCTGGAACTATCGATGCGATTGGTACACGCTACTGTCCTTCCATCGAAGATAAAATTGTGCGCTTCGGCGATAAATCCAGACATCAAATTTTCTTAGAACCTGAAGGCTTGAATACAGAAGAAGTTTATGTTAACGGTATCTCTACATCTCTACCTGTTGACGTGCAGCACGCCATGCTGAAAACCATTTGCGGGCTTGAAAATGCTACCTGTATGCGTCCTGCCTATGCGATTGAATACGATTGTCTAAAATCAGGACAGCTTAAAAACACGCTAGAGTCCAAAACCATCAAGGGACTCTTTTTTGCAGGACAAATGAATGGGACAACAGGTTATGAAGAGGCTGCAGGACAAGGGCTTATTGCAGGAATTAATGCTGCATCCAATTCTGCATTTGTTTTAAGTAGAAGCGAATCTTACATTGGGGTCATGATCGATGATCTTGTGTTCCAAGAGCACACAGAACCTTATCGCATGTTCACATCTAGAGCCGAATATCGTTTGCACTTAAGACAAGACAACGCTGATGTACGCTTGAGAAAACAGGGCTTTGATTTAGGCCTCATTAGTAAAAAGCAAGTGGATACAGTAACAAAAAAACACACATGTATTGATGCTCAAATTAAAGCATTAAGAAAAAAGGTGATTTTTTTAGATGGAAAAAACTGCTCTTTAGCACAACTACTCTGTCGCCCTGAAACTACCTATCAACATTTAATGGAAACTTACCAATTGGAAGATTTTGGAAAAGAGATTAACCTCCAAATTGAACTCAATCTTAAATATGAAGGCTATTTAATTAGACAACAAAAAGACATTGACAGGTTCAGTGAAATCGAAAAAATCCACATTCCAAAAACATTTGATTATAAAAAAATCAAAGGCCTTCGCTTAGAAGCCATTGAAAAACTTCTTAAATTCCAACCCACAAATATGGGCGAAGCTGCGCGCATTTCAGGTGTAAATCCTGCAGATATTCAAGTACTCATGATCCAAATAAAAAAATGAACATTTTAATTTTAGAAAACACTTTTATTCTTGATCAGCTTAAAATCGAAGAAGCCCTTCTTCGAAACTCCGATGAGAGTTGGGTCATTCTTAATACAGGATCTCAACCTGCAATTGTCATGGGTATTTCACACAAAATGCATGACGTGGTTTATCCACATGCCATCGAATCAATTCCTATCATAAAGCGTTTTTCTGGAGGAGGCAATGTGATTGTAGATGAAAACACACTCTTTTTATCTTTGCTTTTCAATAAAAAAGATCTTGCAATCAAACCTTTTCCAGAGCCCATGTATCGCTATGTTTTACCCATACTCCAAGAGATTTTTCAGCTTCCTATCGAACTTATCGAAACGGATTACATCATCAATGGCAAAAAGTGCATTGGAAATGCACAGTCTATTACAAAAGATGCCTTTTTGCATCACATGTCCATTTTGTATGATTTTGATTCTCAGAAAATGGGATATTTACGCATGCCCGAAAAAGCGCCTAAATATCGCAATCAAAGAAAACATACAGATTTTTTATGTTCGCTCAAAGAACATGGATTTAAAAGGGAAAGTTTTATTCTAAATACTTTAGACTACTTTGCTTCTAAGTATTCTCTTAAGATACGATCCTTTTCAGAGATCTCATCCCTTTTAGAAACACCCCACCGAACAAGCACACAGTTGCTCAATGTCCCATCGATTAAGGTGTGATGGTAATGCCACTACCTTGTTGAGCAACATTAGCTCCATTATTCGCATCTGACAAGTCTTGTCCAAGATAGTCAACCTTAATTTCTGTTGTCGCATTTGGACCCACATTATCAAAAAACATATCACTTCCTGTTCCATTTAATTGAATTTGGTTTCCAAAAAACCCACCATTAAATCCTATTTTAATCAATTGCGGTGATGAAACATTCCCATTGAATAAACCAATTCCATGAAGATCTGTGGTTGTTCCAATGGTAATCTCATTGTTTAGCATTTCACCCACAATCACTTCTTGAGAAGTGGAACCTCCAGGCAACCATTCTTCATTAAAGATTAGAATACCCATATTTTTGGATGTGCCAGAAATCGTGACGAGATTCGAATTGATTTGATCCATATGGATTTTTTGATCAATTCCTCCAGGAGTTAGCACAGAAAAATTATATATAAAAATCGCTTCGTGATCTAAATTTTTATTGATTACGATGGTATTATTTAATATACTACCTCCCAAAATTTCTTGATCTGACAAACTTGTTGCATTAAGTAAATTGCGTATAGAAATCCCACGAATAAAATCAAATGTGTCTGTATCTATTGTTATGATATTATTAGCAATTTGCCCAATATTAATTGTCTGAGTACCTGCAGCTGTTGTTACGTCATTTACAATCCATAGAACTGAATCCTCATTTGCTTTTGGAGTAAAGTTGATGGTATTGTTTTCAATGCTATTGAGCGTAAGAGCTCCAATACCTACTCGCTCTATGGAAATCACATTCGAACTGTTTGCATTAAAGGTATTTTCTTGAATCGTAATATTAGAATCAGATCCTGCATCTGCAATGACCATTTGAATAGGAATCAATCCTGTACTTTCAAAATTAACATACTTAACAAGAAGCGTCCCTACGTGTGGTTTTGTGGTAAGATTATTAGAAAGCTGCGCATCTTTAAATGTCAAATCTCTGATGGTATTATTTTTACCAAGAACAATGCTATTTTCTATCACACCACCATTAGACAGTCTGATTTCATGTTGGTTTCCAAAGGTAAAGAATCCACCTGTAAAAAATTGGTCATCCAGTAATGTGGATGCTGCGCCTGTTGCTGTACCATCAAGAGCAACCACGTCAGGATCATTTACAATCGCTGTATCTAACTCTGCATGATTTTGTGCAATGATGACTGTCACGGGAGATCCGTCTGGATGATTTAGTCTTTCAAAAGGTGCATCGCTATTATTTGCTGCCACGACGTCATAATCTCTTCGTACATATTCAACCATGCGTCTTTTTAAGCCTTTGGGTCGATTGGATTTTTCTCCACCCAAAAAGAAGGATATTTTCAAGCCCCCATAAAACCGGCTTTTTCTCACATTGTCATAAGAATACCCAGACTCTAGGCCAATGTAATTAAGCACGCTAGAGTTAAAATAATAAGCCCAGTTAAGGCGTGCAAAGGGTCCTGCGACTGTATCTACATTATTTTTATGAAAATAAAATCCTCCTAAAAAT
>SDBV01009291.1_pt1 | contig 13097 bp, 12 predicted proteins | sample 2277081 | NCBI WGS metagenome assembly SDBV01 (sample SAMN10402039, study PRJNA504765) | marine sediment metagenome | isolation source: marine sediment core GS10_PC15, 223 cmbsf | place: Arctic Ocean: Southern Knipovich Ridge | collected 2010
AATTAAAACCTGCTCAGCACAATTCTGCAACTGAGGCAACCTCTCCCTCGGATAGTTCTCAAGGAAGTTCTGCCTTAAATCTGCTTGCATTACAAAGGGGTTGTATCCATTTTCACGACACATATCAAGCAATGCATTTATATATTTTTTAATATCTCTATCTTCAACAGGCTTGTTTGCCTGCACCTTCTGCATATTTCTCATGAAACCAACTTTTTCGGGAACATTAACCAGAAGCTTTGCAGCAATGGCTCCACTAGCTATAGCCACAGCCCCAAAATATAAATCGTAGAATTTTTCGCTCTCATAATCAGATTTCCAAAGATAACTAATACAAATTGCTAAAGAAACAACACCCATGGATCCAAGAAGCACGTCCTTTTTTTCTTCGTATGGCCTTCCGGGCAGTATTGCAAAGTACCCACACAATCCCTGCGGCAAACTACCTGGCCCAATGAGACGTTGCATTATGCCCTCTTGTTCATCTTGGGCTTGATTATCTTTACCTTGATCATCCGCACCAAAAATCGGACATGCTGTGAATAAAGAAGTAAAAATAAGAATGCCCAGTAGGCTCTGAAGGCTCTTCATAACTTATACCTCCATTATAGATTTGTAAAAAATAGTTATTTTTCTGCTCGTTTTACGTTTTCAGCTTTTTTAGGAGTGTAACCAAGAAGGACATTCAGACATTCTTCTATGCCTTGCTGTTCAGCAGCTTCAACTTCATTTTCTTCATTTTCACCACCATTGTGCAAAATTCTTCGCAACAATAAGAATTGAACGGGTTCACCATTATCCAAAAACGCTATAGGACCCAGGTTAACCTGCGGGCTAACAACACATTCTATGCCAGAACGATCATCTTTTTCTCTACAGCGTCCTGTTTCAATTAAAACTTTTATAGCACAATCCTGCAACTGAGACAACCTCTCACTCGGATAGCTCTCAAGAAAGTTCAGCCTTAAATCTGCTAGTGGCATACCATGACCTCCTCTAAGCATATCAAACAATGCATTTATATAACTCTCAATATCGCTATCTTCAACAGGTTTGCCTGCCTCCGCCCTCTGGATATTTCTCATAACACCAACATTTTTACATGGCTCATATAGCCACACCGTTGCATTTACAACACCAAGCACTGCCACCGCTCCTATAGCGATCCCTAACTCTGCTTCTCTACAAGAATTTGGTAGAAGATTTAGTACCTTTTCGGGAAGCTCCGCTCTCAGCCGAATCTCATTTAAACAAAATGCTCCAGCAGCAACGCTTAATACTCCCAAAAACAGTTCCTTTTTTTCTTGGATTGGCCTTTCGGGCAGCATTACACAGTACCCACATAGTCCCCGGGCTAAACTACCTGGCCCAATGAGACGTTGCATTATGCTCTCTTGTTCAGCTTGGGCTTGTTTATCTTGGGCTTGATCATCCGCACTAAAAATCGGACATGCTGTGAACAAAGAAGTAAAAATAAGAATGCCTAATAGGCTCTGAAAGCTCTTCATAGCTTATACCTTCATTTATAGATTTGTAAGATTATTTATATAATAGTAATTCTACACAATTCTATCAATAAGTCAATTCCCGAGACAACCCTGCTTATTGTTACAAATTGAAAATATAGCAGGGAAGGATGGGCTACAATCCCAATTACTCCTTTGGCCTAACAATAGGCTAACAGCAATCTTTACAATCATCTTAAATTAATTTAGCCTCTTAACGTGCAAACCTTAATTAAGTTTACTCTCTATAAAAAAGGATAGGAATATGAAGGTGGGTAGAGCATTATGTTGTTGCTTCATATTAACGCATCTCTTTTTATCACCGCAGGCTATATCCTTCGCTCCCTTTGATCAAGCCATGCGCCCAAACAAACTTTATAAACCAGGACAATCCAAAGGCCATTGGCACACCATTAAAAATCAGTATGAAAAGCATATGCTCAATGAGCCACAACGCCAAAAAACTATTCCTGATATTTTCCATCACATCTGGGTTGGCAGTCCATTGCCAAAAGGGTGTGAATATTTACGAACTACCTGGATCGATCATCATTCTGATTGGAAGTTTGTCTTTTGGACAGATCATGAAGAAAATCTAACATTTGGCACCGTAGTTAACAGCTTTGAAGAGTTAATAGATATACTCAAAACCGATACACAGTTCATTGTGGCCGATGTCCGCAAAATGACATTCACCAATCAGGAAGCTCTTAACGCCACAAGGAACCCTGGCGAGCGTTCTGACATTATTCGTTATGAAGCGTTGTATGCGGTGGGTGGCGTATACTTAGATACTGATTTTGAATGCTTAAACTCATTTGAAGAAATACACCAATATTGTGATTTCTATGCAGGCATTTCATATTCTGACAAAGTATTCCTTTTAAACGGTATGATTGGCACCTTGCCTAAATGCCCTATACTCAAATATTGCATTAAAAATCTTCAAAAAGCTGGTCATAACACAAGCATTCCAGATATTATGCGGCGCACTGGCCAACGATTATTCACCGATTCATTCTTTAGAGTAGTACAAGAACAAACACCCCTGCGTATGGTGGTATTTCCATCCACCTATTTTTATCCGTGGCCACAGTGGAATCGTAAAGATAAGGACCGCAATAAGATTGAAAGCTGGATCAAACCGGAAAGCGTAGCGCTCCATCATTGGCATACTTCTTGGTTTAGGTAAAAAGGATAGTAATTTTTTCGTCTCTTTAAAAAGGAGTTTTATGAATACTGTTATCACATACACAATCTGTTTATTGTTTGCATGTTGGTCATCCTGCTTTGGGTTGGACAATCAACTCAAACATGAAATAACTGAATACAAAAAAAACAACAAGGGGCAACTTTCGCTCAATGAGCGTCTCTATATGGCTGAGATACTTTCAGCTCGAAACGGTTGCAACTGCCTTATTTTCGGTGTCGGAAATGATACACGCTTATGGATGAAAATTAACCAAGGTGGACGCACGGTCTTTTTAGAAGACGATATGCAGTGGCTTAATATAGCACAAAAGAAGGTTCCTGAATCTGAAATTCATTATGTATATTATGGTACCAGGCGCACCCAATGGAAAGATCTACTTGATAATCCTGATCGTTCCTGCCTTAAGATGCATTTACCAGATAAGGTCACCAATACTTGCTGGGATGTGATCATTGTTGATGCACCCACCGGCTACAGCGATAGTTCTATTGGCCGTATGAAAAGCATCTTTACTGCATCACAATTGGCACAAAGTGGTCGTGTTGTTGATGTGTTTGTGCATGATTGTGACCGTGTTATTGAAGATATCTATAGCACCACCTTTTTAGGTGCAGAACATCTGGTTACATCGATTGATCGTTTACGGCACTATAGAATATACCCATAATAACTTTATTATTAGTAAATTTGAGATAACAATTCAACTCTCCTCAGTTTTTTTTTAGATTATTTTCCTCTCCCGATCATCCTGAGTGCGTGGCTGAGCATAGCGAAGACGCGTGTATCGAAGGGCTAGCCAACCTTCTCAAACGAATTAATTTATTGGGTTGTAGAGTAAGTAAAGAGTGTATGCAAGTTCCGCGCCCTTCGATACGATTTTTCTACGAAAAATCACTTACAGCCTACGCATAAAGCTTCGGCGCACAGGCAGGATGAGCGGAGAGGGGATAACTCTTTGTCTTATTAATTCATCAGTAAAAGGTTATAGAGTGATCAGTTTTGCTTGAAGCTCACTTATCTTCCGTTTAATTTTACTATTTGTGCATCCAAGTTTATGTGCTGCAAAATAAGCATCGAGCGCCTCTTCATAACAACCGTCAGCTTCAAAGCGATATGCTGCAAAGATATGCTCAATAAGTTCATCATCAATCAGTTTAAATGAATCATTGACCATATCTTGATGTATTTTTCTTTTTCGTACATCATAGGTTACTAACATATTGTTTGAGCCTTCAGTAAATACTTCTGGGTAAGCTTGCAATGTTTCCAGCACAATAGGATCGTTTCTGCCCTCTTTTTCCATTTGTGACCATTTACTATCCATACTGACCTTATGCAAATAACAAGTATCAGGCAAAATAGCAACCTCATAGCCCAATACCAGCTGTTTCCAACCAAATGTCCACGTTTCTCTGACACGTCCATGGTAGCCACCTGTTTGGTCATAGCAACGTCTGGTGAAAAGATAATTACCTGATGATAATGGCGACCGACTCAGCTGTATCATATCTTTTAGATCAAAACGATTATTTTTAACGCGGTGAAAATATGAATGATGGTGTGCGTTCGTATCGGTGAAATATCTGATCTCTTGAAAACAGGCCATGTGGCACCCAGTTTCATCCATGTAATCAACGAGTTTTTGCACTGAGTTTGGTGCAAGCATATTATCCGAATCTAAGTTAAAGATAATATCACCTTGTGCGTGTGCAACACAGGTGTTACGTGCAGCAGAAGCACCGCCATTTTGCTTGTGCAGATAATAATGGAAGTTTTCATATTTTTGTTGATATCTTTTCAAGATATCCAAGGTTCTATCGGTAGAGCAATCATCCGTACAGATAACCTCAAAAGGTATCTGCAAATCTGTTTGCCGATAAATAGAGTCGATAGCTTTGCCTATCGTACTAGCACGATTATACGTGGGTATAATAAAGCTTAAAAAATGGGGTTTGCGTATCACCCACAGATCATCGTGTTGTACAAAAGCAGCCCCCTGTTCATGTGCAAACTGAGCAAGTTGATCACCATTTTTTGTGCCTCTACCAAATAAAAAACCTTTATGCTTGACATGCTCATAACAAGAAGCAACCAATGCAGATACTTCAACCGCATCATCAACTATATTGATGTATATAAAATCAACCTTGTCTTGAAAATGAGCTTGCATCCGTTCAAGAGGAGTATTGATCTGAACCCTTCTTTTTTGCGTTGCCGTGTGCACATTGGGACCAATAACCAGTAAACTCTTTAAACCTTGAGTATGGGCAATGGTCGATTGAGTATCAAGCGTAATTTCGCAACCGGTCAATAATGCATGTTGTTGAATATGATTGATAACCAGATCGGTTGTGCCTGCAATGGCGACTGGACATGAAATTAATAATACAAGCAATAATTTGTTCATAAGGGCCCTTTCAATAGGCTATATAGTTTTTTGTTGATATGATTTGATGAGATTAAACCAATAATCAGCATACAATTTTTCTGTGTTAAACTGCATTGAGCTCATACTTTTTTGTTTTTCCTCCAAAAACTCCTTTGTTACCTTATGCCAATCATCAATGATAAGCACCGGTAAATCTTGAAAGATCGGATCAATCAATGAGTTCGTTACAACAGGAATGCAACCCATATAAAGTGCTTCCCAAGTCCGATGGCAATCAACGCCATTACCCTCGGGGCACAAAATAAAGACAAAATGAGCCATGTCGCGCAGATATTCCTGATTATTTTTCCGTGCAGGATTGGCGCAGAATGGTTTCTCTGAAAATATTCTATGCACCTCATTGCGCTCATCTGCATTGGTGGCAATACGGAAGTTCATAAGTAGCAAATTGCTTTCTGATCTTTGGCCAAATGGCACTGGGCTTTTTTGATAGATATCAAATGTCTTCACGCAATTTCCGTAAAGCTTATGATTCCGGTTGGGAACACCAATAGGCAAAGGAATAAGCTTTTCATGCACACGATCAGGATTTTTAGCAAACCAAGCCAACAACTTATCATCATCGAGATAGGAGAGGAACTTCCAAGGAGCTGATCGATCACCGTTATGAGTAATCAATATGTATGGGCAAGCAATTTTAGGATGTAACTGAGAAAAAAAATATTCCATAAAATGCACGCGCACAAAAATGATATTACGCTCCGGTGTTACTTGCTTTGGATCAAAGGAACCTGCTTTACCACTGACTATAAACTTTGGATGCTTATCGGGATAAAGCATCTCCTGATATGGCCTGCACGTTACTTCGTCCACTACAAAATCTGCAAAATTCCTAAAAGTATCTCCCGAAATATAGGGATAACTTGAAGGCTTTGGATGTATATAAGGTGCAAGTAATAGAACGATTAAACATACTAATCTCTTCATCAGCTCTTCTCTTTTTTTTTATGAACTATATATCACTCTTGTAATAGAATGCTGCTCTCGATCTGGAATATCCATATGTGATTTGTTAATATGCAATAATGATCCCTTCCAATTGTAAGAGACGGGATAGATAATGCCCTTATGCTTCCCCATCATCTGCGCTATCCATGGATAATGTGATTTTGAACGAATAAGATAATCACATCTGCTCATTGCATAGATATCCTCTATCACATTCTTATTGTGCGTATTACCTAATGAACGACAATCAAATTGAATGTTTTCACATGAAACTCGCTCTCGCAAACGGCTCACAATCGCCTGGGGGTTTTTATCATCGGTAAACACATATACATATAGATCGTGCTTACCCACATATTCATAGAGATTAAGTAGCTGATCCAAATAAAACTGTTCAGGAGGGAATTTAAATGGCTGGCTTCGATCAGCAAATTTGGATCCCTGTTTTACTTTAGTTAAAGCATCTACCTGATCCCTATATTGCACTGATGCAAGGGGCTTATCAAAACCTCCCCCTTTTCGTATATGTATAGCTACAGAAATATATCCATCGGGAATATTAATACCGGGAAGTTCAACGCAAAAATTGAGCATGTTGCGCACTTTTTCACCAAAATCCGGATCAACGACTGCTAAACCAAACAGATGATCCGCCCATTTGGTATGATCAGCAATGTTGTTAATCATCAGATGATATTGCCCAACGTATAACATATCTTTATCTCTTGGTAGCCGTATATCAGTATCAGCCTTAATCTTTATATTATACATGTACTTGTCACGATCAAGCTCTTTTTCTGATTTTTCCAACTGGCTCAAAGCAAAAAATGGTTTATAGGCAAATTCAGGAACATAGAGATCTAAGTTATGCTTATGAGCAAGCCATTTGTGCTTGCAATAATTAAGAATCTGATCTCCCAATCTTCCGGGATTTTTTTGAAACGTAAGTGCATGTGGATATATCGGCACAATAGCGCATAGAGCATTTAATAAAAAAAGATGCTTACCATTCATAATGTCCTTTTTTTAATCTAGAAATGACAGGCATAAACTACCAAAAAATGTACCTTGATTCTACCTCAACATATATTTAAATCAATTTTAGAGTTGCGTTAGGCAATAGAAAGATACATTTCTTGCATGCGAGTAGTTTGATACGTATCCCTTGACAGCACAAAAAACTATCAAAGCAAACCATTCACCATGTATTATATTGGTACGAATTGATCTTTTAGAGGTTTTTCTTAATAAACAAAGCATCACCAAACCGACCTCCATAACCTGACTTCCATACTTCACGAAAACCTTGTGACTCTAAGAATTTTCTTAAGTCGGGATATAAGCATGAATTTTGACGGACTGGCACATATGCAACTTCAGTATAAATTGCTTTGACGGTTCCTAGAATGTTTAATGCATGTTGCAACGCATACAGTTCGTGGCTTTCCATATCAAGCCACATAAAGTCGATATGAGGAATATCATTCTGTACTGCCCAATCATCTATTGTAATACAAGGAACTTCAATTGGAGTTTTATTAAATTCATGTTCATTCCACTTAACAGGATATCCTATAGAAGAGGCTGCATTATTTGGAATATCGATATAAAAATTTGTTTCTCCTGAATAGCTTGTAAGCGCATATGGATAACAGGTAACATTAGACAAATATTGTGTATTTTTGCGCATTATTTCAAATGAACTGGGCAGTGGCTCGAAAACATGCACTGTTGCATTTGGCCACAGAGATTTCATTTTATTGGTATCTTCGCCCAAATTACCCCCTGCTTCTAAAATTACAGGTGATTCAGGCAGAATTTTTTTTACATAGCGAAGCATTTCGTTAGAATTTTTGAACTGTATTGCTAGTGAAATATGTGTGCACGATCCTATTAACAGGATTATAGATAGTTTTCGTTGAAGGATATTTTGCATTACGTCACTCCTTTATTAAAGCGCCCGTAATACCCAGGCCTTAGCCCGGAGATGTAAGGGCAAAATCATTATTCGTATAGTCTCTAAATAAATTTACGTATAAGACCTAATAATCAAATAATTACTTGGGGACCCTGTGAGAACTTAAATGAATCCTATATAGTATTAAAGGAAAAGGCAATACAATGTTATTTTTAAATAATTTATATACTTGACGATTGTATTCTCTATCCTTTATGGCATGCCATTTAATGCGATCTGCTACTTTTCTTAAAAAACAAGGGCTCCCGGTTGTGATAAGAAATTTAAATTTAAACTTAATAATTTGATCCAAGTTGGAAAATCTTAATACTGTCATATCTTGTACATTCATACCTGTTATATCTTTTCGATCAAAAGTTAAACCATGCAAAATATGATCGACTTCATAGTTTTCTAAAAAAAACTTTGAAATCTCAACCCTTTGTGGATGTGGAAGATCATCGGCATCACTAAAAATCAAAATTTCACCCGTTGAATTATCCATAGCTATGGTACGATTATCACCATCGAGAATAACCCCCTTGTTTCTAAGAATTTTTAATTTGAAATCCCATAATCCATTTTCCAAATTATCTATGTGCTTAGGCTCCAATTTTTCTACTTCAGAAAGTGAAACAACTATTTCATCCGGGACCACCGTTTGATGTTGATAGCTCTCCAATAATCCAGATAACCAAAAAAAGTGTCTGGCCACACAAGGCACAATGACCGACGTTGTCATGCTCTTCACTTCTTTTTTCGGCACAAGATTATTAAAGTGAGCATTTAAGCTCAAACACAGAAAACTTAATATTAAAAGCTTCTTCTTCATAACTCCCCCTTAAAAAACTCAAATCATGAATAATATTCTCTTAAAAAGAAATTGGGTAAATGCTTAAATGGGCATTTGTGAGAATCTTCTCCGCATATATATAGTATATTTTCAGGCTCATAATACTGCAGGACTGTATCATAAAAAAGCCTTCCATAGTGAGTATGCGAATATATAATTAAATCAAACTCCTTATTTTTGATGCGCTCCTCAATATTTTCACGGTTCACTGGGATATCTTCAACCATTTTTGTATAGGTAAACCCTTTGCCATAAAGACGTTTAGGGTCTCCAGGATAATTCGTATAAATATAATCATTTTTGGGAAAATCAATTACCCTATCTTGTAGTAATTCTTTAAACCCAATCAGCATGCACGTTTTAATATAATCAGGCTTTGGATCATTTGATAAAAATAAAATTGAACCATTTCCCGTATAATGAACAGAATCTAAAAGGTACTGTGCCATGCTGCGAGTTGTGAGATATGTACGCGTATATTCAAGCAGTTCATTTAATATTTCATAATATCTCTTATAGTTAAATCTCTTATGATCAATCCTCCCATTAGACACACCCTCTAAATGCATTGCCTCCCAAATAAGATCTTTGGGAAGAAAATACATTGTATTTCGTGGACACTTCTTGATATCAAGAAAGTATGGTATACACCCATTGGCTAAAATTTCATAATGCCTCAGACAATCCCATCCACCCTTTTTTTTGGTTATCGCATAATATGATTGGCGATAATCATTATAATAATCCTCTTCTTCTTCATACATATATGTATTATGGCCCGCCCCTTTCCCCGGAACAACAAGGGCAAAATCTCTACTTTTTTTAGGTATTTCTTTAACAATTTTGGTTTCAGAAATAGAAAATTGTATCGGAAACGGCTTGCCTTCGGCTAAAAAGACCATCAAAGAAAGAGTTAATAAAATATTGCTCTTCATCACCTTTTTCATCCTATCTCCTTATAAGATAATTTCATATTTCTCTAACATTTCTTTTAAATCTTTTTGTAGTGAAACTCGCACGGCCTAAAGGCCGTGGCTTCTAAAATGATTTTGCCCTTACATCTCCAGGCTAAAGCCATGGAGTATTACGGGCACTTTAATAAAAGCAGTCCACTCATTACCTTCTTCATCTTATCTCCCTATAAAATAATTCTATATTTTTCTAATATTTCTTTTAAATCTTTTTGTGATAACACTTCCTGATTAGAGACATATTCATCCATAATATCTGTACTCAACAACTCATTTTTATATACTGCATCTTGATTATTAAGTTCTACCGTTGGTACTATAATAAACATATTCTGAAACTTGTATGTTCTAGGCACTTCCGTACTATTAATCATCGCTTCATGAATTTTTTCGCCGGGCCTCAAACCTACTATTTCAATATCAGTAGTATTACCTAGTTTTTCCTGCAAAACTGCTATCAGATCAACAATTTTAAATGCAGGTAATGAGGGAATAAAAACCTCGCCACCTTTACCATAGAGCAGCGCTTTAAAAATAAGCTCTACTGCTTGCTGCTTGGTAATAAAAAATCGAGTCATATACTCGTTAGTTAAGGGAATTACTTCATTATTTCTTATTTTTTCACAGAAAAATGGAATAACCGAGCCAGTGCTTTGCAGCACATTTCCATAGCGAACAACTAAAAATGTTGTTTGGCTTTTTTGTGGAGCAAAATTGTTAAATAGTTTTTCTGAGATAAATTTGCATGCACCATAAGCATTAATTGGTGCACATGCTTTATCTGAAGATACCAATAATGCTTTTTCTATATTATTTTCAGTACAGGCTTTAATTACATTGATAGATCCTAGAATATTTGTGTTTACTGATTCGTTAACATGGTATTCTAATATATCAATCCTTTTAAGCGCTGCTGCGTGAATGACTATATCGATCCCTTTTGTAGCTCGATATATGGCATCATAATCTCTAATATCTCCGATAATACTTTCTAATGGCGCACCTTTGAGTTGCTCCATCATCCTATAATGCTTAACTTCATCCCGACTAAATATGACTATCTTCGCAGGGTTATATTTTAAGATTTCATCAACAAGCGCCCTTCCAATAAATCCAGCCCCTCCTGTAATAAGAATATTTTTACTTTCAAAAAGACTATTATATTCATAATTAGCTTGTAATCCACTAATTTGGACTAAAAATAAAAATAAACTAGCAATTTTATACATCTCTCCCCCTAAAATTCCATTGACTAGGCCCCACTTTTTTTTGAGCAATATCTAAAAATAGACTTTTCATGGAGTTTTTTATATTTGGTATATCCGGAAACTTTTCCAATAATTTTTTGGCACTTAATTCACAATGTGATCTTGGAACCCGTAATATCTTATCATGTTCTTCTAAACTAAAGCTCTCATATTCATGGTCAGCATCTACATATTCTTTATACAATTCAATAACTTCATGATGAGATATCGTTCCAGGGTTTACAAAATTGTAATTTCCTATTAATTTGCATTCTAACATTTGAGGAACAAGCGGAAGCAAATCCTCTAAAACGCTCATAGAGTTAGGAATATTAACAAGTTTTCTATACTTGATAATCTTACCAATAAAACTATTTGGGCTCAGATCCCTAGATACAGGCAACCTGACTCTTAGATTTAACACATTGGGGTAGCTGAGAATAATCTGTTCAACCAATACTTTCGTACATGAATAAAAGGAGGCCGTAAAATTTGGCTCTTCGTTTTCAGTAAAGCCTATACCGCTACCTAATGAATGGTCCTTATCATATCTATAAATACAACCGGTAGCAATGTTAGTTACATGTATATTATGCAAAAATGCCACATCGACTAGATTAATAAGTCCTAAAACATTCGACCTAATTGTCTCTTGCTTGTGAGATTCACACCACTCAACGTTAGGCTTTCCTATGATACCTGCTGAATTGATAATATAATCAGGTTTTATCTGTTCTAATTCCTGATTTATGCCCTCTCTCTCCTCTAATCGAGAAGAACCACAATAAATGGTATGGCCACGCTGCTTTAGTATTGTGATAATCTTTTTGCCTATCCAGCCATTACCACCATATACCAAAACAACGTAACAGCTTGTGTTAAAACACCATAACAGAAAAAAAACTGAAAGGAATACGCTACGAATTGTAAAAAAAAACCGTTCTTTCATTAAATACTCCTCTAATCAATAAACCATATTTCCCAATTAGAAATATTTATTGTTGTGATCAATACATGAGTTACATTTACACATGATATATAATTACTGAATACAGTATCAATATTTTCACAATTTATATAACAATACTTTTATCATCAAGGTTTTAACACAAGAATAAGGCAGGAAATATGAGTCAACCCCTGGGAGCTATTAGAGACTCCGCTCCAAAGAAAAAGTATTCCTGCCGCTAAAATGCCATATGTGGTATTGTTTGAGCCAATAGGGATTCCGTAAGAACTGATAGGATCGACATTTAGCAAAAAAAGAAGGCTCGATTAATATAAGGTCATTATACCAAAATCTAATTGGCAGGGAATAATACGCCGAATGCTTTACCATCGGTACACTTATGGATGGTGAATTTTCTTCCCAATTTTTTTGCCATATCAGCAAGCAGTTTTTTCTCTGGTTTTCTTTGAATATCGTCGAATATAATAGGCACATCGATATTAAACCATTTTAGATGATGAATAAAGCCATAGCGACCAATCGATCCCGTAGGTCCATCGACTAAGATGAGGTCATATTTGTCTGGCAATGCAGGAACTATAGCGTCGATATCATACCAACGGTAGTTGCCATAGTTTTTAATTGGAGCGTAAATATAGTTGGTATCATATTTATCTAGCCAGTATTTTGCGTTTTCAACTGAATACATCATATAATGTTTTGATAACTCTTGTGTTCCTGAGCCACTGCCAAATTCAAGTATTGTACTTCCTGGCTCTAAGTTGGCACATATATAATTAAAAAGATCTACAGGGATGGCCCAGCCGCCAAGGTTAGATCGATTTTCCGACATTGTTGCTGAATAGCTTGGTATGAGTAAGATATAATGACCCCTATAAGTTGGACACGTGCAATTTAAAAAAACGAGTTAGTATAATGACGAAGTAAGTAATCATTTTTACTAAAGGACGGTCATGGCAAGAATATATAAAAAGCACGGAAGCT
>SDBV01009292.1_pt1 | contig 13096 bp, 13 predicted proteins | sample 2277081 | NCBI WGS metagenome assembly SDBV01 (sample SAMN10402039, study PRJNA504765) | marine sediment metagenome | isolation source: marine sediment core GS10_PC15, 223 cmbsf | place: Arctic Ocean: Southern Knipovich Ridge | collected 2010
ACCTAAGATTTGGGCCTTAGTCCATGAACCTATCCGTATACTCATCCCTTTATTGTTCATTATTGATGGTCTGATACTCAAAATGGAAATCATCTTATATAATCCGTACTTATCATTCTTTAATTCAATTAATATCTATCTACAGATTATAGGTATATCCTACAGATAATGGGTTTAATCATAATATTTTGTGGTTTTATTTTATACTTAATAGCGGGAAAATCTGTTACCAAAGAAGTCTATTCCAAAGCAACCGAGGAGAGGAAGATGATGACGACTGGATTATATGCATACATAAGGCATCCTCTATACCTCTCTTTTATCCTCATACCATTAGGATTTCTCCTCATAACCCTGAACTACTTGTCCCTTTTTTACTTTATGGTTTTTACCATCTCTACACACCCTGATGAGGAATGTGATCGAGAAGGTAAGTTTACATTCGTAACACAAGAAGTGCGATGTGAGGAAGAGTATATGAAGAAAATCTATGGGAAAGACTACGAAGAATATATGGAAAAGACTGGTAGGTTGCTTCCCAAGCTTAGAAAATAACTGTATTCAAAATATAGAACTACTTGTTAAGAATTTAGAGGATATCATAAAAAAGAAGTAAAAAATTCCTTTCAAAAACTAAAATCTAATATATTTTTAAGTGAGACGGTTCATCCGGCGTGTACAAGCTCGATAACCTTAGCTATTGCTTCGATAATCCCCCCAGACGTGTCAGTCAGGTATAGATCACAGCAAAACACGTGCTCAGAGTTGCTGTCCAAGCCCATCAGATAGATGGTGTACACGTCGATGGAGCGCTGGATGCTATCGGGATCCTTCCCCACCTCCATGCAGAAGCGTTTGAGATAATGAAACTAAATTGTTTTAAGTTTTATTTTAGAAGATTTTTAAAATAGTTCATACTAACTAATAAAAGTACTATCTTTTTTTTTTAGTATGTGTGAAAATAATGTTAGTTCGTTGTAGATGGGCAGAATATAATGATCTCATGAGAGGATATCATGATAAAGAGTGGGGTATACCCATTCATGATGATTTTCTTCTTTTTGAATTTTTAATATTAGAAGGTGCTCAAGCGGGATTAAGTTGGAACACAATTTTGCAGAAGCGTGAAAATTTTAGAAGAGCTCTTGATAATTTTGATTTTAATAAAATTGCAAAATATGATGAGCAAAAAATTGAAGAATTAATGAATAATAAGGGAATAATTAGAAACAAACGAAAAATCGAAGCGGTAATATTGAATGCGAAGGCATTTATAGAAGTTCAAAAAGAGTTCGTATCTTTTAATAAATATATTTGGAAATTTGTAAATTATAATACAATTATAAATGAATTTAAGGAATTTTCAGAATTACCTTCTAAAACTGAGCGATCTGAACGGATGAGTAAAGAATTAAAGAAGCGAGGATTTAAATTTATAGGTCCGACGATTTGTTATGCTTTTATGCAAGCTGTTGGGATCGTGAATGACCACATAAAAAACTGTTTTAGATATGATGAAATTAATCGAATTATGAAAAAGCAACACTGATTTTAATGAGATTTTATTCTAATTAATATATATTTTTCAATCTTCCCAAATCAAGAGCGTAAATTAATAGGTTTTTCAAAAAAAATTAATAGCACCAATTTTTAAAGTTTAATCTTTAACATTATTATCTGCACTAACCAAGATTATCTTATAATTAGGATTAATGCTCAAAATTTCCTTTGAAGATACTAAACCATTTTTACAGTCATTTGATGATCCATTTGAATAAGATCCAGATACTTTTGAAAATTTTTATAAATAATTGTAAAGTTGAAATTTTAATAATAATATTTTTATTCTTATGTCATTAATTATTAAGTGAATATGTGGTGCGAAGGCTGTAAAAAGAAAGAGACTTTATTTATGTGTTTTTTTACAGATAAGAAAAGGGAAGTTTATTTATGTGCCACTTGTTTAGGTAAATTGCTAATGGAGGAACCCTCTAATATAAAAGTTTATTCTATCAATAAAATCGGATATACTTGGAAAATGCCTCAAACAGCTCAAAAAAAATCGAATTGAGGTTTTATAAATATCTCTAAAGCTTCTTTTTGTTAATATTTTAATTTTAAATTATATATTTTGATTCAGCTATATTTGAGTATATTTACTTTTACGTCTTATTTTAAACCGTAAAATTAATAACCATGAAGATTAAATCATATTTTAAAAAAGAGATTAACAATTTCCATAATTCCTACTTTATAATAAAAAGTTTTTATAAAATTCTATCTTTTTATAAAATTAACATAAAAAACTTCATCAAATCTCTTTAAACTTGGTAAAATTAGAGTTAACTGATTTCAATAGTGCTTCCGTCTTTATTGGAGATAATTTAAGTATAAGAACCAAATTCAATTTTGAAGAAGATGTTGAAATTTATTGGAGTGGTATAAGATTAATTACTAATCCTCCATGTGCTAGAGAACTTCAAATTTCAAAAGAGGAAATATTTAGTAGAGGTCATTTTGAAGCAGGAGAATATATACGTGAAAAATTGTTCTTTATTAAAAGAAATGTTGTTCCTACAATAAGGAATAGAAATTTAAACTATTCTTTGAAACTAATTTTAAGGCAACCAAACCCAATAAATCCAGAAAATGATTTAGTTATAAACCAATCTCATGATATTGAGATAAGAGCAAAAGATTCAGAGCTTCACATAAAAAAAACAAATCCAATTTCATTTTCGATATCAGGATTGAGTATCCTACTTGCTAAAGATATATTTAAGCCGGGAGAAACTATCAAAATTAATTTTACTTCAGAAGTACTTAAACACATTGAAATACGACTATTGCAAAATTCAAACTTAGTTTGTTATTGTGAAGCTTACGGGCAGAATTGTCGTAAAGTGGAAGAATTACCACCCGCAATTGCAGGAGATGCTCGTACTTCCCTTATTGATAAAGGATTTTTATTATTAAAAGTTCCTAGGATTGCTGAACCAAGTCATAATTATCTATGGTCACCCTCTGAAAAGGAAATGTTCGGTTTTCGATACGGAGCATATACAAAATGGTCTCTTTTAATTATCGGAAAGAAAAAACCAGAATATGGATTAGAACCCATTAAGTTTGAAGTCCCTATAACTATTAGGAGAGGTTCTCTTCCAGGTGAAAAAGCAGGAAAAGAATTATTTTCGGAAGGAGCTTCTGGAGCACTATCCTTATTTGATGGGATCTCTTCAAAATTCCAAAAGACCTATAAGGTAATTTCTATCGATTCTGATATCGAAAAGTATCGGCTAAAAATAAAAAACATATCAAATAAAGATCTTGATGGAGTTACTGTTAAAGTTACAGGATTACAAGAAGGATTATTTGAAACTGCTCCAAGATTAACTGGATTTAATATTTGGAAAAAAGATGAAGAAAAAGAGATTGTTTATGATATAAAACAAAATATAACAGCTTTAATTTCAATTTTAGAAGATAATAGTCAAAAAAGTATTAGGATTCAATCTCCTGTATCAACGGAAAGCTTTTTTTAAAAATAAAATAATTGAAATGAATCACTTTATAGCTGAGACTAATTTATTATTGCAATATCTTTCGAAAATCAACCGTAGAATATCTTCAAAACAACCCAAAATACCTTCCCCGTTTAATGCTATAGTATGCCGTGATTCTATATTTTTAAAACGATGAGATCTTATTTCTTTAAGGAATTGAATATATGAAAACTTATTTTTTATATCTTGTTTGTTAAACGCAATTATAATTGGAAGATCCGCTATCGATTCTTTAAAATAAGAATTTAATTCATTCCACGATATCAAATTTCGCTCATAAACATCTACATGAGAATCTATCACAAAAATTATTCCGTCAACCGCTCGTAATGTAATAGGTCTTGTTATAATATAGAAATCTTGCCCTGTTGTAGTGTAAATATGGATCTTCAAAATCCATTCTTGATTTTGAAAAGTGACAGTACCATAATCAAAAAATAAAGTCCTGTCTACTGTATTTTTAATACTAATTAATTCATCTTTTTTACCAAAATGTGAAAATAACGATTTAATAGAAGTAGTCTTTCCGCTTAAAGCGGGTCCAAAATATACTATTTTTATGCTAACCGTCTTATCACAATGGTCAAGGAACAAATGTGTTTCAGCTTACTATTTTTTAATTGCAAGTTAAAAAATAGGTTTAAAAAAGCCAATAATTTTTTATCAGATTTTAAATAAATCAAGAAATATCATAGTTTGAGGAATTTAGAAGTATAGGAATAGTACTTAAGGAAAAAAATTGTGCTACAACTTTACTTAAGAAAATTCAACTTTAAGTGGTTTTTAAAATAATTCTTTCGCCATCTAATTTACAAAATAATCGATCTCTCAATATTAAAATCTCAATTTCTCTTCTTAAAATATCATCGCTTAAATTTAATGCCTTGTTTTCTTTTATAATTTGATTTAATTCATGAAATGTAATTGATTTTTGATCAATAGTAATTTTTTGAACATATTTAAGGATTATCTTCTGATTATATAGCGAACGAGAATTAGAATCTAATTGATATAACTGGTGTGTTAAATTATAATCAAAATCATTAGTTTTTTCAATTTCTTTTAAGTTATTTATTAAAACAATGGCATCAGTATATTTTTCTTGAGCAATTAACTCTCTTATGTTATTTAATTGGTTCAAAAATTCTTTATTATCCAAAAATAATCACATTTGTATCTGTTTTTACGAAATTAAATTTATTAAAAAATCTCTTAAAAAATATAATTATGTTGAATAAATGTTAATAGAATATAATGTAATGGTTTATATGGTAGTTCTTATTTATTATATGTAAGAATATTACATAATTATGTGAAAATAATGGACAAAGAGAAAGTTAAACAAGTAATCGAAAAAATACGACCTCAACTCCAGATGGATGGCGGAGACGTCGAACTTATTGAAGTAACGGAGGAAGGAACTGTAAAGGTTCGACTAATGGGACATTGTGCTGGTTGTATGCATGCACAACAAACTATAAAGTTCGGGATCGAAAAAGCAATCAAGCAGTTCGTTCCAGAAGTTAAAGAAGTCGTCGCAATACCTTAAACTACGCAAAAATTTTTTTAATTTTTATTTTTTTATCAAGGCGATTAAAGGCTTTAGGGAAGATTTAGGGATCTAAAAGACATTGCAGACTCTATCGTGAGCATAAAAATTCTAGCAAACAAACCTAAAGTAGGTAAATAATATGAAATTTTCTACAACAATTACAAAAGTTATTGAAGAGCGTACTTCACGGCGAACTTATGAAATGCAATTAATTGAACAGGATATGAAAGAACGCCTTATAGAAACATTGAAACTTAGTGGTATAGAGAGTTCGTTTAGTAAATACGCGGGGAATTGTCGTTTTAAATTGGTTGCAATACCTGAATTTGAGAGAAAGAAGATAGGTACTCATGGTTTGATTAAAGGTGCCCAAGAATTTATTGTAGGAGCAGTTGAAAATTCAGATTACAACCGGGAACATTTTGGCTATTTAATGGAGTTGATTATCTTAACTGCTACGGATATGGGTTTAGGAACTTGCTGGATTGGTGGATTTTTTAATCGAAGCTTATTTTCTGAGAAGATTAATTGCACTCCAAATGAAATCGTACCTGCCATTACATCAATTGGATATTTTCCTGAAAAAAGACGTTCTAGGGAAAAAATTATTCGAACCGCTTTGAAAGCTGATCAACGTAAACCTTGGGAACAATTATTTTTTGAAGAGAGTTTTGATAAACCATTACTTCGAAAAAATGCAGGAAGGTTTTCCACACTATTTGAAATGGTTCGACTTGGACCTTCTGCAAGTAATAGGCAACCATGGAGAATTGTCAAGGAATTAAATAGAAATAATTTTCATTTTTATACTATAAAAGGAAAAGGATTGTATAAACAATTTCTACCTATAGATATAGGGATTGCTACTTGCCATTGGGATCTTACAGCAAAAGAAATAGGAATTGAGGGAAATTGGGAAATTAATCAATCAGATGTCCTTGGATCTGAAAAATTTAATTATGTGATTTCTTGGATAAGTGATTAATTCACTAATTAATCACATTTCTTTCTATATTTCTAGTGAAGTAGTCTAAAAAAGGTTGATCATATTAAAAAAACGTTAAATATAGATAGCTTTTTTTTTTTCTATTTATTTTTAGAATTACAACAAAATAATTTTAAAAACATTTAAGAGATAGAATGAATTTATAAAAAAAATTATTTTAAATTAGTTAATTTAATAAAAGTTGATTTTATGAATAAATTTCGTGTAGCAATTGCCCGTTATAGAAAAAAAACAAAGTCTTTAAAAAGAGCTATCGAACTTGCAGGCACATTTAATGACCTATCTGGCACTGAGAAGGTGTTTTTAAAGCCTAACATCGTTTACTGGTCTACTGCTCCTGATTTTCTGAAATATGGAGTAATAACAACTTCCCGCATTGTTGAAGATACGATCATCATTTTAAAAGAGTATGGCATTAAGGACATCACTATAGGAGAAGGAATCGTTAATTCTGATCCCAAAGATATAACAACAGCAAAACATGCTTTCGAATATCTTGGTTATAATAAATTTAAAAAACGTTATGGAATAAAAGTTATTAATATAATGGAAAGACCTTTTGAAAAAGTCCATATAAGTGAGGGAATTACTCTCAATTATAACATCGATTCTCTTCACAGCGATCTTATTATTAGCCTTCCTGTCCTTAAAACCCATAGCCAAGCTCGTGTTAGCTTAAGCATAAAGAATTTAAAAGGCTTGATAGATATTGCTTCTCGAAAAAAATGTCATTCTGCTGATACTGAAAGAGATCTTGATTTTTTCATATCTCGGTTACCTAAGAATCTTCCGCCTACTGTCGCAATTATAGATGGAATTTATACGAATGAAAGAGGACCTGGTTATGATGGAAAAATGAGGAGAAGTAATATTTTAATAACCTCTACTGATTTATTTTCAGCTGATAAAGTAGGTGCAAAAATTCTTGGTCATAATCCTTTAGATATTCCATATTTTGTCCATTTTAGCGAAGATAATAATAGACCCTTAGATTTTTCAGATGTTGATATTGTTGGAAAAACGATAGAAAGTGTAAAAAATTATCATGACTATAAATTTCCCTACTCTGATGATGGTTTACATCCGATAGCTTTTGATAAGCAAGGTATTAAAGGAGTTTCCTTTCGTGAATATGATAATACCACTTGTACTTATTGCGCAATTATAACTGGCATAATACCGTTAGCTATTTCTTATGCTTGGGAAGGAGATCCTTGGGATGATGTAGAGATTATCTTAGGAAAAAGAATGAATCCTACACCAGGAAAAAAAAGAACTATTTTATTAGGGCAATGTATGTTTAACAAACATAGAAATAATCCGGTTATTAATGAAATAATTCCTATAAAAGGTTGTCCGGCTAAAGTTGAGAATATCGTTGAAGCTTTGCATAAAGCAGGGATTAAAGTAAATTCTGAAATTTTTGAAAATTTAGAGAATATTCCTAGTTTTTTTGGATTAGCTTATAAGCATCGTTTTAATGAGTTTCATGAATCTTTTTTTAATGAAAACGTCGTAGATGAGACCGTCCCTCCAATAGATGACATAGGGGTAAGTCAATTTTTTCTAGATAGTAATTCTAATTTAAATACTCATCCAAAAAAGCAAGCGAAGTTTGAAGTAAGATTTTTTGGCTTATTTGGAGAAAAAAGTACAAATGCGATTAAAAACATCATTGTTGAAGGTCCTCATAATTATGAATTTAAATTTAAAAGTCAATTATTTGATTTCAATAATGGAAATGGATATATAGTAGATAATTTAAATCATGGGATGATTAGATACCTTGCCTTTGATCGAAATGGTTACTTGGATGATGGTGAATATAAAATCATTGTAGAATATTGGAATGATGAAAGGTGCTACAAGAAAAGAAATCTACAAGCTAATAGAAAAATCTTAAAAGATTATCTGGAAGTAAAAGATAAAATCACTTACTCATTCGAAGAAAAACCAAAATATTTGGGTGATCCACGAATTTTTATAAGTACTAAATGGACACCTCTAAAAAACTTAAGCGGAATTGATGCGTACTATGCGATTTTTGTTTCTGAAGAAAAGACTGATAATATTAATCTTCATGATTTAACTTTTGCTGATAATATATTTGTGAATTCAATACTCATACCTTCCTATGGTTTAAATAAAGCTTCTACTTTGATAAATACTCGATGGAAACCTTTGAAACCTAATACCGAATATACATGGTTAACAGAAATATATGATTCGAATAAATTAAGCGATATTAATATATCCATAAATCAACCAATCCAATATTTTAAAACTATCTAAAAAAAAAGTTAAAAATAGAAAAAAGCATTAAATATATGTAAAATTTTAAATTTTTACAAAATCTATTTTCTTATGAAATCAATTAACATTTTTGTAGTTATTTTTAATTCAAATAAAAGGTTCTCTAACAATGCTATTATTTCTTTTTTATACCAATATATTGTACTACTAACTTTTTTCCTTAGAAAGAGAAACAAGATTCATTTTTATATATATTCCATTATAGGTTTGTATATTTACGAAAGTTAATTATCTAACAATAATTAATTACTTTATATTTTAAAACAAGTTATTTTAAATGCATTATGAATGAAATTGAAATAGATAAAAGAAAAAATTCTGAAAATTCCGAAAAACAAGGAGAAGAAAGGAGAGCGCCAGCGAAACGAGTGAGAAAAACACAAGGTCAAATAATTCAAGAAGCACTTGGTCTGAATCCTCCAGATATTCAAGATGTCGAGAAAAAGCTTTTCATTGTGCGGTTTTTAGATTATTTTTCTGAAGAAACCTTAGATTTTGCCTTTAAAGACCGTACTTTAAATCAATACTTTGAGCAAATAACGTCGCATATAAAAGCATTTAGTATAGGAAGGGAAGAAGATCGGCTTTTAGAACAAAGTTTTGAATCTAAAAAAATTTTAAGTATTATTAATAAATTAAAAGAAAAAGCAGAAGAACTTGCTAAGAGTAAAGGTGTTAAAGGTTCAATTGATAAACGTTTACGTAAACTATCTTTGTTAGCTATGCTACCATTGTTGGTAGCTATGATTTTATTGGTCTCAATAATTCAAGTCGCCACCGTGATTTTATTTCCGATTCTATGTATCTCTTGTATGTTACCTCAATTAATTAAGGGTAAAGTTGTTAAGAAATGGTTTGAATTTAAAGAGCAGAATAAGCACCAGATATATAGCGAAAATAGAGAAGATATTATGATCTTAAAAAATTTTGCTGGCGAAATATTAGACAATATTCGATCACGGCTTTTAGAATTGAATGTACCTCTTCAACTAATAAAATTTGTACTCCACAGTCAAGATTATGAAAATTTACATTTGATAAATCAGAAAAATATAAAAGGAACTATGCAATATTTTTATACTTTTGAATATCCTCAAGGAGTACAACCGGTTCCAATTCCCGAGGAACTTGAGAGATTTAATCAACCACTATTTTCTAAAAAAAAGAAAACCGATAAATTGGAGAAAAATTTTGTAGTGCTTACAGAAATGAAGGGAAAAGATGGCATCATCTCTGATTTTGTTCCAACTCTAAAAGATAAGTTAGCTGAAAAGATAAATGATATGTTAAATAACTCAGAATTTATTAAAGCTTCAAATGATTCCGAGACAATAATACCTAGTTATTCAGAAAACAGGGCTATTTATTGTTTATGTGGTGAAGTTGTAGAAATACGTAATGTTCAGATATGCAATTGGAAAGACCAATTCAAATACTATTTATTTGAAGGAAAAGAATGTAAATGTGGAGAATCTGTTTATGCGCTTTCCTTAATGGATGAATCTATAGAAATACCTGAAGAATTAAAAGGTATTTTTTCAAGTTAAGTTAATTTTTTTATTTTTTTTTATAAGTTTTAGAATAATAATCATATAATAAACGATAACCTCGAACTGCTCGTTCAATTTCATTTTCAAAAACAGGGATTTTTAAATCAGAAGCAGTGTTAAGAACTCGTTTAGCACCTTCTCTCTCGGCTTGAATTAATATTGTAATTATTGGTTTATCAGGATAAGATTTTATGAGGTTTTCAAAAATACTGAAATCGAATTCAATTTCAATAAAAAATTCTAAGGCAAGGATTAGACCATCTACATTTTTATCTTTGAGTAAAGCTTCTGCAGATGTATTATAAATATCGCAGATTTTTGTTCCTATAAACTTTTCTGGTGGCCAATAATCAACAGGATTTCCATACTCGCATGTAGATCCCCCGACTTTTTCTAAAATTATTTCCTGAGATTTTTTTCCTGGCTTAGCTAACGATAATTTCTGATCCCTCATCTCTTTTAGGATTAAATGAATTGCTCCAGACGAAGGTCCAATAATTCCTAGATTTGGACCATTAGGTCTTGGACACCATAAAAATATTTTAGCAAATTCAAAAAGTTCAATATAATTCTTTACAGAAATTCCTCCCGCATTTTTTAAGTTGTCTTCCATAACTTTGTCTTTCCCAACATAGAAAAATAACACGGGCTTAAATCGTGATATTTTTTTTACAGTTTCAATTAATTGACTTGATATATCTCTTAGAAATATAGATATGACCTTTACAGTATTATCATCTAAAAAGTATTCCAAAATATCAGACTCAGTAATATGAAAACCTCTTCCCAAGTGGATCACTTTAGAGATAGGTAATTTTTGAGAGGGCATCCACCATCCTAAAGCACCAGCTAGCCCCCCCGATTGTGCGATAAATCCAACGCCTTTTTTGATATTCTTATATTCTCTCATAATATGTTCTCTAACAGGTATGATAGATGTTGTAAAGTTATCACTAAAATTAATTATCCCAAGCATAGAAGGCCCAAGATAAGTTATTCCATTTTTTTCACAAATATCTCTAATTGTTAGAGCGGTTTTGTGATATTTAGTTCCTGGTTTTAGTTCAGATTGTATAGTTAAGTGTTTGACTCCAAATTGCGCTAATTTTTCTATAATTTCTACAATTTTTTGACTTATTACAATAACTGCTAAATCGGGAATTTCAGGGAGTTCTTCTAATGATGAATATGATTTAACACCTAAGATTTCAGTGGCATTAGGGTTCAAAATATAGATTTTTCCTTTATAAAAGATCTCAAAAAGGTTTTTTAGGATCGTATGATTGAAAGAAAATAGATTGCGGGAAGCACCCACGATAAGTATTGAGCTAGGATTGAAGAAGGGTTTAAGATTTTTCAAATTTTTGTAAGAAATCTTTCTTTAAAATAATAATATATTAAACTTTACAAAAGATTTAAGGAAATATAAATTTTTTATATTGGAAATAAAATTGAATAAAAACTTCTAGAAAATACTAATACTACTGTCAGTGAATATTGTAAGTGAATTTTGTAAGTTATATTATTATTTTATTATTAATTTGATTTTTAATACATCTAAACCTTTTTGTGTTATACTATCTAAATATGGATTTCTACCAATACCATTTTTTAGATTAATTTCTCTTTTAATTAAATTATATCTTTCAAAAAGACTTAATGATTTAAATGTATCAATTTTAAAAAAAATATTTAATAGGATCACTATTATTTAACTATTTTTACACCTCTCCGCTCTAAAATTTTTATCGACTCTGGGAGAGTCGTTAGTTTATTATCTTTTAAATTAAGTGTTTGCAGTGATTTTAGATTTCCTATTGACTCTGGGAGAGTCATTAATTCATTATTACTCAAATTTAGTTCTTTCAGGGAGGAGAGGTTGTCTATTGACTCAGGGATTGTCGTTAATTGATTACCGCCTAAGAATAGTTCTTTAAGCGATGTAATTTTCAATATAAAATCTGGGAGAGTCGTTAGTTTATTATTTGTTAAATTAAGTGTTTGTAGTGATTTTAGGTCTCCTATTGACTCTGGGAGAGTCGTTAACTGATTATATCCCAATTTCAGATTTTGGAGTGATGTAAGGTTGCCTATCGACTCTGGGAGAGTCGTTAGTTCATTATCTGTTAAATTAAGTATTTCAAGAGGGGAGAGGTTTCCTATTGAATCAGGGAGAGTCGTTAAATTATTACTACTTAAAGCTAGTTTTTTGAGCGATGTAATTTTCAATATAAAATCTGGGAGAGTCATTAACTGATTGTTGTCTAAATATAGCTTTTTTAGCGATGCAAGGTTTCCTATCGACTCTGGGAGAGTCAATACCGTAAATTCATAAAGTCCAATTCCAGTAATTCGATTGTTTTCAACCGAAAAGCCCATCTTAGTTTCCCATTCGACTTTATTAACTAAATAAAATTGTTGGCCCAATTGCTTTTCAAGCTCTTGAAGTACGTCCGCTTCGAATTGAGGGATTTGGACGCCTTTAAAATCTACAATTTCTTTCTTGTCTAAGGGTTTCATCTTCAATTACTTCCAATATAACATCCGACCAATTTTTAAAGTGTTTATAGTAATTTAGATTTTTTTCCTTTTAAATCTTCTAGTAGTGTTTCCTTTTTTTATTATGTAATCTGTAATTTAGTATTAATGAGATGTCTTTAATACTGGAACGCCCATGTTTTTTCTTTTAAAACTCTTGAACAATCATTTAACATTATTAAAAGTAAAGGGTCTAGTTTTGCGTGAAACATCATTATCTTGCCAATATTGAAAAGATTTATAACAACTAACTAAATCCATTAAATTTGAATTTCTATAAATTTGATTATTAAATCTTAATTTTTGTCTAAATAACTAATTGATTTGAAACTAAAAAGTTAAGTCTTATTAAAACAAAAAATGTATTCACAGAAAAACCACTAGTAAATTGGTATAATGAAACATGATAATTTTTGTCAAAATAGATACAAAAATAGAATCCAATCTTAAAAGCTGCTTTTGAATATGTTTTCATTGCGTTCGAGACTTCTTTTTCACTTAGCGATTTATCAAGATGATATAACCCTCTCGCCAGTACGTCATCATAATCGAATAGGCAATAATGATCAGATTT
>SDBV01009293.1_pt1 | contig 13096 bp, 10 predicted proteins | sample 2277081 | NCBI WGS metagenome assembly SDBV01 (sample SAMN10402039, study PRJNA504765) | marine sediment metagenome | isolation source: marine sediment core GS10_PC15, 223 cmbsf | place: Arctic Ocean: Southern Knipovich Ridge | collected 2010
ACCTGCATACAGTGAGGTACAACTCCAAAACGGGAGCACCGGACAACCTTGGCAATGGCTGCAATCAACGCTCTCATTTACGGTTGTGTGCAAATTCGAGAAAAAGACACAGGAGACACCCTCGAAAGGGTCGATATTCGAAACGGAGATCAGCTTTACATTATTGACTGCTTTCTGCCAACATCAATCGACCGTCTGTTCGACTAGGTCAATCCAAACCCAGCATGTTTTTCACCGATTCGACGGTGTTGTACAGAAGCATGGTAATTGTCATGGGCCCGACACCGCCGGGTACCGGAGAGATAGCCTTACACTTTTTTGAAACCTCATCGAACTTCACGTCTCCGACAAGCTTGTAACCCCTCTTGCTGGAAGCATCATCAACCCGGTTCACGCCGACATCGATGACCACGGCGCCATCTCCCACCATATCCGCTGTGATAAACTCAGGTCTTCCCATCGCGGCTATGAGGATATCCGCCTCTCTGGTAACGGAGGGCAGATCCTTGGTCCTGGAGTGACAGACTGTGACTGTGGCATTCGCCTCATCCTGCTTTTGCAGGAGCATGTTGGCAATGGGCTTGCCCACGATGTTGCTCCGCCCCACGACAACCACTTTGGCGCCTTCAATCTCGATACCGGAGTAGACAAGCATCTTCTGAACCCCAAAGGGCGTGCAGGGTCGAAAACCCTTCTCTCCAATAAGGAGCTTGCCCATATTCACGGGATGAAACCCGTCCACATCCTTCTCCGGTAAAATCGCGTTGAGGATCTTGTGCTCATCGATGTGATCCGGCAGCGGAAGCTGAACAAGGATACCGTGGATCTTATCGTTCAGGTTCAAATCCTCTACCAGTTTCAGCAACTCCTCCTCAGGGACATCCGCCGGCAGATTATGCTGCTCGGAAAAGACGCCGATGGCATGAGCAGCTTTGTTCTTCATGCGCACATAGACTTCGGAGGCGGGATTCTCCCCTACAAGTACGGTTGCCAGTCCCGGAGTCACTCCATGCTCGTTCTTCAACTTCTCGATCTCCGTAGCCAACTCACCTCGAATCGTTTCTGCGATCTTCTTTCCATCTATTATCTTTGCAGCCATTACGAAAACACTCCTTCAATAATTTTTAAGAATTCTCAGGTTTTAGGAAATCTTAAAGAGGTAATTCCTATATTGTGATTATAATTTGTCTAAATTAAAGCAACGGAAATGTCAAGGAAGCCTTAGCTTGCAAGCAAGCGCTAGCTTGCACGGGAACCAAATATCCCTGTAAAATCGATGCGTCGCTTCTACACATCTCCAGGAGGAAAGAGTGAATACCCGTGACCTCAAATCTGCCTACAGAACAATTTTAGAGGACAGCTTCCCCCCTTCCATGGAAATCAGTTTTATTGATGACTCGGGCAGGCAGACATTGACCTACGAGAAGGTTACCTGGCAAATCGGCGATGCCGGCAAGGGCCAGCACGAAGGCCAAGAATTGCGCGAACGCAAGGGATTACGGTATGGGGAAAACCCTGGTCAGGAGGCAGCCCTTTACCGGCTAGCGGGGGGCAATCTGACTCTCGGAGCTGTTTCCTGCATTCAACCGGGAAGGTATCTGGCCTCCAACGTAGAGCTTCTGCAGTCGGGAAAGCACCCTGGAAAGATCAATATCACCGACGCGGACGGTGCATTGAATATCTTGCGCTACTTCACAGACTCTCCTTGCTCCGTCATAGTCAAGCACAACAACCCCTGCGGTGTGGCATTGGGCGCCACCCTCGCCGATTCCTACCACAGAGCAAACATGGCCGACCGGTTAGCTGCGTTCGGCGGAGTTGTTGCCCTCAACCGTGAGGTAGACAGGGAAACGGCGGAAATGATTATCGAGAGCTACTCCGAGGTACTCGTGGCCCCTGATTTTGCCGAGGGTGTCATGGATCTTCTCGCGGCAAAACAAAACCTCAGAATCATGCGTATCGGAAACATGACTCGCCTCAGCGAGTACATCGGCCAACGATTCATTGATTTCAAGTCTCTTATAGACGGCGGTGTCGTCGCGCAGTGGTCCTACGTTCCTCAAACCCTGACAAAGGAGGACCTAATCCCCGCTGTGGCAACCCATAAGGACAGGGAGTACAGGATCAAACGACTGCCCACTGAGGCAGAATACGACGATCTGATCTTCGGCTGGCTGGTTGAATCGGGGGTGACGAGCAATTCAGTGATATACGTCAAAGACGGTGGCACCGTCGGAATCGGAACCGGCGAGCAGGACAGGGTGGGGGTCGCCGAGATAGCCCGGGACAAGGCCTATCGCAAGCTTGCAGACAGGATTTGCTGGGAAGTACACAAACAACCCTACAACGATTTAAAAGACGCCGGTGTCAAGGCTGAGATCGACGAAGAGGTCAAACAGAAAAAAGGCGGTCTCGAAGGAAGCTGCATGGTTTCGGACGCTTTTTTTCCCTTCAGAGACGGCGTGGATGTCGGAATCAGGGAGGGTGTGACGGCTATTATACAGCCGGGAGGCTCTCTGAGGGATTTCGAATGCATCGAGGCCTGCAACGAGGCCGATGTAACGATGGTATTCACGGGACAGAGGAGCTTTAAGCATTGAAGGGTTGCTTTAAGCATTGAGGGGGTGCTTTAGACATTGACAGGAATTCCGGTTCTCCACGTTCAGGGTCGATGCCTTGCAGAGGCTTACGAAAACGCATTGGTCGCCCTCTATAAAAAGGGCCTGGCGGTCACGACGCAGTACGACAAACCCGGCGACCCCCGCAGTCTGGATGCGACTATGAACTTAACCGTGCTCGATCCTTGGTCCGACCCTATGATTCACAAGGCTTTTCCGGGTGGTATCGAGGATTTGAGAGAGTACGTCATGGAGGTTCTGGGTGCGAAAGACCACTGGGTGAAGAACATGAACGATCCTGAGGATACCCGCTGGGAATACACGTATCACGGCAGACTTGCCGCTTACGGATCGTGGATGGAGATGAGAAACGGCAGGCGAACGGAATGTGGTCCCTTTAAGGTGGATCAGATCGAAAGGGTCATAGAGAAGCTCGTCGAGCAACCCTTTACCAGACAGGCTCAGATGATCACGTGGATGCCGAACCTCGATTTAGACTGCTACGACCCGCCATGCCTTCAGTCACTATGGTACAGAATCGTCGAAGACGATGAGCACGTGGGATGGCTCAGCTGCAACGTCAGGTTCAGAAGCAACGACGCCTGGGCTGCCAGCTTCATGAACATGTTCGGTTTTACCCACTTCAACAGGTCCGTCATCGCTGCCGAAGTGCAGAGGCGCTCCGGAAGAACAATCAGGCTGGGTCGCATGAACTGGCACGCTGATTCCTACCACATTTACGGTAAGGATATAGAGAAAGCGCGACAGCTGCTCTTTGACCGGCTTGAGAAAACGAGCTTCGAGGATCGCGTGTACAACTTCAGAGACCCCCTCATCAGTGAGATTTACGAAGAGGCCGAATCCCTCATAAAACAGAAATTGAGAGACTACGACAGCAGCCACCCTCAAACTTGATCTTATAAAGGTTTATAAGTAATGTAAGAAAACAATCACGCCATAAGGGGATAGCGATGTTTGAGAGAAATGTCTCTCATGTAGAGGACCTCGTAGAAAAACAGAATCAGTGGAGACTGAACACACTGAATCTGGTTGCCAGTGAAAACTTCTTGAGTCGCAGGGCGAGAGAGGTCATGGGCTCCGATTTCAACCACAGATACGCGGAGGGGCATCCGGGAGAACGTTACTATCAAGGAACCGAGATCATAGACGAGATAGAGAGCAGACTGAAAAAGGACATCAAGTCCCTCTTTCGCTGTCGTCAGGCCGATGTCCGTCCAATAAGTGGCACCATCGCCAACGATGCCGTCTTCAGTCGCTACATCGGGTTCGGTGACGTCGCGATCGTCAATTCTACGCCGGGGGGAGGTCATATCAGCCATCATCGTTCCGGCTCGGTTGGAAAGTACACAAAAAATATTATCGACTTTCCTCTTACCAAGGACGGCTATCATATCGATTTGCAGAAAACGGAAGACCTCGTCGGTACTATCGGGCCAAAGGTTATGGTTTTGGGAAAGAGCCTCTTCCTCTTTCCTGAACCCGTCAGTGACCTGGCGGGCATCTGCAAAAGGAAAAACATCGTCCTGATCTATGACGGAGCTCACGTACTGGGACTCATTGCCGGACGGCAGTTTCAGGATCCTCTCGAGGAGGGCGCCCATCTTCTCACCGGAAGCACCCATAAAACCTTTTTTGGCTCTCAAAGGGGTCTCATCCTGAGCAACAGGGGAGACAGTGATTGGAGGAGAATCGATAAGGGAGCGTTCCCTGGATCATCTTCCAACCACCATCTCCACACTCTGGTCTCCCTCGCCATATGCACGTACGAAATGATGGAATTCGGTCAGGATTATGCCAAACAGACCATATCGAACGCCAAGGCCCTTGGGCAGTTCATGTACGACAGAGGATTCAAAGTGCAGGCACAGGAGTTCGGTTTCACAGAGAGCCATCAGCTAGCGGTTGACATTTCGGCTTTTGGCGGCGGCGACAACGTAGCCCGCCATCTCAAGGACAACAACATCATCCTGAATATGAATTTGCTCCCCTTTGAACCGCTGGAAAACGTATCGAACCCTGTGGGCATACGTATCGGTGTGCAAGAAATGACCCGTTTCGGAATGAAAGAAGCCGAAATGGAGGTCATCGCTGACTTTTTCAAGAACTGCCTCATAGATGGAAAATATACTGGCGATGAGGTTAAAGAGTTCAGGCAGGGATTCCAGGAAGTGCACTACTCATTCGATCAGGTAGATGATGAGGCTGATCAGGCCAAAAGCTCTAACAGCAAGGTCCTCACCGGCTAGGAAGCAGAAAAATGTTAGACGTTCAGAATAAAACAGACCAGCGAAAGATCGACATCGAAAAGGTAGGGGTCAAGAACCTCAGGTATCCGATCGTCGTACTGGATAAAAAAAACCATACGCAGAATACGGTCGGCACCATCAACATATACGCCCACCTCGAGGACAACCTCAAGGGAACCCATATGAGTCGGTTCATTGATGTGTTCAACCAGTACTACGTGGACATAACGATGCACAACTTTCTCGATATGCTTGTCAAGATTCGCGAAAATCTCCACGCCCGAAAGGCATTCGCCGAGGTCAGCTTTCCCTATTTTATAGAAAAGACGGCGCCGGTTTCCGGGGAGAAGAGCATCATGAGTTACACCTGTCAGTACATGGGAGAGGTCGGGCACAACGTGAGAAAGTTCTACGTTGGAATCGAGGTCCCGATTAGTACCGTCTGCCCATGCTCTTTAGATATCAGTGATCGGGGAGCCCATAATCAGAGGGGTATGGTTGCTGTGAAGCTCTTTTTCGAGAAGTTTTTCTGGATCGAGGATATCATCGCCCTCATTGAGCATTCGGCCAGCAGCGAGCTGTTTACTCTGCTCAAGAGGGAGGATGAAAAGTACATTACAGAACACGCTTTCGACCACCCCCGATTTGTCGAAGACCTCGTTCGAGAGGTTACTCAAAAGCTCGAGCAAGACGGCCGATTCCCCTGGTTCAGTGTGGAGGCGGAAAACTTTGAGAGCATTCACAATCACAACGCCTACGCCTATGTTGAGAGAGGCAAGGTTGCAGACAAAGTCGGGCAATAGCAGCACACACCACCGAACCGTCTCCCTCCAGCGCTAATTTTCCTATATCATCCCAGACTAACATATAACATAAAATTCCATATCTGCTCGATTCCATGTAACAACATAGAGCTGTGCAGCCGAGAATCGAAAAGAGTGGAAAAATGAAAAAGATCCAAATCGTTGCATCCGTTCTCTTAATCGCTGTCTCTTCCCTCTACGCTTCCGGGTTCTACGAAATCACCGCGGTAACAAAAGTGGGAAGCATAGACACGGGTTTCGGCCAGGGAGCTGCGAAAGCAATAGCCTACTCCAAGGAACACCAAAGCCTTTGTATCGCTAACTCGGCTCAGCAATCGGTGGATGTCGTGAGCGTGTCGGTTCCCTCACGACCCAATATAACGCAAAGGAAAAGCCTGGACATCTCCGACTACGGGAAATCAGCAAATAGCGTTGCTGTCCATGGCGATATAATCGCCGTAGCCGTAGAAAACGAGGAGAGCACGGCGCGAGGTCATGTTGTTTTTTTCGATTTCAACGGACACATTCTCAATTCCGTCGAAGTGGGCGTTCTGCCGGATATGGTCTGCTTCACACCCGATGGCAAGAGGGTCCTCGTGGCAAACGAGGGAGCGCCTTCAAAGGATTACAGGATCGATCCTGAGGGATCTGTCTCGATCATCGATATTGCAGGCGGGGTCAAAGAGGCCAGGGTGTACCACGTGAGCTTTGCCGCTTTCAACAAGAGAAAGCTCCAGCTCATAATGAGGGGAATAAGAATCTATGGTCCTGACTCCACGGTTGCCCAAGACCTCGAGCCAGAGTACATCGCCGTATCCAAAGACTCCAAGCGGGCTTGGATCTCGCTCCAGGAGAACAATGCAATAGCCCAGCTCGACATCGAGCGAAGAAGGATCACCGATATATTTCCGCTTGGATACAAAGATCACAGCAGAGAAGAAAACGGATTCGACGCCAGCGACAGGGACGGCAAGATAAACATTCAAAGCCACCCGGTATGGGGATTGTACCAACCCGCCGCAATAGCATCCTTTGTCGACCGCGGCACCACTTACCTCGTAACAGCGAACCAAGGAGACGCCAGAAATTACGAAGGATTCAGTGAGGAGACCCGGGTCGGAAAGCTCAAACTCGACGCATCGGCTTTCCCAAATGCAGAGATTATTCAGAAACCGGAAAATCTGGGAAGACTCAAAACCACCACGGCCTTTGGCGATTTTGATCATGACGGTGATCACGATATAATCTTTAGCTATGGCGGTCGATCCTTTTCCATTTGGAGAGTCGAAGACAGCTCTTTAAAACTCGTCTATGACAGTGGAAGCGACTTCGAGCGGATCACAGCCGAGCTCTATCCTGCCTCGTTCAACTGCAATAGCGGGATTACCAAGAAATTCGACGATCGGAGTGATGACAGGGGAGCAGAACCCGAGGGCATTGCAGTGGGTTACTGGTTAGGTCAGAGGTACGCCTTCGTAGGACTGGCCCAGGGTCTGGGCGGTGTTATGATCTACAACATATCAGACCCTGAAAATCCCAACTTTGTAACCTATATCATCTCCAACGATGGAAGCGGGAAAAAGGGCAACGACATCTCGCCGGCAGGAATCACCTTTATCCATACCCTTCACACCCCGACGCAGTTCCCCATGCTGGCCGTTTCTTACCAGTACTCTGGAACGGTCGCCCTCTACCACCTCAAAGCGAAAAAAGACCCACAGTAGAGCAGATAAAGACCAACAGAAAGCGAGAGAGGACCCATAGAGCCCTTTAATTTGACGCGTACCACGAGGGTTGACTATATTTAAATTCATGAAGATCGCGATCACAGGAAAAGGTGGAGTGGGAAAGAGCACGACCGTTGCGCTCATGGCTCGCCTGCTGAGAGATAAAGGCAAGAAGGTAATAGTGATCGACGCGGATCCGGATATGAACTCAGCAACCCTGCTGGGAGTCCCCAATGCGGATCGCATCGTTCCTATCAGGGAACTTAAAAGTTTGATTGCCGAGAGAACGGGCACGGAGGTGGGCCAGCCGGCCCCCTTCTTCAAGATGAATCCCAAGGTAGACGATATTCCGGAGAAGTACTGTGTGGAGCACCAGGGCGTCAAGCTGCTGGTCATGGGAACCATCCAACGGGGTGGCGGTGGATGTGCCTGCCCCGAGAACGCCTTTCTCAAGTCTCTCCTCGGTCATCTCATCATCCATAGAGAAGAATGGGTCCTTCTCGACATGGAGGCCGGCATCGAACACCTTGGTCGCGGTACGGCCATCGGCGTAGACGAGATGATCATTGTTGTGGAGCCCAGCAAGACCAGTATCGAAACAGCTCACAGAATCAAAAAACTCTCAGAAGATATCGGGATCCGAAAGCTCAAGATCGTGGGAAACAAGGTCCGGGACGATACGGACAGGGCCTTCCTGAAAAAGGAGCTCAGAGATTTCGATGTTCTGGGTTACATAGAATACGACGATTCGATCAGAAGGATGAATCTCGGCCAAACCACGGCGATGGAGATAGACGGGAAACCGTTGGAGCAGATAGACAGGATCATCCAGGCCGGCGATTGGAATGGGAAGAGATAATCGCCCTTAGCCAGGCCTAATTGCTACGCCTTTTGTAGATATTATCGCTTTTTTTTCCGAATAAAACTGAGATAAACAGTAATAAATTCAAGTCAACATTTATTGGCAATAGTACTTGAATCTTTATAGAAATACTAATAGATTAGCATTGTCTTCCTGCTGTTAGGGAAGCCTGTTCGAGAATTGTTGGCTTGAGATTTTTCGAAATAACTGCATAGTTAATGCTATATCAAATAAAAAGTGGTAACGAAGACTCAGGGCGTGTAGACTTTCGAATATAAGCACAAGCCAGGGTTGTGTCTGAGGTAGGGAAATGGGCTCGAGCACGACGCCTTTAGACATAATTCTCTCCTCCTGCACAAATGTGCAATGGCTTGCACCGAAGCACTCCCAACACGCCGTTCTTCTCGCTGCTAACGTAATGTACCTTAACTATTCCAAGATTGGAGGAACAGAATGCCACCAAGAAAACTGAAATTTGCGGATAAAGCATCTCAGATCATGTTCAAGTACGCAAATGACAACAATATCGAGACCGTGTGGGATCGCTACGATGCCCAGCAGCCCCAATGCGGTTTCGGAACGCTGGGTTTGTGCTGTCGCCACTGCTCCATGGGGCCATGCCGCATCGATCCTTTCGGAAACGGACCCAAGGTGGGTGTCTGCGGAGCGACTGCGGATACCATAGCGGCCAGGCATCTGATAAGAATGATTGCTGCAGGTGCAGCAGCTCACTCAGATCATGGACGGGATATCGCGCATACCCTTCTCATGATTGCCGAAGATCCAAACAGCGATTACACCGTCAAGGACGAGGGCAAGCTGAAGGCCTTTGCCGCCCACTACGGGATCGAAACAAAGGGTCGAGATATCAAGGAAATCGCCGGTGATGCTGCCAGAGCCGCTTTAAATGAGTTTGGCCAGCAGGAAGGCACTGTCAGGATGGCCGAATCCGCCCCCCCGGCCAGGGTCAAGCTTTGGAAAGAGCTCGGCATCATGCCTCGTGCTATTGACCGCGAAGTCGTTGAAACGATGCACCGAACCCATATCGGAGTCGATGCCGAGTACAGAAACGTGATCAAACAGGGCCTCAGAACAGCTCTGGCGGACGGTTGGGGTGGATCGATGATCGGTACCGAGCTTTCGGATGTCATCTTCAGTCTGCCCCATCCGCTGCGCACGAAGGCCAATCTCGGCGTGCTCAAAGAGGACCAGGTCAACCTCGTCGTACACGGCCATGAACCCACTCTGTCCGATATCATCGTCATCGTGTCACAGGACAAAGATCTCTTAAAAAAAGCCAAAGCAAAGGGAGCCAAAGGCATCAATCTCTCCGGAATCTGCTGCACGGCCAACGAAATCATGATGCGACATGGTATTCCTTTGGCGGGAAGCTACATGCAGCAGGAGATGGCCCTCATGACCGGTGTTGTGGATCTCATGGTCGTAGACGTTCAGTGTGTCTGGCCTGGATTGGCGAAGGTGGGCAAGCAATTCCACACCAGGCTTGTGACGACTTCCCCAAAGGCAAAAATGCCGGGCTTCGATCATATCGAGTTCAGTGAGGACAAGGCCGTCGTAACGGCCAAGCAAATCATCGAGTCAGCCATCGAGAGTTACGCCAACAGAAATGGAAACGGCCAGAAGGTGCACATACCCGATATCACCGAAGAGGCTGTTGCGGGATTTTCAGCGGAATCCATCTTTCAGTTTCTCGGCGGGACCTATCGCTCCACCTACCGCCCGCTAAACGATGCCATAATTGCGGGCAGGATAAGAGGTGCTGCGGGAGTGGTTGGATGCTCCAATCCGAACGTCGAGTATGAAGAGGGACACCTCACAATCGTCAAAGAGCTCCTCAAAAACGACGTGCTCGTGGTTTCGACGGGCTGCAATGCCATAACCTGCGCAAAACACGGCTTGATGCAGCCGGAGGCTGCCTTCAAGTATGCCGGTGAGGGACTGCAGGAGGTCTGCCGCGCCGTTGGCATCCCGCCGGTGCTGCACATGGGAGCCTGCCTGGATAACAGCCGGATCCTGAAGGTACTGGCCAATATCGTTTCCGAGGGTGGATTGGGGGAGGATATCTCCGACCTGCCCGTAGCAGGAGCGGCTCCCGAGTGGATGAGCGAAAAGGCCGTTTGCATCGGATTCTACTTCGTCGCTTCGGGGGTCTACACGGTCATTGGTAAACCCCTTCCGATGATGGGCAGCCCCGCTCTTCATAAGTATCTCACGGAGGAGATCGAGGCCGAAACCGGCGGTAAATGGGCCTTTGAGCTGGACCACCTCAAGGCGGCCCATATGATGATCCGGCACATCGACGAGAAACGCAAGGCACTCAAGCTGAAGCCCATGATGTACAAGCAAGCCCTGGAACCGGTAGCTTAAGGAGCGGACATGGCTATCAAAACCAAACTCAAACGAATTAGAGCAAAAATCGCGAGGTGCACTGGCTGTCACTCTTGTGAGATCGCCTGTGCTGTCGCGCACTCTGCATCGAAGGATCTGGTAACGATTGCTGCCACTGGCGAACGTCCGGGGTATCGTCTCTCCGTCCAAGTCTCTGATGACAAGGTGAAGCTGATCCTCTGCCATCACTGCGTCAAACCGGCCTGTATGGCGGCTTGTCCGACCGGCGCGATCTACCGCCACGGTGAAAACGAACCCGTGCTCTATGATGATGAAAAGTGTAACTCGTGCTTTGAGTGCGTGGAGGCGTGCCCCTTCGGCGCCATTTCTGTCAAGCCAGAAGGGAAAAAGGTGCTCAAGTGTGATCTGTGCATCGAGAGACTGGCCCAGCACAAGCTGCCTGCATGCGTCGCCGCGTGCCCGACCGCGGCGCTAGTGTATGGCGACTCAGAAGACTCCACTCGGGAGAAAGGAAAGGAGATATAGCATGTCAAAGATCATCGCAACCGCAGCTATCCGGGGAGCACACAAGCTCGTCGAGCAGGCCGAACAGAACCTGGCAAAGGCCATCGAAGAAAAGGGAAGGGACCACCCCGCTGCTTATCCCGATACGGCCTACTTTCTTCCGATTATGCTGCTCTTTCTGGGACAGAAGGTACAGAAGCTAGGCGACCTGGAAGAGTCTATGCAGGAGGCCCGAAAGCTTCTGGGCCGGGTTCCGACAGACGATCTGTGGCTTCCGTACCTGGGCGAGACACTGGACTCCGGCGTGGCGACCCTGTTAGCGGAAGAGACGATCGAGTCACTGAAATATGTGATGGGGCCCAATCCGGTAGAAGGCATCTGGCTCGGTTTTACCGGTGACAACATTCTCCGACTTCAGGGTATCAAGCTCGTGGACGGCCGTATGCCCGGATTTGCTGCGATCGTTGGAAAGACGGAGAATAACCAAGATGCCGTACAGATAATCCGAGGTCTTCAGGAGCGGAATATCCTGGTCTTTATGGCCGGTCATAGCGACGGGAAATCCATAGCAGAGCAACTGGCGGAAGAAGACATCGAAATGAATTGGGATACCTTTTTGGTACCCTACGGAAAAGAGATCACCGCAGCCGTTTACGCTCTCAACTTCGCCGCCCGTTCTGCCATGACATTCGGAGGCATCGAGCCGGGAGATATTGAAGCGGCACGCCAGATTCTGCTCTACAACAAGGAGAGGGTGTACGCCTTTGTCATGGCTCTCGGTGGCGACAAAGGTTTTTCGGACAACGGCCAGCTCATCACGGATGAGAAGTATGCCACAGCCGCAGGGGCTATCAATTTTGGCTTTCCCGTAATCTCGGATATCGACATCCCCCAGATCCTGCCCACCGGTATCTGCACCTACGAGCACGTTATTTCCGGTATCAAGCTCGACGAGATCATCAGCCGGGCGATCGAGTTGAGGGGTCTGACAATTAAAGTCGAGGACATCTCCATTCCGGTTCCCTACGGAGCCGGATTCGAGGGAGAGAGGGTTCGCAAGGAGAACATGTACGTTCAATTCGGCGGTAAATATACCGACGCCTTTGAGCTTCTCCGCATGACGCCTGCAGATGATGTTGAGGATGGCAAGATAGAGGTCATTGGCCCCGAGATCGAGGACATGAAAGAGGGAGAGGCCTATCCCCTCGGAATCACCGTTCAAGTGGCGGGTCGTGACTTCCAGCAGGATTTCGAAAGCGTTCTCGAGCGACGAATCCATGAGTTCATCTCCTGCGCTAACGGAATCTTCCACATGGGCCAGAGATCGATCATCTGGGTCCGTATCAGCAAAGACGCTCAGGCAAAGGGATTTTCAATCAAACACTTCGGTGAAATTATCGTAGCCAAGATGCACGATGAGTTCTCCAAGATCGTCGACCGGGTCCAGGTCCAAATCTACACGGACGAAGCGAAGTGCAAGGAGCTTGTTGCGACGGCCCGTGAGATCTACAACCATAGGGACGACACAATCGGCGGTATGGCCGATGAGGACGTGCAAGACTACTATTCCTGTACCCTCTGCCAATCCTATGCGCCCAACCATGTGTGCATAGTCACACCCCAACGGTTGGGTCTGTGCGGAGCCTACACCTGGCTGGACTGCAAGGCCTCATATCAGATCGATCCCCACGGCCCCAACGAACCGGTTACCAAGGGAGAAACCATCGACGCGCTCAAGGGTTCCTGGAAGAACATCAACGACTACATAGCCGTAAAGTCCAACGGGAACCTCCAAAAGTTCAACGCCTACTCCATCATGGAAGATCCCATGACCTCCTGCGGCTGTTTCGAGTGTATCGCCGCCATCGTTCCCGAGGCAAACGGGATCATGATCGTCGACAGAGATTTCACCGGCATGACACCCATCGGTATGACCTTCTCCACT
>SDBV01009294.1_pt1 | contig 13096 bp, 8 predicted proteins | sample 2277081 | NCBI WGS metagenome assembly SDBV01 (sample SAMN10402039, study PRJNA504765) | marine sediment metagenome | isolation source: marine sediment core GS10_PC15, 223 cmbsf | place: Arctic Ocean: Southern Knipovich Ridge | collected 2010
TGAAAAAAGGAACACGAGCGAATAGGCGCCCTGTAGATGATTGAGGACGTGTCCGATTTGATCGGGCCTGGCGACATGACTTGGCTTGGCCAGGAGATGGACAATGATCTCTGTGTCGTTTGTGGACTTGAAGATATGGCCGTAGGCTTCGTATTCGTCCCGCAGCAGTGAGGCATTAATCAGATTGCCGTTATGCGCCACCGCCACCTGTCCGCGTGAATACTCTCCGAGAAAGGGCTGGGCATTGAGGGGGTTGCTCGATCCGGTTGTCGAGTAGCGAACATGGCCGATAGCTATCGGGTTTTTCAGTTTGTCCAGGTATCCGCGTCCTTTGCGAAATACGCGACCGACCTGGCCCATGCCTGTGTAGCAGCGGATGTACTCGCCGTCGCAGGAGGCGATTCCTGCCGATTCCTGGCCGCGATGCTGAAGGCTGTGGAGTCCGAAAAACGTCTTTTGCACGGCTTCGGGATCGCCGTATATCCCGAATACACCGCATTCTTCTCTGGTTTCTGCCATGTTGTCCAAGACCCAATTCAAAACACCGATTCAAGAGCGTCTACTGTAGTCAAAAATCACGGCGGCGTCAATGCCGTTTTCACCAACAGCGGTAATTTGCCTTCCTTAGGTCGATAAACCGGGCAAAAACATCGCTTCGCCGGTTGAAATGATACTGCCGGCCACCCATGCCACTGGCATTTTATACATGGTTGTGTTACAATAGTTCTGTTGAAAAAGACTGAATACGGAACCTGCCGGCAGTTTCCGAATCGTCATAAACCTGCTGCAGAGCGGCTTTGCCCTGTATCGATTTGCCCGCCGTCTGCCCTGTCTTGTTCAACATGCGCGTGTATATCATGGAATTGCTCTGTAATGGCCAGGATACGAAGAGTCAATGAGGCGACAACATCAGGTTATCATTATTATTTTGGTCTGGTTTGCGACAGGCCTTGGGCCAGGGCGGATAAAGGCGGCCAACTGGCCGATGTGGCGCTGCGATGCGTCCCGTTCGGCTTCGTCGGGGGAGCCTTTGGCGGGGCAACTGCATCTGCAATGGGCCCTGAAGCTGCCTAAACCTCAGCCTGCGTGGCGGATTGAGCAGTACAAACTGCAGTTTGACCTGTCCTATGAGCCGGTAGTCATGGGGAAAACTATCTTTGTCCCGTCGATGGTTACCGACTCGCTGACGGCCTGCGATACCGACACAGGGGTCGAAAAATGGCGATTCTATTGCGACGGACCGGTCCGTTTTGCGCCCGTTGCGTGGCGGGACCGCGTCTGTTTTGTAAGCGACGATGGATATCTCTATTGCCTCCGGGCGGGCGACGGTTCGCTGCTGTGGAAATTCCGCGACGGCGGCGGCGATCGCAAGGTGCTCGGTAATGACAGGCTCATCTCCATGTGGCCGGCGCGTGGTGCACCCGTTATATACGACGATATCATCTACTTTGCCGCCGGCATCTGGCCGTTCATGGGGACGTTTATCCACGCCCTCGATGCCGAGACCGGCGCCGTCATCTGGACAAACAGTTCCACCGGTCCCGCTTTCGTGCGTCAGCCTCATGGCCAACCGGGCTTTTCAGGGGTTGCGCCACAGGGCTACATCGCCGCTACCGAGGACAAACTCATCGTTACCGGCGGAAGGGCAAGACCGGCAGCATTCGACCGAAAGACCGGTAAGTTGCTCTATTTCAAGCATGACGACAACGCCTTCGGTAAGTTCCGCGGCGGCTATGACATCGCTATCTTCAAGGACTGGTTCTTCAATTTTGGCGTTATGTATAATCTTGCCGACGGCGGCGCTGCGGCGACGGCATCGGCGGAGGTGATGTCCGAAGATGCGGTGATCGGTTTCGACGGGGACGGTTCGCTGATGGCGTATGCGCCCCGGAAGGAAGGCAAGGCAAAAGGACTCTGGAAGACCCAACTCCAACCGCCCATCGACAAGATATATCTCCAGGCAGGGCGTCGCCTGTACGGCAGCGGCAAGGACGGCCTCATCGCCGCTATTGACATCCCCGAAAAGAATGGCGATGCAGCCGTCTCGTGGACTGCCGCAATCGAAGGCGAAGTCTTCAATATGTTAGCCGCCGACGGCAAGCTCTTTGTTGTTACGACGGCGGGAACTATCTACTGCTTTGGGCCCGACAAGGGACAAGCCCAATACCACGAAGTTCCCGGCGCCGGACAGACCGAGGGGGGCAAAGCAGATGGAGTGGCTGCCACCCGGTCGGGTGATGATGGTGATCGCGCAGGCCGCATACTTGCCCAATCCGGACAAACGGACGGCTACTGTCTTATGTTAGGCTTGGGCAGCGGTGAGGTGCTTGAGGGGCTGATTGCCCAATCGCGGTTGCATGTTATTGTTCTCGAGGGCGATGCTGCAAAGGTCTCGATGTGGCGAAGGAGACTGAGCGATGCGGGTCTTTACGGCAGGCGGGCGGTGGTCATTGGCGGCGACATCAATTCGGTGAAACTTCCGCCGTATTTTGCCGGCCTGGTGATCTCGGAAAATCCCAAAGCCAACAGCCTGCTTTCCAGGGTCGCGATGAAGAAACTCTTCGAATCGGTGCGTCCTTACGGCGGGTCGGCGTTTTTTGCGGATAAGGCCCGTGTAGGGAGGAAATGGGTTTGGGACAAGTGGGTAAGCGCCCGGCCCCGGAGCCGCCTGATCCGGATTCTTAAAAGAGCCCGACTGCCCAATGCCCGCATCAGCTATTGTGACGGCTTTGTACGTTTGACGCGTTCGGGTCCGCTGCCGGGTTCCGCTGACTGGACGCATCAATACGGCGACAGCGCAAACACCGTATGTTCCCAGGACCAGCTCGTCAAGGCGCCGTTAGGTCTGCTGTGGTTCGGTGAGCGGGCGGCATTCGGGGATGTCCTGCCCCGTCACGGGCACGGCCCGAGCGAGCAGATTGTCGCCGGTCGGCTGTTTATCGAAGGAATCAGCTCAATCTCCGCCCGCGATGTCTATACCGGGCGTCGGTTGTGGAAGGCCGATCTTGACGAACTCAACACATTCGACGTCTACTACGACCGTACCTTTATTGACGACTTTCGCGATAAGACCTACAACCAGGTCCATCTCGCCGGTGCAAATGCACGCGGGACCAATTTCGTCGCCACCGCCGACCGTGTTTACGTCATCCAGGACCGCAACTGCAAGGTGTTAGCCGCCGCCACGGGCAAGGAGCTTGCTGTCTTCACGATTGCCGATGTCGCGGGCGCCGAGCCTGCCCAGTGGGCTTATCTGGCGGTATATGAGGACTATCTCATCGCCGGGGCCGGCTTTGCAAAGTACTCTCAACTCATCGGCGCAGATGACAAGTGGCTGGCGTGGGCGCGTTACACCGACCGGATTGCCAGCAAACGCCTTGTCGTCATGGACCGCTACACGGGCGAAATCCTCTCATCGGTTCGGGCGCGATTCGGTTTTCCGCACAACGCCATCGCCGTCGGCGCCGGTACGATCTTCTGCATGGACCTGCTGCCGCCTTTTCCGCTGAAGCGCCCCGGTGGCAAGACAGCCGGTCCGACGCAGGATTATCGCCTGCTTGCAGTGGATGTAAAAAGCGGCGAGGTTCGCTGGCAAAAGGACCGTGATGTCTTTGGCGGCTGGTTAGGTTACTCGGCTAAGCATGACGTGCTCATACAGGGCGACTGGCCCGACGGCGACAGGATGGGGCCGTGGAAGAATTTTGACCGCATTATCGCTCACCGCGGCGCCGACGGCGAGGTGCTGTGGGACGAGGCTGTTAGCTATAACGGTCCGTACATCCTGCATGACGACACTATCATCACGCAGCGCTCGCAGGGCAAGACAGCCAGGGCATTTAGCCTTCTGACCGGACAAGAGATCATGCGGAAACATCCGCTTACGGGCGAGAACGTTCCCTGGGAGTACATGCGTATGAAAGGCTGCAATACCGCCGTTGGTTCACAGCATCTGCTCACGTTCCGCTCGTCGGCGGCGGGCTTTTTCGACCTGGCCGGCGACGGCGGCACGGGCAATCTGGGCGGGTTCAGGTCGGGCTGTACGTCGAATCTCATCGTCGCAAACGGCGTCCTCAATGCCCCGGACTATACGCAGGGCTGTACGTGCAGCTACCAGAACCAGACGTCGCTTGCGCTGGTGCATATGCCCGAGGCGGATCTGTGGACGTTCAATACGATTGCCCGGAGCGACAAACCCGTACGACGTGTGGGCATTAACCTCGGTGCTCCCGGCGACCGCATGAGCGACGATGGTACGCTGTGGCTGGATTATCCCAGCGTGGGCGGGCATTCCCCGGACATTTCGGTCACGACGTTGCCCGAAAAGCCCGTCTATTGGCGTTATGATTCCTCGCAAATAACATCCGGACCGCTGCGGTGGGTTACCGCCTCGGGAGTCGAGGGGCTCGGGCAGATCAGGATTGCCCTGGCTAAGGAGGGCGATTACAAGGGCATTTATACGGTGCGCCTGTATTTTGCCGAACCCGAACAGGGCGAAGCGAGCGGGCGTATCTTCGATGTGGCCATAGAGGGACGAAAAGTCCTTTCCGGATTTGACATTGTCAAGGCAGCCGGCGGCTCGAGACGGTCGGTTGTCAGGGAATTCGGGGATGTTCGGACTGGGCGGGATATAACGATTGTACTGACGCCGTCCGGGTCGGCAAAAGGGCACAAAACGCTGCTTTGCGGGGTGGAACTGATTGGGGAAGGGGATATGTGAGACAACAGGGGGTAATAACAGCGGCTAAATTGCGGCCTTGGAAAAATCGTGCGGATTTTGTTGACTGGATTGGCCGAATAATGTAGAATGCCGCCATTCGGACAAGGAAAAAAGTGTTTTAAGGACATATGATGATTGAAAACATGCAAAGCGTATTAGCTTTTGGACTGCCGGGCAGTTGGGAATGGATAGTCGTTCTGATCATCGCGGTGCTGATTTTTGGAAGACGTCTGCCCGAGATCGCTCGCGGTCTGGGCAAGAGCATAACGGAGTTCAAGAAGGGTATAAAGGACACCGAAAACGAGGTCCGCGACGCCGTGGACGAGGCCGACCAGATCGCCGAAGCATCGACGGAACCGCCCGAGACAGAGGCGGAAAACCAGGACTGAGAGCCACTCGGCAAGCGCATTGAAAAAGGCCGGGCTAAAGCAAGCCCGGCCGTGAATCTGCAAACCGAAGAGTCGGTCATAAATCCGGTTCTCGCGTCCGTAACCAGCAACTCAATTCGAGCATAAAGACGTTTTCTTTATCCGTCGCCCTCAAAACCGGCGTGTAACGGATGTTGCGATATCTTCGGTCCGGCCAGGTATCTTCCTTGCCCAATGCAGCCTTTACTCCCTGATCCAGCCAAAGAGGGCAGCTCTTGGCCGTGTTGCTACGATACCCTTCATCGATCACAAACGTTATCTCCATAAAGTAAACGGGCCCGCCCACTATTTCGTACCTCCCTCGATACGGCAGCAACAGTTCTTCACCCGGCCCGTCAAAACGGGTGTGCAAACGAACAATTGCTTTTTCAATACCCCGGGCATTGTCAAGTTCAATTTCCACCTCTTGGCCACCCAGAACAACCTGACCAATACCATGCGGAGGCTTCGTTTCCGATGGCGGCTCAAAAAACTCTGGAGGCTTTGCCTGTTCTTCATAATCAAAAAGAATTAAGTCGCTTGCGCTATACCATTTTTCAGTTTTGTAATACATTTTGATCTGTATTGGCATCAGCGAGTTTCTTCCGACGGTAATTGATATTTTTCCAATCCAGTCGGCTCCCTCAGGCGGGTCAAAATCGTATATCAAGAAGTCCGAACCCACTGATGCGGGGGTTTTGTTTCCAAATTGCGAGAAATCCAAAGACATCTCGCTTTGCAACGCTTCGAAAAAACCCTCATATCCGGCCAGCGAGGAGTTTGCAACCACAGTTACGTTGTTGTGCCTGTCAAAGCAAAGCAACTTTTCGCCGTCGTCGATTTCCTGATAGGCCCCGTAACTGCTGAACCCGCCGCAACTGACCGTTCGCATCTTTCCGTTAGCATACCAGCCCTCGCGAATCGAGGGAAAAGTGTTTTCCCCAATGGGATTTGTTACCTGGTACCAGTGTAAATAATCGACATCGTTGATGCGCTGGGCGACCTTACCCCAGACAACATTGGCTCCATCGATTCCCCCGCCAAACTGATATCCTGTGATAAGTACTGCAATCAGTATCGCAGCCGCCATGGCAAGTCTTGTCATTCTGTTTTTCATAATTATTCTCCAAACGCTCGTCCCCCTGGGATCGAGCTTTTCTTGCTTACATTTGTCATGCGTTGCCAGAACTTCGTCGAGCATTCGCTTGCGCATTTCTTCGCCGGCTCTGAAATTCATGTGGCCGACCTTCTTCTCTATATCATCTGCAGGTCTCATTGTTCCAATTCCCCATTAAAAACAGACCTCAGTTTCTCTATTCCATACCGGTATCGGCCCTGGACGGTGTTGACGGATACCTTTTGAATCCTCGCGATGTCGGCAAACTTCATCCGGCCGTTTAGCCGCAATGCGATGACCTCGCGCTGATCGGCGGGCAGTTGCGCCATTGCCGCGCTGATTCGCAGCGACGTCTCGTTGCAGGCAACAATTTCCGCCGGGCCGGGCAAAGCGCTTTTCAAGGAATCCGCATCCAAAAGGGCAGCGCTTTTGCCGCTGTGCTTTCGAAAATGATCGCGCGTACGGTTGACGACGCTTCTGCCGAGATAACCCTTGAGATTTCCTTCGACCTTGATCGTTTCTGCCGACCGCACGAACGATACGAACACATCGTGCACAACGTCTTCGGCCAAAGCGGCATCATTGACGAGTCCCATCGCCAGCGTCAGCAGATAATCCAGGTACTTCTCGTAGATTCTGCGAAGCGCATCGGCGTTGCCGCGCTTAAATCGCCTTATCAAAAGCATGTCTTCCAGCACCGAACACCTGCAATATCAAATATCAAAACGGCCGTTATCACCCCCAACACGAACAAGCGGCCTCTTTTAGTATAAACAATTTCGGATTTTTCGCTGTTTTTTCGTTTCCGACTGTGCCAACAGCGCAAAAACAGGTCCCGCCGTTGAAAATGTGTTGAATCTCCACGTCCTGATTTTCAATTATTCGCTGTAATTTGTCAGGCAAAATGTGCAATGATTGATACGGTAATCAATAATACCAGGATAGACAGTGCTACTTCAATCCAGGTCCATGCTTTATTCTCACTTGAGGCCATTTTCCTGATCGAGAAAGTGACGTCGGAGATTTCGGCTTCTGATTTCACGGATTTCGATGTTATCACAGATACGGTGGCCATTACCACAACACAAATAACAAATACGACGATACTGAAATTCAAAAACGCGAACATAAAGTGACCTTCGCCGGTTCCTGTCAGAATTTGCAATGGTCCCAAACTTGACAACTCAACGCCAGGACTGCTTCGAAGAATGTCCGTGACAAAACGTAACATTCCTAAAAGCCCGCCGGTGATCAGGGTGGCGATCGCGGCTTTGCCGGTTGCTTTTTTCCAGAGAATGCCGACTATGAAGACGGCGGATATTGGTGCACCGATATAGGCCTGTACGCTTTGCATATACAGATACATCTGGTTTGACAATTGGCTGATCATTGGGATCCAGATGATTGACAGGACGATAATGACGCCGGTTGAGAGGCGCCCCACGAGGACGAGTTTTTTTTCCGAGGAATCCGGTTTTAATTTTTTGTAAAAATCCATGGTTATTAAAGTGGAGCATGAGTTGAATACCGAACTCAACGAAGATGTCAGCGCCGCAAGCAGCGCCGCGATCATCAACCCCGCCATGCCCCTTGGCATCAACTTGACTACGATGGTCGGAAACGCCATATCGGCGTTGTCCCCGGATACTTCCTCCGGCCACAGGGCCTTGGCGATCAATCCGGGCAGGACAAAAATAAACAACGGAAGAATTTTTAGAAATGACGTAAACAGAGTCGCCCTGCGCGCGTGCGACAGGTTTTTTGCGGCCAAACAACGTTGTACTATTACCTGGTCGGTACACCAATACCATGTTCCGAGAATAAGAATGCCGAAAATCGTCCCTGTCCATGGAAAATCGGGGTCCGTCATTGGTTTAATCATATCGAAATATTCGGCACCGAGCTTTTCATGCAAACCCTCAAATCCGCCCGCTTGATTCATCCCAAGGAATGTTAAGATTGCGGTTCCTGTAATCAGAATGACGGCTTCAATGGTATTATTGAAAATCACCGCCGACAAACCGCCTGCGATAGTATAAATCCCTGCGATGATTACAAGGACAACAGCGGATAAGATCATAGGCCAGCCAAGTATGGCGTTGAGCAAAAGCCCTCCTGCAAACAGGGAGACTGAAATTTTTGTGAAAATATATGCAAAAATTGAAACGGTCGACAAGGTGTATCGGCAGGAGGGATTAAACCGTTTCTCAAGAAACTCCGGCATAGTGAATACTTTGGAATTAAGATAGAACGGCAGAAAAACCCAGCATAAAATCATCAGGCATGGAATTGCCATCAGTTCATACATTCCGATGGCCAGCCCGCTTCCGGCTCCGGCGCCTGCAAGACCGATGAGGTGTTCGCTGCCGATATTGGCGGCAAAGATGGAACTGCCGATGATAAACCAGTGTGCGTTTCTACTGCCAAGAAAGAAGTCGGTCGATGTTTTTTCTTTTCGAGAGAAATAAAATCCCACGCTTAAAACAACACATGAGTAAATACCAATGACAATCCAGTCAATCATCGACAGCGACATATTCACCTCAATATTTATTGGTTAGTTCCCCTATACTATCAAATCAGTGTCAGATACGCCACTTCTATATGCCAACTCCGCGAGACAATTTCGGATTCATCGCTGTTTTTTCGTTTCCGACTGTGCCGACAGCGCAAAAACAGGTCCCGCCGGTCAAACTTTTCCGATGGGACCTGCTTTATCCCTGAATCACATTGACAAAATCAATCGTCAGTCTGCCACCAGTCTCCGTCGAAGTATGTCCACTTGGGGTTTGTTCGGCTTGTGTTGCCGCCTTTGCCGGTGATGCATACGGCTTCGACGACCTTGCCGTCGGCGCTCAACTTTGCCGAGCGGACGAGCACCTTAACGGGTTCGGTGATGTTGATGCCGCCTAACATGCGTTGGTGAAGTTCCTCGAGGCCGGATACGTCGGCCATGCCCTTTTTGAGGTTGTCAACATCGCCGGGATGCATCTGACTAAACCACGGGTGTGTGCTCGGATCGGCGATTTTGCCCTGGGCCAGGTCCAGCACGGCCTGCAGGTTGAAGTTAGCCGCCCACCCAGCCGCATCGCCTTTCTCGAAGGCCTTTTTCATTGCGGCAATCCGCTCTCGCACGCGGGCGGGAATCGCCTCGTCCTGTGCCGCGTCATACGGGGCGGTGTCCTTGGCCATCGTTACTTCGTGGTTTTCTTCGGCAAGTACCTTGCCGTGTTCATTGCTGACCGCGACGGTGCCTTCGGTAACCTTCAAGGCCAACATCTCGACCTTCTCTTTGGTATTTGATGTTATTTCGTCAATCAGGTTCATCTCGAAGACCGTTCCAAGGGCCGTCACCTCGCCGTAAGGCGTGGTTACAACGAACTCGCCGTTGCCCTTTTCGACATCGACCACTATTTCGCCGGCGAGATGTGCAAAGCCTCTCTTGTCGGCGGAATCATACAGCTTGATTTTCGCACCTTGGGCAAGGGCAACGCTTGAACCGTCGGCAAGCTTGCACGTGGTGGGGCCGGTAAATTCGGCGCCGGCTACAAATGTCGCATCCGAACCGGTTAACATGTTAATTCCAATAAAAGCACCAATCACTATCACGACGGCTGCCGCCAGTTTTACCATTTTGTTTTCCATTATTATTCTCCATATGTTCGGCTGCACGTTGGCAGCCGGTTGTGTGTTTTCATATTCGGCCAGCGCCTGGGACATACTGTCCCGGACTCTTTCGTCCAACTCGCCGCTGGCCCCTACATGCAACTTCTTGACCATCCTGCTTATCTTGTCTGCGGGACTCATTTGCTCACCTCACCATTTAACATTGACCGCAGTTTACCCAGTCCATAGCGGTACCTGCCCTGGACCGTATTAATCGAAACGCTTTGCATTTCGGCAATTGCCCGTAATCTCATTCCGCTGTAAAGATGCAGCAGCACCACTTCACGCTGCTCATAAGGAAGCGCGGCTAATGATGCGCCAAGCTTTCCGAGTCGCTCACCGAAGATCGCCGAACAGTCCGGTCCGTCGCAATCCGATGCGATCGATCCGGCCTGGTCCAAGGCGGTGCTGCGACGCCTCTGTTTGGCTTTATTGCGATTGCGTGCATTATTCGCCACACAGGTGGAAAGATATCCTTTCAGACTCCCTGTGAGCCGAAATTCCTTCGCCGAGCCAATAAAACCGACAAAAACGTCGTGTACAACATCTTCAGCGGTGTCTTTCTCATATAAAAGAGCAGTCGCAAGAGTAACGAGATTGTCTTTGTATTTCTCGTAAATCCGGCGGACAACGGCCCTGTTGCCCCTGTTAAACTGCCGGACTAACAACTTTTCCTGCAACATCGCGAAATCTCTTTTGCTGAATTCAGTCCAATCGATTAACACTATAATAACAACAATGACCGCTCTTTTAGTATATCCGGCAACAAAAATATTTCCCAAAATCCAAAAATATCCCAAAAAGCCGCCCGGGACCCCCATTGAGCCTCAAACGAGGGGCCGAAATTATTTTGCGTTTTCGAGCCAAAATCGATAATCTGTTGGTATCGGGGCTAATGGCAGGATGCAGGGCGGGGGTTGCTCCGCCGTTGACTGATTTGCAGATTGAAGCGAGGTAAAAGAAATGAAGAAGAAAACCCAAATGTCATCAGTGGCAAATATGATCACAGTGCTCCTTGTTGTCGGGGCGGTCGCCTGGGGCGTCGTGAAGATTCGGTCCCAATGGACGGACGCCGGTTTGGACACGGCCGGGCATATTGATGACGGCGAATCCGAACCTGTAGCCACCGGGCCGGAGACCAGGTCGGAAGCGGAGATTGTTCAAGAAGAGCACGCCGGCGCCGAGAACATTGAGGAGGCTGAGGTTGAAGAAGAGACCAAAGCCGACACGCCCCCAGATCAGACCGATGAACCGGAGCAAGAGGAGATCCCAGCCGAAACGGTTGAACAACCGGGGCGGCCAGCGCAGGCTTTTAACATGCAGCAATTTTGGGCCGATTTGAATCTTACCGAAGCCGAGCAGGCGCGCCTCAGACAGGGCTTCGGACTTGCCATGGAGAAATGGCAGAACATGTCTGAGGAGGAGAGACAGGCCGAGACCGCAAGGCTGCAGGCCATGGGAGCCAGATGGCAGGCCATGTCGGCGGATGAGCAGCGCGAGGCTATGCAGAGGATGCGGGGGCGATTCGAGGATTGGCGTCAAAGCGGCGCCATAGAACTGCCCGAGATGTCTTTGGATTGAGGCCAACCGTACAAAAAATTCGCAAACATTTGCAAACATTCGCGGTGAATCGGTCTCCGGAAAGGCGCATAAAAAAAGGCCTGCCCTAAGACAGACCTTTAATTGTCAGGCCAACCTCCGCAACTGCCGTGAATGGCGCGTTTGAAAAGAACCCTCTAAGTCAAAGTGGGCAGTCGTTGCTTGTGTCCGAAAGTCCTGTCGAGCAGGCGTTTCCGATCCGCCAAGACCTGACCTCCCTATGTGAGGGCATCGGTTCTTTCAAATACAATCGCCTCCACGCACACCGCAGGGGCAACCTGCACACTTGACATTACCATATACGCACGCCAAATGCAAGTGATTAATCATAATAATTCAGTCGAAGGCAAATACTTTTACCGCCAACGGCAGCCCAAGCGAATCCATATTCCTCCACGGCCCCAGGAAAATCGCCCTTTACCAGCGTAATGCCTGCACTTTCCATGGCAATGTCGGCGCCGCATCGCCAGGAATCGTTCGGCGGGGCAGCCACTTTTTGTGTCTGGGCGGCTTTATGCGGTTGGACTGGGGTCGCTTGCCCTTTCTGCTCTGTCGATGGCGGTTACGCCGAGGACCGCCGAGAGCCAGCCGGCCTTTTTCTTGATCCTGCCGACGTAGAACTCCATGGGCGACCGTTTGCCGTCGCGGAACTGAATCTTGATCGTTGCGGTATCGAAGAAGAACCACTCGAATATGTCCACCGTCGCCTCCACCCTGGCGTCATACTGCATCCTCTGGAACGTCTCGCCGTCTTCGCCGATCTTGAACTGGACGATCATCTGGTTGGGCTCGAGGGCGACATAGTAGAACAGGCCCTTGATATAAGACATCGCAATTGACGCCAGGTAGGCAAGTCCGAATCCTATGTACAGCGCCGGGCTTGCGGTAATGGAGATCAACCTGGCGATCTCGACTATGTCGCGGAGAACGCCGCCGAAAATCGCCAGCGCCGCAAAGAGCACCGCCCCGACAAAGATAGCAATGGCAACCGCCAGCCCGATATTGTTGTCTTCGATTATGTGGCATAAAAACCACACGCAGAACCATGCCGCACCGACGGCCTTATCCCATTCCGGGTATAGCCACACAATAAAGGCCGCCAGGAATGCACAGACAACCGTCGGAACGTGCAGAATCTTCTTGGTCCAGTTGAAAATGACCAGCCAGTCATGAATATCTTTGTCGTTGTAAAGTCTCTGCTCCATTTCCCATCGCGTGGTCGCCCTCCGCATCAGGGCGACAAACGCCAGGATTGCAAAGCCTGCAATCCCGGAAGCAAAGTAAAGGGCGATCGCCTGCGGATCGTTGTAGGAAAAATCAGGCGACAGCCTCATCGTGGCGATAGCGTTCCACGTCCAGAATCCGGTCATAACCAGGATAGCAAAACACAGCCAGTAGGCGAGATGCTTGGGGTTGGACTTCTTCTTGAACATCCTGCGAACTATCGGGAAAACCACAAAGAATGCGATTACTCCGGCGGTGAAGTAGATCGCAATCATATCCCTGGAAGTCCATGAGAAATCCGGATTCTCCTGCAGTCTTCGCACTCCCTCGATTGTCAACAGCGTAACTGCCGCCGCCAGCGCAACG
>SDBV01009295.1_pt1 | contig 13095 bp, 9 predicted proteins | sample 2277081 | NCBI WGS metagenome assembly SDBV01 (sample SAMN10402039, study PRJNA504765) | marine sediment metagenome | isolation source: marine sediment core GS10_PC15, 223 cmbsf | place: Arctic Ocean: Southern Knipovich Ridge | collected 2010
ACCTCTGAAGGATGTATTGTCGCAGTGATGATGATAGTTGCTCCTGGCTTAAGCGCCTCCAACAAACCGGTCTCTCCTTCGACAACCTCTTTTACTTGCTGTCCATTGAGAACCATAACAAACACTGTATCAGAGTTCTGTGCAACTTCCCGGCAATTGGCAACCGGCTTTCCTCCCAGCTGAGCTAAAGTCGCTAATCGGTCTGCTCGTAAATCATATCCCGTTACTTCAAATCCATGCTTTATGAGATTCTTTGTCATCCCCATACCCATATCGCCTAAACCGACGAATCCAACTCTCTTCATTTTTCAGATCCCCTACTTATATACATTTCAGATCGGCCGCCTATACGGCCTTATACAGTTGCGCCAATTCGATTGTTGGCATTGCTTCAGATTCTACGCTAGAAGGGATGGTACCCATAAAGTCAGTTGAGGGAATATGCTGATTAAAATCAACGTCAAGACATTGGCTGCTAAGAATGGGGTGGCTCCCCGAAATACAGATCCAATGCCCAAGCCTGATATCGCTGAGGCAACATTTATGCAGGTGCCTACCGGGGGAGTAACGGCTCCCACAGCCAATCCCGTAATGAGAATGGCACCGAATTGAATTGGTGATATTCCAACCGCTACGCAAGCCGGTAGGAAAACGGGGGTGAGCAATAATATTGCGGGGCTTACATCAATAAAGGTCCCCGCAATTAATATGACAACGACAATCAGGAGCAGCATCATTACGGGCGGGAGATTCTGCGCCACAACCAAACCGGTAACAATTTGAGGTATTCGCTCAAGGGCGAGAACCCAGATATAGAGTTTTGAAAGGGCGATGATGATCATGATTTTTGCGCTGGTCATTATTGCTGAACGCATGGCTTCCGGAAGTGTTTTCGTCAGGTACTCTTTTTGTTTGACCCTTCCCAGAAATAACAATCCGATAATGAAAGCATACAGCGCACCGATCGCTGCTGATTCGGTAGCTGTGGCGATACCAAATACTACGGCTCCAACAACGAAAATTGGCATAATCAGGGCCGGGATTGAACGCCTGACCCGATAAACTACGTCCGGGCGAGTCAAACGGACCTCTTCTTTGGGATATTTTCTCCACATCGATATTACCAGGGTTATCCCCAGCTGAAATACGCCGATCATCACACCGGGAATCAGTCCCCCCAAGAAAAGTTTCCCAACAGATTGTTCAGCAATTATGGCATAAAGCACCATGGGAATGCTGGGAGGAATAATCATACCCATCGTGGAGGAGGCCACTGTTATCCCGGCGGCAAATCTGGCCGGGTAGCCCTTTTTCTTCATTGCCGGGATCAGGACTGCTCCAATCGAGGCTGTATCTGAGGCTGATGAACCGGATATCCCGCCGAAGATCATACTGGCCATGACATTCACCAGTCCCAAACCGCCTCGAAATCTGCCCACGAAAAGGAGGCTGAAATCGATTAAACGGGAGGTAATCCCGCTTTTATTCATCAGCAAGCCCATTAGAATAAACAGGGGCAAGGCAATCAGGGCATATACATTCAAACCTGAATAGAACCGTTGGGGTAAAATCTGGAGCAGTTCGCGATGGTAGACAATGAAATAACTAAATGCGGATAAGCCCAGGGCGTAGGCTACAGGTATACCGAGCACCAAAAAAAGGACCAGGGTTATTAAGAGAATATCCACGTCCAGTAACTAATCTGTCATCTGGGGGCGCAGTCTGGCAATGACATGTAATAGGCAGTACAGAATCGCCACCCCGCACCCAATAGGGACAATGATCTGGGTATAAGCCTGTGGAATTCGTAACACTGCTGTTAAGTAGCCCCCGGTTATCCCAATCCAGCCAATACTATAAGCGATCATCACAGCGTTAATCAGCGCGATCAGCAAAAAGTCGAGGATATCGACCACTTTCCTGACAGGGGGGTGCAGTTTATCAATGAAGTAGGTGATGGCGATATGCTCCTTTTGCCCAACAATGACAGCTGCGCCCAGAGCCGAGCTGTAAATAAACAGAATTACCACCAGCTCATTTGCTCCAATGATGGTTGTATTGAAACCATACCGCAGGATCACCAGGGTTATAATCAGGGTAAAAATGCCCAAGAAGCACAGGACCACGATTCCCTCCAACAGGCGTGTAAAGGAGCGTTCCAGCTTTATGATCCAGTTCATTTTGACTCCCCGTCCACTGGATTGGAATTATAACTCGATTGAATCAGTAGATTCTCCTTTCAGTAATTCTACTACCGCCGGTTCACTGCGCGAGACTAGCCCGGGCAGCCTGGAGGTCATCCCGGGTGAAATAGCCCCGATCAATGAAATATTGATAAACGGGTTTTGTCGCCTCGCGAAATTTTTCGAGATTTTCAGGAGTTACATAATTGATTTCAAGTTTTTCAGAAAGCAGCTGGATATATTTTGCCTCATTCGTTCTGTTCAGCTGATCACTGTAGTTCATTGCTTCCACAGCGACTTCATCGAATATCTCTCGCAGGTCACCCGGCAGGGTATTGAACCACTCAAGATTGACCATAAATGGATCCGGCCCAATGGCATAGTTTGAGATCGTGAGGTATTTCTGGACCTCATACACTTTATAATCCCAAATATTGGATACGGCATTATCCTGACCATCGACCACGCCGGTTTTTAGAGCCATATAGACTTCGCTATATGGGAGTTCCTGAGGATTGACGCCGAGTATCCGGGCATTGATGACGTAGACCTCCTGTTGGGGCACCCGCATCTTCAACCCTTTCAGGTCATCGGGAGTTTCAATGGGTCTTACGCTATTGGTATGTGCTCTGAACCCCTGGGAGATTCCGCATACCGGTATGTGATATCCGTTCGATGCAGCCTCGGCATTTATTTCCCTGGTAAAATCACTGGCGACTAATTTCGAAGCCTGGTCCCAATTTTCCACCAGAAACGGCAACATCAAGATATAGTATTTTTTATTCGCATTGGTGAACCCTCCGCCCCGAGTGCCTTGCAGCGCGCCGGTGGCGACCATATCCTGCAGTTCGAATTCGGTGCCCAGTACCGCAGAGAAATAGTTCTCAACCTTTATCCTGCTGGCGGTGCGCTTCTCCAACTCTGCCTTGAAGAATGTCATCGACTGACTGCGGGGGTGCTGTTCAGGTTGAGAATGGCTATACTTAAACAGGTATGTTTCCTGCGCAAATATGAAGCCACCGAGACATACAAACGTGACCAGTAAGGCTGCTGCAAACGGCCGAGGCCTCCTTAGCATAATGATATTCCTCAGTGCTGGTGCAGTTATCTTGAGGTTGCCGCCCTGTGATCCCAATCAATGGCTATTGTCAGGGACGGTACAAACTGGTTTGCAATAGTTCCCCAAGGCACACACTTGTAGTTCTGGTGAGCGCCGGGATTGTCACCATCCTGAACCACAAACAGGCCCTTGGGAAAAGCGGCCCCCAGCGCGACATTGGTTACGTCGATGCCATCGGTACCCGAGGTTCCGTCGATGGTTTCACCGGCCACTATTTGGAAGGTACCGACATATTCGTTGGCGCCCCCACGATTGTAGATCACGTAAGTGTTATTGCCCTGGCTGGAAGCGATGAGGTAGCCGCTGGAATTCGTGGCGTAGTAGATAGTCAATCCCTCTACATCCGGTACTATGTGAAGACCCACCGTATCGATCATATTGCCTTCAACAGGATCGGTAGGTTCAGCGCCAAATTTCCAAATTCCGGCCTCTTCTTCACCCACATATAATTTTGCCAGAATATCATCCGCCACGCAGCCCTCCGGTTGTGACGGTACCTGCAGGGTGCGCACCAGTTCTCCATCCACGGCGCCGGCACCGTTATCAAACAGGCGCCATTGCTCGATGCGGCCGTTTTTATCGTTGAGGAAGGCATAGTACTCACCCGTCACCGGGCTGCGGTACATACATGAGCCATACACCTCCTCTAAACCGAGCGGAATTTTCCGGGCCGCCACGTTCTCCAGGCGCCGGGTTTGGGGATCGACTCTATAAATAGCGATGGTATTGTCCGTCCGATTACCGGCTGTCACCAATGATACCACCTCACTGCCCAGGGGGAAATTATACCGGATATCCACGTTGTTCATCCGGCCGTCAGCGGTGAACTGCACAACGTTTCCTTGAAGGTCGTAGACATGCAAGCCACCACCTTCATTTTTATTGGTACCGATGATGGTAGATAAAGCCGGATCGTTGGGATGAATCCAGATACAGGGATCGTCGGCGGTGTCATCAGCGGTAGGGACTGGAGCGGTTTCCATCGTGGCCTGGACCGAGAAAACCTTATCCTGGATGTTGTAGCGTTTGCCACACCCTGCGAATAGTAGAATGCAGCTGGTAAAGGTGATGAGTCTGGTTTTCGTCACAATTTCTCCCTCATGCGATTGGTTGGCAAATTTACTGCCGTTATATAGAAAGAAAGCCGCCCGGATTCCGAGGATTCCGAGCGGCTTTTCTATTCAACTATCGCAGAAGATTAGAACTCCAGTTTCAAACCGGCGTTGATCCAGTAAGAATAGAATTCACGCTGGACGGGCCGGTTTTCTTCACCCATGTAGTAAACCAAAGGTGCATCTGTCAGGTTATTAGCTTGCACATAGACCTGCAGATTGCTCAGAATCTGATAGCTGGTCGAGAAATCCAGCTGCAGGTGGCTGGCCTGATAGATGTCCTCAGTATCGTCATCCCCAATGGTAAACAGGAAACCATCATTGTAGTTCAGGCTTAGCCTGCTGGTGATCCCGAACTTCTGATAACTGACTGCAAAGTTACCCACATTACCAGCCTGTCCCGGTAACGGCAACTCATCGTTATCTTCACGGTCGGGGAACTGCCCGGAGATATCGGCGGTTGAGGTCGTGTGGGTATAATTGACATAAATTCCCAGGCCGTCCCAGGGCGCCGGCAGGGAAGTCATCTGCTGCTGCCAATTCAACTCTACGCCCAGCAACGTAGCGGTTTCTCCCTGAATCGGTTGGGTCACCTCCCATCCATCGTAGGGGTCGCTGGCATCGTCGATATCATACACGTGCTCGAAGATGATATTGTCCAGGGTCTTGAAGAAGAAACCTCCGGCCACCAGTCCGATGCCACGCATATAGCGTTCACCAAGCAGATCCACACTATAAGCGGTGGTGGGGATCAGGTCGGGATTACCGATTTCCAACTCCTCGTCTTCCTGAACGATCAGCATATATGGTACCAGGGTCTCGTAGGGCGCCCGGGCCAAACCACTGGTGAAGGAAGCCCGGATATTTGTCACCGGATCCAGCTGATATTTCAGGTGCACCGAGGGCAGAAAATGATTCTGATCATTTTTTTCTGTTGCTGCAGTAACACCGGAGAAGTCGCCTACGGTATCGAATTCGACTTCGTACCCGGTATATTCAGTGGTGGTGATTTCATCCCGTAAACCGGCAATTACAGTTAAAGCACCCATATTAACGGTCGCCATGCCGTAGAAAGCGATGACCGTTTCAGTGGCGTCATAGTCAGCTACATAGGTGGCTTCGGGATCTTCTTCACCCATAAAACCAGTCTCCATGTCCTTATATTGGTCAAAGAAATCACGGAGCTCATCAGTGCCCTGGGTGGGTCCAACTTTGTATTTACCACCCATGAAGTCATCATCCTCAAAACTGCCTGCCACAGCGTCCATCATGAGAGCATCACCTTCCCAATCGTACGCCATTACGTGCTCATCACGGTCCTTGGTTTTCGTCAGGAATTTGCCACCGAACTTTGCTGTAGCCTGATTCCCCGCTAGCATGAACGGATAGCTGGCGTTCAAGGTTGCCGTGATATCCGTATTGGTGGTGATATTGTTCGCGACTTCCAGGCCATCAAATTCGTAGTTCGCCGGATCGAATTGGTATCCCGCTGCCAGCCCCGTCACCGTAACCTTGGGCAGATCCGGATCGGAAACATCCAGGGTCATGTCGGCATCTTCGTTCAGCTCGAAATCGGAACCGAAGTAGTCAGCTTCTTCTTCTTCACCATAGCTGTACGCCAATCGGTAATCCAATGCCAGCTTGGATAGAATATGCTCACCACCGAAGGTCAGATTATAGATTGTCTGGTTCTGCCAACGATCCTTAAGGCTGCGTTCAATAGCACCCTCGCGTACGTCGGTGGCAGTATTATACCAACCTTTGCTGGGCCTGTAGCGCAAGCGCCGGCGAGCCTCCAGATCATCCAGCTTATTCCATAAGGCCCTCACGAAAAACTTGTTGTTGGCATTCATCTCGTAGTCCAAATTAGCAGACAAACCCATCCTATTTCGTGTGATCTCGTAATCTCGAATCTGGAGGTCTTTAAGGGCCCAGTCCACCTCACCCTGGTCTTCATTTTCACCAAGGTCTATGCCGCCCCAATCAATTTCGATATTGTCGGAGCCGAGGTTGTTCTGGGAATAACTAAAGCTGATCATGGCGCCAATGTTTCGGTCCGCTCCGAAGCGGTCACCAAAGGTGAAATGACCGTTAAGGAGACTGGTGCCCATCAGATCATTGTAACCACCTCCCAGTGTTGCCTTTAGAACACGGTGATCATAATCAAGGGCACTCTTGGTTACCAGGTTCACGGAACCACCGAGAGCGTCTGCATCCATATCGGGTGTAATCGCCTTGGTTACCTCGATGCTGGCCAGCTGGTCGGCCGGAATAATATCCAGCGCTACCTCACGGCCATATCCTTCCGGAGAAGGGATGTGCTCTCCATTGACGGACATGGCATTCAGACCGGATGACATTCCACGGATAATGACATACCGGCCTTCGCCCTGATCTCGTTCAATGGCAACACCGGGGACGCGCTGAAGGACTTCGGCTGAGTTAACGTCCGGGAAACTCTGGATCTGCTCCTCGGCCACAACGTTCATGATGTTATTGGCCGTTCTCTGTTGGTTCAGGGCTTTGGCTTGACCAATCCTGATCCCGGAGATTTCCACCGCCTCCATCTCAACAAAACTAGCGGTCATGGCCACATCATGCGAAACTGCCTCATTGTCAGCTGATACCACTATCTCAGCGCTATAGTCTTCGTAGCCGATATAGCTGACCTGCAGAGAGTATGTTCCCGGGGGAACATTGGCAATCGAATAGTCGCCGGTACGATCACTGGCGGCGCCAAATGATGTTCCTTCGAGGAAGACATTCGCGCCTGGCAACGGTCCATTGGTGGCCGTATCCGTCACGTGGCCGGACACGGTTGCTGCTCCCAAGACTTGCAGAAATCCCAAGCTAAGGGTCATGAATAGAAACACAAGGGTAGTTCGGGGTGTGTAAGGGTGGGTAATCATACTCACCTCCTTTGTTGAAACGATCGGTTGGTCTCGTAAGGTTTATATATATACAAAACGGTTGGGTAACGATACTAAATTAAAAGCGGCAAGTCAAGTATTAATATGGGGATAATATGATCATAAAATCCTATCACCGATATGACCAGAAATTATCAAGGAGACTCCTTACTGCAACTCGTCCATGGAGGCCTTCGAGGTTAACTACGGGAATTCGCGAATTAAACTTGACTGGTGGGCATTCTTTTGTTATTCTTGTATAGACAATTAGACAATTCCAGGCGCTGCTAATGGTGAGGGAATTCCCGACCATATCCCTGTCCCAATCGAATTAATCACCCTACAAAATATTGATGCAGGCATAGATCGGGATGAGGAGTGAGATTTGCTGAGACTTCAACACCGTAGATCGCGTTTGGCCTGTCGCTGGAGGATAAAAATATAGCACCTCAAACAAAGGTTGTGGCCGGACTGATCGGCGCCGGCCGGATCGGCAGAATGCATGCCAATAATATTGTCAGCCGGCTGCCTGACGTTTTCCTGAAGTCGGTGGCCGACTGCAAGCCGGATGATAATTGGGTCCACTCAATGGGGATTCCGGTGTGCGACAATCATCACCAACAGGTGCTGGAAGATCCTGAGATTGAGGCGGTGGTCATCGCCACCCCATCCGATACCCATGTGGAAATGATCATTGCCGCGGCCCGGGCCGGAAAGCAGATCTTCTGTGAGAAGCCCATCGCTTTTGAAGCCGGTAAGGTAGCCGCCGCTATCGCCGCCGTCAACGAGGCCGGGGTCCATCTCCAGGTGGGATTCAACCGGCGCTTCGACCCGGATTTTATGGCCGTCAAGGCTGCCGTTGAAGCCGGTAAGATCGGCACACCACAGATTATCCGTATTACCAACCGGGACCCGCAACGACCGGACCTCGATTTTATCCCGAAATCGGGGGGCCTGTTCATGGATTTCAGTATCCACGACTTCGATATGGTTCGATTCATGAGCGGTTGCGAGGTGATAGAGGTCTTTGCCCTGGGAGCGGTGCTGATCGATCCTGAGATCGGCAGACTTGGTGATATCGATACGGCGCTGATCACGCTCAAATTGACCGGCGGGGCACTTTGCACTATCGATCTCAGCCGGGAGACCCACTACGGCTATGACCAACAGGTGGAAGTTTTCGGTTCCGGAGGCAGCATCAGTGCCCGTAACACCACCCCCACGAACACGATAAAATGCACCGCCCAAGGAGTATTCACTGATAAACCCCATTATTCGTTCGTGGAGCGCTATGAGGCGGCCTTTGTGGCCGAGCTGCGGTCCTTCTTCGCCGGTGTCCGGGACGGCACTCCGCCATCGGTAACCGGTGAGGACGCCTTGGCGGCGGTCAGAATCGCCCAGGCAGCCCAACTATCCCGCGAACAGAACCGGCCGGTGAAGGTGACCTCATGAGCGAGGTAGTCGTTGGAGTGATCGGGGCTGGCCGCATCGGTAAACTTCATGTAAACAATATTCTGGAGATGCCCGGCGTTCGATTGAAAATGATAGCGGATCCCTACATCGATCGGGCCTGGGCCGACAACCTGGGGCCGAAGATCACCCAAAATCCGGAGGATCTCTTTTCAGATGCAGATATCGATGCTATCCTTATTTTTTCACCTTCAGATCTTCATGCTGAACAGATTATCGCCGCCGCCCAGGCGGGAAAGCACATCTTCTGCGAGAAACCTATTGCCCTGGACCCCGATAATATCCAGCAAGCATTGCAGGCGGTGGAGGAGGCCGGTGTGAAGCTCCAGGTGGGATTCAATCGCCGCTTTGATCCTGATTTTCGGCGAGTAAAACAGGCGGTCACTATTGGGGAGATTGGACAAATCCACTTAATCAAGATCACTGCCCGCGATCCGGCTCCGCCGCCGATCGATTACGTACAGTCCTCAGGCGGGATGTTCCTGGATATGACCATTCACGATTTCGATATGGTCCGGTATCTATCGGGCAGTGAAGTGGAGGAGGTCTATGCCGTGGGGGCCGTGATGGTCGATCCGGCAATTGGTGGGACCGGTGATATCGACACTGCAATCACCACTATGAGATTGAATAGCGGGGCCCTGGCGGTAATCGATAATAGCCGTCAGGCAGTTTACGGCTACGACCAACGGATAGAAGTATTCGGCTCACGGGGCAGCATCACAGCCGGTAATCGGACAGCTACTCGCACAACCCTCACCACCGCGGAAGGGGTGGTAGCCGACAAACCACTGTATTTTTTCCTGGAACGCTACCAGGAGTCATTTCAAGTGGAAATGGAGGAGTTTATCTGCTCGGTGCGAGATGATCAACCCCCGGCGGTTGGAGGACGGGACGGCCTGGTGTCAATCCTGATCGGATTGGCTGCCCAGGAATCAATGGAGCGAGGACTGCCGGTGCGGGTCAGTGAAATTGCCGGGGAGAATTTTACCTAGCTCCTTTACCACTTTTCGCCAGCAGGCAGGTAAGGATATGAATCAAATACTACGGTTTTTTGCGGTCGGGGAGGAAAGGCCCCTATTAGAGGATCGACCGGAAACCGATCGCCTTTATAAGCGCTATCGCATTTCGGTGATGCTGGCAATTACAATTGGTTATGGTATTGCCTACACCTGCCGGTTAGGACTGTCGGTAGTGAAGAAGCCGCTCATCGACGGTGGGATCATGTCCGCCTACGATCTGGGAGTAATCGGCTCGGGTCTTCTGTACGGCTATGCCTTAGGCAAACTCAGCAACGGTTTCCTGGCCGATCACGCCAACGTAAAACGGTTCTTCGCCTTTGGGGTGCTGGTATCGGCCCTGATCAATCTAGCCATGGGCCGAACCGAACTGCTCTGGATCTGGGTAGCACTTTGGGCGCTTAACGGCTGGTTCCAGGGGTTCGGCGCCCCGACTGGGGCGGTCACGCTAGCCAACTGGTTCAGCAACCGTGAGCGAGGGCGCCTATACGGGATTTGGAGTACCGGTCACGCCATCGGTGAAGGGCTCACGTTTGTGGGTTCGGCCGCGTTGGTGAGTTTCTTTGGCTGGCAGGCCGGTTTCTGGGGTCCGGGAGTAATCTGCATACCTGTAGCAGCTGCAATATATTTCACCCTGCAGGACCGTCCACAGACCCTGGGCCTGCCGGCTATCGCTGATTGGAAGAACGATCACGGTGCTCCGATCACCGATAGCAACGGTCAACCCCTGGGCACCGGCCAAGCACAGCGACTGATCCTGAAAATGCCCGCAATCTGGGTGTTGGGCCTGGCTAGTGCCACCATGTACATGACCCGCTATGCCATTAATAGCTGGGGGTTCCTCTACCTGCAGGAGGCCAAAGGCTATACCCTGCTTGAGGCGGGCAGCATCCTGGGACTGAATACTCTGGCCGGTATTGCCGGCTGCGTGGCCTACGGATTTATCTCAGACAATCTGTTTCAGGCCCGGCGCCCACCGGTCACGCTTATTTTCGGCATAATCGAGGTCTTGTCACTTTTCGTGATCTTTTTCTCTCCACTAGGTCATCCAGTTCTCCTAACGACCGCCTTCGTGGTCTACGGATTCACCTTAAGCGGGTTGCTGGCAGCGCTCGGGGGCTTGTTCGCCATCGATATTGTTCCCAAACGGGCGGCTGGAGCCGTGATGGGCTTTATCGGTGTGTTCAGTTATGTGGGCGCCGGTATCCAGGACCAGGTCAGTGGGGCGCTTATCGAGAAAGGCACCTTTATGGTTGAAGGGGTGCGCCAATACGACTTCAGCACTGTGGTGATCTACTGGATCGCTGCATCAATAGCCTCATTAATCCTGTCAGCCACTTTATGGCGCACCAAAGTCAGGGACTAGATAAAATGCCACCCGCCACAACTGAGACACTATACGATATTGCCATTTTCGGTAACTATACCAAGGATACAATTGTAAGCCCCAGCGGCACCCGGTACGTGGATGGTGGGGGCTTCAACTATGGGGCGCATGCTGCGGCCAATTTGGGACTTAAGGTGGCGGCGATCACCCGGCTGGCCCGGGAGGATTTCCACGTGGTGGATCGGCTGGAGAGATTAGGTGTGGACGTGTTTCCCACCACAACCGAGACCTCGACACATATGCGCCTGGAATACCCGACCAACGATGTGGATCAACGGATTTTGTATTGCACCCGGTTCGCGGGCGCCTACACCCTGGGGCAGTTCGATGGTGTGAAAACGAGGGCCATGCTGATCAACGCTTCGGTGCGTGAAGAAGTACCGCTTGAGGTGGTCGAAGGCTTACGTTCGAGATTCGAGCTACTCGTGGCGGACGTGCAGGGTTTCGTCAGGGTTATTGGCGCCGATAATCGCTTGACGAACGCGGAGTGGCCGGAAAAGAAGAAGGTGCTGTCTCTGCTCGATGTGCTCAAAGCCGACGCAGTGGAAGCCGAATTTCTCACCGGTGAAGCTGATATCAAGGCGGCCGCCCGAACACTTGCCGGCTGGGGCCCCCGCGAGGTGGTGCTCACTCACCGGAACGGAATCCTGGTATATGCCGGTGACCGGTTCCACGAGGCCTCATTTTATCCAGAAAGTATGATCGGCCGTAGCGGTCGTGGAGATACATGTATTGCCTCATACATGGCCAAACGACTGGCCTTGCCGCCAATGCAAGCCATTATCTACTCGGCTGCGGTCACCAGCCTGAAGATGGAAACCGAGGGACCCTTTAGTAGAGACATTGCGGCAGTTGAGGAACTCATCGGCAGAAAGTACAGCGAATGACCAGCAACGTCCACCTGTGCCGCAGACGCCGCAATATTCCTGGTGAGCAAAAAGGATTCAGATTGTAAGGAACCAACCATGATAATCAGACTTAGAATTATTGCCATATTTGTGATCGGATTGACTTCATGTACACCGATCTGGAACGTATCGGAACCTGGCCTGGAGTTCATCGTAGCCGCCGACTGGCGCTACAAGGCAACAGAGGCCTATCGTACACCAGAGCATTTTCTTGGTGCACTGCAGGCTATCAAACGGGTTGGTCAAGGCGATTTTATGATCAGTCCCGGCGATCTGGAACCGGTTAGCGCCTCGCATGAGTTGATTATTCAGGAGTTGGGTGAGGACTATCCCTGGTACCCTGTTATCGGCAACCATGAGCTGGAAGACTCCGGGTCTGTCTCGTACCTCCGCGACCTAAATAAAGGTGGGAGCTCCCTGCCAAATGTCGTTAGAAAGGGCCCTGTGGGCAGCGAGGAAACGACCTATTCCTTTGACTGGGGTGACTGCCACTTTGTTGTTATAAATGTGTACTTCGACGGCCAGTCAGACGTGGGCGGTCACGAGGATGGCAGTATCGTCCCTGAAATGTTGGCATGGCTGGAAGAGGACCTGGCAGCGAACCGGCAGAAATTCACCTTTGTGATTGGTCATGCTCCACTCATGGCGATGCCGGATATGGACAATGGCCGGATCAGGCATCAAGGTGAGGTACTCGATAGAGATACGGACCAAATGTTCAGCCTGTATTCCATGTTGGTGAAATACGGCGTAGATGCCTATTTCTGTGGTGATACCCACAACTGCTCACTTACAAAAATGAATGATCTATGGCAAATCGATGTAGGGCATGCCCGAGGTCTTGAGGAGCTATTTCCTAAAAACATATACCGTGATGTGGAGCAGCTGGTTGAGGAAAATGGGCTCAGCGCCCTTGATAGCTATTTTGAGCCTCGTAAGTACAAAATCAAGAAAGCGCTTTACTATATGGATTTAACCGAGGGAGTC
>SDBV01009296.1_pt1 | contig 13094 bp, 23 predicted proteins | sample 2277081 | NCBI WGS metagenome assembly SDBV01 (sample SAMN10402039, study PRJNA504765) | marine sediment metagenome | isolation source: marine sediment core GS10_PC15, 223 cmbsf | place: Arctic Ocean: Southern Knipovich Ridge | collected 2010
GTCGTCGTACTTTTCGGGCAGGGAGTTGGTGCCGTTGATCGTGTGCTCTTCGTGGGTGTAGGCAATGAGCGAGACGCCATCGAAGGGGGGTTCGTCGAGGAGCCGGAGGAGGGCGCCGAATTGCTCGAAGTGGCGGAAGCGGCGGGGCCGCTCGTCGACGGGGTGCTCGATCGCGAGGATTCTGATGCTATCCCAGGTCCACGTCGCTGTGTACGAGCCAGCACTGGTGGCGACGGAAAACCGATCTTCGCGCGGGACGGCGCGGGATAGGTTCTTGAGCGCTTGTTTGATCGCGTCGTTGAGCTCGGCGTCAGTCCAGACGGATTCGTCGGTGCCGATGCCGAGCGCGATCTGGACGGCTGCCCGGATGGTCGCCAGGGAAGAGGCCACTGGCGCGCCTCGTTACGCCGTGCTGTCGGCGCGCATGCCAGGGCGAACGTGGACGGTGGTGGCGCTGACGATGTATCCGAGGATGGTGTTTACGTCGCTGCCGGTCGCCGGCGCGGTTTCCGTGTACTCGCCGTTCGAGGTGCCTTCGGCGGAGTAGACGGCGCCGCCGAGCGTGCCGCCGGTGAAGCCGCTGACGATTGCCTCCGCGGTGACTTCGATGGTGTCGCCGCTGAGCCCGCTTTCGAGCGCGACGAAACGGGACTGGATCGCCGTGCCGACGGTCGCGAGGGCTTGCTTCCAGCCGGAGGAGTAGCCGATGAGGTCGCCGGCGTTGACGTCGCCGCTGAGGACGACCGGGAACTTGGGGCCGGCGGCGGTGACGATTCGGTTGATCGGGCTCGCTTCTGTGAGTGCCATTTCTTTACCTCCGGGTCGTCGTCACTGAGGGGTCGTACGAGGGGTCGATTGCAGTTCGAGCAGTCGCGTCCGTTGGGCTGCAGGATGACGTTCGTGTTGCAGTCCGGGCAGAACAGTTGCGGCATGAGGTTAGTTGGTCCAGGCCTGGTTGTCGATTCCGCTGAGACTGGCCGCTGAGAGCGTGCCCTTGTTAACGGAGGCGGCGTACCACTTGATGCGGTCGCGGATGGCGTCCTTCGTTTCGAGGGTTCCGACCGGTTCGACCTGGAGGCCGCCTTCGGCGTGGATGCCGTGGTAGCCGTCCTCGGCGAAGCGGATGGCGAAGATCGACTCGGTGTCGTCGCCGGTCTTGGCGTCGAACTTGCCGTCGACGACGTTCTCGGTGATCGCCAGGTGGTCGTTGATGACGATGGGGATTTCGCCGTAGTAGTGGATGGGGCGGTTGATGCCGGGCTGGACGGGGTTGAGCAGAGCGAGGTCCGAGCCCTGCGAGCGTGCGAGGGTCTGGATACCGCGCTTGGCGCGGCGGCCCATCATCAGGACGTCGGGTCGGGGCTTCACGAGGTCGATGAGCTGGTCGAGAAGCTGGAAGGTGCCGGGGCCGCCGTTGGTGGTTGAGCCGGCGGCGAGCTCCTGGCTGGCGGGAATCTGGACGTGGAGACCGTCGAAGCCCTTGGGGTCGGTGGCGACGGCGCCATAGATGAGCTCGTTCTGGAAGGTGCGCGCGACGCCCTTTGCCGTGCGCGCGATGGCCTCGGCGCGGAGGTCGGTGAAGTTGCCGCGGGTGGCTCTCAGGAAGTTGTCGACGTCGGCGTCCTTACCGAGAATTTTGAGCGGCGTGTTGACCGGTGTGGTTGTCGGGGTGTCCTCGGTCCAGGTGGCGCCGGGACTGAAAAATTCGCCTTCGGGGATGGTGAGCTCGCGCAGCCACTGGTATGAGGCGCCGCGTACCTCCATGAATTGCATGAAGGCGAGGATCGGCGACTCCTCGATGATGGTATCGACTACGCCGGCGTAGACGGCGTTGACGGTGTACTGGTCTGCCTCGGCGATAGTTTGGATGGCCATGCGTTAGCTCCCTGCGGCGGCGTCTTGGCGGTCTAGTCCGAGCTTGATGAGGTTGACCCCGTGGACGTTGTCGGGGATGGAGTCGGGGGCGCGTTGGGCGCCGGCGCCCTTCGGGGTTGCGGGGGGGGCGGGCTTCTCGTCGCCGGGGTGGTCTTTGTTGAACTGCGCGGCGTGGTAGAGGATGCCGCGGGCGCCGTCGATGCCGGTCTGAATGTCGGCGACGTTGGCGCCGGTGAAGGCGCTGTCGGGGAGGTCGGGGTTGGCTTCGCGGACGGCGTTTCGGAAGGCGTCGGTGGTGGCCGTGAGCGCGGCTGTCGCGGTGGCGAGGCTTGCGCTGTCGGCGGCGGCGGCCTCGGTGGCGGCGGCGGCGGCCTCAGCGGCTTCTGCGGCGGCGGTCTCTTCGGGTGTGGGGGTGCCGTCGTCGTTTGGCATGGGTGTCCTCCGTGGCTAACTGCTCATCAGCTTATGCCGGTGTACGAATGCTGTCAACGTCGTCGTCGTTCTTGAAGAGGCCGTCGGCGAGCTCTTGCTTGATGCGCGCGAGCTCGGCTTGCGGGTCCGGGTCGCCGAGTCGTCCGATGGCGGTCTCGTGGCTGGTGATGCGGGCGTTGACGAGCAGGGCCTCGGTGGCGACTTCTCGCTGGCGGTCGCGCGGCGTCGGCGCCTGCCAGGAGACGGTTGGGGTGCCGGCGTTGGCGTGATCGGAGCCGGTGTTGGCGTCGTGGATTTCAAGGGCGAGTTGCGCGCGCGCGGCGTAGGCGATTCCTCTGATCGTGCGTTTGCGGGCGACTTTCTGTAGGAGCGGCTGGAGGTCGACTTCCAGGGCGATGCCGGAAAGCTCCTTCTCGTTGCCGCCGAACGCGGTTTTGGGGGTCTCGGTGGTGTCGTGGAACATGCTGAGCGCGCGCTCGATGTACGCGAGGTGCTGCTGGGTGGCGCCGTCCCGGAGAAGGTCGAGGACGTAGGCTCGGGCCTTCTCCGGGAGTTCCCAGATGGCACCGGCGAAGGCCTGGACGTTGGCGCCGTCGTCGGTGGAGTCGACGCCTTCGAGGATGGTGATCGGGTTGCCGCTGAGGTCCATGAGGTTAGCCAGGCGGCTTGTTTCGCGGACGATCTCGTCGACGATCGCGACCATCGGGGCCATGTCGGAGGCGCCCCACCATTGTTTAGGGACAACCTGGTTGGGGTAGATGATGAACGGGGGGGTGCCGTAGGGGTTCAGTTCGACGAATCCGGGGCGGTTGTCGTCGCCGATCCAAACCATGTGCGCGGAGTCGGTCCAGTCTTCGACGACGGTCTCGGGGTCGTTGCGCGGCGGGGTGACAATGTCGGGCCAGGTGGCGATGATGTCGGCGCTCGAGAGCCGGTAGCGGTGGGCGACGCGGCGGAAGCGCATCGGGTCGAGCGGATCGACCCAGGGGAAGATGCCGGCGACGTCGGGGGCGATGATGGCGACTCGGTTTTCGATGGGATCCCACGTTACGCGGAAACAGCCGTCGCCCATGACGCTGGCGTCGATTTCGGAGGCGTAGTCGAGGAGGTCGAGTTGGTTATTGAGGGCGATTTCGTCGAGGGCGAGCTCGGCCGCGCGCGCGGCGGTCTCCTGCGCGTCGCCAAGGGGTTGGACGGAGACCTGGAAACCGGCCTGAACGTAGGAGGCGGTCTTGAGTGTGGTCGCCTTCGGGTACTGCGGGATTACTTCGCGGAGGGTGGTGTGGGGGTGGCGCCGCGGGGACGCCCCGCGTTCGTAAAAAGCGAGGAAGGTCTTGTAGTCGCGGAGGCGTGCGGGGTCGCGTTTGTTGAGCTGGGCGGGCAGGGGTGTGCTGTCGAGGGGTTCGGCGACGGCGCGGGTCGCGGCTTGGGCGAGTGCGAGCATGGTCATTGGCGTATCCACCTTATCACTTGTTGCGTCCGGGACGAGAGCGTGCCCGGCGGGGCGGTGGCATTGTGCGGGCGGAGTGAAGGGCGAGCGCCACGGCGATTGCGTGGTCGTCGTGGCCGTCTTTTTCGGGGACGAACCAGCGGACATTTTGGTTCGGCTGGTACTCTGCGCGGAGCTGGCGGAGCTGGTAGTCGATGGCCTCGTATTCGGCGGACTGGTCGTTCGCCCAGAGTTTGAGGGCGCCGGTCATGGCGGCGGATTGGAGACCGTATCCGAGGTCTGATTTCGAGCGCTCGGTGAAGCGGAGCCCGGTGACGCGGCGCTCCCCCAGGGCGTCGGTGAGAACGTGGGCGAGAGCCTCGCCAATGGCGGTGCTATCGACGGTGACGTGGGCGATGTGCCAGCCGGCCAGGAGCGCGGCGATCTCGGAGTACATGGTCTTGTGCGGCGTGCCGGCCCATTCGTACGCCTGTACGAGCTCGCAGAGCGGCTCCTGCGGCGCGGGGCGATGGGTGACGCGTGCGATGGCGCAGACGGTGGAGTCGCGCCCACGGAGGACGTGCTGGGCGGTGTCCTCGCCGGCGACGTCGATGCCGGCGACGTAGACCGCGTTTCGCTGGGCGCTGACCTGGCGCGCGTACTCGCCCCGGATGGCGGCGAGTTGCGAGGCGGAGAGGAGACGACCGGCGCCGGCGAGAGTCTGGAGCTCGTACTGTGTGAGGAAGATCGGGTGGTTGGCGCCGAGCCGGGCGCGCTCTGACTCGACGAACAAGCCGTAGTCCGGGACGTGCTCGGCGACGACGTCCCAGGGTACCTCGAAGACGCGGCGGCGCCCGTCGCGGTCCTCTGCGGCGTGTCCGTCGGCGATGGCCTGCGCGAGGAGGGTGTCATCAGTCCAGGGGGTGCCGTAGAAGACGGCGGTGGAGTTGGTGGAGGCCGCCATCGGGCGGAAGCTCTTGTCCCACGTCTCGGGGTCGATGTCCTGCGCTTCGTCGCCTTCCAGGAGGATGCTGGCGGTCTGGCCGACGACCGAGGCGTCGGGGCTGGCGCTGCTGAAGGTCCAGCGAGCGGCGCCGAGGATGATGTCGTTCCCTTCGCGTTGGTAGTCGGGTTGGCGGAGTCCGAGGCTGCGCAGACGGGCCTCTAACCGGCGCCGGCTGATGGCGGCCTGCGGGGTGAGGGTCGGCGCCGCCTTGATGCCGGTGCCGCCGTCGGCCATGTTCGCCGCGAGTAAGGCGGCCTCGATAACGGCGCTGGTCTCGTTCTTGCCGGACTGCCGGGCCATCAGGACGGAGATGATGTCGCCGTGACTGTGGCCGACGCTGTGCAGGACGCGGCGGAAGACGGGCTCTTGATATGGGCGGAGTTTGGTGGGGGTCACGGGGTCCCCGCGCGAGCCGGCATTGGGAAGAGATCCGGACGGCCTCGATTGATCGTGATGGCTTCGGGTGAGAGCTCGACGGAGACGGCCTGCCAGCCGAGGTGTTCGGCCGCCGCGCGGGCTGTGCCGGTGCCGGCGAAAAGGTCGAGCATTGAGGAGCCCCGGACGGGGGCGATGAGCCATCGCATGACGGCGAGCGGAATCTGATTGGGCCAGGGTAGGGACTCGTGCATTTGGCTGGTGATGAGTGACTTGACGATCGAGCTGCCGACGCTGAGGCCGTCGACGCGCTGCAGGGGGAACGCGTCGGGTCGTTTCCACTCGATGACAGGGCGCCAGGTGTGCATGCGGCCGTCGTTGCCGGCCTTCTTGAACTTGTGCGAAATCGAGAAGGCGTTGGGGGCGTGCCAACTGAGGACGGTGGATGGCGGTGGGACGGGCCCGGGGACGGAGAACCAGGCGGCGAGTTCGGAGACGGCGCAGAAGACGTACAGGCGCCCGGTTGGTTTGAGGACCCGGAGGGCTTCAGTAATCCATTCCCGGCCGCGGAAACCGACGTAGGGGCGTACGCTGACGCCACGCTTTCCGCGGCCGGCTTTGTTCTTCCCGATATCGTACGGTGGATCGGCGACGACGAGGTCGAAAGTCTCGTCGAGGAACGGCAGGTGGAAGGCGTCGGCGCGGAGGATCATCGGACACCGCGAGGCGGCGGTCGCTGAGCGCGGCGCGGGCGGTGGGTCGCGCGTGCGCGTTTCTTCCGAAGGGCTGAGTGACGGGTTCGCCGGGGTGGTTTCTTCATTGGCGGTGCTCCGGGGCGATGTAGTCGAGTTTCAGGGCCTCGAAGACGTCGGCCTCTTCCGGGGTGTCGATGATGGCGCCGCCGAGTGTTCGCAGGTGGCCAGCCGTGCAGTGCCCCCCGTGCGTGATCGTGGTCCAGCGCTTGACCATGTTGATGTTCCAGGGTTGAGCGGGGCCGGTGCGGAGGAAGAAGATGACGCCCCACTGCGCGGGCGGCAGGACGATGAAGAGGTCGACTTTGTATGGGCCGCGCAGCCGGCGTTTGTAGCGGGGGCCGTCGCGGAGGTGGTTGGGGTCTTCGTTGGTGTGGTGATAGATGAGGGGGTCGAGTAGTGAGGTTGTCCGAGCCTCCGGCTCGTCAAACATATCGGTGCGGCAGTAGTCGGTTAGTAGTTTCGGGATCGCGACGAGCTCGATGTCTTTCGGGTTCTCTTTGCCGCGGCGGATGCTGCCCGCGATCTCGATGCGTTCGCAGGCGGGCGCGAGGACATTCCGGAGGGCTCTGGCGATGGCGTAGATTTTGGGATCGGCGCGGGTGGCGGGCTCGATGAGCTTGACGTTGAGGGGATCGTCGAGGCGGTCGGGAGAGAGGGTCATGTGAGTGTCCCTTCGATGATGGCGTCGAGGTCGGCGAGCGCGGCGTCGTAGCGATTGGCGATGGCGCGGAGCTCGTCCCGCACGGGCGAGTCGTGGCCGATGTGGTCGACGCGCGTTCGAACTAGCCGGGCTTGAAAGCGGACGCTCTCCCGGAGTAGCTTGGCGTCTCGGCGGGTGGCCTCAAGGTGTGTCGAGAGGGCGGTCATCCGAAGACCAGCACGTAGAGGATGACGGCGGCGATGCAGAGGGCAGCTGTCGCCGCCATGTACGGCCACCAGGCGGCTTTGCGTGTCTCGTCGAGGATAGGGTCGGGCTCGTACCAGCGGGGCACGTGGTGGCGGCCTGAGCGTGTCATGATCTCGGTGCCCCCCAGCCGAGCGTGACGACGAGTTGGGTTGTGCGGCGGAAGAATACGCCCTGGAGGGTCATGGAGACGAGTTCGCGCTCGAGGCTGTCGTATTCAGGACTGGTCGCGAAACGTTCGAAGAGGGAGCGGCGTCGCAGGCGTGCGAGCCTGTCGTATTCGGTCGGGCTAACGGTGACCGTTTGTTGGATCATCGTGCGGACTCCTTTCCTTGCTCGTCGGGTTGACGGTGTTGACGCCAGTTGCAGTCGGGGCAGGCCAGGTGGACTTTGCCGGCGGCGTCCTGGCGGATGATCGAGATGCGGTTGTGTACTTCGTCACGAAAGACGCCGGGCGGGTTGTTGACCGGGGGCCTGTCGTCGAGGTAGTCGAGCACGTCGTCGAGGATGCTCGCGCGGCGCCAGTGGATGCGGACGTAGGCGTCGGGCGCCCGGAAGCCGTAGGCGTCGAGCCGCAGGATCAGGCTGTCGAGGTGGCTGACGAAGGCGCCGTCACTTGATTGAGTCGGTGGTGATGATGGTGATCTAAGGAAGTTGGGGAAGGGCACGAGGTTGTCGCGTACGGGGCCGGGTTGATTGTTGTCTTCCTTGATTGTTTGAAGGGCGCGGGGGGTGATCCGGCGCCGTTTGCGCTCGCGGGAGACGGCCTTGGCGCGGAGATCATCGGGCAGGGCGTCGAGGATCTGGCGCCAGTCGCGGTCGCCGGAGTAGCGGCCAGATTTGAGGGCGTTGCCGTTGTTGGCCGGGGCGCCGGCGCCTGTGCGGCGGCCGCCGTGGCCGTGTCGCGGGGGTTCAGGCACCGGGCCCCCTGGCGGTGGTGTCCCGGGAAACGGGTTGACCATGCAGCCGCAGGCGCACCAGCGCGGCGCGGAGGTGCCGGTGTACTCGTACCGGCGGTGCTTGCGGCACCAGGGCAGGATGTGGTGCGGCCAGCGGCGCAGGTGCGCGCGGTGGTGGGTCGTGAGATCGGGATGGAAGATGCGGCGGGGCGGGCAGTCGCGGCAGCGTAGGACGACGATGCAATCCATTGGGGCACCCCCTTGGCGCGGCCAACGGTAGCCCGGAGGGGGCGGAACAATCAAGGGGGCGGGCGTTGGTCTCGCGTGAGGGATTGTCGTCGGGCTGTATATGTTCTGTCAACTGTGCGCTCCAACCTCTCGTCTGGCGCCCGCCGGAGACGAGGCCGGCGGGGCCAGGCAGGAGTCCGTTTCGGTGACAATTAAACACCCGAACGGTGCGGGTGTCAACTCGCGTTAGCGGTTTCGGAGCGCGAACGTCGCGAGCGTACGGTCGTAAGTCCCGATGGGCATCGGGTACCCGGCGTGGGCATCGGGTGGGGTTCGGGGCCGAGGCCGGGCGGAGCCCGGCGCCGCGACGCTCGAACGCTGCGAGCAGATTTTCATCCAGCCGACGGGCGTCGGGCTCTGCTTAGAGAAGGCGGGGAGTGGTGTCGAGGAATGCGTCGGCGACCTGGCGGGTGGTCCAGTTGGCGAGCCGCTCCCCGTGGCAGGTGAGGGTGATGCGCCCGGCCCGGGTCTGGACGGTGTCGCCGCCGACGTAGGCCTCGCCGCTGCCGCACATCTCGGCTGAGAGGCGGCGCGTGAGCTCGGCGGGATCCGTAAGGTCGGAAAGGCCGGTGTGCGGCACCCATTGAGCGGCGAATTCGTAGAGGTCCGGGCGCTCGCCGGGCCGGTGGTACTCGCGGCAGTGGCGGTCGAGCTCGCAGCCTTTACAGGCGCTCATGCCGTCTCGCCGCACCAGTTGTCACCGGCGCGCGCGGCGCAGTACCAGCGGTGACGGCGCTGGTTTGATGGCCGCATCTTGTGACGGTGGACGGGGCAGAACGGCGCGTTGTGGCGGGGGCATCGGCCAGCGATTTCATTGCATGGCTCCGGGAATTGCGGGAAGGCGGAGGGAACGTCGCAGGCGGGCGGCGAAGGGGCGCCGTGCCTGGGGCAGGTGGCGGCGGGCTCGTGGTCACAGACGTCCGGCCATCCTCGCGGGCCGAGGGCGTTACAGCGGTTGTCGTGGCCACAGGAAGACCGCCCGGAGATCGAGCGCATGGCACCACCGTACGTCATGTCAGCGCCGCCGCGATCGCGACGATGGCGACGTAGCCGATGCCGACGATGATCGCCGGGAGGGGGTCGCCTCTGAGGTCGAAGAGCTTGCGGGGCGGGACGATGCGCACAACTGCGGCGGCGCGACGCGGTCCGCTGGGGGACCGCCGCTTGGCGTCGCGCTGGGAGGCGGCTTGTTCTGCCGTGGCGAGTCGCCGACGGGCGCCGACGCGCGCCGCCGCCTCGGCCCTCGAGTGGTCGAACGTGGCCATCAGGCGGCCTCGCTGTTGCAGTAGGTCCCGTCGTCGTTCCTCCGGGGGCAGTGGTATCCGTTGTTCTTGGTGCTCTTTCGCATCGGCGTCTGGTGGACGGCACAGTGGCGCGATAGGTCGCGGACGTTGCCGGGTTTCCCGTCCGAGTCGATGGAGCCGAGCGCGGCGGCGAGTTGCGTGAGTTCGGCGGGCGAGGCCAGGTCGATGGTGACGTGGATCACGGGAGGTTCCTTTCCGCCGCGCCGCACACCGCGTCCTCGGCGATGTGCAGCGCGGCGATAGCTTCTCCCGTCAGATGCGAGCGACCGTTGAAGGCCGATTCGAAGACGGCGTTAACGGCGACTGTGACGTCGAAGCAGGCGGGGTTTTCGGTTGGCTCGCCGCCGCCGGAGGGTGCAGCGACGGCGAGCCAGAAGATGGCGATGATGAGGGCGAGGTGAGCTACCACGACGAATTCCTGATCTGGAATTCGGAGCGCGCCGCGAGGTAGGCCAGCTTCGCCCGCTGAGTCGCGCCGCCGCAACAGAGCGGCCCGCAGGTCCCGCGCCGGACGCAGGCGGTGTCACAGTCGCCGCAGCCGCAGCCCGCCGGGCAGCCGGTGACGGTGAAGCAGGTCATGGCAGCGACGCCACGAAAGCGGCCGTCTCGAGGATGTCGCCGTGCGTGCGAAACAGGTCCGAGTCAAGGACGGCGTCGGGGTGGCAGCAGCGGCAGAAACGGACGCCGCAGCGGGCGCAGGTCTCGAAGGACGTTTCGGAAGTCGGCCCAGCGTATCGGAGATCGCAGGCGGGGCACGCTAACAGTAAGGTCATGGCGCTCCTTTCACTACCTGCCAGTGTACCCTAGTTGTACCCTAGACACAAGCGGGAAGTGGCACACCGTTTGTACCCGTGTTAAGATCGACCATCATGCGAGGCGATCAGTGCGAGGCGAAGGGTTGTCGAAGCACAGTTGGCGATGAGCTGCGGTTCGACGCCAGGTACTGCTCGGTCCAGTGCCGGGAGCGCGAGAAGCGCCGGCGCTGGCGGGAGCGCCGCGCGGCCGACGCTGGCAACACTGGACGGAGCACAGGGAGCGGCGGCAGCAGGGGCAGCAGCGCCCGCAAGAGCACCAGCGCGGCGAGCCGTTAACCACGCGGCAGTTGGCGCACTGACACGAGCAGGAGCGCCCGCCAGAGCAGCCCGGCGCGTGGTCGGGTTCGTAGGTTTCGTTGTACATTGTTTCGCGACCTCCTCACGTTTCGCCTGCGCAGCCGCACAGAGACACGACGGCGTAACCACCACCCGAAGAGCAGCAGCCCCCGGCCCCCGGAGGGGGACGGCCCCGCGCGACGCCCCACAAAGAGCCGCGCCGGCACGCGGAGCGCACCCCGGAGGGGCCGTAGCGGAGCGGAGGAGGCTTGCCCTTGCGCGGAGCGGGACGGGGTGGCACGCGGCACGGCGACGGAGGAGAGATGTCGACGTCGTAGGGCGAGCCGGAACGGATGAGATAGGCGCGCGGGGACGGCCCACGGAGGGGCCGGGATTGTCATGGTGCTCGCGCAGCGCCCGGAGCGAAGCGGAGGTACATGCCCCCGGCAGGGTGCGGGGCGTAGCCGGAGCGCGTCCGAGAGGACGCGCGGAGGCGCAGGCACGGGGCGGCGGCGGGCGGCGGGCGGCACCGAAGGGGCCGCGCGACGCACGTCCGACGACTTGAGACCGGGGAGCGGGGGGGGGCGCGGCGGTGGTCGCCGTAGGACGTTACCTCGCGGACGCCTGAGGGGGAGCTGGTGCCCGCGGTGGTCGCGCAAAATCGAACAGCGAACAGGCACATGTGCCATTCCCGGAAGCGCCGGGATCCCAGCCACCGGAGGCTGTTGGCAGCGGATTCTGCCGTTGTGATCCGGTTAAACGAATGCGCGACGGACGTGAGGGCGTCGTAGCTGCGGGCGCGGGATTCGTTCCGAGTCGTTCGCGCGGATCAGGCGAGGAGATAGCCGATGAAACCGGCGACGGCGACGGCGATCCAGAGTATGAAGACGCCGGCGAGAACGCGGGTCACTCTTCGCCTCGCCATTGCTTGTGCCCGGGTCGGAGCTGGCGCACGACGTAAACGGCGGAGGCGGAGGCGAGGGCCACGCTGATTGTCATGAAGGCGGCGAGGATGACGGAGACGGCGCCGTTGTCGACGACGTGGAGGGGGATCATGGGGTGGCCGGCCAGATGATGCTGTCGGGGTCGACGCCGAGCCAGACGATGGCCCAGGCAACGGCTGCGAGGAAGAGGACGGCGAGGCCGCGGCGGATGAGCGGGTCGTTCCAGATCGGTGGCTGCATGTGGTGCCTCCTTACGCGCTATCGTCGGTCAACATGATACTCCTGATGTCGGCGGAAATGAGTTCGAGGGCGGCCTCGAGACGTCCGGCGCCGCCGGCGGACTGGATGGCGACCTGTTTGCCGACGCCGCGCATGATTTCGCGGGTGCACATCGTAACGTAGGTGATGATTTGCTCGGTGCTGAGGGGCTTCTCGCTGTCTTTCTGAATGTGGATGATGGTCGCGAGTTGCTCGCGGAGGACGGCGATCTCGGCCGCGAGGTCGAGTGGGTCCATGGAGGCGGCGATCTGGAAGCGCGCGTCGCGGAGGTCGGGGTAGAGGTCGGAGTAGAGGCCGTGCTTTCGGGCGTTCTGGTTGCCGTGCTGGCCGCCGCGCTTACGCGGGGTGGAGGGTGGCGCCGTCTTGGACTTCAGCGTCGGCTCCGATCGCGCGTCGCAGGGCGACGACGGCGCAGGCGTAGACGAACATGACCGCGCCGAGCTGCGCGGGGTCGTCGGCGTGGGCGAGCAGGAAGCCGGCGAGGATGGGGTTGCCGGCGAGTGGCTCGGGCGGTGGCGCGGCGGCGGTGGCGGCGTCGGCGGCGGTGTCGGCGGGTGCGGTGGTGCGGACTCGGGCGCGGGTCATTCGATGATCCCGCGCGGGAAGTAGATCGGGCCGTTGGTGAAGAACGGATCGTCGCGTTCGAGCTCGATGACGCGGGGTGGCGGGTGTCCGGCGAGGTGCGCGATTTGTTTCTGGGCCTCCCAGCGGTCGAGTGAGAGGTGTTGGCCGTCGCGGGTGAAGATGCCGCCGTTGCCCTTGCGTCCGATGACGATGAGTTGGGTCATGGTCTTCTCCTCGGTGGCTATCGTGGCGATGCGGGGAATCCAGGCGGCGCGCTGTGCGCCGGGGCAGGACGTCGGGTGCTCGGGGAGCGCCCAATCGATGTGTCCCTTCTCCTGCCAGGCGTGGATGCGGGTCTGGTGAGCTCTGCGACGCAGGAGCGCGAGCGCGCGGAGGGCCTCGTCGGGCGGGCTGCTGTGGGAGTAGTCGCCGGCGACGCAGAAGCCGATGAGGCGGTAGTTGGGGCCGCCCGCGACGTGCGAGCGTACGCCGTTGAGGTCGCCGGTCAGGTACGCGCGTCCGCTGGCGAAGGCGATGCCGTGATAGCCGAAGAGGACGTATCCTTGGCGGACGTGGAAGATGTCGATCATGGCGATGTGGGCGCGTTCCATCGCGGGGGTGAGGTTGGGCGCCGGATAGAAGACGGCGGTGTGGTGCCAGGCGATGCCGGTGACGTTGTTGGCGGGGAGTGCGCCGCGCCCCTTGCCCTGGTCGCTCATGTGCGCGCGCCAGTCAATTAGCTCAGGCATGTGATCAGTTTACGCCTCGTCGGGGAAGGCGTCGATTCGGGCGTCGAGCGCGGCGAGCGATTCGACGAGCTTTGTGTTCCATACGGTCTTCTGCGCGGTGACGACGGGAGCGTCTTCGAGGTTGTCGGCGCTGAGGGCTCGGAGCTTTCGCATGGCGTCGCCGATGTGGCCCATCGTGTCCTGCGCGTCGAGGTAGAGGC
>SDBV01009297.1_pt1 | contig 13093 bp, 9 predicted proteins | sample 2277081 | NCBI WGS metagenome assembly SDBV01 (sample SAMN10402039, study PRJNA504765) | marine sediment metagenome | isolation source: marine sediment core GS10_PC15, 223 cmbsf | place: Arctic Ocean: Southern Knipovich Ridge | collected 2010
CTTGAAGTCGACGTGCTCCTCGAAATACGAGGGGTCGTCTTCCGAGCGTATGACCTTCGGCTGCGCAGCGTTGGCATAGGTTGTGACCCTTAGGCCCGGAGGTGTCAGAGCGAGGCCCGTGATCTTCTCCAGTGCTCGCTTCAACGTTCTCCTGTATGCGAAGTGCACGGTCGCGCTTTCGCTCCCTTCGACCGGGTAATTGTTGCTCTTGGCTGCAGCAAGGAGCACGGGCGCGCTTGCCGGGTCGGCAAGCTCGGCGAGTCCTCTTGCGGCGAGGATCTTTGCATCGACGTTCGGGTGATCAAGGAGCGCGCAGAGCGCCCATGCCTTCCTCTCCGTCGCTAGCTTCCTGGTATCTCGCTCGAAGAAGCGATGGTCGGACGTGAACGTGGCGCGGTCGCTCCGCTGGCCCGTGAGCTTGAGCATCCGGGATAGGTCCATATACGTCGGTCTTTGATCGGTCGGCCCCGGGCGGCTGTCGCGGAGTGGACGTTCTGTCGCTTCCCGGGCAAGCAGGCGTAGCTCCGCGGCCACTTTGGCCGGTGATGGTGCGATACTGAAGGTCGTCCTGACGGGTACGGGTTGCGTCCGGACCCGCTTCAGGTCAGCTGGCCACCCACCTTCGCCGAAGTGCTCGAACGTCAGGAGCTGATACAGGCAGTCGGCCTCGTAGCGCCCCGGCGGGAGCTTGCCGAGGTCAACGCCCAGGAACGGGCGATAGCGTACGTTCTTCCCGTATTCCCCGTGCCAGAGGGCGACGTGCGCAACGAGAGTGATCCTGTGGCCACTCCTTTCGACCCTTTCGACCCAGATGCGGTCGTTCATGCTGAGTACTGTCCCCCGCAGAAGGAGCCACGCGTCGTCATCGGCAGTGAGCTGGAAATCCTTCTTGAGGAGGATATCGTACCATTGCGAAAGAGCGACGTTCTCGTCTTTCCTGCTGATCGGAGGCGCATGCTGGAGCGTCGGCGGGTCCTTACCGTCGACTATCACTGGGTGCGTGTCCTTCTCGAACGCGTCGTGGAGCTTGCCGTTGTTTCTCAGATCGAGAACGAACGGCTCGCCGCGAAGTCTACCCGTCCCAGCACGAAAGACAGGGCGGTACGTGTACCTTCCCAGCGCCCTTTCATAGTGGCCGGGGGCGACCTCCCCGCGAGACGGCGCGGCGAGAGTTGCGTGCGGCTCTCCGAGCATCCTCGCTATGGCCACACACACGGGAACACGCCAGACCTTCCACTCGCCGGGGTTGAGGGTCACCTCCAGGGCTTCTTTCGCTTCCTCAGAAGTGAGCTGCACAGCGGGACTCACAAGCGATGGAAAGGGATGAGGGCCGGCGAGCGGTTCAAAGGCAAGACGGGGCTCAAGGGGGGGATCCGAAGGGGTACGACCAAGCATCAGGACCCTCACGGGACTGGGCGCGGTGATGGCTCCTTCGCGGACGCTCGGGTCCTCCTTCGTGGCGTTGTGGAGGCGCACCCACAGATCGAACTGCATGCCCAAGTAGCTGGCGAGACGGACATAGTCGGGGCCCGTGTCGAGGCCGAGCCCTCTGCACGGCCTCATCTCAAAACCGCGCCAGAGAAAACGATGCGCACGATTGTCGAGCGGGATGGCCCCCTCGATGGCCCTCGTCATCGCGTGGGCCTCGGCAGGCATACACCAGCGCTCGATTCGTCCCGCGGGCCCGTAGATGCCGAATCTGTAGTTCAGCCTTTCTGCGGAGCTCTCCTCGGAGAGGCCAAAGAAGCCGGCCTCTGGTAACTCAAACCCTTCTTTTGCCAATTAGCCTCCGCATATCTGATGCATCTCATAAACACCGGCTCTCCCGCGTCCGGACCTGTAAAGAAAATTACGAAATCGGCAAAGAAATTTACCTCGCATTTTGCTGCTGATAACACTGCCAACGCCATTTTCTAAGATTATTTTCGCTCACTGTCACTTTTTCGCTTATCAAAACAAATCCAAAAAGACGAACCGAAGACACTGTTGTCAGTGTACCCCGGAAGGGTGTTTTTAAGGTTTATTTTTTAAAAAGGATTTTTGAAATGATATCCCAATCAAAAGCTAAAACCCAGCAGCCGGCATCGCGTAAATATGATACCCTCTTACCGATGCTGCCAGCGGTCCCCCGCAATGTGCTTCATTACGTCTTAAACCTAAACACAAACAAATATGACTATATTGGCACATCTTCCATTTCAATAATCGGATTTACCCCCTCAGAACTCAAATCCCTGACAATAGCGGGATTCATCGCCCGAATTCACCCTGAAGACATAAAACAGCTCAACACCGATTTTGATTGCCGCCGGCTAGGCCGAAACATCACCCCGCATGTCGAATACCGATTCTTGCACAGAAACGGTTCATACCGCTGGATGCTCGACAACCGTTCTATTTCATACGACGCCAGTGGTCGACCAATTGCCTTGATAGGCAGGATCAGGGATATCACACACGAAAAGAACATACAAAAGCATCTGCTCCGAATATCAGGTACACTGAATTCAGACTGATCCTATTGCACTGGCCTCGCTTTCATGGCTGCCTTGAACGCTTCTAACTGGCTATCCTTTTGGGCTTACTACATACAGCCCTCAATAAAATTTTTCCCATAATTATTTCACCCCCAAATCCGCCAAATCACAACTCCTTTATCCCTTCACAGCCTCAAACATAACCACAACCACCTGTTCAAAGATCAGGTAGTTAAAAACACAGGTAAGGAATCAGCGTAAACGAATTAATTCTGTAACTGCCGGATGACTTTCAGGATAAACTGTCCTGACACCTGACGACCTTTCCATCCAGCGCGGCTAGTTGCGCCGGCAAACACTGTTCAGGTGGGGGTACTAATTGAATGGATAAAAGCAAGTCGTCTTATGCTATCCTTGTCGTCGAAGATAGCAAAGATCTCTGTACGTTAATACAAACAAAACTCCTCCGTGCTGGGTTGCAAACACACGTTGCTTACGATGGAGTACAAGCCGTAGAATTCCTGAAAAATCATTGGCACCAAAATATCCTCATGCTCCTCGACTATAAGCTTGGAGATATGAACGCCCGTCAGTTGATAGCCCACCTTGCCCAACAGAAGATTAACGTCCCTTTCATAGTCATTACAGGTTGCGGAAACGAAAAGATCGCCGTAGAAATGATGCGGCTCGGTGCAAGGGATTACATCACAAAAGACACCGCCTTTATAGACATCCTCGAACCGGTCATAAAAAGTACAGTCGAAGAACTTTTAACCGAAGACCAGCTTGCCAAAACCGGCAAAGCCCTCCGCGAATCTGAACTAAGATTCCAGCATGAACACAATCTCCTGCGAACCCTTATCGACAATTTGCCCGATCTGATATATTTCAAGGATACTGACGGTCGCTTTGTTGTTGCAAACAAATCCGTGGCACGTTTCATGGGAGTCGCTCAACCGGACCAGCTTCTCGGCAAAACCGACTTTGACTTCTACCCCCATGAATTGGCAAGTAAATACCATAAACACGAACAGAACATCATAAACACTGCCAGACCGCAGATAGACAAAGAGCATCTGTGCCTGGACACTGCAAACAGGCCGAAATGGTTCCTCTCGTCAAAGGTTCCCCTGATCGATGACACCGGAAATGTCACTGGCATAGTCGGACTAGGCCGGGATATCACCGAGCGAAAAAAAGCCCAGGACGCCCTGAAAAGAGAACAGACCCACCTACTCAACCACATACCCGAACTGCGTCTCAGGCTGCTGCTCGAAAATTCGCCAAACATTATTGTCGAAACCGACATCGATCACAAACTGATATCGATGAACAGGACAGGCCGAAACTTTTTTCTACTGACAGAAACCACCCTCAAAAAGGGCATGGACTACCCCAGCCTGTTCCCACATCAGTGGCAGCACCTGATCAGCACTGCACTCGATGCCGCCGCCTCCGGAACCGCGGAAAAAATAACCGTCCAGGCAGCCGACCCCGACCAGAATCTCCGCTGGCTGGATATTATCTTCTCTCCAATAACAAACACCAAAGGCTGCGTCGTCCGCATCATCGGCACCTGTTGGGATATTTCCGAAAGAGTAAAGAGAGAGCAAAAGGTTCTCCGCCTCCACAGAAAAATGCAGAACTCACTTGAGCACGCCGACAAGTTGCTAAAGGCCGGTCATATAGCCTCACAGATCGCCCACGAGATTGGAAACCCCCTGACCCTCATATCCAGCCAGATTCAGCGAATGGCTTGTCAAAAACTCCCCACCGATCCCGACCGCATGAACAAACTGCTCGAACACATTGACAGAATTTCCAGTCTGATAAGAGAACTTTCCGATCTCGGACGCAAGAGTCCTCTGATTGCTTTACCCGAACATATCGCCCCCGTCATCGACAATGCACTGGACTTAGCTGCCCACGGAAAACAGTTCGAGAATATCAAAGTTCGAAAACAGATAAAGCCGAAACTTCCCCGCGTCAAAATTGACAAAAATAAAATTACCCAGGTCCTGCTCAATCTGCTCTTAAACGCTGCCGACGCCTGCCAGGCAAACGGCTCGATCACGATCAAAACCGACACCAAAGCGATCGTCCTCAAAATAGATGACAGACACGTTGCCACCGAATACCTGACCATCTCAATAAAGGACTCAGGCAAAGGCATTGACCCTGCGGCAATGGAACGGATATTCGAGCCGTTCTTTACAACCAAGCCGCCAGACCAGGGCACCGGCCTCGGATTGGCAGTAAGCCTATCGATCATAAGGCAGCATCATGGCTGGATAAATGTACAAAGCAAACCCGGCAGGGGGGCTAACTTCACAATATACCTGCCCGCCCAAACTTCTTCGCAGCCTCAGCGCAGCAACATCAAAACAGTGCAGTCGGCTGCGCCAAGGCCCAAACGGTCTTCACTGGCAAAACACAGGGGGTAATAAAATGGAAACAATTTTAATTGTCGACGACGAACAATATATCCGCGATGAACTAGCCGGCATTATTGCCGCCCCCGACAGGCAAATCCTATTCGCCGAAGATGGCGCCCAAGCTTTGGACACACTCGAGGCCGAATCCGTCGATCTGGTCTTAACCGATTTGAACATGCCCGGCATGGACGGATTCGAACTGATTAAAAAAGCACTCCAGCTGTGGCCGGGTCTGCCACTTGTTACCATCACCGCCTACGGAAGCACCGAAACCGCCGTAAAAGCCCTTCGGGCAGGAGCCTATGACTTCATAACAAAACCTTTCACAATCGATGAGATTTGCAACATCGTCGACCACACCCTCCAGGCAAAGAGCATGTTCAACGAGATCAACTATCTCCGCGGACGCCTCGAACAGCGTTACTCTCTCGGAAACATGATCGGCCAGTGCCCGCCGATGCAAAAAGTCTTCGATATGATCTCCCATGTCGCGCCCGCTCCCTGCAACATACTTGTCACCGGCGAAAGCGGAACGGGAAAAGAACTCGTCGCCCAGGCGATCCACCAAAACAGCCCTCGCAGCAAAAACAAATTTCTGCCAATAAACTGCGGTTCAATACCCGAAGGACTCCTCGAATCCGAACTGTTCGGGCACGTAAAGGGTTCCTTCACCGGTGCCGTATCGGAAAAACGAGGACTCGTGCAGGAAGCTGACGGCGGAACCCTCTTTCTCGACGAGATTGGCGACATGCCCCTCGCGTTACAGATAAAGCTGCTCAGGCTCATCCAGAACCGCCAGGTCCAGAAAGTCGGAAGCACAAAACTCGAATCCCTCGACATAAGAATAATCGCCGCGACAAACCAGGACCTTGCCGAACGGATCGAACAAAAGCTCTTTCGCAAGGACCTGTACTATCGAATCAACGTCGTGGAAATAAAACTGCCCCCCCTAAGACAGCGAAGCTCTGACATCTCCCTGCTGGCATCCCATTTCCTCAAACATTACGGCTGCCTTCTGCAAAAGGAGATCACAGATTTCGATCCGCAGGTCCTTCGCCTCTTCCAGCGGTACCCTTGGCCCGGAAATGTCCGTGAACTTGAAAATGTGATCGAAAGGGCGGTTACTCTCTGCAACAAAACTGTCATAACCACCGACGATATCAGTTCCGAAATCATCGACTATGTCAACCTCAACACCACAAAGTCAAATTTCCTCTCCGATCGCCTCGCTTGCTTCGAACACCAGTGCATCGCATCCACTCTCGAAGCCAGCGATCATGACCTTGCCGTGACAGCCGCGAATCTGGGTATCTCCCTGGCAACACTTTATCGTAAATTGAAAAAGTACAGCTTCCCCGCCGCTTCCAGGATCATCGACATTCCCGCCCGCCGCCGCACCTCACGCACTTCAGATACCTCCCGTTTGAAATAATTCTTTCGGCGATTCTGTTACCGCCATTTAATATAGAGCTTCCCTAAAATCTTAATCACGCCTTTCGCAGTCATGCGAAAATCTTTGCAACCCTGCAACAAACTTACCCCCGTTTTGCGCCGCTTTCAAAATTTCCTGATAATCCCTGCGCACCTTTTCCGCACATGATTTTCCCAGACTCTCATGACTACGACAGGTTGTAACCTATTATTAGCAACGTAGATACACGCCGGCTGTCTTTGCTCACATTACGACCCACAACCTGGGCCAACTTAATTTTACATTCCATTTGCTATCAATTTTCAAGCTGGCACGCACGTTGCGTAATGACTTTCGATTCAACCGATTTCATCATAAACAATCGAAGGAGAAAACACTGATGGCAAATACCGAAATTCTTTTCCTTGTTCGAAAACCCGCTTCCAAAAGCAGTCTCCGCTCCATCGACGTTGCCAGCCCAAACAAAGCCCGAAACGAAATGATAGAAAAATATTTGCCTCTGGTCAGAAAGATCGCCGCCTCACTTTACGCCCAAACTACCCCCAACGTCGAGTTCGACGACCTTGTTAGTACCGGTGTTTTCGGCCTTATCGATGCCATCAGAAACTTCGACCCCAACCGCAATGTCGAATTCGCCAAATACTGCAGACTCCGCATAAGAGGTGCTATGATCGACGAACTCCGTTACCTTGATTGGGTCCCGCGCCTCGCAAGACAGAGAAGAAACATCTTAAACCGAACGCAAATAGTTCTGCAATCCCGCCTGAACCGTGTTCCCACCAAAACCGAACTCGCCGCCGAGCTTAAAATGGAAACAAATGAATTCGAAAGGCTTTACAAGGATGCCAGCAACACCAATATAGTCTCGCTGGCAGCGATAGCTTGCGCACAGGATACCGAACAAAACGCGGCAGATATCATAAAAAACGAAAAATCTCCGAATCCCGAAGACGAGCTTGAGAAAAAAGACGCAAAGGAATTCGTCTTGAAGGGCCTGACAAATATCGAAAGACACATCATCCACCTCTATTACTATGAAGAGCTCAGCATGCACCAGGTCGGGAAAATACTCGACCTGACCGAGGGACGCATCTCACAGATTCACTCAAAGATTATCGAGCACCTCAGAACCAGGATAGACACTGACAAGGAAAATTTCATGATAGCTGTCTAAAAGATATCATTATACCTTTGCTGAGGCATGCGAGTCCGACGCCGGTTTATAAAAGAATTGAATTATACGGAATGTAAAAAAAGCGGCTTAATCTTTCTTCGTGAACTGTGACAGTGATTGAGGCTCAGCAACCTTGCGGTACCCCAGTGCCTTGATCACCTCGAGCACTTCCGTCCAGGTCGGGAATGGCCGGGAGTTCTTACGCTTATACTCATCGATCGCCATCAGAAACTGAAATTGCTCATCAGACATTTGGCCTTCTTCAGCGTTTTTTCTTTCGTCGCTTCTGCGCCTGCCGGGTCCCCTGCGCCGGTCAAGACCAAGTCGCTCGTCAAGACCCAAACGTCTGTCAACAACGCTGTCCCTGCGTTCACTACCGGCGCGTTGTTCAGTAACTCGCTGTTCTTCAGTTTTTGTTTTTGTCCCTGCCTTCATCTGAGGCCACCGCAAAAAATATAAACCACTTACTGTTAATACTCATCATCGAAGAGACCGCTGTCGAGCTCGTCGTCGATTTCCTCGTCATCGAATGAGAGATCATAGAAATCGTCATACGCGTCCTGAGATTCGATCACCACATGCGATTCATCCAGAAAGTCCTCAGGAACCATCACCGCGAACTCCCCGTGATTTCCCTCGTCACCTTTCTGTCGCCGAACCATCGCTGGAATATCACTGGTCTTCAGCAATGCCTCATAGTCTTTCGCTTCTTCGAGATCATCAGTTAAAGTAGCGACAACCAGATCCTGAACGTTAGTTCGCGTTTTGTCAGTTTTTTGGCGACGCTTTGGCATTTCATTTCTCCAAAACTATGTCTTCATTTTCCGGCTGCACGGAATCTGTATCTAAGAAACTTTCACCAGAAATACTTTCGTCAAGAAAAGTCACCTGTATAATTTAAATCATAAAAAAAATAAGACTTTTTCCCCAAATCCTGCTCTCCCGGACCAGACATCTCACCACAATTTTCACCGTTTGCTCCTAATAGTCCCAAAAAAAAAGCATTAAAGCACATTTTTTTGTTGCAAACCCTCTTGCCTTTCGGTAATAAAGCACTTTGATAATGCTCGGCTTTAAGGACGTGAGGCCGGGTTCTTTGTAGTTTAACTTTTTTAGCATGGAGGATTTTACGAATGGCAAAGAAAAAAAGAGAGTCTTTGATTGTGGCAAGCAAAGTCAAAGCCTACATCAAGAGCAAGAAGATGATGACATCATCGGATGCACTTGGGGCAATAAGTGACGCGGTCTATGACATGCTCGACAAAGCAGCCGTAAGGACCAAGGCTAATCGTCGTAGTACCGTAAAGACTCAGGATCTGTAATCCTCTCAAGAAGTTACGATCCCAACTGACAAACGCATCAAATGATGCGAATGGTTTTGTTTCGAAATTGGCCGTCCCACTGGCTGAAGTGGGGCGGTCTTTCTTTTCCTCGCCGGTTTCCGGTTTGCGATCCGTACTTTATCGGACTTAAACCGCATCTGACAAAAAATATGCCAAATAAACCCAAATACATCCCAACGCCCACAAACTGCCCGCTCACCTTACACCATCCGGCAACAGCCGAAAAAAATGCCCTTATTAGTATCAAAATAGCCATTTTTTAAAAAATTATTGAATGAATTAAAGCCAAAATCCCGATATAGATAAAGGAACTTTTTAATGTATTGTTTTTTGGTGACAGACGGTTAATATTGCCTGATGTCCTGCCGATAAAACGCATACCGATGTAATGCGGCTGTGGAAAGGAGTCGTCTATAATATCGGACCTTGTAAATTTAATTGCTTTCTAAAGGTGTGGTTATGTGGACTGAAAAGTGGGGGAAGATATGAGAGTCTTTATGCTGGGATGGGAATTCCCCCCTTTTATCAGCGGGGGGCTGGGCACCGCCTGCTACGGCCTGACAAAAGCGATGAACACTTTGGGCCTCAAGGTCACATTCGTCCTGCCAAAAATGGTCGAGGACCAATACGCTACACATGTCAAATTGCTCAGCCCAGCCTCATTGACAGACGCCTCAGTAACGACCTCCTTCAAGATTGATGAACTGAAAAACGTCACATTCGAAGCGATTAATTCCCCCTTGAGGCCTTATTCAACTCCGACAAGTTACCAGGAGCGGATGGAACAGACACTGCTCCAGAAGAAAAAAACATTTGCCGTCAATAGTAATGCCCCTGCCGCCCAGGTCAGCAGCGCAGGCTATAGCGGCGATATATACACAGAGATACACCGCTACTCTGCCGTCGCCGTTGGACTTGCCGCGAATCAGCAATTTGAGATCGTTCACGCTCACGACTGGATGACATTCCCCGCAGGAATGGCCGTCGCTTCCATAAGCGGAAAACCTCTTATCGTCCATATCCACTCAACCGAGTTCGACCGCAGCGGTGAAAACGTCAATCAGATAATCTACGATATCGAGCGAAAGGGCATGCACGCAGCCGCCAAGATTGTGGCCGTAAGCCACCGCACCCGAAACATAATTATAAGCCGCTACGGCATCTCCGGCGATAAGGTCGAGGTCGTCCATAACGGCATCGATCTCAACAGCAGCAGTTCAAATTGGATTCTTTCCGAGACCGGCATAAATAAAAACGAAAAGATCGTACTGTTCCTCGGACGCATTACTATGCAGAAGGGACCGGAGTATTTCCTTCACGCCGCGAAAAAAGTCCTTGATGTAATGGACAACGTCAAATTTGTCATGGCCGGCTCAGGAGACATGATGCACCGCGCAGTCGAACTTGCCGCCGAACTTGGTATCGGCAGCAAAGTCCTCTTCACTGGATTCCTGCGAGGAGACAACGTGCAGGATATTTACAAAATGGCAGACCTCTTCGTTATGCCGTCAGTCTCCGAACCCTTTGGCCTGGTACCATTGGAAGCCCTGGACAATGATGTACCCGTTATCATAAGTAAGCAAAGCGGCGTCGCTGAGGTCCTGACGCACGCCCTGAAAGTAGATTTCTGGGATATCGACGAGATGGCAAACAAGATCGTTGCCGTACTTCGATACCCATCATTAAGAGTAATGCTCCAAAGTCACGGCAACTATGAAGTAAGAAAACTGCGTTGGAAAGACTCCGCCGAAAAGTGCGCAAAGATATATACCGAAGTGCTCGTTACAGCCTGAAAATATAACCATACGTTGATAACAGTTTTAGATATATTTAATTCGAGAACTTTATATGGCTTCCGTTTGTTTCTACTTCAAGGTCCATCAGCCCACAAGGTTGAAACACTACACTGTATTTGAAAAAAACAGCAACTATTTCGACGACCACAAAAATGCCGCGATCTGCAGAAAAGTCGCCGAAAAATGTTATCTGCCCGCCAATCGTCTGCTGCTCAAGAACATACGCAACCACGATGGTCGATTCAAGGTAGCCTATAGCATCACCGGAACGCTGCTCGAACAGATCCAGCTTTACGCCCCCGAGGTCATGAGCACCTTCGACGCTCTCGCCCGGACCGGCTGCGTCGAATTCCTCGCCGAGACCTACTATCACAGTCTAAGTTTCCTCTACTCGCGCAATGAATTCGTCGACCAGGTCCAGAAACACAGCGAAACGATCGAAAATCTCTTTGGCCAGAAACCGACGGTCTTCAGGAACACGGAACTGATATACAACAACGACCTCGCTGCATACATCGAGTCCATGGGCTGCTTTGATGCGATAGTAAGCGAAGGCGCCGACCACATTCTCGGCTACAGAAGTCCCAACTTCGTCTACCGCCCCCAGGGTTGTGAGCATCTAAAGCTCCTCTTGAAGAACTATTCCCTCAGCGATGATATCGCCTTCAGATTCTCAAACCGCGGCTGGACAGAATGGCCCCTGACCGCAGATAAGTTCGCTAAATGGGTAAACGACGTAAACGGAAATGGCTACGTCGTAAACCTGTTCATGGATTACGAAACCTTCGGTGAACACCAGTGGGAAGACACCGGCATATTCGATTTTCTCCTGCACCTGCCCGAACAGGTCCTGAGATACCCCGACAACGATTTTAAAACCCCCAGCGAAGTCATCCAAGCCTACGAACCGGTTGGAACCATCGACGTCCCACACCTCATAAGCTGGGCAGACACCGAAAGAGACTTGTCCGCGTGGCTCGGAAACGCGATGCAGTCCAACGCTTTGCACGAGATATACCGCTTCGAAAAGAAAATTAAACAGACCGGCGACGAGCAGATACTGGACGACTGGCGAAAACTGCAGACCTCCGACCACTTCTACTACATGTGCACAAAGTATTTCGCCGACGGCGACGTCCACAAATATTTTAATCCGTATGATTCGCCCTACGATTCTTACATCAACTTCATGAACGTACTGGACAACCTGGGAACTCGCTGCTCCAAACATGCTGTCGATAACCCGTTGTGTATTCAGGCCTGATACCAGACGCCGCCCGGGCCCAATACCTAAATGATTTACGCAATTTTATCTTGCTATTTCCAGATAGGATCATATCTTACTTCTAATTAGACTATTGCAGGAAACGACGTCGTGCTAAAACTGACAAAAAACAATGCTCTGGAAATTGCTTCCGCCCGGATAGATCAGACCGATCCTGACTCACTGCTTGCCAGGGAATGGCTGCTCACGAACGATCGCGGTGGATACACCTCTTCCTCTATCACCGGCACCAACACAAGAAGATATCATGGCCTGCTCATCGGCTCACTCAACCCGCCTGTAAACAGGATCATGGTCCTGTCGTCCTGCCTGGAAATGCTCATCACCGATGACGGCGTATTCAACCTCACAACTTTTGAGTTCAACGAAAATTTCGCACCTGCCGGTTCTAATGGCCTAAAACGCTTCCGCCGTGACGTCGCCGCCCATTTCGATTATCAATTCAATTCGACCGAACTGACAAAATCCGTTTACCTCCTGCCAGGCGAAGACACCGTCGTCCTCTCATATGATTTTACCACCGTTAGGCGCCCGATAGAATTCACGATACGCCCGTTCATTGGCCTAAGGGACTTCCATTCCCTCCAGAAATCCTATGCTCAGCTCTGTTCAAAGCCTCACGAAAACGGCCTGCTCATCAACTACGACATTCCGGAAACCTGCAACCTGTTCATCGCCAGCCCAGACGCAGCCTTTGAAAATGACCCCCGGTGGTGGTTTAATTTCCTCTACCGCGTCGACAGTCAGCGAGGCCAGGACTGCAACGAGGATCTCTGGACTCCAGGCTTCTTCAAGACCCCAATAAAATCCCCCTGCCGAGTAATTCTCTGGGCAAGCCTTACCGGCCCCGCCGATCCTTTGCCCCAGAACAAGTCAGCCGATATCGACATCCAGCGCATCCATACCGATCTGACCAAACGCCAGGGCCTATTGATTACCGCCGCCAAAGCTAAGGATAAGAATCTCAAAAAACTCATCCTGGCCGCTGACCAGTTTGTTACCGAACGCAAAACCGCCCAGGCCCGCCGAACGTCCATCCTTGCCGGATTCCCATGGTTCGTCGATTGGGGCAGAGACGCCTTCATCGCCTTGCCCGGCCTGTTGCTTTCCACCGGAAGATTCGACGCCGCAAAGTCCGTCCTGACAACGTT
>SDBV01009298.1_pt1 | contig 13092 bp, 14 predicted proteins | sample 2277081 | NCBI WGS metagenome assembly SDBV01 (sample SAMN10402039, study PRJNA504765) | marine sediment metagenome | isolation source: marine sediment core GS10_PC15, 223 cmbsf | place: Arctic Ocean: Southern Knipovich Ridge | collected 2010
CAATTTATTTTCAACCACAGGCAAGTTGTGTTTGCTTTGTGTTGTAACTTTATATCGCCTTCGCAACTTACATTCAATGCCATATTTCTTCATCAATCTTCGGATCTTATAACGACCAACTTTGAATCCACTTTTCTTCAAAGCTTTGGATATACGCCTGGTTCCATATGTTCTTTTACTTTTCAAGTGCAATGCCCTAATCTCTATCATTAATCGTTGACTTTCTTTTTTGTATGGTTGTTTTGCATAACGATAATATCCGCTTCGCGAAACTTCCATAACTTTGCACATTAACTTGATTGGATAGACCTTACGATGCCTGTGTATAAACACATACCTTACTTTTGATCGTTGGCAAAGAAGGCCGCCGCCTTTTTTAATATTTCACGCTCTAGTCTAAGCCGCTTGTTTTCATCTCTTAAACGGGATAACTCAGCCTGTTCAATTGTTGGTGCAACTTTCGCCTTCGGACCATTCTGGGCTTTCAGGATCCACCTGCTTATATTCTTATCGCAAACACCCAAACTTCGACCGGCCTCCGCTCTAGTATATCCATGCTCGAGCACTAGTTTTATAGCTTCTTCTACAAATTCCTTGGTAAATTTTCGTGGTTTCATGGTTACATCCTAAAATTAAGGTTATGTTAACTATTGTAACAAATTCTCTCAATTTTGGTGTCCCACTTTATTAAACCACAACACGTAGCAACGCTTCGGCGTAGCCTGGAAAAGGCCTGGTGGCGAAGGGCGCGGGTTAAGCTTTGGCGGAATTTCGCGTGATACGACGGCTTTTAAGCCGTCGAGCGCTTCATTTGCGGGGTGCTCGCGAGTCTCCAGTGTTTCTTTCTGGAGAATGTTCTGTGTGTGGTCAAGTAAAATAAAATGAGACACTTTTTTAAAGCGAAGTAGCGCTGTGTTTTTCAAACTCCATAGGAGGGCTCACCTGAACACTCGTTGTCTTTTCTGGAGCACCAGGAGCATGAGTATATGAGGTAAATAAAACTCTGTATCAAAGCTTTCTGTAATGTCTTCTTCTTGCATTTGATAACCAATAACGTGTGCAAATTCGTTGTCACTTTTTAACAGATCGGTTGCTAACTCAGCATCATATTTTTTTCGCTTTTCAGAATCTTTTAATGTTTGATATATGTGGTTTAGGTTTTGGAATTGCTCAATAGCATCGGGATCTTTGTTTTTGTCTGGGTGAAAAAATAGCCCTTGTTTTCTAAAAGCCCTGCTGAGTTCAGGGTTCTTTACACCTAAGTGAACATTAAGCTCTCCATAGAAACTATTTTCAATTATATCACCTGCATAGGCAATAGAATAAGCTGTAAGCATAAACAAAATATTAGTTCGGTGCATGTTGATGTCTTGTGCATAAAATAAACCAGTATACCGATATACCAAGAATGGTGATGATGGTTAACAATCCTGCAATCCAAACATGTGGTATCAGATTAAATGCCATTTGTTGCGCAATTGATAGACTAAAACTGATTGCAATAGCCAGTGCAACTGTTGCATATGCAAAGCGCAGCATGAAATACCAAACTGAAACCATAATGCTTCCTAAAGCAACACTTGATATAATCCAATAGGGTACCGTTTCTAATGATTGCATACCGGTCATGGTTAGGCTTATTATAATGCACAATGCTCCAGCTATGCCAAGTCTACGGTGACCGTTATCAGTTATGTAGTTAAGGCCGATTACACATAAACTCAGAGCGAGTGAGTAGATGAGGAACTCCATAATATAATGTAACGCAAATCCGGCCAGGGGCAATGTGGCTCCCATTGCATTATAATAACCCCATAATGGTTCAATGGATGGTTTAAACAGTTCAATGATAGCCCATGAGCCATGGAGTGCCAAGCCTGCAGCTATGCCAACAAGCATGCTATTTACCGGTAACTTCAACCCGTATCGCGGCCGTGTTGCAATAACGAGGCTAAAAATAAAGGCACATATCGTCGCGCGAATCAGATAGCGTGCGATTAATATGCCATAGGTATTAAGCACCTGATTCATAAATGGAGCTTGTGTGTTGAACTGCGCAATGATGTTAGGCCAGCTGTTTATTAAGTTTAAGGCAAATAATAATGCGAAGCCAACGAATCCACCTATGAATAAGTAGGTAGGCAAAGCCTTTTTTGCCCAATAGAGTAACGCCAAAAACATGCCGGCAATAAACAGTACCCAGATAAGTAGCTGGCAGATTGTTTGCAAAGCCCTGGTAACTGTTTTGTTATTACGTTCATTTCTTTTGTAATGTTCAGGTATTTGTACCTTTCTTGTAAACAGATTTACGTGATCGCCAGCTATAGAGACAACCAGACGAAGTTCACCAACTTTAACGGTTTCCATGTTGTTTTTGTTTGCAAAGGTAAAGGTCCAATCTTTACGGTTAGGCAGTTGCTTTGGTTTAGCTTTGACTTCATAGAGTGTATCAACGTCATAGCCCTCATTAATTAATGCTTGGTGGGCAATTTCACGCGCCTCTTTTTTTGTTAGGGTAGAGCCAGCAAGCTGTTCAGGAAGCTTATGTCTCCAACCGAGTGTCTGATAGGTTGGATTGGTACCATAGTGATCAGCTCCAACAAGTACCGCGTATTCCTGGGCACGTTCAACAAGTGAGCCTTCAAAGCGTAAAAATCGAACTAGCCAGTGGGGAGGATTTAAATAGGTACCCAGCAGTGAACGATAGATCTGTCTCTGGTAGTTTTGCCATATATAGGTATGTTGGAGTTCAATCTTTTCATGATCTTCAAAATTTGATTTGATCTGTATATAAGGTTTATAAAGCTCATCAACTGCAAAGTCATGATTGTGTAATGCTTGCTCGGCTACAGTAACTGCCTGTTTTGGTTGCAACTTTAGGGGAGGTGAATCGGCAGTGAATGGAGTGCACAAAAGCCAAGCAAGAAGGCCTGTGCAGGCAGCTAAGATACATGCATATCCTTTTTTAGTAGGTAAAGTTATAGCGATTGTTGGCTCTGTTTTAACGGTAAAAGAGGTAGCAGCAGATGGTTGCCAGGTACGGTTATAGGCATCGGGTGATAAAATTATCCAAGCACCTTTTTGCAAACGGCGATAAAGAACAGCCCATAATGGCACAAAAATAAACATAAGCACTACAAGTTGATTAAACCATGCGCGTGCCAAAAAGATTGGGAGCGCAAACAGAATAACATCATAGGTGTAGTGAGAAATAATGGATGGGAGCAATCCGAAACGCAAATATATACCAGCAAAAATAAATGATGGAATGATAAGCTCAACCAATCGTGCATAAGCAGGCTGTGCTGGATAACTAGCATGAGCAGCACTAAACACGAGTGCTTGCACTATAAATGCGATGGCGATCCACCATCTCTTTTTACCAAAACGTTCACCAAGTAATGCTGCACCTGCAAGTGGGATGGCTCTGAATTGGCACTCTTCCAAAAATCCTGCACCCAGTGATTTGGCAATAGAGGAAAACCATGGCATGTAGTTTGCAAGTACATTCGGATCAACTAAATGTGAAACTGGCGTCCACCAAGAAAAATAGGTGGTGGTAAAAAGATAGAAGGTAACCAAAAAGGCAAAATCAATACCAACCATCAAATAGCCACCAACAGTTTGTCCCAAGAGGGTATATGAGTTTGCTACATTAGCTGACCAGCTTTTCCATAAACGTACTTGATTGCCAAATGCACGGCGCGTCAAACTTTCTGCGGTAGTGAACACTAAGGCCATAATGGTAAATCGTATAAAAAAATAACTGAGTGCTTGCACTATAATCTGAAGTAGAAATCCTTGCATGGAGCTTTCTGTTGTATATTGCATCCAGTATAGTGGTAATGAATTGAGCGTCATAAGAAAATCCAACGTTGATATGAAAAGCGCCCACTTAATTGGTGTTTGCCAAATAACCCAATTGAGTTTCAGCAGCAAAAATAGGCCAATCAAGCAACCAAGCAATATATAAAAGATATAGGCAAAAATAGAACCAGCTGAAGCTATTGCATCGTTATATGAGCGCATCTGTTTGTAAGTGTGAGTAAATGCTTCAGGAATTTTGATGAAATGTTTGACTTCAGTCAGTTTATTGCCGGTTACCACTGTTTTAAGACGGTAACGACCATCATTAAGAGTAATATCAGTTCGTTCGAAAACAAAGGTGCGATCAACTCGATCGTTCTGTTGCACCTTTTTTGAAGCTTCAATCAGCTCATAGGTGCTTATATCAATATGCCAATCATCAGCAAGTCTATTCTCAACTAATGCTCGAGCTTCACTTTTTTTAAGTGAAGCTCGAGCATTAGTATCTTCTGCTATGGTCTCTTTAAAACCATACGGTTTGCCATCAGGAGTGAAGTATACATGTGTTTCATTGGTTTCAAATTCACGCAATAAGCGCACATGCCAAGTATAAGGCTCATACCAATGTTGCTTAAGCATTTGCCGGTAGGCATTCTGACCGCCCCCTTCCAGTTCAATAAACGTTTGTGCTTGCCAGTCAGAATCGAATGAAATAGCAGTGGATGGTTCAGATGGCCCCCACCGCAAAAGGTCCGCTAGTTTCTTTGATTGAGCTAAGGCTTGGTCTCTATCCATAGTTATGGTAAGATTAACTATAGGAAAAGCTCGGGGGAAAAGTTTATACGTATAGGCAAAACAGAGAGCGCTCAATATAATGAAGCAAATCCAAAAGGTTGGTTTACGAAAGAATGAGTTCATCGTGTTCCTTTTTTAAGTCCTTGCATGAATCTTTTATTTTTTTCATCTTAAGGGTACCGAAACGTGTTCCAGAAATAAAGCTCTTTTAGCAATTTGAAGGAAGTAATATGTTCACTAAAAAACTGAGTTTACCTATTCAACTGGTTGCAGTTATAGCATCAGTTTTCCTCTTTGGTGATTATTTTGATATAAGATTGGTTCGTTTTTTTTATACCTTCAGTTTGCTGTTTAAAGAGGTACTAAGTCTGTTTTTGCCATTCATTATATTCTCATTCGTTGTTGTTGGCATTCTATCATTCAAGAAAAATGCTCCGATCGTGCTTGGAGTCCTTATTGCTTCTATTTTTCTCTCTAATAGCATCATTGCTTTATTGACCTATATGGTTGGGATCGCTGCTGTACCATTGATTGTTAATGGCATGTCAACTGATGGGTTTGTTATGGCCACAACCATTGAACCGTTTTATCGATTTGTATTTCCTGCGTTAATTACCTCAGAAAATGCTCTCTTGCTTGCAGTTGTGGTGGGTATCTGTTTATCATTTATGCGGATGCCAAAAATGGAGCGTGGACTGCGTATACTCAAAGCCTTTGTTGAGAGATCTTTGAACTACTATTTTATCCCCTTTTTGCCGCTTTATGTGTTTGGATTTTTGCTTGAAATTCATCATAAAGGGGTATTTGCTAGTCTGTTTATTCATTACGGTAAAGCGTTCATTATTATTTTTACGGTTCAGCTTATCTTTATCGTTCTTTACTATCTATTGGCAGCTCAAGGATCAATCAAAAAGATGTGGTGCTATATCACTAATGCATTACCGAGCTATGTGACCGCTTTTTCAACCATGTCAAGCACGGTAACTATACCGGTGTCAATAGAATGTGCAGATAAAAACATAAACAATAAACCGCTTGCTGAAATCTCAATGCCTATCATGGCAAATATTCATTTAGTTGGTGATAGTATTAGCACTCCATTGCTTGCCTTAGTAACTATGTCTTTGTTTTTAGGTCACTTTCCTGATATTTTTACCTACGGGAAGTTTGTTTTTTATTTTTGCATCGCCATGCTTGCCGTTTCAGGTATCCCCGGTGGTGGTATCATTGTTATGATTCCTATATTAATTTCACAGCTTGGCTTTACGCAGCAGATGGTCAGCATTATTACTGCACTCTATTTATTGCTTGATCCATTTGGAACCGCAGCCAACGTTATGGGCGATGGTGCTCTGGTGATATTGGTGAATAAGATTTTGAAGCGTTTAAGGATTGTTTAGGCTACCAACTGATTTTTTCAGGAAAAAATTCCGTGATAAGTTCTTGGTATAGCACCGGTCGCTAAGCTGTGCACTTTAATTTTAACGCTTTAACGGCAGGCCTCATTAACATTCTCCGTTTATTGTTGTTTAGCAGTTAGCTAAGTATTTTTATGCAAGGCTTAAAGGATTCATGCTATAATTATGAAGTAGCCCTCCTCCGTTCGTCCTGAGTGCCGATGAGCAAAGCGAAGAGGTGTATCGAAGGATCTTTTGTATCATAAAAGTTTTATAATCTTTGTTCACATCCACAAATATCAAAATTGTCTATAACTCGTTAAATATATTGTTTAAGTAAGAATCTCACCCTTCGATACACCTCTTCGCTTTCGCTCATCGGCACTCAGGACGAACGGAGGAGGAGGTCACTTAGCAGGTTTGTGCAAAACTTAAAGGCCGGTGCTATAATAGGTTTTAACCTGATCTAGATCAACTGGTTTTGCATCCTTTGAGTAAAGATCATAGGTTTGAAATAGTTTGACCCAAAGGAATAAGGAAAAAAATGACGCGTAAACTATGCTTGCTTCAGCGAAGCTTGCTTCTCACCTGTATAAGTGCTAATTTATTCGGTATGTACACTAAAACTGTTCCTATGGATAGCAAAGAATTTATCTTAAAACTGTACGACATTGGTGCCATCCAATTTGGTTCTTTTACCTTAAAAAGCGGCATCCAATCGGATCATTATATTGATTTACGGCGCCTTATCTCATTTCCTGATTTCCTGAGACAAACTGCTGATCTCTATTGGGATATGATTAAAGATTGTCAGTATGATTATATTTGTGGGGTACCCTACGCAGCGTTACCCTTTGCAACAGCTATTGCCGTACAACATAACATCCCCATGATTATGCCACGCAAAGAGATTAAAGAGTATGGCTCCAAACAAGCAATTGAAGGTGTCTTTCAACCAGGCAAAACCTGTTTAGTTATTGAAGATCTATTTACCACCGGATCGAGTACATTGCAGATAATTAACATACTCGAGCAAGCGGGACTAATTGTTCGTGATATTGCTATACTTATTAACCGGGAACAGGGAGGAGTGGAACATGTTACCAACAAAGGATACAACGTACATGCAGCATTTACTTGGTCAGAGATACATGATGTTTTACATAATGCTGCTGTTATTAACCGGGAACCAGTTCATGCATGCAGATCTCAACACCAATAAAGCAGATGTAACTCACAGATATATGCACCCGGTAGTAGATAAGCTATTTGCTATCATGCAGGAAAAACAGACCAATCTCGCAGTTGCAGCTGATGTGCGTACACAAAAAGAGCTCCTTGATTTAGTTGATCAGATCGGTCCAGAAATTTGCATCTTAAAAACACATATGGATATCATAGATGATTTTGACTGGTCACTTATTGAACAACTCAAGGAGCGTGCACACAAATATAATTTCTTAATATGCGAAGATCGCAAATTTGCAGATATCGGCTCCACAGCACAAGCACAATATAGTGGTGGTGTTCATAGAATTGCAGATTGGGCAGATATTATTATTGTACATGCCATTGCAGGTGAGCCCATCATTGATGCACTTAAAATATGCAAACAAAATTGTGCCATATTGATAGTTGCAGAATTAAGCTGCCAGGGCAATCTCATTGATGAAACCTATACCCAAGCGGTGGTTGAGTTGGCACGTAAACGGGATGATGTGGTCATTGGTATCATTGCTCAAAAAGCAACACTCAATACACCCCATCAAATAAAGTGTACTCCAGGAGTACATCTTGCAACCAACAAAGATACCTTAGGGCAGCAGTATAATACTCCTGAACGTGTCATTACTGATTTGTTAACTGATATCATTATTGTTGGACGTGGTATTTATAAAGCTGAAGATCAAAAAAAAGCAGCCCAAGCATACAAAGATGCTGCTTGGACTGCATATAAACACAGATCTGCTGTTCAAATTACCAACTGATTTTGTCAGGAAAAAATTCTGTGATAAGTTCTTGGTAATAGGTTTTGACTTGATCTATATCTATTGGCTTTGCATCCTTTGAGTAAAGATCATAGGTTTGAAATAGTTTGACCCAATGGAACATTGCCTTATCATGATCGTTCAAAAGATGATTATAAGCATTGCGTTGATGTTGTGCATAAAAAGAATGATAGCGAATAACATAGCAGGCCTCATCGGGTAGGTAATCCTTGACTACTTGATAAAGATATTCATCATGCCCAAAAGAGAAGTGGACCTTATCAAGACCACAATGCGGGCTATATATACCATATTTAGTCTGTAAGATTGGATTGTGCCAATCAGGATTATTTTGCAAGTAATCGTAATAAATAATAGAGTCAGTATAGGCACAGCCAACCGGGAAAGTGTCGCCTACAACGGCCCATTGAGGTTCACCAAATGTGATAAGCAGTTTACCTAAATCATGAATAAGGCCGGTTAAGATAAGCCAGCGTGGATGCCCATCATGACGTAACTTTTCAGCTGTTTGGAGTGCATGTTGGATTTGAGGTAACCTAGTATCAGGATCACTCTCATCAACAATGGTATTTAGATATTCAAGGGCTTGCCAGACACTCATCTGTTTTGCGTGAGCTATCTGCTTTTGGTACTGTTCTTTTTTTCGCAACACGAATGATAATGTTTGCTGTGTGTGGTGCTGATAGTAAAAGTCTGCTACGGGATTATTAAAAGTATATTCACGAAATTCATGTGCAACCAAAAGGTGCGTAATGCACATGAAAAATGTGCCTACATAATGTGGTGCCATGCCTACTCCTTTTTACATACATAGTTAATGTATATAACGTAAAGAATGCACATGGGTTTGTAAAGAAAATGGACTTACTACTTTGCGTCGGTCTCTTTATTAGTATTGACCTTATCATGAATTTTTTCATGTGGTCTTCTTAAGCTCATGCTCTCGACTTGCCAAATATAGCCATGAATAGTAACATCATCTGGAATGAGGGAACTTTCCTTATTCTCACAGTTCTCAATCCATTTTTTATCATTTTCGGTTTCTTGAGTCCCTTATTTACCGCCCTTTATGGATGGATCCTACTAGGAGAAATGGTGAGTTGGCACTTTTATGTTTCATGCATTGTGGTATTTATCGGGCTTTATCTGTTTTATCAGGAGGAATTACAAGAAACTGTAAGCACTATAGTGGTGAAGTTGATCTTGATTAAACTCGTTCTGGAAAGTTGGTAATAATGCCATCAACCCCAAGTTCTTTCATTTTAGCTATATCTATCAGCTTATTTACCGTATATACAAATACTTGAATACCCTTTTGATGTGCATTATCAATCATAACCTCATTGATCGTGCTATGATTAAACACAACCACGTCGGCAGAAGCTATAACATTACAATAGCCTATGGGAATAATGGCAGAAAAAATATAGCTTATGGGAATGGCAGAAAAAATTGGACCTATAGACACATCTGGCAACAATGCATGAAATTTCTGGAGCAGACAATGATCAAAAGAAGTAACCAAAAAATCATTATATGATCAGCCCTTGCTTTTAACATAATGATCAATAAGCTTTGCAACCGGTTTTGCTGTGTCTGCTCCTTTCAATTCAATATCAACCTTGACCTGTCTATCGATGCAGTCAAGCACCTCCTGTAATGTAGGTATTGCGTATTCGCCAGCAACGAGATAGGTTTTTAACCTATCAAGCGGCTGCTGCTCAATAAAACCCACACCATTCGTCTTATCATCGAGCAGTTTATCATGAAAAACCACCAATTCTCCGCTCGCACAACAATAGACATCAAGCTCAACCATATCTGCACCAAGTTCAATCGCTTTTTCAAAAGCCTCTAATGTATTTTCAGCAATGTGGCCCGATGCACCTCTATGTGCAATCACCAATGGAGCATTTGCATTATCTATTATGTTCTCGCCAGCAGCTATGTAGCCCTCTTTAATATCAAAGAGCGGTCTATTTTGCGATGGATCAGCAGAAAAGAGCGTTACATAGGTTAAAAAACAGCTTAATCCTATATATTTTTTCATAATAATACCTTATAAATCATTGTTCTTCTTATATTCTGTTGTCATATATTCTATTATACACGCTATCATAAGTCAAGAACTAAAAAAAGCCTATTTGAGTTAAATGTCTTTCTCTTGTAAGTACCAGGGGTGAGCAGGGAAGCATTTTTGCTTGCGAGAGCATCACTTTATGAAGTGCAACTTGCGATGCGCCATACAGCACCAGCAACCACCGAGCTTTACCTTGGTGATTTGGTGATATTGAACGGCAAAAGCGTATTGAGGCTGCGCCGTGGCCTCCCTTTTCTGGACTAATATCTTTTGCATAAATTTCCTGTTGCTTGCTATAGTGTGAGGTTTTGCTTATACAAAAGCGTTTTTTTGCATTGACATGCCAATGGGTTGATTGCAAGGTTGAATTGTCGCTTGATGGCTCCATTTAATCGTAGTATACATGTGCTTAGCGTTTGCAGATAGAAGCGAATAATGATGTAAGTGTAGATATTTTGGCAGTGCATAATTCTATACGGCCTCACCAGGGCATAGACCTGTTGACTCCCCACCAGTTTTTTGAGGTAATGAGAATGAGGTCCTAAGTCTCATATGTATTGAACCAGGACAAGCTCTTGACATAATCTGGCGAGCTATTATAATTATTGAAGTTGTAGTGTAAAAAGTTAATTTTTGGTTTAATTTAACAATTTTAGGAGAAAATCCCATGGGAAAAAAGCTTTTTTTGTCTTTCGTTTTTTTATTTGTTAGTGGACAAACTTTCGCAAGATTGCCGAACGAGCACGAACTACCTAGTATCGGTCCTGATCCAAGTGAGCAATGCGAGGCTGCTACTGCTCCACTTGTAGCTTTATTGGAAAAAAATTGTAAGGTAGTGAAATCTAATGGGCAAGAGGTAAAACTAAAACCAACTAATGCACATTGGACTCCTGAAGCTTGCAAAGAAGTATGGGATCTTATTAAAAAGATTGAACATCAAGCAGAGCCTGATAAGCAAGCGTATGATCAAGCGTGGCTGGCAGAATATAAAAAAATTCAGGAAAAAAATAAAGAAATTAAAGAGTTTCATAAATCCATCAATCCGAAGTATTATAAGCGATGAGAACGGCGTGGGCGAATAGGTCATTTGGTTCAGTTGGATGGCTCACTGCAAGACTGATTTGAGTGAAAGCCCCTTGGTGTACACTGCTTGTCTTTATCAACGATGCAACCAGCCGCATTCTTTGGCTTCAGTTTGTCACAGGTGAATCAACGCTAGAAGTCATGCGTACTACTCAAGCATACATTAAGCGTCGTGGGATACCACGTGCGTTTTACATCGAGTATGGTGGTGTATTTTAGCGTAAACCTGAACAAGCCCCCAGGAGAGTAGAGTGAAGTCCGTGTTGGCGCCTGCCGACCGATCTGTCCGACATAGCTTCAGCGACGTTGGAAGCTTGCCGAGTCGGCTGTGCCCGGCATAGCTAAAAGCAACGACGGGAGGACCCGGATCCTACTTCGCTCTTAGAGCTTCGAAGAACAGGTAAGCGTAGACTGGGCGCTAGAGGCAAGACAAAACCGGAACTTTTCATGTTGCCTTGACACGTGCTTGACGGCTAGGTTTTATCTTAGTATACATGTGGTTAGCATTTGCAAATATAAGCGAATAAAGATGTAAGTACGTTCATCCTGCCTGCCCGCCATAGCCTAGGCGACGGCTGGGAGCAGCCTACGAAGCTTTAGCGTAGCAGGGTGTATGGTATAAAGAATGCAATTGTAAAGCCCTTCATTGCATTCTTATCTGACACAGTTACCACAGTTACAGTTATTTCTTTCGTCCCGCAGTTTTTTGTGTAACAGGTACTGGTCATGGTAAAGTATTTCATTCCGTCTTATGTCAAGGTTGCGATCTCGTGCCTCGAAAAGACGTTGTAACTCTTTGGTACACGCTCTCCTTTCAAAACTTTTTAACTGTTTATTACTCTCTAGTTGTTTATTGTAGGCATGGCTAAGTGTTATAAAGCGACTCTCTGCATCGCATGCTTCACGAAGGTGAATTTTTTCATGTGTTAATGGGCAATATGCGTAACTGCCATATTTATATTGGAAACTGTTTTTTTGTCGATTTTCAGTTATTGCGGCCCAAGCAATCAGCTGTTGTTTGCTATCGAGGGCTATACTATTACCTTGAGAATCAACCAAAGTGGGATAGGTTTTGGATCTAAACTTTACAATAGTAGAGTCGTTAGTAGTGTCAGTTACCGTTTTTGTAATGATTGTCTTTATAATCACTTCCATATTTTTTTTGGTAGTATTTGTATTGTCTGGCTCAGCTGGCAGTCAAAAAGACACAAACGTTAGTAACAATAATGATTTTTTAATCATAAAATGAACTTTCAGTAAGAAGGAAATAAAGGGTGAGAAGTGCTATTGAGGTTGGTAGGTCAATCATAAACGATAGGACCATAAAAGATAGTACCAGCTATTTTTTTATGTGATTGCCATAACATCAGCCCAGCCAAACCTAAGCAACCGAGCCCCAAAAGAGCCTTTTGGAATTCTGGTCTTGAATAATACGAACTCCCTTTTGAGTCATGATCAGTATTTTTATTGTTATACGCATTCCATGCAGATCTCAACAGAGCGCACCCAGCAATGCCCGCTAAAACTGAAGCGCCTGCATAGCCGCTATGAATGTAGCGGTCGGCATAAGTATGGATGTTTTTGCCATGAATGTAGCCTTGAGTTTCAAATTTACCCCAATTAACGTAATACCAAGGTACTTGACCTCTTCCAGCATGTATCGATCCCATAGCGAGTATTGCCAAAAGGGCAAACATATTTGAATTCCTCATAAAAAGTTTCTCCAATGAAATAGATAGTAATAATACACCCTCAGTTTATGTTAAAATCAGGAGAGAGTCAAGTGGGTATCACAGGCATGTTGGACCAAAGTAGTAATTTCCTATAGTTAGCCAAAGTAGAAATTTCCGCCTCCAGGTACTATTCTTGTATTGATAGCATTTCTATACGAAAATAATAACCTGGAGGCTTATATGGACAA
>SDBV01009299.1_pt1 | contig 13091 bp, 11 predicted proteins | sample 2277081 | NCBI WGS metagenome assembly SDBV01 (sample SAMN10402039, study PRJNA504765) | marine sediment metagenome | isolation source: marine sediment core GS10_PC15, 223 cmbsf | place: Arctic Ocean: Southern Knipovich Ridge | collected 2010
CCCAATTTCGGGTGGGGAATCGGCCCAAGTATCGAGTTGGTTCTGCCGAATCAGTTTCTGGCAACCGGATGTGGGGTGCGGGCAGAGAGCCTCGGCGCCGAACAGCGAAGGAGGTGAACCATGGCAAGCGGATCCGACGTGCGCGCGGGCCAGACCCTGATCTTGCTCGTGATTCTCTGCGCAGCCGGCGGCTGGAACTACCACCGCAACGCGGTGATCGACGACGCCGTGCCGCGGCCCTACCGCGGCTACTCGGACGAGGAACTCAATCAGCTGACTTCGGCGTACCAAGCCGAGGTCGAAGTCCAGATGGCGCGCTACCGCAAGTCTGCGGCCGCGAAGAAAGTGGCGGTCCAGGATGGCGGTCTGCTGGAAGACCGGATCGACGAGTTCGAGCGCGTTCAGCGCCGCAGCAAACAGCGCCAAGCGCGCGCGTACCAGGTCACCGAGAACCAGATTCTGGTTGAACAGCTCGCGCAAGAGCAGGTCACGAGAGAACTGGATCGCCCGATCTACAAGATGATCTTCAGACGGTTGACCAGCTTTTGACGGCTCGGCTCGCCAGCGCCGATTGCCCGGCTCTCAGGGATCCTCGTCATCGCTGACGCCGCGCTTTTCGAGAAGCTTCTCTTCGAAGCCCACTTCCACGAGTTCCTCGTCGTTCGCCACGACGATTTCGTCCTCGTCTTCATCGAGCAGCGGCGCCATCCCGCCCGCCTTCTTGCTGCGTCCCTTGGGCCGGGGGGTCGCCTTGGTCGGCGTCTTGGGCTTCTCGAGTTGGTTGGTTCCGCACTTCGGGCAGAGCGGTTCCGGGCGGTTCAGATCGTAGAATCGCGCGGCGCAGACGAAGCAGATGTAGCGGTTCCCGAGCGGCGAGGCGGCGGCAGCTGCGGAGTCGGCTGGGTCTTTGGCCGTGCTCCGCCAGGTGTTCGCGCTCACCCGGGCTTTCGCCGCGGCTTCCCTCTGGGCCTTTGCTGCGGCCGCGGCCTTCGCCTTGGCGGCTGCAGCCGCTTGCTTTGCTTTGAGGGCTCTTGCCTTTTCCTTCGCTTTGGCGGCGGCTGCGCGTTCCTTGGCCTTGAGCGCCTTTGCCTTTTCCCTCGCTTTGGCGGCAGCTGCGCGTTCTTTGGCCTTGAGCGCTTTTGCCCGTTCCCTCGTTTTGGCGGCGGCCGCGCGTTCTTTGGCCTTGAGCGCATTGGCCCGTTCCCTCACTTTGGCGGCGGCCGCGCGCTCTCTTAGTTTGAGGGTTTTGGCTTTCTCCCTCGCTTTGGCAGCGGCCGCGCGTTCCTTTGCTTTGAACGCGGCAGCCTTTTTCCGGGCCGTGGCTTCGGCGGCGGCCGCTTTCTTTCGGGCCGCGAGCGCTGCAGGCCTCGACTTCGTGGTACTGGACTTCTTCTTGGCCGGAGCCTTCGCTTTGCTGCGCTCAGTGGGGCGTCGCGCCTTGGTCGTCTTCTTGGCCGGAGCCTTCGCTTTGCTGCGCTCGGTGGGGCGCCGCGCCTTGGTCGTCTTCTTTGTGGGGCGCCGCGCCTTGCTTGTCTTCTTTGCGGGGCGTCGAGCTCGGGTTGTCTTTTTTGCGGGAGTCATGCGTCCTCCCTGGCTTGAAGGCGGATCACGTCCCCGGCCTCGCTGCATCGCTGGATTCCCAGCTGACGCGCTTCGTCGGGGCCGTCGACCCGCGAGTGGTCAATTTCGATTGCGCCGCCCTTCGGCAATTCGATGCCCGCGGCGTCGAGCCACGAGCGGTACACGGCAATCAGGTCGCGTCGAGCGGAAGTGGGCGAGTCAATCCCCTCGGTGTTCTTGATCGGTGAGTATTCCAAGCCGCGATCTCCCTCTACCAGACAAACGGACTGGGCGGTACCCAGTGCGTCGAACACGAACCGCTCGAGTTTGCGCCCGTTGGGTTGGGAGGGTTTAACGGGTCGGCCGTCGGTGTCAATCGCCGGGATCAGCTTCGCCGAGGCGTGATAGGGCAGGAGTCCATCGGCGTTTTCGGCAACCCGGCGTATGAACGCGGTCGAAAAGATGTGGATGGCGACATTGCCGGCCCAGAACACCAGCTCGCCGTTCTCATCAGTCGCAAACCGGTGTTCATCATCGATTTCGGTGTACTCGACGATGCCGATCTTGCCGTCGGTCCGCGCGACGACGCCGACCTTTTCCATCGGATCGCACTTGCGGACCACCTTGCACGACATCTCAGCCTCGGCCTCGAAGTGGAAGCCCAGGTAGGTGGGGTCCGCGATTCGAATCAGCGGATTGTCGACCTGGTAGTAGAAGACCGTGTCGACGCCGCGACGCTCCATGTCGTCCAGGGCGCCAGAAGAGAGCAGGGCGGTCAGCGATCCGCCATGACCGTTCGGGTTTTCGAAGATCCGGTCGGGTCGCTCGAGCATCATGCGGCCGTCGAAGTCCAGACTCTGAATCATGCCCTGTTCGAAAAAGAACACATCCTCGGTCGGCAGCCCGAACGAGTTGTTGTCGGCGAACAGGGCGCGCGTGGCGGCGTCGTTCGCGGCGCTCGTCATGATGTACCAGGGCAGGGGGCGCCCGTGGCGACGGCGCAGGCCGCGGATCTTCTGGGCCTGCTGTTCGCAGAGGGTTCGCTTGCTGACGGGCCCGATCGGGTAGGCGCCCTTGGGTCCGTCGAGCCCCAGCCGGGTGGCCTGGCCGCCGGCCACCACCAGCGCGGCGACACGTCCGTCTGCGAGAGCCTGGCTGCCGCGCTCGAATGCCCGATCGGCCGCCAGCGCATCTCCACCGTGGGCGGGAAGCCGCACCACCGGAACCGCTTCGAGCTTCGGAGGGCGGGCGTCCGCGCGGCCACAGGCCGCGGCGTGAGCGCGCTCCAACGCCGGCAGGTCGACCGCTGCGGCTTGATCGAGGAGATTCTGGCGCTGCGGTTCGTCGAGTCGATCCCAGAAGCGGAAAACCCCATCCTGGCCACAGTCTCGGAAGCGACCGAGTGTCTCCTCAAAATCTCGCTGTCTGCAGCTCTCGTTCCGCACGCGTTCTGTCTAACCCCCTGGGAATCGCGCGCCTATAGCACAGCCGGCCCCTAACCGGAAAGAGCACCCCGCAACCTCGCGCAAGGGCAGCCCAGAGCACGGCGAAATCGCCTGTATCGAAGGGGGACTCGGCGGTCTCAGGCCCGATTTCTTCTACTTAACATAATAATACTTATCGGACATTAAATTGAGCGACCAGGAGCCCCCCAAGCCTCGCGGCTGGGGCCGAGGCCCCGAAGCCACCCGGCCGGACCCTGGAGAAACGACCACCGGGCCAGTCGGGCTCTGGAGAAAACGGCCAGGGGCCAGGCGGTTTCGGGGCACGCAGAGCGCCTCGATCCGGGCGTTGGGTGTCTTTTTGGCGGAGGACTCCGCGATCTGGATCAGGGCGCTGGGGCCTGCCGGAGTTCTGCGAGCATCGCGCTGAGGTGTTGCGGCAGCATCAGCTCCGGAGCGTCAGAGCCGAGTTTCAGCGCGAGTTCGCGGGCGCGCCCGATCTCGCCGGCCTGCTGAAGGCAGCGCGCCGCTTCGGCGAGCGCCCAGTAGCGCAGCGGATAGCTTTCCACCGCTCCGGCGCGCGCGTGGGATTCCGCGGCTTCGAGCCAGCGCGCGTCGTCCTCGTAGGCCTGGCCAATTCGCTGCTCGAAGATCGCCTGGAGGTTCGGATTGCCAGCGAGATCATCAATGGCGCCCCGCCAGATCTCGATGGAGGCGTCGGTCTCGCCGCCGGTTGCCGCAGACAGGTTTCCCTGTTCGAGCCGCGCAAATGCCGCAGCCACCGTGCCCGAGTGCTCTTCGGCGACGGCGCCGAACTGCGCGGCAAACTCGCTTTGAATCGCCGCGGCCGCCGCCGGATTGGCGAGTTCGGGCAGCGTCAATGCATCGGGGTCGGCGCCCATGGCCTGCATGAATTCGGCCGTGACCCGATCGACTGCGTCGGAAGCGGCCTCGGCGGCACGGGTGCGGTGCGCGGCCAGAGCGCCGATCGCGGCGGCCGTACCGATTGCAATCAGCAACGCGGTAATCGTCAGCGGCAGGTGGTCGCGGATCCACTGCGCACCGCGCTCGGCGATGCCTTCGATCTCTTCGATGACGTGCGATTGCTCGTGTTCGGGCTTGCGGGCCACGCTACCTCTCTTCGGGGGGATTCCCTGTCAATGCTGCTCTGATTGGATTGGGCCGCGCGGATTGTATCGGATGCTTCGGCGACATCGAGAACCCGGCGGCCGGAATCCGGCTCGCCCCCTACTCGCGGTCGTCCCTGCGCGAGCGCGGCCGCAGGCGCAGCCGGATCGGAATGCCGTCGAAGTCGAAGCTCTCTCGGAGTCGGTTTTCGAGAAACCGGCGGTAGGACGGCTGAACGGAGCTGGGATCCGTACAGATCAGTACGAACGTGGGCGGGCGGACGCTGGTCTGGGCGGCGTAGAAGAACTTGAGCGGGCGTCTGCGGGTTCCGCGCTGCGCCATCGCGGGCTCGTGCCGATGCACGCAGTCCTGCAGCCAGCGATTCAACTCGGCGGTCGGAATCCGGCGCTCGGCGGTCTGCTGCAGCCTCTGCGCGCGCTCGAGCAGACGCCCCACTCCGGCGCCGGTCTTTGCGGATACCTGGCACAGCGGCGCGTCCGCGAGAAAACGCAGCCCGCGCTGGATTGCCTCGCGGGCCTCCTTCGCTCGGTCGGGTTCGCCCTTCGCCACGAGATCCCATTTGTTGGCGAGAATCGCGGTCGAGCAGCCTCGCTCCTGGGCCAGGCTCGCAATGGTCGCGTCCTGTGCGCGGAAGCCCTCGCTGGCGTCGATCACGATGAATGCGACTTGCGCGCGTTCCAACGCGCGCACGGTCATCAGCGCGCTGCCGCGTTCGGCGGTTCGCGTCCGCCTGCCCTGCTTGCGCAGGCCCGCCGTGTCGATCAGTGTGAAGCGCTGATCGCCCTGCACGACCAGGGTATCGATCGCGTCGCGCGTCGTACCTGGAATGTCGGAAACGACGACCCGCTCCTCGCCGACGAGGCGATTGAGCAGCGAACTCTTGCCTACGTTCGGTGCACCGACGATCGCGATGCGAACCCCCTCGTCGCGAATGGGCTCCAATTCGCGGGTCTCCGAAATCTGTTCGACGAGTTCTTCGAGTGCATCCCAGGCGCCCGTGGCGTGTTCGGCCGAAATGCCCCTCGTGTGTTCGAAGCCGAGGCCGTAGAACTCGCCGATGCGCACCTGGTGTTGCGGGCGATCGATCTTGTTGACCGCGAGCATCACGGGTTTCGAGGTCTGGCGCAGGGTTTGCGCGAGCGATTCGTCTTCGGGCAGCAAGCCGGATTGGCCGTCCACCAGGAAGAGCACCGCGTCCGCCTCCGAGATCGCCGACCGGGCCTGCTGTTGGACCGCGCCGGAGAGGCCCTCTACGGCCTCTCCGTCCAGCCCGGCGGTGTCCACGATCAACACGCGGCGGGTGCCGACTTCGATTTCGGTCGCGATCCGATCCCGGGTGATGCCCGGCACGTCTTCGACGAGCGCCCGGCGCGCGCCCGCAAAGCGATTGAAGAGGGTCGATTTCCCGACGTTCGGGCGGCCGACAATGGCGACGATCGGGAGATTGGACGTGCGCGACATAGGGGTCTCGAAATGCGCCGGATCAGTTCGCTGGCGCGGCGTGAAGCGTGTCGCGCAGGGTATCGCGGTCGCCCCCGGCATCAATCGCCAGCGGGCGGATCGGCTTGACAGCGGCGCTCGCACGACTTTAGGCTCGACCCGCGTCGGATCGCGGGCGCTGCCGCGCAGCGCCGCTCGGGTTCCGATCGGATGGGGGGGGGGCTATGAGACCGTGGGTGGTTCGGCTGGAACCCGGCGGCCGTACGACTTTGGGCTCGACCCGCGCGTCCTTCATCCCGGCGCTCGCGCTCTTTGCCGCGGCGCTCACCCTCTTTGCGGCCACGCCCGCTGCGGCGACCTCCGAGACCCTGAAGCGCTCGCTGGGCAACATCCTGTTCGCGCCATTCGACATCGCCGCGTCGCCCGTCACGGCCGGCAAAGCGCTCTACACGAACCTGCGGGAGATCGACGATTCCGGCTGGGTGCGGATCGTCTTTCCGGTACCCGGTTACGCGTGGATCCTGGGCGTCCAGATCGGCGGTGGTGCGATCCGCGAGATCGCGGGGTTGCTGGAACTGGTGCCGGGCCTGGGGCTGCTGTTCTTCGACGCGGACCTCGAGTCGCTCTACGACCTCGTCGAGCGGAACGACGCATTGGTGGATTGGGAAACCCCGCCGCTGAACATCAAGTTCGGCGTGAACTACGTCGCCTCCCCTGCTCAGTAGTTCAAGAATGACTCCACGGCATCGAAAATTGCCCGGGACGCGTCGGGCCGCTGCCAGCGCACATCCGGAACCTTGCGCAGCCAGGTGCGCTGGCGGCGCGCAAAGCGCCGCGTATCGCGGCGCATGGCTTCGAGTGCGTTGGCCAGTGTGTCTGCGCCGTCAACGACGGGTGTCATGTGGCGATACCCAATCGCGCGCAGCGATCGAAGCTCTGGCCCGTAACCTTGCTCTCGAAGCGCCCTCGCTTCGCGCAGCAAGCCGTTGTCGATCATCTCGCCGCAGCGGCGATCGATTCGCTCGTTGAGCGCCTCGCGCCCCGGATCCAGCGCGAGGTGCAGCGTTCGATACGGTCGGTCGCCAAAGCCGTGCTGGGCGCGCAGGCTCGAAGCCGGCTCACCCAGGCGCCCGGCGATTTCCAGTGTCCGCACGATGCGCCGGATGTCGTTGGGGTGGATGCGATCTGCCGCTTCGGGGTCGACCTCGGCGAGGCGTCGGTGCAGCCGAAGCGGATCGCCCGCTTCGACCGCGGCCCGGTTTTCGTCCGCGAGCTTGGCGCGCAGTTCGGGGTCCGCCTCCCCGGTCTCGAGCAAACCTTCAAGGAATGCTCGAATGTATAGCCCGGTTCCACCCGCCAATACGACGATTTTGCCTTCCGCGTGAATTTTCGCGGCGGCCTTGCGCGCGTCTTCGGCGTAGCGGCCGGCGCTGTAGGCGATGTTGGGCGTCACCACATCCAGCAGATGGTGGGGGACCTGCGCGCGTTGCTCGAGCGAGGGTTTGGCGGTTCCGACATCCAGGTAGCGGTAGACCTGCATCGAGTCGGCGTTGACGATCTCCCCGCCAAATTGTTGGGCGATTTCGATCGCGAGCGGCGTCTTGCCCGAAGCCGTCGGCCCCGTCACCACCACCACCCGCGGCTTCTCCGCCTGCTCCAGCGGCGGCTTCTGCGCGTGCTCGTCCCGGTCCATCCCCCGAGACTATCCGCCCTCCCCCATCTGCGCCGCGTTTCGCGATGGGATCAGCGCCGGGAGAAGCGGCGTTCGATTTCTGCGAGCTCGATCGGGACCGCGACCGGACGCCCGTGCGGGCAGCAGGGCGCCCAGGGGATCGCGTCCATCGCGTCGAGCAGCGCGCGCTGCTCCTGTGGAGAGAGCACATCGCCTCTACGCCGGGCCGAATGGCAGGCGAGTGATGCAAAGATCCGGTCGGCGGCGTCGAGGCTGCGGGATCCCGCGCGCAGCGCGTCGGCGCCCGCGCCCGCCTCGGCGAGTTCTTCCGCGAGGTTTCGGATCAGCTGGCCCGGGTCTCGGCCAGCCAGCAGCGCGGGCACCGCGCGAATTGCCACGGTGGCGTCGCCGTAGGGCTCGAAGTCGAAACCCAATCGCGCGACGGCTTCGCGGCATTCGATCAGCGCCGCGAGCGGCGCGGGCTCGACGCGCAGCGTGGTCGGGGTGAGCAATCCCTGGCTCTCGACCTCGCGTTCGAGCCACTCCGCGCGCAGGCGCTCGAAGAGAACGCGCTCGTGTCCCGCGTGCTGATCGATCAAGAGCAACTGCTCCTTGGTCTCGAGCACGAGGTAGGTGGAGAGGAGCTGACCGAGCAGGCGAAGGTCCGCAAAACGGACGCGCGCTGCGGCCGCGTCGGCCGTCGGATCGACAGCCTCCGCAAAAATCCAATCGCTCGAACCGCCGTCGCGAACCTGGGTCGCTCGCGAGCTGGATTTGTCTTTGCTGGCAGCCCTGGCAGCGGTCGACGGTCCGTGCGCCACCGCGAAGGACGGGTCGTCGACTGCGAGCCAGCGACGCGCCGAGACGGCATCCCGAATCCCATGCCGAACCAACTCATGGATCGCGCGCGGGTCCGCAAAGCGCACCTCCCATTTCGCGGGGTGCACGTTGACGTCCACCTGATCGGGCGGGATGTCGAGAAACAGCACGGCGGCCGGGAAGCGGCCCCGCGGCAGCAGGTCGCGATAGATCTCGACCAGCGCGTGTTGCAGTACGCGGTCTCGCACCGGTCTGCGATTAACGTAGAGGTAGATCCCCGCCGCGCTGACGCGGTGCCGCTCGGGGCGAGAGACGAAGCCTTCGAGAGTCACCCCGCCCGCTTCGCGCGAAACCGGTGTGAAGGCTGCCGCATCCGCTTCACTGATCACCGCGGCGATGCGCTCCAGCGGATCGTCGGCTGCGGGCCAGGAGAACGCGGGTCGATCGTCGCGCTGGACGTCGAAGTGAATCGACGGCAGCGAGAGCGCCGCGCGAGCCAGCCAATCGGAAATGTGCCCCCACTCCGTCGTCGCGGTCTTCAGAAATTTGCGCCGCGCGGGAACAGCGCTGAACAGGTCGGCCACTTCGATCCGGCTGCCCGGGGGGCCGCCCACGATGCGTTGGTTTTGGATCTCGCCCGCCTCGACCTGGAGCTCGGTGGCTTCGGAGGCTTCCCGGGGGCGGCTGCGGAGCCGGAGGCGCGAGACCGAGGCGATCGCCGCGAGCGCCTCGCCGCGAAATCCGTAGGTGCCGATTCGCGTGAGGTCGTCTGCGGCGAAGATCTTGCTCGTGGCGTGGCGTTCCAGGCAGAGCCGGGCATCTTGCGGGCTCAGCCCCCAACCGTCGTCCGTGACCGAAATCCAGTCCCGGCCCCCGTTGCGGATTTCGACCCGGATTCGGCTCGAATCGGCGTCCAGGGCGTTTTCGACCAGCTCCTTGACGACCGAGGCGGGTCTCTCGACGACCTCCCCAGCGGCGATCTGGTCGATCACGGCACCGCTCAGGCGCCGGATCGGGGCGGCTCGCTTGCCGGGCTGTGGGTTGTGGCTGGACATCATCCCCCCCCTGCCCTGTATCATGGGCCCTGAGGTGGAGTCAACGGCACCGAATACGCCGGGTAGTTGCTAACGCAATTAGATTGACAACCATAGCGGTATCCCAATAGATTTGGTCAGGTGTCAGGTGAGCGGCAGCGGCAATGGGGAAATCACCGTAGGCAAAAGACAATGACGTATGACAAATTCGAGAGGGGGCGCGCGCATGAGTGAGTTCGGAGTCCAGCGGGAAGGTTTGATCGGTGGCGAGGCTCGTTCGACCGACCGACCGACCGGCCGGCGCCGCAGCGACCGAATCGTTGGAGTGGGACAGGCGAGCCAGTTGGTCACCGATCAGGCCATGGCTGCAGCGCGGGTCGAACTGCCGCTGTTGGTAACGGGCCCCGCCGGCTCTGGTAAGAAACACATTTCGAGAGCCGTCCATGCCTGGAGCAATCGCGCCGCGAATCCCTTTGTGGTGGTTTCGTGTCGCGCGATCAACGCCACCCTGCTCGGGCGCGAGATCTTCGGCTGCGCGGCCGGTGTGTATCCGCTGCTTCAGGAGGCCCACGTCGGTGCGCTGAGCCGCGCCGATTCCGGCACGCTGCTCCTCGATGAGATCGGCAAGCTTCCCAACGGTGTGCGCAGCGATCTCGTCACCGCGATCAAGCAGGGGACCTTTCAACCCGAAGGCGGTTTGCCCGCGACTGCGCTGCGCACGCGAATCATCGCCACCGCTCTCGAAAAACCCGAGCCTTCACCGTTCGAAGACCTTCCCCACCACAGCATCGAATTGCGCCCGCTCAGCGAGCGCAAGGAGGACATCCTTCCGCTCGCCGCGCACTGGCTGCGCCTGGCAGCAGATGACGTTGGGGTGAAACCCGTGGGTTTCACATCCGATGCGCGCGACGCGCTGCTCAGCGAGCCGTGGCCGGGCAATGTTCGCGAACTCGCCGAGCGCGTACGGCAGGCCGTGCAATTGGCGGGCGACGGTTCGATCAGTGCAGAGGCGTTGCTGCTCACGGGCGAACTCGACAATGTGCCGTCGTTCAAAGAGGCGAAGCGCGCGTTCGAAACCCGCTACGTGGTGGGATTGCTGCGTCGATGCAGCGGAAACATCAGCCGCGCGGCGCGCCTCGCCAAGAAAGATCGCAAGGACTTCTACGACGTCATCCGGCGCACGGGCGTCGATCCGACCGAATTTCGCTAGACGCCCGTGCAGGTCGCGTCCCGCCCGCGCGGTTCCGCGGTCTGGTGAGGTAGCCCCTCGCTTGCGGGGGTTGGTTGCCTTTCAGACCCCACGTGCCCAAGAACGGGGCCTAGAGGGCTAGCCCGCATTATTCATGAAACCCTCTGCTGCGGACACAGGGAGCACCCAATCTTCGCGGCCTTCTCCCTCCGGGCCCCTCGACGTAGCTACCGCTACGCCTTCGGATCCCTCCGGTCCGAGGGCCACCAATCTTGGGCACTCCCTGTGCCCTCGCGACGAGGGATCATGAATAATACGGGCTAGATGCGCCAGGTCGGGAGGGCGTTGGCTTCGATGGCGGCTTTTTCCTTCTTGTAGCCGTCCCTTCCGAGCAGCGCGAACGCGGCGATCTTGCCGGCTTCGACGCCGGGCTGGTCGTAGGCATCGATCCCGTAGAGCGCGCCCTGGTAGGCGGTCTGCAACTCCAGCGCGAAGAACAACTGCCCGACGCTTTGCGGATGGATCTCGGGAAGGATCCAACAGGCGCTGGGTCTTCGCGCCGCGGCCAGCGCGATCGCGGTGCCTCGCTGTTCGGCTCGCAGCAGGTTGCCGAGGTCGATGCCGTCGAGGTAGTCGGCGGGCTCGCCGCCCGCGATCCGTTGCACGCGTCGGAGCTTTTCGACGGTCACGAAGTTCACCCACTTGTCGGCGGGCCCCTCGACGAAGAGCTGGATCTGTGAGTGTTGGTCGGTGGTCCCGCGCGCGGAAAGTGGTGTCGGGCCGACGCCCGTCGTTCGCGCACCGCGGCGCGCGCGCTTTCCGAGGCTCTCGCCGATCAACTGCGCATACCAACGCGCCAGCAGATCGAGGCAATCCGCATACGGCATCAGCACGTGGACGTTCTTCCTCTTGCGCTCTGCCATCAGATACGCGATGGCCGCCGAGACCGCGGCGGAATTATCCGCCAGCGCGGCGTTCGCGATGCGCGAGAGATAGCGCCGCGCGCCCTGCACGACGGCGGCGACATCGATGCCAGCGACCGCTGGCGTGAACAAGCCAGATGCCGTGAGAACCGAGAAGCGGCCGCCCACATCGGCTGGAAAGTCGAGGACCTCGACACCTTCGCGGGTAGCCAGTTCGCGAAGCGCGCCGCGGCCTGTCGTGAACACGCAATGCTCCGCCCAGCGCACCCCTCGCCCCGCTCGCTCGAGCGCGTCTCGCAGCACCTGGAAACCCGCGGCGGTTTCGACGGTGCTGCCGGATTTCGAGACGACGTGCACCAGCGATTGGCGCAGGTCCACCACCTCGAGCAGAGAGCCCAGGGTTTCCGGATCGACGTTGTCCACGAAGTGGACCCGCGGCCCGCCGCGCTGGCGGTCCGATCGCAAGCCGTGGTGCGGGTGGGCGGTGGCCCGCAGCAGCGCTTGGGCACCCAGCGAGGAACCGCCGATGCCGATGTGAATCAGGTCATGGGGCTTGCGCGCACGCCAGCGGCCCGCTGAATCCTGGACGGCGCGCAGCGCGGCGGTCCGCTTCAACACCCTGACGAAGTCAGACGGGGGATGGGATCCCTGAAGCCTCGGCAAGACTTCTCGACAGCGGCGCAGCTCCGCCTGCACCTCGGCGCGCGTGACGCCATGGGAACCGGCCAGCGGGGGGGCGAGCGACCCTCCCGCCTCGAAGTGGATGTCCCACCCTGCCCTGCTTCGCGCCACCGCGTCCTCCCTTTTTCGAGTCGTCACCGCGCAGTGCCCCAACTCGCGTTCTCGCAGCCGGCCCATAGACTGGCGGCAAGCTTCCGGTCGTCAAGGCAGATTGCAGCCGAGTGCCGGCAGCTTTCCAACGGTCAAGGTAGATTGCCGCCATGCGCGTCGCCCTGGTTCAAATGACCTCGACCGACAAGCTTTCGGAAAACCTCGAATCCGCTCGGCGCGCGGTTCGCGAGGCCGCCGAACGCGGCGCCGAATTCATCGCGCTGCCCGAGAACTTCGCCTTCCTGCGCCGCGAGGGGAACCCGATTCCCTGCGCCCAGGGCCTCGATGGTGAGATCGTCGAAACCGTGCGCGAGCTCGCGAGTCGACACCGGGTGCCGATTCTCGCGGGGACCTTCGCCGAGGTCATCGAGGGCGACCAGCGGGTCTACAACACCAGCGTGCTGATCTCCGAGGCCGGCGCGATCGCGGCCGTCTATCGAAAGATCCACCTGTTCGACGTCGATCTGGGCGAGAGCGGCGGCGTGTTTCGGGAGTCGGCGTTCACCGCGCCCGGCGAGCAGGTCGTGGTCGCGGAAACCGGATTTGGCAGGGTCGGCCTCTCGGTCTGCTACGACGTGCGCTTCCCAGAGCTCTACCGGGAGATCGCCAGCCGGGGCGCCGACTGGATCACGGTACCGAGCGCCTTTGCGCCCGAGACCGGCAAAGTCCACTGGGAGGTTCTGCTCCGGGCGCGCGCGATCGAGAACCAGGCCTTCGTGCTCGCTCCCGCTCAGTGTGGACGGCACAGCCCGGACCGGGCCAGCCACGGCCACTCGCTGATTGTCGACCCGTGGGGGCGAATCCTCGCCGAAGCCGGTGACGAGCCCGGGATCGTCGTTGCGGATTGCGATCCCGCAGAACTGAAGCGCGTCCGGGCCAGCCTGCCCGCACTGCTCCACCGGAGGCTCTGACCCGCTCGCCGGGCGCCTCAAGACCGCAGCGGCGAGGGCCGATATCCGGGCCAAGCGCGACGCGCCGATTTTGGAGGGGCGGGATGGACGGTGATAAACCCGAGGCACGCGGCGTACTGGT
>SDBV01009300.1_pt1 | contig 13091 bp, 7 predicted proteins | sample 2277081 | NCBI WGS metagenome assembly SDBV01 (sample SAMN10402039, study PRJNA504765) | marine sediment metagenome | isolation source: marine sediment core GS10_PC15, 223 cmbsf | place: Arctic Ocean: Southern Knipovich Ridge | collected 2010
CTTGTCAACACGGAGAAGGTCTCTCGACGAAGCAATAATCCTATGAAAGTTTGCCTGATACCGGATTCATTGATTAGCATCGAGACAATAAACTCACCTAAGCGGTCCCATATATAAACTTGTTAAAAGAACATTTACGGTGTATTCTGCGGTTCCACAGTGGTCCTATCTTCGGTTGACAAGCGCATACTCTCCTATGTAATATTTTTTTTGTGAAATTTTAGTTAAATATTTTGAGTTTAAATTAGCATAAATATGAAAACGTTTTTACTTGTTATATTCTTCAGATATGTCTTTGAAATGTCAAGTAAAAAAGCTGTTAGGAACAATATTATTTATGGTTGAGTTGCTACGCAAAGATGGGCTTTAAAGCTAAAAAAACTTCTATAATCCCCATTTTTAGGATTATAAACGCGTTTTTTAGTTAATATTAAGATTTAAAAGGTCTTAAAATATCGCAAAAAAGATTCTTGACTTATCGCTTTTTAGTATATTTATGATTATGGCTTTTGGAAGGCCTTAAAAGAATTATCTTGACAAAAATAAGGAAAAATTGTAAAAGGGTTTTTATAGGCATTAGATACGTTTTTGCCGGATGTTTGAGTAAAAATGAGAGGGTAGCCTAATGGTGACAGAATTGGGCAGTGTAACCATTCATAATGTTGCAAAAGTTGCGGGCGTTTCTATTTCAACAGTTTCCCGTGTTGCAAATAACCTGGGGCGTGTCGCACCGGAAACCCGGCGAAAGGTCGAATTAGCGATCCGCCGATTGAATTTCCAACCAAACAGCAGGGCGCAGGCTCTAAGCAGAAAACGAACAGACACCATAGGCCTGATTGTGCCGGATTTTGAAGGTCAGTATTTTGCGATGCTGATGGAAGGTGCACACCAGGAAGCACAGGCCAGCGGCGTTCACATTATGGTTCTCAAGGCAAAAAGCCCGGAGGAAAAAATCGAGGCTGTTACCCGCTTGTGTTCGCAGGGACGAACCGATGGCGTGATTTTAATGCTTTCTGACTTATACAGTGGTGCCCTCGAAGGCATTGGCCACATTAACAGCCCTTTGGTAATTCTCGACCAGGATGTTCACTCCTGGCGGCTGGATAATATACTTTTGGATAACAGGCTTGGAGCTTTTGAAGCAACAAGACATTTCATAGATACCCATAACATTGATGATGTATTTTTCCTCGGTGGTTCTGAAGACAACGTTGATACTACCGGCAGGGCATTAGGCTTTTCCGATGCTCTCAAAGGAACAGGCCTCGAAGCCGAGCAAAGGCAGTTCTTCTGCCGAATTTACAGTTATGATGAGGGCTATCGTCTGGCGGGGAAAAATATATTTCCGCTGATTAAGCCGCAAAAAAGATATGGCGTTGTAGCCGCCAATGATGATATTGCCTGCGGCGTAATGGATTTTCTGATGGATAGCGGCATCGAAGTACCGAAGCAGGTCGGTGTTATAGGTTTTGACGATTCTCCGATAGCAAGTCAGCGCCGACTGAAAATGACCACAATGAAAATACCGACCAAAGAGATTGGCAGAATGGCAGTGCGAACAATCCTCAATCGTCTCATCAGCAAAGTGAACGAACCGGCCAAAATTGTATTAAAAGCCGAACTTATCGTTCGCCAGTCCTGCGGTTGCGGATTGAAGAAGAACTAAAAAATTCACAATTTATAGGAGAAAGGCGTGAAGAGCATTAGCTGTGCAGGATGTTTGTTGCTTCTGTTTACAGCCGTTTCAGACGGTCGGACGGAGTTTTCCGCCGCCGATGAAGCTCTGCTCGACGAAATTACTTTCGCCTCATTTCAATTTTTCTGGAAGGAGGCCCATCCTGTTTCCGGCCTTGTACGGGATAAAACAGGCAAAGATTTTTGCAGTGTGGCATCTTTGGGCTTCGGTCTTGCGGCTCTGCCGATAGGTGTTGAACGTGGCTACGTATCCCGCCAAGCGGCGCAGGATCGTGCGCTAAAAGCGCTTAGAACAATTAAAAAATCAAATGCCCAGCACAATGGTATGTATTGCCATTTTATCGATTTTGCCACCGGCAATATAACATCTCTTAGCTACGAGAGCAGCGCATCTTCAATAGATACGGCTCTTATGGTGGCAGGTGCAATTGTTGCCGGCGAATATTTCAAAGGTGAAGTTAAAGAACTTGCTGAAGATATTTTTGCCAGCGTGAACTGGCAGAGCTTTGTAGACCCCCAACAAAGAGGCCAGGCGTACCAACAAAAAGGTCAGGTGTATATGGCCTGGAAGGCAGACGATCCGAATAATATGAGTGGTTCAGGCCAATTCGAGAGACAGACCTGGGATTGGTACACTGACGAAACGCTTTTGATAGTTCTGCTAGGCCAGGCATCGCCTGTTGCCGAATATCGCTTAAAGCCGGAGACCATGACCAACTGGAATCGCCCTGTTGGAAGATATAAAAACGGCCAGCCGTTTATCTATACATATCCGGGTACATTGTTCACTTATATGTTTGCCCACTGTTTCTATGATTTTCGTGCTGCGGGCGTCGATTCACTTGGCGTTGACTGGTACGAAAACACTCGCCGTGCGGTTAAAGCTAACCGTGACTGGTGTTGCGATCATTCCCCTGAGTTTGCAAGTTATGGCAAGCATCTTTGGGGAATCACAGCTGGTTCTGGTCCTAATAATGAATATGTAGTACTGGGGCATGAGCCTCGCGGGGCCAAAGCTGATCAGGGCAAACTAGGAACTCTGCATCCTTACGGAGCCGGCATGTCAGTACCTTTTGTTCCAGACGATGCACTTGATGCGCTGCAAGTAATGCGCAACCTTAAAGTAGACGGCAGGCCGATATGGCAATCTCCCGAAGAGGGTGGCTATGGTTTCTGGGATGGTTTTAATATTGATCAACATTGGGTTTCGGACCAGGTAATCGGCATTGCTCAGGGACCTATGCTTTTATTGATAGAAAATGCCCGCAGCGGGCTTATCTGGAAACTGATGATGCAAAACAACAATGTCCGGCAGGGCCTTGCCAGAGCCGGCTTCAAGGGAAGTTTCTGAAACAAGGATTTAGATGAGTTTAAAAGATAACATATTGATTGACAGACCGCAGATTTATAACATAAGAAATTCTACGGGACTGAACTTCTCTATATTTGAGAATGGCAGTATAAAAAGTATCGAGCAGGGGTCGGTACAGATCAATCTTATACCTGGTTCCCCACTTGAACCCGGATGTTCCAATTTATATCTCAGAAAAAGAGGAGATAAATTTATTGCTGTTCCATTGTTAGGACCTAAAGGTCCTGGAAATCACGTTGTTAATGAGAATATTTATGAAGTTAAGGGAAAATTTGGCGGGATATTATTTTCCTGCAGGTTATTACTTACAAAAAAAGATGACTCGTGGCTGTGGGATGTACAAATCGTAAATGCAAGCGGCAAAAGGCAGGAGTTTGATCTGCTGTATGTGCAGGATGTCGGCCTGGCATGTGCTGATGGAAATGAGAAGAACGAATTTTATATAAGTCAGTATGTTGACTATACGCCGCTTTGGCACAGGGAGCATGGTCATGTTATTTGCTGCAGACAGAATGAGCACGGCCCGGATGGTTTTCCATGGCTGGCATTAGGGTCAATTTCCAAAACAAATAGTTTTTCAACGGACGGGATGCAGTTTTTTGGACCAGTCTACAAGGAAACAGGAGTGGCGCACTGTTTATCGGTATCTGAGCTGCCGGGGTTATGTCAGAAGGAACTGGCAGTTGTCGCATTACAGGAAAAACCGTTTATTTTGGAGCCTGGACAGAGCTGCAATCTTGGATTCTTTGGCATTTTCTGTGAAGACCATGTCACTCCTACTGCATCAGACGATCTCGAGATGATTGATTCAAGGCTGGAACAGCTTAAGAAGCTTTCTGATAGGCCATGGTCTGATAAATATGTTTATGAGGAGCCGACCAGGAGTTTGTTCTCCGAGTCATCGCTGTTTCCTTCTGAAGATCTTACAGAAGATGAGCTGGATAGTTTGTTCGGAGTTAATCGCAGGTATAGTGAGTTTTTTGAAGGCGAATTACTTTCTTTCTTTTACGGCGAAAATCAACACGTTGTATTGCGTGGTAAAGAGCTTCGGGTGGAACGTCCTCATGGGCATATAATGAAAACAGGGACCGGTTTAACGCCGAATGATATAGACATGAGTTTCTCTGCTTATATGTTTGGAGTTTTCCAGTCTCATGTTGCCCAGGGTAACGTTAATTTCAATCGCTTTTTAACCTTGAATACAAACTCTTTGAATATACCCCGTCATACAGGACAACGGATTTTTGTGCGGCAGAACAGGGAGTATTATCAATTAGGAATACCATCGGCCTTTGAAATGTCTCTTAACGGATGTAGGTGGATATACAAGCAGGGCGATTTGATGTTTGAGGTTCTTTCCTGGGCAGCACCGGATCGTCCGGAAATTATACTGAAACTTCGGGTTCTTCAGGGGCGCCAGCCGGAGTGGCTTATTTCCAATCAGCTTACATCTGAACAGGACTGGAGCCTTGAGCATGATAGTCAGAATAATGGTGACAGACTTATAAAATTTGTGCCTGGTAAAAAAAGCAAACTGGCTCGTATGTTTCCTGGCGGTTTTTTCAGTGTCCGGTTGGAAAACTCGGAAGTAATTAAACAAACAGGGGGTGATGAACTACTTTTTGCTGATGGGAAAAGCAGGGGACTGCACTTTTTGTTGATCGAATTGACGGCAACGAAAGAGTTTGTGATGCGAATTTGTGGCCGGCTTGTCAGTCAAACTGAATCACGGGGTGGGGGAACTAATTCTTCTGAAGCTGAAGTTTATAGTCGGGATGCGGACAGAGCAATTGCCGCCTGGAAACAAATGAGCTCTAATCTTAATATGGAGCTTCCATCAAACCTGAAACCTTCCGGGATAAATGACATAATAGAAATTCTGCCGTGGTTTGCTCACAATGCTCAGATTCATTATCTTGCACCGTACGGCTTGGAACAGTACGGCGGCGGGGCGGCGTGGGGTACTCGCGATATATGTCAAGGTCCGGTGGAAATGCTGCTGGCTTTGGAGCATTACCGAGAAGTTAGAAAAATTCTTTCAATCGTTTTCTCCAATCAGAATATCGACGGCAACTGGCCACAGTGGTGGATGTTTGACCGCTACGGCAATATCAGAGCGCCCGAATCGCACGGCGATATTGTTTTCTGGCCGATTCTGGCAGTCAGCGAGTATATTCGTAGTTCCGGCGACTATCATTTCCTGGACGAGGAATTACCCTTTTACCATGAAGACGGACCGAAACGGGCAGAACACGCCAGCATTATCGATCATATTCTTCGGGCTATTGAAAACGTCAAAAACAGTCGTTTTGCCGGTGGGACAGTGTTGGCAAACTATAGTGAAGGCGACTGGAATGACGCAATGCAGCCGGCTGATCAGGAACTGAAAAATCAGTTGATTAGTTCCTGGACAGTAGTCTTAAGTTATCAGGCCTTCAGAGGCTTCGCGGAGGTATGCCGTAAGGCAAGGCACATTAAAATAGCGGATGAACTTGAAAAGTTATGTGATGCGATTCAAGGTGATTTTAACCGTTTTCTGATTAAGGATGGTGTTGTAGCCGGTTTTGGTCTTGTTAATCAAAAAGGTGGAATTGATTTACTGCTTCATCCATCTGATTCAACAACTGGAATTCATTACAGTCTTCTGCCGATGACCCGTGGCATAATAAGCGGGATATTTACTCCACAGCAGGCAAAATTACACGCTGAAATAATAGAGCAGCAATTGAAAGGGCCGGATGGCGCCAGATTGATGGACTGTTCTCCTAAATATTATGGAGGATTGCAGCGTTACTTTAAGCGGGCAGAAAGCTGTCCTTTCTTTGGGCGTGAAATCGGCCTTATGTATACTCATGCTCATTTGCGTTATGCAGAGGCGATGGCTCGATTAGGTCATGCGGAAGCCTTCGTAAAAGCATTGCGTCAGGTTGTACCGGTCGGCATACAGGAAATAATCCCTCAAGCTGATAAACGGCAGTCCAATTGTTATTACAGCAGTTCGGATGCGGATTTCAGCAGCCGTAGCGATGCAAGCGAACGCTATGATGATTTAATCGCCGGCAAAGTCGCCGTCAAGGGCGGCTGGAGAGTTTATTCGAGCGGGCCGGGAATGTTCGTCAGCTTCATCATCCGTTATCTGCTCGGCCTGCGCCGCAGTTATGGACGGACGATTTTCGACCCCGTTATGCCGGGACGGTTTGACGGCCTTGCGGCGGATATGAATTTCTGCGGCAAAGATGTGAAATTCGTCTATCGCATAAGCCAAAAGCAAAACGGCGTAAGCAGAATCGAAATCAACGGAAAGCAATGCGGTTTTGACAGGGAGGATAATCCTTATCGTACCGGCGGAGCGGCTGTGGTGGATTCGGCGCTGACGCAAATGTTAGACAGAAATCTCAACGTCATAAAAATTTATACATAAAATAAAGGCGAAAATGGATTTAAAACAGCATCACATTACCGCTAAAGAAGACAAGCTCCCCGTTATCCAGAAAATGGGCTTTGGAGCGGGCGCAACAATTACAGTTGTAGCGGTTAATGCGGTTCCACTGCTAATGCCGCTTTACCATACCGATCTTTTGAAGTTAAGTCCTATTCTAATAGGGCTTGTTTCATTTTGGCCGAGGATATGGGATGCTATCACAGACCCTCTGGTCGGAAATATTTCCGATAATACACGTTCGCGGTTTGGAAGAAGAATACCGTACATTTTTGTCGGTGGGATAATAGTTGGTGCTGCGTTTGCGCTTTTATTCATGGTTCCGGAGGGCTGGAGCAAATATATGTCGTTTGCTTATATACTTTTTGTTTTGTTGCTTTTCTACACAGGCATTACCATTTTCACTGTCCCTCACGGTGCTTTGGGATTTGAAATGAGTGACGACTATCATGAACGGACAAGTGTCTTTGTGTATTTTGCTTTCATAGGCAATATAGCAGCTTTTATACTCCCGTCGATTTATTTCTTAGCGAACCTGGCGATATTCAAAACCCCACTCAATGGAATGAAATGGGTCTGCACAGGATTTGGGATAGTCTTTACTCTCTCTGCGATTATCTGTGCCGTTCTTTGTAAGGAAACCAAAATCGAAGAGGTTAAAAAACAGGAAAAAGCAAAGCTCTTGGAAAGCTTTTTGGCAACTTGTAAAAATCGTACATTCGTAATGCTGTTGGCTGCGTTTGTGTTAGTTATCCTTGGTTTTCATATTGTTAGCGGATTTAATGGTTTCATAATGATATACTATATTTTTTCCGGCGACAAAGCTGAGGCCTCCAAGTTCATGATGTATAACGGATGGCTCTGGGCGGCTGTGTCGCTGGCAGGTGTTTCGCAGATGGCCAGGATATCTCGGCTTATTGGCAAGACTAATATGGTAATTTTTGCCTTTTCGATTATAACCGTCGGCCAACTGCTGAAAATAGTATGTTATAACCAGACGTATCCATTGCTGACTTTGATACCGACCGCCTGTCTGGCCCTTGGAATGGTAATATGTTTTTCTATAGTATATTCAATGACTGCGGATATTTGCGATGAGGATGATCTAAAGACAGGCAAAAGAAGAGAAGGTATGTACTATGCGATTTACGGCTGGTGGACAAAGCTGGCAATGTCTATGGCTATTTTGATTTGTGGGTTCCTTCTTAAATATACGGGTTATGATGCCAATTTTGCCCAGCAGACAGATTCCACCATGTTTTGGCTTAGATTCTATGAGATCGGTTTACCTGCAGCGTTATGCGTAGTGGCAATAGTAATTCTAACCAGATATCCTCTTACTGAAAACCGTGCTTATGAGGTTAAAGCGTTGCTTGAAGAGCGAAGAAAAGACCAGGACAATCCGTAGCATATAAAAGTGTTGTTGTTGGGATAATGAGAAACCGGCAAACGTTAAAAATTGCTGACTCATGCTGTTGTAAAACAGTAAGGAAAATATTTTTTGAAGGTTAGCTATGTATACGTTGCCTAAAGTAATTCCGGCAGTTAAAAGCTATCGGGAGTTTATACCGGAAGCACAAGCGGTGAACACGCCCACTGTTTCTGATAGGCTGGTCGCAAAGGCTGTTGACTTTATAAAAAATAACGCCAACAAACCAATTCAGGTGAGCGATGTCGCCAATCACGTTTCGGTTTCGCGAAGAGAACTTGAAAGACGGTTCAGGAAATCGCCCCATCGCTCGATTCATCAGGAAATTAAACTATCAAAAGTACGATTGATTTCAAAAATACTCCTTGAGACATCGGACAATATCTCGGAAATCGCCGTAAAACTCGGTTTCGCTAATGTTGCCCACATCGCTCGATACTTCAAAGGCATCGAAGGGGTCAGCCCCATAGAATACAGGAGGAAAAATTTATGTGTCGGAAGATAAAATATCTGCTCCTTATTACACTGATAGCTGCCGCGACAGCATCGGCTTCGGAACTTACCGTTGTAAGTTATGAACCGGCTGAAACAAGCCTTATTGTTTCATCGGGAGAAATCTCGACGATAGAAAAGCTCCCCGGCGGAGTCGGCGACGTTCCATCCGCCACCAACGGCTCGTATGTGCTTAAACTGGCCTGGACAGGGCAAGCCGACCGCAAAGTCGAAGTCCTACACAGCGGTTTGAGCTATAATTTTGCCGGTTTTGACCAGATGCTTGTGGATGTGTATATACCGACCGGAGCAGCTTTGTTTGAGTTGGACGGTCTTATCGGTTTCTGGAGTAATAACTGGCAGCCGGGCAACTGGAGCGGCGGCGATATCGTGCCGACTGAAAATGACAAATGGTTTACAATTACGATGGATATAGACTCATTCGACGAAGGACCGCTGAGTCATATATCTGCGCTCGTTTTTGAACATTATGGTGCCAACAGCGGCACATTGTACGTTGACAACATAAGATTATTCAGCTGCGAATCCAGCGAACCCAATGGCCTGGTTGCGACCGGCCACGATAGCAGGATAGATTTACGCTGGAACCCCGTAGCAGGAGTGAATGGTTACAATATCTACCGTGCCGATTCCGCAGAAGGTCCTTTCACTAAGCTCAATGCTGATGTTCATCCTGTAAGCGTTTATAGCGACTTCCTCGGTACAAACGGCTCGACAAAGTATTATCGCGTGGTTTCCGTCTGTGGCGGCAGTGAGTCTGTTCCGTCTGGTATTGTTTCCGCCGCAACTTATGCGATGACCGATGAGCAGCTTCTGACTTCCATAGAAGAAGCAACCTTCAGATTCTTCTGGGATTTTGGCCATCCGGTAAGCGGATTGGCAAGAGAAGGTTACAATCTCGGTCATAGCGATGACACATGCGCCATTGGCGGTACAGGCATGGGATTGATGGCTATTTGTGTCGGTGTCGAGCGTGGATTTGTTGCCAGAGCCGATGCTGCTCAGCGCATCCTGAAGATACTGACTTTTCTGGATGAAACAACACCCCGTTATCACGGAGCCTGGTCGCATTGGGTTAATGGGGCTACCGGCGCAACGATTCCATTTGGCACGCAAGATAATGGAGGCGACACCGTTGAAACCTCTTATTTAGCGCAGGGAATGCTTACTGTTCGGCAATACTTCGATTCTAATGATCCCGTGGAAACACAGGTTCGCAGCAAAGCCACAGCCCTGTGGGAGGGGATAGACTGGTATTGGTATCTGCGTCGTTCGGATCCTGGGTACGAAACCAACCAAAACATTTACTGGCACTGGTCGCCGGATTACGGCTGGGTTATGGATTTTCCCATCTATGGCTACAACGAGACTATGATTACCTATCTGCTGGCCATTGCCTCACCAACGCACCCAATACCAGCCTCCTGCTACTATAACGGTTGGGCAGGCGGAACATATAAAAACGGCAGCAGATATTACGGTTATACGCAATGGGTAGGCGGGTTTGAATTACCGATGTTCTTCACTCATTATACCCATCTTGGATTTGACCCTTGCGATAAGAGCGATAATTACTGCAATTATTTCGAGAACAGCCGAAACATCGCACTCATTGACCAGGCCTACTGCAGCGACAATCCCGGAGGTTTTACAGGCTACAGCGATTTGGTATGGGGACTTACCGCCAGTTGGAATCCGTGGGGCTATGGAGCTCAAGCCCCGGGCAGTCCCGATAATGGCACTATTACTCCAACCGCTGCCCTCAGTTCAATGCCTTATACGCCGACTGAATCAATCGCCACACTGAAACACTTTTATCATACTTACGGCGGCGATGGGTTGTGGGGACCGTTTGGTTTTGTTGATGCTTTCAATTTAGGGGAGAACTGGTTTGCTCCGGGTTATATTGCCATTGACCAGGGGCCGATTATAGTAATGATTGAAAACTACCGCACTCAGTTGTGCTGGGACTTGTTTATGGCCAATCCGGAAATATCGCCGATGCTTGATAGTATCGGCTGGGCAACAAGAACCGACAACGGCCTCAATTACGAGTATTACGAGGGAACGTGGGATTCGCTGCCTGATTTTAATTCTCTCACACCGACCGCAACAGGCACTGCCCACAACTTTGATATTGGCCTGCGACAGCAGGACGATTATTTCGCCTTCCGCTTCACCGGTTATATCAATATACAAACCGGCGGCGAATATACTTTCTACACTAACTCCGACGAGGGCAGCAAATTATACATCGACGACGCTCTTGTAGTGGACAACGACGGCCTGCACGGAACGCAGGAAAGAAGCGGCATTGTCAGTCTTGCCGCCGGAAAACATCTAATTGTTGTTACCTATTTTGAAAAAACAGGTTCGCAGGATTTGACAGTCAGCTTCGCCGGGCCGGGAATCTCCAAAGAACAAATTCCGGTAAATCTGTTGTTCAGATGTAATTTCCCCGGCGATTACACACAGGACTGCGTTGTCGATATGGACGATTTAATAATATTAGCCGCAAATTGGCTCAGCAGTTATACATTCGTTGATTTTTCACAAATGGCTGCCGATTGGCAGAAATAATAACAATAAATTTGAAATGTTTTTAGAGAGTAGAATTATGAGAAAGAATAAAGGTTTCACGTTAATAGAGTTGCTGGTGGTGATTTCGATTATTGCTATGCTGCTGGCAGTTCTAATGCCAACGCTGAGCAAGGCGCGCGAACAGGCCCGATTTGTTATCTGTAAGAGCAACCTTAAATCTTATGGTCTTGCTGGAACAATGTATCTTCAGACAAACGACGATATGTTTCCGTTTTCGCTCACCTGCATTTACAGAAGGGATACGTTTACAGCGGAGCATCCTTGGCAGTGCCGTTGGCACGATGCCGGAGTTAAGCCTAATGGGCCTATGTGGCGATATCTCGCGGCAAAAGATGTACATTGCTGCCCGGTTTTTGCCGGCATCGCCAAAACCAGGGGGCAGAATCACCCAGGGCATCAGCCTAATATCCCTGTAAAACCGACGTTTAGTTACACTATGAACGGAAATCTCAGCGCCGGCGACAGGAGCAGTGACCTTACCGATAATCCCGGCCAAATGATAGGACTCAGTCAGGTAAAACACCCATCACGAGTGCTTTTTTTCACGGAGGAAAATATATGGAAAATACGCAAAAGTACAGGAGATGCCCTTAATGTATCTAATGCTACCCTTAATGACATGTATTTTGGCACGGTAAAAAACGGCAACGGCGATTGCATAGCGACGTTCCACAAGGCTAACGATTCAAAACGGAACACGGGTGTCAGTAATGTACTGTTTGTCGATGGCCATGTCGGCGAGGAGAAGGCTTATGACCAGCAGGACATTGCCATAGGTTATTCGGATAAAAGTATGAAATTGACTTTTGGAGTTGTAAAATTGAGAAAAGGAAGACACTATTAATAAATAGGTTTTATGAGCCTGTTGCACAATACCCAAAATGCAACACTAAAACCTCATTTATGCTATCAAAAATGCGGCATAGAACCCTCAAAAGTGGTTTTATCAGTGGCGGGTGTTCTCTGTGGCAAAAAACTAAAGGTCGCAAAATGGTTAAGAATATCCGCAAAATGGTGTTCCTTTGGACTTGCAGAATTGGTAAAATCAAGCCGCGGAAACGTTATGACATTTTTGCGTATTGCCCGACTAAGCGTTTAGCCGGGTTATAAATACGCGTAAGCTTTTTATTTAGATTAGGAGGACAGGATGATGAAGAAGTTAATAAATGTTATGTTATGTGTTAGCCTGGGACTGGTTCTGTGTGGAACTGCCCAGGTAGGAGCGTCACCAGCCATAGACAGCGCGGTTGTTAAAACGCGCATCTGGAACGACAACCCTACGTCGACACTCACTGTCGTCAATTCCTATCCGTCGTTGATATCAATCAAAGATGAGCAGACTGTGGCCGGCGGTTGGGGCAATTTGCACAATTTTCGCTTATCTGACGACGGCGGAAGCACTCCTGCTTCATTTGCTAACGGCGACGCCTTCTGCTTCTCCGCAGATGTGACTATTACGGGTACAGGCAACGCCGAAGCCGGCTTGATGGTCGCACCCTGGTGGTCATTGGATGCTGACGGCAAGTTTATGGTTAATGGCACTAGCGGAGAGATTGCTGCCTTTGGAGGCCGATTACCATTTTATAGTTTCACTGGTGGACATGGCCTCACTTATACCAAAGGAGACACGATTCGAATGGGTATCGTCTATCGCCCTAACTCAAATAGCGAGGAAGACCCGGCTACCATAGAGTATAGTGTGACTATGGCCGGGACAACTTACTGCAGCGGCGCGATACCCTTCGACCAGGGCAATCCCGCGGAGGATCCGCCTCACGGCTTGTGGGGAATGCTTACTCCCGCCCAGGTCGGCGGCTATTTTCAGCCACAGGTGTTTACGGCTGGTGTATGGGAGCAGGTAGAGTTCGGGGATATGGCCTATGTTGCCGGTGATCTCTGTTGTATCTGCACAGATGATGTAGAAGTTCTGGTAGACATCAAACCTGAGTCCTGCCCCAATCCGTTGGTTGTTAAGGGTAAAGGTGTGCTTACCGCGGCTATTCTCGGTAGTTGCACTCTCGATGTAACCGATATTGATGCAG
>SDBV01009301.1_pt1 | contig 13089 bp, 14 predicted proteins | sample 2277081 | NCBI WGS metagenome assembly SDBV01 (sample SAMN10402039, study PRJNA504765) | marine sediment metagenome | isolation source: marine sediment core GS10_PC15, 223 cmbsf | place: Arctic Ocean: Southern Knipovich Ridge | collected 2010
TCAATCGTATTTTGAACATCTGTATCTTCATAGATTTCACTAAAACCTAAAGAAAATATGCATAATAAGAAAAAGCTCCATTTCATCTTGATTGACTCCTTTTACCCTTAATTCACAAAGTGAAGATTTTTCGAAAAATTGTCAACCATTCTTTAGAAGTAGATACTCTTTTCTATTTCTACGGTGTGATGGTAATTCCATTGAGATCACCTGTTTTTTGGACTTGTGCTCCATCATTTGCGTCTTGCAAACTTTGCCCAAAATATGCAACTTTTACTTCAATCTTGCCAAAAGATGACACGCTATTGTTGTTCGTTAGGCGAATAATTCCCTGATTATCATCCCTTCTGCGATTTTCAAAAACTCCACCATTAGATCCAATGGCAAGGGATTGAGGAAAACTTCCTTCATTATCTAAGAAGATTCCAAAGTTTGTGCTATCTAGATCACTGATCAACGTGTTATGTGAAACGGTATCGACGCTAGTTTGCTGTATATTCTTTGCTCCCGCCACTTCTGTATTTAAAAACAAGATATTATGCACACCTGTCGCATCTGTAATGGTGATAAAGTTCGAAGCAATTTCATTAATATTGATCTTTTGAAATGTCCCCCAATTTGTATTGCTTGATTCATTGACAAGGGAAATACCTGCATGTAAAGTGCCATTATTGATCGTGATAAGATTATTACTTATGTAACCATTGTTAATATTTTGCCACGATTTATTTGAAGCATCAGAAACATTTTTTAGGACAATGCCGTAAGTTCCTGGATAACCTATAGCGTTAACTGTGATGGTATTTTTGAAAATGTTGCCAAGATTAATATTTTGAATTGACTGAAAAACACCTGTTGAAGCTCCATTCATGATAAAGATAGCTCCTGCATCCAATGCATTGGGATTAAATTCTATGGTATTTTCTTCAATGCAATTCACAGCTAAAGTTCCTGCATTTTGTTTTTCTATAAAAATGGCATATTGGCCTTGAATATCGAAATGATTTTGACGAATGGTGAAGTTAGATCCTTCTCCAGCATCGCTCACAACAATTTGTATGCCATTGTGTCCACTATTTTCAAAATTGACATTTTCTATAAGAAAATCGCCTATGTGTGGCATCGTTGTCAGGTTGTTTGTCAAAGATGCATTTTTAAATGTCAGATCTCTAAGGGTATTATTTTTTCCAAGAACAATTCCATTTTCAATAATACCTCCTTGAGATAGTTGGATGGCCTGTTGATTGCCAAAAGGAAATACACCTCCTGTAAAAAATTGTCCATCATTTAGTGTTGAAACTGCACCGGCTTCAGCAGCACCATCAAGAGCAACAATGTCAGGATTTTGAGAAGTTGCTATATCTAATTCTGTGCGATTTTTTGCTACGATCACGGTATAAGCAGAGCCATCTGGATGATTCAGCCTTTGTAAAGGTGCATCTGTATTTCCTTGCGCCACAACATCGTAATCGCGACGCACATACTCTGTCATTCTTCTTTTTAAACCTTTTGGTTTGGCATCTGTGCTCCCTCCCCATAAAAAAGAGAGTTTGATGCCCGAATAAAACCGATTTTTTCTCACACTGTCATAAGATCCGCCCACTTCTAATCCGAGATAAACATTAGGACGGATGTAATAATCCCAATGAATACGTCCAAAAGGTCCTATAATAGAATCCATATGGCTCTTAAAAAAACAGAAGCCTCCAAAAAATAGGGATAACTCATCAAAAAAACGATAGCCAATCTCTCCATCGAATCCCCAAAAGACCACCTCTCTTCCATCGATAAACCAGATATTTTTAAAAGGCGCCACACCATCTTGCAATTCTGTTCGATTGAGATGAGGATCAAAGCGATTCGTTTTACCAAAAGGAATATATGCATTGCCATCAAAGGTAAAACGTTCTGTCTTTAGCTCTAGACCAAATGTAAATTGATTAAAATAGTTGTGATGTTCTGAACGTTTAATGTCATAAAAGGCATACACGCCCCCCATCCAATCACCCATGATGTGCCTAACTCCAAACCCTATATTACCCTCAGAAGGAGAGCCTTGAAAATCTTCCAACCTCAAATCGAAAAAAAGAAGACTGTTTTGACTTTGAATCAATGGAATAAATAGATCTAATTCCCCAAAAAAAGAGTGCTGCTTACGAGAAGCTTTTCGTTGATAGTGATAAAATCCACCCAAATCTGCGCGCGCGGGATATTCTACCAGATCAGTTTCTTCTTCCATCTGTTCGCAAAAAATAAAAGAAAAAGAAAAAAGAAAAAGGGCCCACTTCATATATAGTGAAATTTTGATTTGCCTCTAGTTGTAGCTCATTATTATAATAATTCCAATGAAAATATTGCCTCTGCATTTTGCGTAGTGATTCTTTCAACCTCTTTGACTCCAACGCCTTTTAGAATAGCTATCGCCTCTCCCACTTCTGTGACAAATGCAGGTTCATTGACCTGTCCTCTTTTTGATTGGGGAGCCAAAAAGGGCGCATCGGTTTCAACCACGCAATGTTCAAGAGGAATTTGTTTTGCAATTTCTTGTAAAGCTTTTGCATTTTTGAAGGTGACAATGCCCGAAAATGAGATGTAAAAACCGCGATCGATCGCTTTTTTTGCATCTTCCAACGATCCGGTAAAACAGTGCAAAATCCCCCTCTTTGATTGCGAAGAAGACAAATAATGCTTATCTAGCAAATCGAAAAAATCAAAAAAGGCATCACGACAATGAATCAAAAGCGGCAAGTCCACCTCAAGCGCCAGTAAAAAATGCTTGATCATCCATTCTTTTTGCAAGGTTCTATCGCTATTTTCGTAATAATAATCCAAACCCGTCTCTCCAATTGCAACCAGCTTATTGTCTTTTGCAGCTTTTTCAAAAAGCGCAAAATCTTGTGGTTTTTTCACATCGTGAGGAGTGATAGCAGCTGCATGATAAATGCCTGCATCATTCTGACTAAGTTGCCATCCTTTTTCCAAAGTCTCTTTATCTGTACAAATATTAATGATGGGCCAAACATCATGTTTTTTTGCATTTTCTATCGCTGCAACACATTTTTCATCTTCAAAAGAGCTTAAATGCGCATGCGTATCGATCCACATTGACAAAACATTCCGTTTAGTTTAAGTTATACTACTTTAAGGACGGGTATTTTGGACAACGTATTTTTTCAAAGCTATTTTCAATCCGATGCGTTTGGAAAATCTATTTTCTGGATTCTGTTTTTCTTTTCCATTGTTTGCTGGACCATTTTTATCTATAAATTTGTTGTCTTTAAAAAAATCTACAGGTTTGAAAAAGATTTTAATCAGCTGTTAACGCAACACAAAAAAGAGGTGCTCTCTTTTGAAAAAACATCTACACTTTTTAATCCTTTTTTTGCTGTCTACCTAAAAATTAAACAAAAAACACTTAATCATCTTAACAAAAACAAAACTCTCAATCAAACTTCCAACACTTCTTTAAGTTTTGAAGATTTAGAGTCTATTACCATAACGGCCGATACAGCCATTCAAGAACAGATCCAAAAACTCGAAAAACATTCTTTTTTGCTCTCTACCATTGCCACACTCTCACCTTTTATGGGACTTTTGGGAACCGTGTGGGGCATTTTGATCTCGTTTTCCGAGCTGCAACATGCAACGTCTTTGAGAGAAACGGTGCTTGGTGGACTTTCCACAGCGCTTTCTACCACGGTTGTCGGACTCATTATTGCCATTCCTGCCATCATCTTTTACAACACGCTTAAAAACTCTATCGCAGATCTTCAAATGAAGTTACAATCCACAGCACTCAATGTTAGAGATTTAATTGAACTCCAATATAAACATTCATGAAATGGACATCTAAACAAACGCCTCCATCCCCAGAAATCAATCTCACACCTTTGATTGATGTTGTATTCATGGTCCTCATTTTGTTTATTTTGATCGCCCCCATCCTCAATATTGAAAATATCGAACTGTTTTCCAAAAAATCTTCGACAAAAATGGTGCATTTTGAGAATCAAAAATTCAAGATCTACATTTTCAAAGACAACACGATTTGGCTTAACAAACAAAAACTCGATTCTTCCATGCTAAAAGAGATGTTTACTTTTGCAAAAACAAAACTCAATCAAACACCGCTGCTCATTTGCGATCAACATGCTTTTTTTGGAACGTATGAAAATGTAAAAACGGCCCTAGAAGAAGCGGGCTTTGAAGATATCCACCTTGTATTAAAACCCAAATGATACCGAAAATATTTTTTTTTGTTTTTTGCTGTCACTTTCTTCTTACATTTCTGTTTTATGAAAAAAAACAGCAAAGTATCAAAAACACCCCCTTTGTCGTGGTTGAAAGAGTCAAACTGCATCCCCCACCGCCAAAACCCAAACCTAAGCCCATCGCAAAACCCCAACCTGTTGCTAAAACAGCACCCGTTAAAAAACCTGTGCCAATATCAAAATCGCCAGCAAAAAAGCCCACACCTGCACCCAAAAAAATTCCCACGCCTGCAAAAAAGTCCGCTCCCGCCATCAAAGCTCCACCACCACCACTTAATCTCGACACACTTTTGCAAGCCCATTTCCAAACCTTTCACCTGCCAGAATATGGAGAAGTGATCCTCGAGCTCACAATTAAGCAAGGCAAAATAGCTTCGATCAAAGTCATCAAATCCGAGAGCGAGGAAAATCTCAACTATCTCAAAGAAGCCCTTCAAAAATTCCCCCTACCCCACCTTGATAAAAATCGAACAGAAGTCCTAATTATCCAATTTAACAATAAAGTTGAAGCATGAAAACTAAACGTTCAGGGACATGATTGTAGTAAAAATTTAAAAATAGTACCCTCTTTCTAAATCGGAGGTTCTTTATGAGTATAAATCCCGTTTGTTCTGCTTCATCTGAAAAAAAACTATCTTTTGACGAAGAAAAAAAAGTCGTTACTGTGACAAAAGATGGAAGGCTTTACTCTTTCAATGAACAAGACTGTTTAGCTGCTGGTGTGCCCAATTGGATTGTTAAATTTATTTTCTGGTTGGGAAAATTTATTTTAGAATATTTCAGCAAAGATATTATACAATACCTTGAGAGAGCAATTGAAAAGCTCGATCAACAAGAAAGTGGCTCATGCAACGCCTCTTCCTCAATTCCATAAAAATAATAAAATTGAAATCCATTGCATATCAATTTTAAGTACGTTACCATTAGCTCAATGCAAAAGCTAGTTGTATGTGTTCTTTTCTTAGCGTCGGTTTTTGGAAAGGAGCTTAGCATTTCTCTTCCAACAAAATCGCGTCTGCTTCCAGTGCTCATTGAAGAAGTGAAGGGTGCTTCTTTAACGGATGAGTATAAGCGCGAGCTTTTAGAAGCGCTTCAATTTGATTTTGCTGTAAATGCTTACACCTTTGTCTTAGATCCCAAAACGTTAAAAAAAATACATCTGTCCCAAATGGGTGACGCTTTTATCAATTTTCAATCTCCTAAAATGCAGCCCTATTTTACAATCCAACTTAATGTGGAAGATGAACATCTTCATGTCACTTTTTTTAACAAAGAAAAAACGCTTGTCAAACACATTCGAGACATTCCATTGAGCTTAGATGCTGAAAAAGACCGTGTGGTGTGCCATCATATCCATGATAAAATTGTCAAAGCACTGCTTAATATTGAAGGCATTGCATCAAAAAAAATACTATTTTGTAAAAGAAATGCAAAACAAAACTTTCAGGTTATTTACTCCGACTATGATGCTAAAAACCAAAGAATTGTCACTGATGAAAATGAAAATTGCCTCTGCCCAAAATTCATTTCTTCTGAAGGAAAATCGACACAATTTTTAGTCGTCAATTATCGCTCTGGACAACCTAAGATCCATTTGGGCTCTTTGCATAGCCTTGAGCAAAAACGGCTCGTAAAATTGGCAGGGCAACAGCTCCTTCCTGCAATTAGTTTGCAAAATAATGCCCTTGCTTTTATTTCCGACCGCACAACGAACATCGATCTTTTTGTGCAATTTATCGATTTAAAAAACAAAAAAGCCTCGCGCCCAAAACAGCTTTTTTCTTATCCCAATTCCACGCAAAGCTCTCCGACATTTTCACCCGATGGTAAACAGATTGTGTTTGTTTCAGACAAAACATCAAGGCCGCATTTATATTTGATGCCGACCTATATCAAAAAACAGATCACACCACTAAAAATCACAAACAAAAATGAAGAAAACACTTGTCCTGCATGGTCTTTTGATGGTAAAAGGATAGCGTATGTTGCAAAAATTGACGGTGTGCGCCAAATTTGGATTTTAGAGATTAAGACGCAAGAAGAATGGCAACTGACCTTTGATAAAAAGAATAAAGAAAATCCCTGTTTTGCACCTGATAATTTGCATTTGATATACAATGCACAAGAAGATGAAGATTCCAATTTATATTTAATTGATCTTCATCAAAAAAAGCCTGTGCGCATAACGCATGGCAAGCAGCAAAAACGTTTTGCCTGCTTTGAGATGTAAATGAAAGATTGTCAAAATTGACGTCTTTTCTGTAAAATGAGGTCCATACATGAAAAAATTCCTTCTTTTAATTCCACTTTTTTTTCTCTCTTCTTGTTCAAGGTCAGTTTCTCAAATGTGGGATGATACTAAGACAGCCACCAGTTACATGGGAAGAGGATTTCAAGCTTTCTTTTCCGGAAATAATGAAGAAGAACAAATTGCAATGAATGAAGACGTTTTTCAAATTTCCGAAGATGATTTTATCCCTTTTGATGATCAAGATTTGAAAGCGGAAAAAACTCTGCAAGCAACTCAAGAACCAGGAACTGGAAAAATACCAACAAAATCTGAATTTTTTACACCTCCTTCTCATTTAGCCCATATTTTTTCTAATATCCAGTTTGATTTGAATAATTACCAAATCAAAGGAGGACAAAATCATCAAGTACTAAAGCAAGCGGCTCAATATTTAAAAGAACATCCAGAAATTTACGTCTTTGTTGAAGGACACTGCGATGAAAGGGGCACTGCGCAGTATAACTATTCTTTGGGAGCAAAGCGTGCCAACACAATCAGAAATGTTCTTGTCAAAGAAGGCATCAACGAAGGCATCAACCCAAATCGTATTTTTACTGTCTCTTGTGGCAAGGACCAACCCCTCGATCCAGGACATTCTCAAGTCTCTTGGAAAAAAAATAGACGGACAGAATTTAAAATTTATCAACCCTAAGGTGTGCTTATGAAAAGGATTTTATTTTTATTGCCCTTGTTTTTTGCAAGTTGCAGTTCTAACACAAATGGCAAAACTGCCAAAAATGATGCGGTCATGCAGGCCAATATGGCCATTAGCGAAGCGCAAATGGATCTTAACGATTTAAAAAATGAATTCAAAAATCTGAAGGTTCAATATTTTGGATTTGATAAAAAAATCGAAGCTTATCTTTCTACACTCACACATATGAAAGAACAGATGCAAATGCAAGAAAACACGCTTAAACAGATTGAATCTCTCGAAGAAAAACTCGCCACCTTAGAAACCACTCTCAAAGAACAAGGAAAAGAGTCTTCTCAAGTTAGATCGCAGGTATCTCTACTTGAAAAAAGACTTGAAGAAAGTCAAAAAAAGATGGCTCAGTTAGAAGACACACTAGCCCTTGCTGCTGAAAAAATAAAACTTCGTCGATGACAGATAAAAGCCTACCTATCTTAATCCTAGATTCTGGAATCGGTGGGCTTTTTTTGACAAAGCACCTACATCTTGCTCTGCCTAATGAAGATCTTGTCTATCTGGCAGACACAAAAAATATGCCTTATGGAAATCGCTCCAAAAAAGAGCTTTTTGATCTCGCATGTCAAAATATTGAATATTTACATCGCGCATTTAAGTGCATTTTTTTTGCATGCACAACGCTAAGCACAAATACTCAAGATGAAATTGCCAAAAAATACTCCATTCCTATTTTAGGTACACATGCACCTATTCAAAATTATCTCGAGACATTCAAAAATGAAAAAAAAGCGCTCATTGCAACTTCAGCCACAATACGCGCGCTCGATTCAAAAAAAAGTAATCTGCTCTTTCCCATCGAAACTCCTCTTTTAGCTCCATTGATAGAAAAAGATATGCATCATCCACAACTTTTAGACACTTTGCGCACATATTTAAAACTTTTGCAAGAAAAGCACATCCTGCATCTAATTTTAGGCTGCACGCACTATTCTTTAGTTTATGACCAAATTCAATCTATAGTAGGTAGAGAAGTAAACGTCTTTGATCCAACCTTGGAGTGTCTTGAACAGTTAAAAAAAACGTTTGCAAGCAACCTCAATCCACAAAAAAAGGGCCATATTGAAATCTTTGCAACAAAAGATCTAAAGCGTGTTACACTCTTTGCACAAAAAGAACTAAATATTGATGTTACGCAATAAATTATGTTTAGAGGAGGAGCGAAAGGGACAAGATACAAGGAGTACGACGATGTTCAACTCCATGAGAGTTGGACGAGGAGTACTACGCAGGAGATTGTTCCTTGCAGCCCTTCTATGAACAGAAGGTAATGCGTAAAGTCAGTTATGGTTAAACATCATCTCTGAAGCGATAGCCGACACCACGCACGGTTTCAATGCCACGAAAACTAGGGCCTAGTTTTTTTCTCAACGCTGCTATATGCACGTCAATATTACGGTCTACAACAAAAGCATCATCATTGTGTAGGTTATCTAATAGTTGATTGCGCGTTAAAACTCTACCCATGTTTAAAATTAGGCGCTTTAAAATCCCAAATTCGGATAACGTTAGCGGAATTTCTTGATTGCCTTTCTTTAACTTATATCTTTCTAAATCTAGATGGAATTTATTAAAGTTAAGCACTTTTTCTTGTTTTTTTTCGTCAGTTCCCCGTCTTAATACAGCTTTGATACGAGAAAATAAAATTTTTGGAGAAAAAGGTTTGGGAACATAATCATCTGCTCCAAGTTCAAGCCCTAAAATGATATCGATCTCTTCTGTCTTTGCTGACATGATAATAACAGGTATATTTTTTAACTCTGGATCATTTTTAATTTTTCTACAGACATCATACCCATTTTGACCAGGAAGCATGATATCTAAGAGAACAAGATCGGGTTTTTCTCTTTTGATCGCCTCAAAACCATTGATGCCATCGTTTTCAACATGTAGTTTATATCCGGAAATTTCTGCCTGCAATTTAATTAAAGACGCAATATCCTCTTCGTCCTCGATCAGAATAATATGTTTTTTTTCACTCATACAAAACTTGTAAAATTTTGTTTAACTTTTCTACTTTTAAAATAAGTTCTTTTTTTTTTCTAAAAAATTCCTCGATTTCTTCTTTAGTCTGTAATCTTTCATGATACGCTAAAACTTGTTTTCTTAAAATTTTTAATTTGCTTTGTATAGAATGTTGGAGCGTTGCTCTAAAACTTTGTTTACCAGATGCTTGGTTGCTTGGCACACGGATATCTTTGAATTTTGTTTCCTCAATCGGATCTTTTGTCTTAATTTGTTTCAAAAGCTCTAATGTATGGTGAATCTCATCAACCTCTTTTTTCAGTTGCTGGATGGTTTGAGAAATATAGGGTTTATTTTTTGATTTTCCAGGCAAATCCCAAGGATTCCAAAAAAACTTTTTAAAAAATTGGATCAATTTTTTTTGTTTTTTTTTGAAAGAATAGGTGTGATTTTGTCGATACGACGTTTTCTCCTCAAAGACTGTTTCAATCTTATAAGGATCCTTAACTTCAGGCTTAGTATTTAAATTGATCGAACCATCTGATCGAAACATCATACTCAAAAGGGGTTAAAATTTATCAAGTATTTTATCCAAGTCTTCAGTTTATGTAAAGCTCGTCTTCAAATGTTAAACTGATATCACGCCCTGCCTTCCGTTTATATGAGGGCTGCAAGGTACAATCTACTGTGTCCTCCTCCTCGCACAACTCCTTGGAGTTGCGTTTGTCGGATATCCTTGTATCTTGCCCCTTTCGCTCCTCTTCTAAACGGAATCTACCGCGTAACATCAGTTAAAAAAAATTGAACTTGGGTCAGAACTGGTTAAGTCTTGCCCAACTCTCATGGAGTTGAACTTTTGGTAATACCTGTAACTTACCCTTTTCGCTCTACTTCTTTTACTTTTGCAATTGGTAGTGAAATTGGTATAGAATAAAAACATGCAGATCGATTCACAAGATTTACACAATCCTAACTTTCAAGAAACACACTTTGCTCTGCATGCTTATGATGGTAAGTTACTGCATTTTTGTACGTTGATCAAATCTCAGCTTGTAAAGTTATTGCGCCGAGCATCTATTTTTTTCTTGCTTTATTTAGGGTTTGTTTTGACACAACTTGTTTTAACCATCATCTTTCTAACCACATATTTTGTCGGCATTTTCATCACTTCTTTTTTTGTGTCTTTGTTTCTCACTTTTCCCTATCTCTACTATCTTAAGGCTAAAAAAGCTAAACGTATGCATTTTTTGATCGAAGAGTTTGAAAAAATGTGTAGGGGGCAGGTGCATTCTTTTGAAGATGAAAAAGAAAATAACTTTATTCTCAGTTATGGCACAAAACTGCTTTATGATAAAATGCTCTCTATCGAAACGTACATTTTTCGTATGCCAAAATGGCTGTTTTTCTTCCAAGACTTCTTTTCGCTCTTAAGTCAAGTATTGCATAAACACGATCTGTTTTATTTGAAAGAACTCCTTTTGGAAAAAAGTAAACTCTATCGCATCAAACTCATCCAAAAAGATCCTCAAAACCCGAAATATCATATCAAACTTGCGCTTGGATTATTAGATATGCATGCTTTTTATCAAACATACACACTCGACAGATTGGAGAAGAAATATATGCTTTTAGCGATTCAAGAGCTAAAAATTGTTCATGCCTATTTACCTAACAATATGTGGACACTAGAACAGCTTGCAATCTGTTACTCTGAGCTCAAAGACACAAAAAGAGAAGCAAAAGTGTTAGAAAAGCTTGTTCAAATTGAACCAGAAAACGTAGAATTGTTGAAAAACTTAGGGACCCTCTATTTTCAAATGGGCAGAAATAAAAAAGGGCTTGAAATGTACGAGAATTTAAGCGCAAAATCTATAGACCTTGCGCAAGAGATGCTTACCTTTTTTGGAGCTGTCAATGATTAGATTTTTGTGTGTATTTTTATTCTCTTTAGGAATGCTTTTTGCTAATGTAGAAGACTTGCATTTCAAACGCCTGATTGCCTTTTGGAAAGATCAGCAATACCACATTTTAAAGCCGCAAATCGAAACATTTTTAGACAAATTTCCAACAAGTACACATCACAAAATGGCAAAAACAATGCTCGCTCAGTTGCATATGATGGATCATAGCTTTGCTCTAGCTATAGAAATTTTTGAATCCATCCCTAATCTAGAAGACGATCCCAATGCCTACGAGTTGTATTTAGAAGCGCTTTTTCAAAACAAACACTATAAAAAAGTCTTAGAAAAAATCCAAACTATCATTGAAGATACTCACTATTTTTCTAAAACGCAGCACTTATTACATCTTAAAACACAAAGCCAATTGCAACTGTTCGTCTCACAACCACATGATGAAAAAATATCCCCTTTAAAAGAGATAGAAAAAGACCTTGCTCAAATCAAGGATGAAAAATATGTCATTCACGCCTTAAAAGCTGGGCTTTATATTGCTCAAGCTTTGGATGACACAAAAAAAAGCATAAAATATGCAAAAGAACTTGCCTTTTGCGTGGAAGACAAATACGAATACTTATTTATTGAAGCTATTGAAACTGCAAAAATCGATTCCAATTTAAGTATTTTAAAATTAAAAAAACTTGCCAAATTCAAACATCCCTTTCAAGAAAAAGCTCTCTATAACCTCCTTGTTCTTCTATTCAATGAAAAAAAATATGAAGATATCATTGAACTCAAACTTTTTATAAAAAATTTTGCAAAAGAAGATGTCCCTCTCTTTGAGCTCTATTTAGCACATAGTTACCTAGAACTTAAAATCTATAAAAAGGCCAAAGAACAATATAAACAGGTGCTCCACTTACCTCTTGAACAAGAACAAAAAAAAACCGCCCTTGTTCATTTAGCGATTTGCTGTTTTTTGACAGAAGATGAATCTCTATTTGCCTATGCACTTAAGAATTTAAAAACTGATTTTCCTAATGAAGAAAAGTATAAAGAATTGACTTTTGGCTACGCTAAATTGCTTGTAAAAAACAAGCTTTTTTACAAAGCGCAAAAAACATTTGAAGAATTACTCGTTTTTGAAACGTTTGAAAAAAGAAATGCTGTGCTTTTAGAACTGGCGATGCTTTATTTCAAACAAAACGAATACACACAGTGTTTAAGCAAGGCAAAAGACTATTTATACCATGCCTCCTGTCTTACAGATCAAGAATCACTTCCTGTTTTGCAAATGTATCTATCTTGCACAATGAAATTGGATCAAAAACAGGCCATCAACAACTTAGAGCATTTAAAAACCCTTGGAAAAAAACTTCCCCAAGATTTTTGTGAAAATCTAGACTATGCACTCGCAACGCTTTATTTTGAAACGCATGCTTTTAAAAAAGCACATCCCCTTTTAATCAAATTAGAAAACATAAGTCAGAAGTTTAGTGGAAATGTCCACTACCTTCTCGCTCTTATAGAAAAAAAGGATTTGATCTCTTTCACGCACCATTTAGAAATGGCTGTAAGAGAAAATGCTTACGTAGATAAACACGTCGAAATTCATAAAAATCTTTTCAATGCCTATTTAAAACTTTCACAAAATAAAGAATCTTTACCCTCTACCCATTTTCAAAAAGGCCAGGATCTTTTAGATGTCGCTACGCAGCATCTATTATGCGCATTTGAAAAAGATCCGCATTCAATCAAAAAAGATAATCTGCTTTTTTTAGCCGATTTTTTATATAAAAAAACCAAAACACATCCCGATCTTCTCTCAAAAACGCAACATGTTTTCACAATACTTCTAAAAGAGCATTCCTTAGAAAATGCGCTTGAATTTGATCTCAAAGATAAGCTATGCAAACTCTATAAATGGCAAAACAAGATCAATCAATACATCGAATC
>SDBV01009302.1_pt1 | contig 13089 bp, 10 predicted proteins | sample 2277081 | NCBI WGS metagenome assembly SDBV01 (sample SAMN10402039, study PRJNA504765) | marine sediment metagenome | isolation source: marine sediment core GS10_PC15, 223 cmbsf | place: Arctic Ocean: Southern Knipovich Ridge | collected 2010
TCGACCAGCAGCGAAGCGAGCCACGGCCGCATTCTCTTGATCTCATCGAGCGCCGCGGGATTGTCGCGCAAGCGGACTTCGAGCTTGTGCCAGAGCGATTCCGGCAAATACTTCGGCAGACAGGCGCTGCGGCACACACCGTACTTCGACACGTCGTCCTGCGACACCAGCAGATCGTCGGGTGAGAGTTCCAGCGCCAGAGTCGGTGAAGCCGCCAGCGCAGCCAGAATCTGCGGGCGGAACGGCTGGTTCGGCGGATAGTCGGCCGGGTCGCCGACGTGAAGCGTGCCAAGCACGTAGATGGTGGTTGTGCCGCGCGTCGCGACATAGAACGGCATGCGCGCGGGCTGGGTGCGCACCGGACCGCCTGTCGTCGTGCTCGACGAATACGACGGCGGCGGGTTGAAACCGGGCAAGGTGGCACGCGGGTGGCCAGGTGAAACAGGGGCAGCAGGTGTGCCCGGAACCGGCAAGGCCGGCCGGGCGCCTTGCGCCGGGGTAGTCGCAGCCGCGCCCGCGGCATCCGCCGTGGCGACCGGCCAGACCGAACCGAACGAGAGGCCGGCGAGCGTGGCACAAGCAATCAGCCAGGCTCGCCAGCGCAGCGCGAAAACGGCGTGACTGCCGCCTTCACGCAGGCGGCGCGCAGGACGACGCGCCGCCGACGCTTCAGGCATCCACGTCCCCCACCTCCTCGGCGCGGTGGCACGACACCTGACGTCCATCCACTTCGCGCAGCTTCGGTTCCTCGCTGCGGCAGCGCTCGATTGCATACGGGCAACGCTGATGGAACGTGCAGCCCGAGGGCGGATTGAGCGGCGACGGCATCTCGCCTTGCAGCTTGATCTTGATGCTGCGATCCGCCTCGAAAATGGACGGCGTCGCCGACATCAATGCCCGCGTGTATGGATGGCGCGGCTTCGAGAAAATCCGCTTCTTGTCGCCCAGTTCGACCACGCCGCCGAAGTACATCACCATCACATCGTCGGCAATGTGCTCCACCACCGAGAGGTTGTGCGAGATGAACACGTAGCTGGTCTTGAACTGCTCCTGCAGATCCATGAACAGATTGAGAATCTGCGCCTGGATCGACACGTCGAGTGCGGAGACCGGTTCGTCGGCCACGACGATCTGCGGATCGAGAATCATCGCGCGCGCAATCGCCACGCGCTGCCGCTGGCCACCCGAGAACATATGCGGGTAGCGTTTGGCGTGCTCTGGCCGCAGGCCGACGGTGCGCATCATCTGCGCAATCCGCTCGGCGCGTTCGCTCGCGCTCAATGGCGTATTGATGGCGAGCGGCTCACCGAGCGTCTGCTCGACAGTCTTGCGCGGATTCAACGACGCAAACGGGTTCTGGAACACCATCTGCACGCGCCGGCGCAAGGCGGCAATGCGCGTGTGGTCGGCGCCGGCCACGTCTTCGCCGTCAATCATCAGACGGCCGGCCGTCGGTCCCTCGATCATCGTCAACTGACGCGCGAGCGTCGATTTGCCGCAGCCGGATTCGCCAACGACCGCCAGCGTCTTGCCGCGGTCGAGCGAAAACGACACACCGTTCAACGCCTTGACCGTGCCGTGGCCGAACATGCCGCGCCGCACCGAGTAGTGCCGCGCCAACTGGTCGGCGACCAGCACATGGTCGCCCGTCTGACTCGCCTGGCGCCGCGTTTCGGGTACTGCATTCATCGTGCGCCTCCTTGAGTGTGGACGTTGGCATCGCCGGTGAGATTCAGCGGCTTGATACAGCGTACCCTGGTCGCGTCGATATGGCCCGCGAGCGGGGCAAGGGCTGGGCGGGCCTTGGTGCAGTCATCCACGACGTACTTGCAGCGCGGCGCGAACAGACACCCCTTGGGGCGGTCGTCGCGGCCCGGCACCATACCCGGCAACGCAGCCAGCCGCACTGCGCCGACATTGTGCTCGGGAATCGCCGCCAGCAGCGCTTCCGTGTAGGGGTGATGCGGCGCGGCGAAGATATCCGGCACCTTGTTGGTCTCGATCATCTCGCCCGCATACATGACGGCCACGCGCTGCGCGACTTCCGACACCACGGCCAGATCGTGTGAGATCAGCACGAGCGCCATGCCGCGCTCTTTCTGCAGCTTCACGAGCAATTCCATGATCTGCGCCTGGATCGTCACGTCGAGCGCGGTGGTCGGCTCGTCGGCAATCAGCAGCTTGGGATTGCAGGCCACCGCCATGGCAATCATCACGCGCTGGTTCATGCCGCCCGACATCTGGTGCGGAAACGACGCGATGCGATTCTTCGCATCGGGAATGCCGACCTGGTCGAGCAGTTCGATCGCACGCCTGTTCAGCGCGGCGCCGCGCAGCCCTTCGTGCAGCTTCAGCACTTCCTTGATCTGATAACCGACGGTGTAGCTCGGGTTCAGACTCGTGAGGGCGTCCTGGAACACCATCGCGATGTCCTTGCCGATAATCTTGCGGCGCTCCTTCGGCGAGGCTTTCAGCAGGTCCTTGCCGTCGAAGGTAACCTCGTCGGCGCTGACCTTGCCCGGTGCGTCGATCAGGCCCATTAGCGCCATCATCGTCACGCTCTTGCCCGAGCCGGACTCGCCTACTACGCCGACTACTTCGCCCGGCGCGACGTCCAGATTGATGCGGTCGACGGCCGGCAGGCCGTTGAAATTCACCGCCAGATTGCGGATGGTCAGTAGGGTACTCATATCACGCCATCCGTTTCAGTTTGGGGTCGAGCGCGTCGCGCAGCCCGTCGCCGAGCAGGTTGATCGCCAGCACCGAGATCACGATGGACAGGCCAGGCAAGGTGACGATCCACCAGGCGTTATCGATGTAGTCACGCGCCGATGCGAGCATCGCGCCCCACTCCGCCGCGGGCGGTTGCACGCCGAGGCCGAGGAAGCCGAGCGCAGCGGCATCGAGAATCGCCGACGAAAAGCCGAGCGTCGCCTGCACGATCAGCGGCGCGGTGCAGTTCGGCAGCACTTGCGAGAACATCAGCCGCAAGGTGCCGGCGCCCGCCACGCGCGAAGCGGTCACGTATTCCTTCTGCAATTCACCGAGCGCCGAAGCCCGCGTCAGACGGACGTAACCGGGCAACGCCACGATCGCGATGGCAAACATCGTATTGAAGAGCCCCGGACCGATAATCGCCACCACCGCCACCGCGAGCAGCAGCGACGGCAGCGCAAGCAGCACGTCCATGATGCGCATGATCGGCGTATCGGCCCACTTCTCGAAGAACGCGGCAATCAACCCGAGCACCACGCCCGGGATCAGCGCCAGCACGACCGAGATGAAGCCAATCCAGAACGACAGGCGCGCGCCGTACATCAGGCGCGACAACATGTCGCGGCCGGCTTCGTCGGTGCCGAGGATGAACTTCCAGTTGCCGCCGTCGGCCCAGGCGGGCGGGATCTTCACAAAATCGCGGTATTGCTCGATCGGGCTGTGCGGCGCGATCCACGGCGCGAAGATCGCGATGAAGATCAGCACCAGCACGATCACACCGGCCGTTACCGCACCACGGTTACGGGAAAAGTTTGCCCAGAATTCACGGGCGGCCAGTGCACGTCCACTAGGGGGCGTGACTGCTTGGGGGACTGTGTTTTGTATGTCGGCCACGGTTTTACCTCGTATGGCGAATGCGCGGATTCAACACGCCGTACAACAGATCGACAATCAGGTTCACGACGATCACGAGTGTGGCAATCAACAGGATACCGCCCTGCACGACCGGATAATCACGCCGGCTGATTGCATCGATCAGCCACTTGCCGATACCCGGCCAGGAGAACAGCGTCTCGGTCAGCACCGCGCCGGCGAGCAGCGTGCCCACCTGCAGGCCGATCACGGTCACCACCGGAATCAGCGCGTTACGCAGCGCATGCACGACGATCACGCGTCCCGGCGGCAAGCCCTTGGCGCGTGCGGTACGGATGTAATCCTCGCGCAGCACTTCGAGCATCGACGAGCGCGTCATACGCGCCACAACCGCCAGCGGAATCGTGCCGAGCACGATGGCGGGCAGAATCAGATGGCTCAACGCCGACTTGAACGCGCCTTCATCGGTCGACATCAGCGAGTCGATCAACATGAAGCCGGTGACGTGCGGAATGTCGTATTCACCCGCAATACGCCCCGACACCGGCGTCCAGCCGAGCTTCACCGAGAACAGCATGATGAGGATCAAGCCCCACCAGAAGATCGGCATCGAATAGCCGGTCAGCGCCGTGCCCATCACGCCGTGATCGACCACCGTGCCACGCCGCAGCGCCGCGAACACACCGGCCGGCAGCCCGACGATCAGGGCGAACAGCATCGCGCAGATCGACAGCTCGACGGTGGCGGGAAAGCGCGCGAGGAACTCGTCCATCACGCTGGTGTTGGTGATGATCGACATCCCCAGATCGCCGTGCACCGCACGTCCGAGATAGTGGATGTATTGCAGCGGCAGCGGCTGGTCGAGGCCGAGACGGTGCATGGCGGCGGCGTGCATGGCCGGATCGACACCGCGTTCGCCCATCATCACTTCAATGGGGTCGCCGGGTATCAGGTGAATGAGCGCAAACGCAAGGATCGTAATGCCGATGAAGGTCGGAATCACCATACCGATGCGGCGCAAAACGAAGCGGAACATGGTTCGTCCCTATGGTCTTGATGAACGGAAAAACACAACCGGCGACGAGGGCTTGTGACCCCGGTCGCCGGACCATTTCGACCAGTTTTCTAACCGTGCGAAAAGCGGACTGCGTCAGTTTTACCGCAAGCCTCATGGCGCACCTCGCGGCTGACCATCAGGCTCGCGTTACGGCAAGGCTTACTGCACGCCCACACCGTCGAAGCGCGCGTAACCGAGCGGCTCGATGCGCATGTCGATCACCTTCTTGCTGACCGGCTGATACACCGTCGAGTGCGCGATCGGCGAGAACGGCAGTTGCTGCGCGAAAATCTGTTGCGCCTGCGTGTAAATCTTGGTGCGTTCGCCCTGATCCGTCGTCGTGCGGCCCTTCTGGATCAGATCGTCGAACGGCTTGTAGCACCACTTGCTGAAGTTGTTGCCGTTCATCGCTTCGCAGCCGAGCAGCGTGCCGAGCCAGTTGTCCGGATCGCCGTTGTCGCCGGTCCAGCCGATCAGCATCGAGTCGTCCTCGCCTGCGTGGGCGCGCTTGATGTACTCACCCCATTCATACGTGACGATCTTCGCGCGCACGCCGATCTTGGCCCAGTCGGCCTGGATCATTTCCGACATCAGGCGCGCGTTCGGGTTGTACGGACGCTGCACCGGCATCGCCCACAGCGTGATGTCGAAACCGTTCGAGAGACCTGCCTTGGCGAGCAACGCCTTGGCCTTGGCCGGATCGTACGACAGGCTCGGCAGGTTCTTGTCATACGACCATTGGGTTGGTGGCATCGGGTTGGTGGCCGACTGGCCTGCGCCCTGGTAGACCGAATCGATGATCGCCTTCTTGTTGATCGCCATGTCGAGCGCCTCGCGCACATCGACGTTGTCGAGCGGCTTGTGCTGCACGTTGTACGACAGGTAGCCGAGGTTGAAGCCCGGTTGCGACGGCATCGAGATATTGGCTTCCGTCTTCAGCGGCGCGATATCGGCCGGACGCGGATAGCTCATCACCTGGCACTCGTCGCGCTTGAGTTTCTGCACGCGCACGCCGGCATCCGGTGTGATCGCGAAGATCAGCTTCGCGATCTTCACGTCGTTCGGCTTCCAGTAGTCAGGATTGCCGTCGAAGCGGATCGTGGCGTCTTTCGTGTAGCTGCGGAAAATGAACGGGCCCGTGCCAACCGGCTTCTGGTTGATGTCGGCAGCCTTGCCGGCCTTGAGCAGCGAATCCGCATACTCAGCCGACTGGATCGAGGCGAATTCCATCGCCATGTTCTGGATGAACGGTGCGTTGGTTTCCTTCAGCGTGAAGCGCACGGTGTACGGATCGACCTTTTCGACCTTCGCGATCAGCTTGTCGAGGCCCATGTCCGTGAAGTACGGGAACTGCGCCGGGTACGCCTTGTTAAACGGCATGCCCGGGTCGAGCATGCGGTTGAACGTGAACAGGACGTCGTCCGCGTTGAATTCGCGGGTCGGCTTGAAGTACGCCGTGGTCTGGAACTTGACGCCATGGCGCAGATGGAACGTGTAGGTCTTGCCGTCCGGCGAAACATCCCAGCTTTCGGCGAGACCCGGCTCGACCTTCGTGCCGCCGCGCTCGAATTCGACGAGGCGGTTATAGACGGTGAAGGTATTGGCCGTGAAATCGGTGCCCGTGGTGTATTGGGCCGGATCGAAACCCGCGGGGCTGCCTTCTGAGCAGTAGACCAGGGTTTTATTCGGAATCTCGGCGCGCGCGACGTTCGCGCCCATTGCCGATACCGCTGCGGCTGCGACGAGCGTCGTGATCCGCGCGGCGCGCAACAGATTGTTTTGCTTCATGTTTCCTCCAGGTTCGAGGCTGGCTTGCACCAGCGTAGCGCGATCTTACTTGAGCATGCCTTGCAGCAACAAGCGGAGGAAATTCCTTCTGTTCACTATCGGAAACACTTGTTAGGCATAAATTGAGGCCCGTCAACTTGGGTTGGCGGGGCCTCACAAGGCTCTGTGGGCGCCAGGCGGGAGCAAAAGCGCCCATATCCGCCTATTTCAGTCCGACGCCGAGGAATTGCGTCGGGCCGAATGGATCGATCTTGAAGCCGGTAACGTCTTTTGAGATGGGCTGATAGACGGTGGAGTGAGCAATCGGCGTGAACGGCACCTGGTCCTTGAAGATCACCTGGGCATCCATGTAGTCCTTGGTGCGCTGCGTCAGGTCGGTGGTGCTGCGGGCGGCCGTGATCAGGTCGTCGAAGGGCTTGTAGCACCATTTCGAGAAATTGCTGCCTTTCACCGCGTCACAGCCCAGCAGGACGCCCAGCCAGTTATCCGGATCGCCGTAGTCGCCGGTCCAGCCGATCAGAATCGCCTCGTGCTCGCCCGCATGGGCCCGGCGGATGTATTCGCCCCACTCATAGGTGGCGATATTCACCTTGACGCCGATCTTCGCCCAGTCGGCCTGGAGCATTTCCGCCATCAGCCGCGCATTCGGGTTGTAGGGGCGTTGTACGGGCATGGCCCACAACGTCAGATCGAAGCCGTCAGGGTATCCGGCTTCCTTCAGCAGCGCCTTGGCCTTGTCGAGGTCATACGGTGCATCTTTCAGATTCTTGTTGTAGCCCCATTGGGTAGGCGGCATCGGATTGGTGGCAATCTGGCCGGCGCCCTGGTACACCGATTCGATGATCGCCTTCTTGTTGATCGACATATCCAGCGCGCGGCGCACCAGCACGTTGTCGAGCGGCTTTTTGGTCGTGTTGTAACCGAGGATGCCCAGATTGAAGCCCACCTCGCTCGGCATCGCCAGCGACGGATCGGCCTTGACCGCCGCAATGTCCGCAGGACGCGGATAGCTCATCACCTGGCATTCGCCACGTTTGAGCTTCTGCAGGCGCACGGAGGGGTCGACGGTGATCGCGAAAATCAGCTTGCCCACTTTCACGACACCCGGCTTCCAGTAGTCCGGGTTGCCGTCGAAACGGATCGTGTCGTCCTTGGTGTAGCTGCGGAAGATGAACGGCCCGGTGCCGACCGGGAACAGATTGATGTCGGAGGCCTTGCCGGCCTTCAGCAGTTGATCCGCATACTCCGCGGACAGGATCGAGGCGAACGGCATGGCGATCTGCTGCAGGAACGGCGCGTCGACCTGCTTGAGCGTGAAGCGCACCGTGTACGGGTCGAGCGCCTCGATCTTGCTGATGTTCTTCGCCAGGCCCAGATCGCTGAAGTACGGAAACGGCACCGGGTACGCCTTATGGAACGGCTGATCCGGATCGAGCATCCGCTCATAGGTAAACACGACGTCGTCCGCATCGAATTCGCGGGTCGGCTTGAAGAACGAGGTGGTCTGAAACTTCACCCCATGGCGCAGATGAAACGTGTATTGCAGACCGTCCGGGGAAACATCCCAGCTCTCGGCAAGGCCCGGCTCGATGTCGGTGCTGCCGTGGGCGAATTCGACCAGCCGGTTGTAGACCGTATAGGAGCCGGCCGTGAATTCGACGCTGGTGGTGTATTGCGCGGTGTCGAAGCCCGCTGGGCTGCCTTCGGAGCAGAACACGAGGGTTTTATCGGGCAGCGTGGCGGCGGGGGCGGTGACGGGTGTGAAGCATGCCGTGGCGACGGCCAGGGTTGTCAGGGCGGGCAGGCAATACTCGCGAACTGCGAAGAGCATGGATGACACTGTCATGACGTTCTCCGGACTGCAACCGGGCCGGCTGCGCTTCGATCATAGACAGCACAATATTCAGCTTCAATCCAGGGTTCTACCGCGCAAGCACGGCGATTCAGGGCGCGGCTGTGGCGGCGCACCAAAGTGGGCGAGAGAGGGGGTTACGGCGGGAAGGACTGACAGGGAACCGCGCAGCCGACCGGCCGCGCGGGGTGAAACTCATGCTTCAAGCGCCCAGGCGCTCGCAGATAGCCTTGGTTGCCGCCGCATTGTTGAGCGTATAGAAATGCAGCCCCGGCACGCGAGCGTCAATCAGACGCTGGCACAGGTCCGTGACCACATCCAGCCCGAACGCGCGAATCGCTTCGCGGTCGTCACCGAAGCTCTCCAGCCGGCGCGCCACCCAGCGCGGCACTTCCGCACCGCACATTTCGGAGAAGCGCATCAGCTGCGAAAAATTCGTGATCGGCATGATGCCGGGTACGATCGGCACGTCCACGCCGAGCTTGCGCGCGTCGTCGACAAAGCGGAAGTAGGCGTCCGCGTTGAAAAAGTACTGCGTGATCGCCGAATTGGCGCCGGCCTTCACCTTGCGGGCGAAGTTCTCCAGATCGTGGCGCGGCGAGCGCGCCTGCGGGTGGTACTCCGGGTAGCCGGCCACCTCGATCCAGAACCAGTCGCCGAACTCGGCGCGGATGAAGCTCACCAGTTCCGACGCATAGCGGAGCTCCCCCACCTCGCCCATGCCGGACGGCAGATCGCCACGCAGCGCGACGATATGGCGGATGCCATGCGAGCGGTACTCGTTGAGGATCGCGCGCAGGCTCTCTCGGGACGAGCCGATGCAGGACAGATGCGGCGCCGCCTCCAGCCCTTCCTTCGCCATGTCGACGACGGTATCGAGCGTACCCCGCTGCGTCGAGCCGCCTGCGCCGAAGGTGACGGAGACGAACTTCGGCTTGAGCGGCGCGAGCTGCACGCGTGTGGCGCGCAGCTTGTCGACGCCGTCCGGGGTCTTGGGCGGGAAGAATTCGAATGAAAGTTCGAGCGGATTCATGACTCAATCGCCGTTCAAAAAATAAGGCTCACTTCAGCCCAGACTGCGGTTGCCGAAGATAAGCGCGGACAGCAGCCACGAAACGATGCTGTACAGGATCGAGCCGAAGAACGCGGACCAGAAACCCGAGACCTCGAAGCCCTTCAGCAGCGACGCGCACAGCCAGAAGCACAGTGCGTTGACGACCAGAATGAAGAGTCCGAGCGTGAGAATCGTCACGGGCAGCGTGAGCAGGATCAGTATCGGCCGCAGCACGGCGTTGATCAGGCCGAGCACTACGGCGACGATCAGCGCGGTGCCGAAACTGCGGATATGGATCGAGGGCACGAGGTACGTGATGATCAGAAGCGCGAGCGCATTGATCACCCAGGTCAGCAGCACGGTCATGTAAAGCTCCTTTTGGGCTGGGAGTCCGGAATTGAGCGGAACAGGCCGGTATTGCAACAAAGGCGGCGCGGGCATGCCGCGCCGCCTTGTCTTTCACCGGCGAGCCTGTCGGTCAGCCCGACGATGCCGGGCTGGCAACAACTTAATAACGGTAATGGTTCGGCTTGAACGGACCGTTCTTGTCGACGCCGATGTAGCCGGCCTGCTCGTCCGACAGCACGGTCAGGTTCGCACCGATGCGCGCCAGATGCAGGCGTGCCACCTTCTCGTCGAGATGCTTCGGCAGCACGTACACCTTGTTCTCGTACTTCGAGCCTTCGGTGAACAGTTCGATCTGCGCGAGCGTCTGGTTGGTGAACGAGTTCGACATCACGAACGACGGGTGGCCCGTGGCGCAACCGAGGTTCACGAGGCGGCCTTCAGCCAGCAGGATAACGCGCTTGCCGTCCGGGAAAATGATGTGGTCGACTTGCGGCTTGATGTTTTCCCACTGGTACTGACGGGTCGAGGCAATGTCGATTTCCGAATCGAAGTGACCGATGTTGCAGACGATCGCGTTGTTGCGCATCGCTTTCAGGTGGTCGTGGCCGATCACGTGGAAGTTGCCGGTGGCCGTCACGAAGATGTCGGCCTTGTCGGCTGCGTATTCCATCGTCACGACGCGGTAGCCTTCCATCGCTGCCTGCAGTGCGCAGATCGGATCGATTTCCGTGACCCACACGGTCGCGCCCAGGCCGCGCAGCGATTGCGCGCAGCCCTTGCCCACGTCGCCGTAACCTGCGACCACCGCGATCTTGCCGGCGATCATCACGTCGGTGGCGCGCTTGATACCGTCGACCAGCGACTCACGGCAGCCATACAGGTTGTCGAACTTCGACTTGGTGACCGAGTCGTTGACGTTGATGGCCGGGAACGGCAGGCGGCCTTCTTTTTCCATCTGATACAGACGGTGCACGCCGGTCGTGGTTTCCTCGGTCACGCCCTTGATGTGCGCGAGGCGCGTGGAGTACCAGGTCGGGTCGGCATCGAGGTGCTTCGCGATCGACTTGTACAGTGCGACTTCTTCCTCGTTGGTCGGCTTGGCGATCACCGAGCGGTCCTTCTCGGCCTTCGAGCCGAGGATCAGCAGCAACGTGGCGTCGCCGCCGTCGTCGAGGATCATGTTGGCGAACTCGCCGTTCGGCCACTCGAAAATGCGGTGCGAGAATTCCCAGTATTCGTCGAGCGATTCGCCCTTGAACGCGAACACCGGCGTACCTGCCTTGGCGATCGCCGCAGCAGCGTGGTCCTGGGTCGAGAAAATGTTGCACGAAGCCCAACGAACGTCGGCGCCGAGCGCGGTCAGCGTCTCGATCAGCACGCCGGTCTGGATCGTCATGTGCAGCGAGCCGGCGATGCGGGCGCCCTTCAGCGGCTGCTGCGCCTTGTACTCTTCGCGCGTCTGGATGAGACCGGGCATTTCGGTCTCGGCGATGTTCAGTTCCTTGCGGCCCCAGTCGGCCAGCGACAGGTCTGCAACGATGAAATCCTGGGAATCTTTGGAATCGTAGACTGCGGCGTTCATCACGCCCTCCTTTCTAAAAATGACTAGAAATTTGACGTGAGCGCCGTTCGATGCGGTGGATGGGTAGCGCATGGCGCATCCAAGCCCTCCGATTGAAAGCCTCCGAGCCTGGCGGGCGGCCGGCGAATGCTGGTTCGCGGTACCCGTCGCAACGCTCCTCGGAGACGAACGGCGATTGTAGCAAATCGAGATGGCTTCGGGGTGTCGGTTGCGTGAAGGGTCGGGGCGCGGGCTTGGGGCGCGGATCTAGGACGCGGTGTCGCTGCGCGCGCTCAGCGAGCGCAGTTGCGCGAAATTGGCTCGGGTGGTCTCGAGAAACCGTTCGGACAACCGGAACGATTCTTCGAGATCAGCCTGAACCGGGGCCTGCATGCCGAAACAGATACGAAAGTAGCGCTCGGCATGAATGCGCGGGTGGTAGTGCATGCGCACCCGCTTCGCGTCGGTCAGGCGCTGGTTGCCGAACAGCTCGCGCAGCGCCCAGGAAAACGCGCCGTCTTCGCCGCCGTTACGGCGAAAAAACGCGTCCATCGGGAAACCGCCAAACGCCGCGTAGACCGGCCGGCGAATCACCAGGCTGCTCGGCACGGTATTGCTGAGCGTCGCGGCGTGAGTCTCGAACTCCGGATGCCCGGCAAGCTCGGCCGGAAACCCGGCGTATTCCACGTCGAGCCGGATCGAGGCTTCCGTCGGGTTCTGCGCGAGATAGCTGCTGGCCGCCGCGAGTGCGCCGGGAAAGTACTCGTCGTCCGCGTCGATGAAGGCGAGGAGCGGCTGCGTCGCGTGCATCGCCCCCCAGTTGCGGGCTCGCGCCGCACCGCCGTTCACGGGCATCTGCAGCAGACCGACGCGGGGATCGCGCTCACCGTAGTGCCGCACCACCTCGATCGAGGCGTCCGTCGAGCCGTCGTCCACGACGACGATCTGCACCGCCTCGGGCTGGATGACACAGCTTTCCAGGGTACGGGCGAGCGTCGCCGCTGCGTTGTAGCAGGGAATGATGATGGAAATGGGCAGCATAGGCGTAGAGAAACGTGGCGAGGACGGCGCGAAAATGCGGCGGCAAAAGTGCTGGTCATCATAGCGCGCGCGTTGGCCGGTTCGTCCTGAAAATGGTGGCCGGAAGGCGCCTGGACCGGCTCGGGGTCGCGGCAGCGCAGCCTCCTCCCGTAGGGAAGATTCCTGATTAATCGTTACTGAAAGTCACTACAGACCGCGGCTCGACATAAATATAATGACTCGTTATCTTAAGAGTCATTCCAGATTGGAATTGTGGAGCAGAGACCTTGGAACTTCGCGCCCTGCGCTATTTTGTTGAAGTCGTGCGCCAGCAAAGCTTCACCGTGGCCGCCGAACAGATGTTCGTGACCCAGCCGACCATCAGCAAGATGGTGAAATCGCTGGAAGACGAGATCGGCTCGCCCCTCCTGCTGCGCGAGGGACGCCAAATGGTGCTGACCGACGTCGGGCGCATCGTCTATCAGCGCGGTCAGGATGTGCTCGCCGCACACGCGCAATTGCAGGCCGAGCTCAACGACCTCGACACGCTCGGCCGCGGCGAACTGACCATTGGCATTCCGCCGATGGGCGGCTCGCTGTTTACACCGGCCATCGCCGCTTTCCGGCAACGCTATCCGAAGATCGACCTGAAGCTCTTCGAGCAAGGTTCGCGGGCCATCGAAGCCGCGCTGATCAGCGGTGAGCTGGAGCTGGGCGGCGTGCTGCAACCGGTCGACCCCGAACACATCGACGTGCTGCCGATGACCCATCAGCTGCTCTGGCTGGTCGCACGCCGCGGCTCCCGCTGGGACGGCCTGCCG
>SDBV01009303.1_pt1 | contig 13084 bp, 14 predicted proteins | sample 2277081 | NCBI WGS metagenome assembly SDBV01 (sample SAMN10402039, study PRJNA504765) | marine sediment metagenome | isolation source: marine sediment core GS10_PC15, 223 cmbsf | place: Arctic Ocean: Southern Knipovich Ridge | collected 2010
AGTAGCAGTCAGCTGTAAGTCTGCCACAGGTACAATTCTTGCAGCTATCTCGATTTGTTGGGTTTTAGCATTAATCTGGATTCTTGTTGTGCATTGACGAATGGTGGTGAGCTTTTCCTGAGGAAGGCCGTGGATGAATGTATCCTTAAGGCTTCTGATAAACTTAATTGTCTCTGCTGTCAGAGACGTAACTTGCTGCTGTTGATTCTCGAGTTGCTCCAATTCTTCGCGAATGTTTTCCAGTTGTTTCCTTTTTTTCTGTAATTGTTTAATTCTTTTATCCACAGCCTCTCTGTTTTTTGGAGTAATATTGTCCAGCAGATTATTGATTATGGGTTCGATTTTGCGGAGTTCTTCTCTGTTTCTTATTAATGCGTTAGAAATGTCCCGATCCTCACATTTCAGTTGAGACTTTATGGCTTTGATAAGCAGTTCCTTGCCACCTTCTTCAAGATACTTGGCATAATATCCCAGCAGGGCGTCTATAACCGTTTTTTCGAGGACCGCCTGCGGGATAGAATTCTTCTGACAGATGGATTTGCCTTTACTGATATATCCGCCACAGGCATAGTAGAAATTCTTAGTTCTGGTGCCATCGAGATTGATCTTACCTTTCTGGATGGTTACACCCTGATAACGGGAACCGCATTTGCCGCAGAAGATAATGCCCGACAATATGAATCTGCTCCTTTTGCCATCCCAGGTCTTGCCATGATGTTTGCGCCGGGGATTACTTCCTCTCTGTTCTATAGAGGCGAACTTGCCATCAAGTAATCTCTGAGCCTTCAGGTAAATCTTTCTATCAACAATGGCAGGGTGAGTATTTCTGATTATTATCCAGTCACTTTGATCATTAGGCACGAGTCGATGGCCATGGATATCTTTGCGGTCTACAGCGATGCCATTACTTATCTTATGGAAACGGGTGCGCTTGTCAAGCGTTAATGGGACCACCGCAAATACCCATTTATCTCTTTGAAATATAAGCATTTATGATTCCAGTCTCCTGATTTGCATTTTCCGCCTCGAAATGCTATAAATGTACCAAAGTTCAAAGACTTTAAACCCATTCTCATGAATAATGCGGTCAGAACGTCGCCTCCAAAAGTTACCCCATCACTTCGGCGCCACTGAAGAATGGTCAACGTATGTTCAATCCTAATTTTTGTTGAAAAAAAGTTAAAACGGGTTTTCAGGCAAAAAAACTGATGTTCGTTTATAGTAAATCTGTGAGAAATTAGCCTTGATAGAGACAAAATGGAGTCAAGGATTTATCGAAGAATTAACACCTTATTTCGATTGAGAATAAAAAAGTGATTGGTAAATGATAAATCAGGTGGTGAGTTGATTTCCGGGCGGGGTATGATATAATCCAGTGAGCGTATGAATTTCACTTAGTTTCTGGTTTTACTCAAGGATTAGCAAGATGGCCAAAGCAAAGGTACTGATTGTCGACGACGACCCTGATATCACCGAAGCTATGAAGCTTGTGCTGGAAAATGACGGATACACCGTCGAAGGAGCCGCCGACAGTGATGCTGCGATGGCTCGGATGAGAGCAGCAAAGCCGGATTTGATTATTCTCGACGTTATAATGAATACTCCTCGTGAAGGGTTTATGTTTTCGAGAGAGTTGAAGAAGAATCCGGAGTATAAGGAGATACCAGTTCTTATGCTTACCTCGGTAAAGGAAAAAACAGGTATAGATTTCAAGAGCGCAGCGGGTGATGAACAGTGGCTGCCGGTTGACGATTTTCTTGATAAGCCGGTTAAGCCGAATGTTCTTTTGGAGAAGGTCGGAGCACTTGTTAATAAATAGCCCATGGAAACACTTCTTAAAAGCAGGAGTCTAATCCAGCGGGCATTCTGGCTTGTGAAGCTTCGATGGATTGCGATCGGCGGGCTTGCGGCAACGACTTACGGCGTAACGACGTTCACGAATATCACCCTGCCGACGATGAAGCTCTACTGGCTCAGTGCAATTCTGTTAGTATATAACTTCCTTCTGTTCGATATCATACGTTACTTTACCTGGGGCGACCGCCAGATACCATATCGCACAATCAGCAATATAATAGTATTCCAGATTGCGGCGGACTTATTTATTTTGACTACGATTCTGCATTTTTCGGGGGGAATTGATAATCCGTTTTTCCTGTACTTTGTTTTTCACATGGCGATGACAAGCGTCATGCTGTCAAGGCTTCAGAGTTATATACTCGCAACCTTAGCGGTATTGCTGTTCGGGCTATTATTGCTGTTCGAGTATAAGGGGGTAATTGGACATTACACTCCAATAGGATTTGTGGCAGAAAGCCATCATCGCAAGGTAGCGTTTGTCATGGGGACTTTCTTTGTTTTCACCACGACGCTATACTTAGTCGTATATATGACCTCGTCGATTTCCAGGCAGCTGCACGAACAGCAGGCCGAGCGGGAACAGGCGAACGCACTGCTTCAGGAAAAAGATCATCTCAAAAACGAGTACGTTTTACGTCTTACTCATGATATCAAGGGGCACCTTGCGGCGATTGAAAGCTGTCTTGATGTTGTGCTTTACCACATGGACGGCAACCTGAGCGAAAAGCAGCAGGACCTTACTGAAAGGGCTTATAGACGAGCGAATAAATGCATGGCGTTTGTAAGCGCCCTGCTGCGGCTGACTCGCATGAAACTTTCCGGTCAGATTGATATGGAAAATTTTCCGCTACGAAATGTTGTTATGGATTCCGTAGCAGCGGTCGAGCGACGTGCAAGCAGAAAATCGGTCGATTTCAGCTACAACATTGACGATAGCATTGATGAAATTTACGGAGAGCCTGTTCTTATCGGCGAGGCAATAACAAATCTTCTATTCAACGCGATTCGATATACCCCCAAGGGCGGAAGTATCAGCCTAAAGATAGAAGATGAAGGTGACAATATACTCTTGAGTGTACGTGACAGCGGTATCGGCATTCCCGCGGGAGAAGAAGAGAAGATATTTGAAGAGTTTCACCGAGCGACCAATGCGAGGGAGGTTGAAAGAGACGGCACAGGGCTGGGACTTTCGATTGTAAGGCAGGTCGTAGAGCGGCATCACGGCAGTGTCTGGGCCCGGAACAACGAATCAGGCGGGAGCACATTTAGTTTTAGAATGCCGAAGAGGGCCTCTGAAGAACAGATTAGTTAACCCCTGCCCTTTACTATCTGCCTTAGCTTCTGATAGCCTATTTTAGAGCAATTCAAGTAAATCTGCAACCGTCGTAGCTACTGCAAATCCACAGTACTGCTTCGGGCTGCATCGGCATATCTATAAATATGCCTGCTTCGCCCTCATTGTCTTGTGGATTTTCGTGACGCTACGACGGCAACATCTTTTCTTGAAGTGCTCTATTCATACACCTTATCTTTTTCAGGGGGGTATCCCGATGTATCGGGATTCCCTGGCCAGCCCAATTTATTTATTTTTTTTCCTTGACAGGTAAAAGGAGCTTGCGATAAACTGCTGGCGTTTTACGTCTGTGAACGTGAACGCAATCACTAAATTCCCTGGTGCTTTGTGAGGTATCACAAAATCCCAGATGAGACGATAAGGAGGCTTCCAACCTACCTGAGGGAGGTACTTGTTTTATCAGAAAAGGGCCATGAAAAGGTCTCCAGCAAGCGTCTGGCTGAGTTTTTGGGCATCAATCCCTGGCAAATAAGGAAAGATTTTTCATATTTTGGCGATTTTGGCACTCCCGGTGTAGGCTATGACACATCGAAGCTGCAAAAGGAAATCAGCAAAATCCTTCGTTTGGACAACTCCCACAAGGCTGTCCTGGTAGGCGTAGGAAACCTCGGCTCGGCAGTGATGGCATACGGAGAATTCGGCACTTACGGGCTGGATATAGTGGCGGCTTTCGACAAAGACCACAAGAAGATAGGCAAGACCAAAAACAACATCACCATAGAAGATGTTTCGAAAATCAGCAGTATAAAAAGGCGGAAGGTTGACCTTGGCATCATAGCTGTGCCTGCAAAGGACGCCCAGGCTGTAGCCGATGATATGGTCAAGGCGGGAGTAAAGGGAATTCTGAACTTTTCGACGCGGCACATAGTCGTACAAAAGAAGATTAAGGTTATAAGTATCGACATCGCGATGGATTTGGCTCGTCTGCCTTATTACATGTCGGCGAGTTAATCGCGGCAAGCAATCTATTAAGCAGATTGACAGGCGATAAAAATGGAAGCGGTTTTTATAAGTAAACTCAAGTCGCTTGCTGATGCGGTAGCCGGAGAGATGGAATTATACGTCCCCAAGAAAGTCGATGAGCATTTCGTATTCAGCAAATACGACCCATCAACAGCAGATGACATACAGGTTAACAGTATACGGGCATGTACACCTGTCAAAGAATTCCTTTTTCCGATTCGCGAATTGGCGGCTACGTATCCGGTGGCAACCGAGCCTGCCCAGATTAAGCTGTTCGCGGTGTTCGGGCTTAAGGAATGCGACCTGCAGAGCATTGATATACTGGATAAGGTTTTTGAGGAAGAGGACTTCAAGGACCCGCTGTACATGGCGAGGCGGGAGAAGATGTTCATCATCAGCTCGGATTGTACGGACGTCGGGGACAGTTGCTTCTGCTGTTTGTTCGAGGGAAAAGGCCATAGTAAGAGCGGGTTTGACCTGAACATATCGGCGGTCAGAGACGGATTTATAGTGGAAAGCGGCTCATCAAAGGGGCATAGCTTCATAGAGAGGCATGACGAGCTGTTTGCTGATGTTCCGGCAAGTCTTCTTACCGAGCGACAAGAGAACAGGAAGAAACTGAACGAGCAGTTACAAGAAAAGAACACCAAGTATGACAGCAGTGTGGACATTCGTGAGGCGGTGCTGAATACCGCAGATTCGGCGCTTTACGACGAGCAGGCCCAGGGATGTATCGAATGCCAGGCGTGTACGAGAGTCTGCCCGACCTGTCACTGTTTCTATCTCTATGACGCGAAGCAGTCGGATTACTTTGTGAAGATGAAGATATGGGACAGTTGTATGCGTTTCACTTATGCGGCTGTGGCGGGCGGAGCTAATCCGAATAAGGTACTCGGCGACAGGATGAAGCACAGGCTGATGCATAAGTTTGTGCATTTTCTTGACAGGTATGGCGTGAATATGTGCGTAGGTTGCGGACGATGCGTCGATGCCGATGCCGGCGGAATGGATTTGAGAGACATACTTAAGAAGCTTAGCGAAGAGAGTAAAGAAAAGTCAAAGGCTGTAAACTGAAGATGAATCATAACTTTTACCAACCGATAAACGGCGAAATTACAGACATAATTATCGAATCGCCCACAATTAAGAGTTTCGTCGTCAAGACCGTCGAACCATTCGAGTTCAAGACGGGCCAGTTTGTGGAACTTACGCTGCCCGGTGAAGGTGAGGCGCCTTTTACTCCGTCGTCATCTCCGAAAGAAACGGAGCAGATGGACATTACGATAATGAAGGCGGGACGAGTGACTGGTTTGCTTCATCAGTGTCGTAAAGGTCAGGCGGTCGGCATTCGCGGGCCTTTCGGCAACGGTTACCCGATAGATGATTTTGTCGGCAAAGAGGTGTATATAGTCGGCGGCGGTGTGGGGCTTGCTCCTATACGGTCGCTGTTTCTGACGTTAGTTGACAGGATTAAGGATTTTAAAAGAGTTGTCTGCCGTTATGGAGCAAAAAGCCCTGATGATTTCATTTATAAGAAGACTTTGTTCGGGCAGTGGCAAAATATCGACGGCGTTGAGATGAAGCTTACTGTCGACGCGGCAAACGGCGACTGGAAAGGCAACGTCGGAGTAGTGACAACGATTATGGACGCCGGCGACGTTGATATCAATAACGCGGTGGCGGTGGTTTGCGGGCCTCCGATTATGATGAAGTACGCGATATTAAAGCTGCTGAATTTCGGATTTCCGGACAGCAGCATATATCTATCAATGGAAAAGAACATGAGCTGCGGCGTGGGTAAATGCGGGCACTGCATGATAGGCAAGTATTACGTGTGCAAGGACGGGCCTGTGTTTACGTATGACCAGATAAAAGGTTATGATAAGATTTGGGATTAAGGCACGGTCGAAGTATGGATGCAAAACTTATAATCGATTTGGCTAAGTGTGACTTGCAGGAGAACTCGAACGTTCGGTGTTCCTGTAATAATCATCCCGAGAACAAGGGGATAGATTCGCTGCTGGAGATGATTCGATTTTCGCTGATTTGCAGAAGGTGCGAGTCGGCGCCTTGTATCAAAGCTTGTCCGAATGATGCCCTTGAAAAGCTGCCGAGTAAGTATAACGATTCGGGTGTTCTCCAGCGGTACAACATGCGATGCACCGGCTGCGGGACGTGCGCGATAGCATGTCCGTTCGGGACGATTTATACGGATTTGATTCCATATCCGAGCAGCGTTTGTGATTTATGCAAAGACAGGCTGGAATCGAACGGCAAACCGCTGTGCGTCAATTCGTGCGGCAACGGTAGCATTGATTATCGAGATGTACAGGCAAACGAGAATGATATTGTTGATGTGTTCGACGGAATTGCGGTTAAAGTTGCGGGCGGCAATCTGTGGGAGCCGTTTTTAGATGAGAAGCAAGAGAAGGTTTAAGCGATGAGCCAAGGATTGCAGGAACTGTTTTGGATACTGATATTTCCGGGCTTCGTGTTTACGTTGGCCATGGGGCTGGTGGTTTCGTGGGTGGTCAGGAAGGTGTCGGCCCGGGTACAGTGGCGTAAGGGTCCGCCTTTGATGCAGCCTTTGTGGGATGTTCTCAAACTGGTGGGTAAAGAAGTGCTCATACCTGAGCAGGCGAACAAGGCTGTTTTCGTCGGCGCTCCGATAGTCGGCATGGCTGGCGTGCTCGTGTTATCAACGATGCTGTGGCGGATTACGATTTCGCAATCGGCGTTTGTGGGTGATATTATAGTCGCGATTTATCTGATGGTGCTTCCTTCACTGGCGTTGATTCTTGGCAGCAGCGCCAGCGCCAGTCCACACGCGGCACTGGGAGCGAGCCGGGAAATGAAGCTGGTTATGAGCTATGAGCTGCCGCTGGTGCTTGCTCTTGTAGTAGTGATAATAAGAAACGGAGGGGCATTGAGTCTTGCAGCGATAGGTCAGGAGGTTCCGGTTCTGAGTCTCTCGAATATGTTATCGTTTTTAGTAGCGCTGCTGTGTGTTCAGGCCAAGCTTGGCTTTGTTCCTTTTGATATAGCTGAATCGGAAACTGAAATCGCAAGCGGAGTGTTGATTGAGTATTCGGGTGTGCTGCTTGCCATCTGGAAAATTATGCAGGCGATGATGCTGGTAGCACTGCCGCTGTTTCTGGTGATGGTGTTTCTGGGAGGATTCGGGACGAGCGGCTGGCCGCTGGTCTGGGGAATCTTAAAATACCTGCTTGTTGTTGTACTGGTGGTCTTAATCAAGAATACGAATCCGCGGATTAAAATCGACCAGGCGATGAAGTTTTTCTGGGTATTTTGTTCAGTGGCATTGGTCGCTGCGGTGATTCTCGCGATGGTTGGTAATGCTTATGGAATTAGTCGGCTGTAAGGTGTAGTTATGAGCTGGAAGATAAAAGCACTAAAAAAATCAACGTGGGTCTTTCACGTTAATACCGGTGCGTGCAACAACTGCGATATTGAAATTATTAACCTGCTGACGCCTAAGTTCGACGTTGAACGGCTCGGTATCAAGCTGGTGGGTTCACCTCGCCATGCAGATGCCCTTCTGGTTACGGGCGTAGTAACAGCCCAGGCGGCGCCGAGGCTGAAGGAAGTTTATATGCAGACTCCCAAGCCATGTGTGGTTTTTGTAATGGGTGCCTGTGCGTGCGGGACGGGGATTTTTCATAAGGGTTACCACGTGGTCGGGCCTGTGGACAAGATAATCAGGGAAGTAGACCCAAATGCAATTATAGCGTATGTGCCGGGATGCCCGCCGAAGCCCGAGGCGATGATATCAGGTGTCCTTAAGGCATGGGAGACTCTGTAAATCAGGTAAAGAAAATGAAATTACAAGAACTGGATGACAACCTCAAGACCTTGAAGGACAAGGTTATATCGGTAGATAAGACCACGGAGCAGAGAATATACCTGACGTGTGAGTCTGAAAATGCGTTGGATATATGCACTTTCCTGTATAAGGATTTGGGCTGCCGCTTTGTGACAGCGACCGGAATCGATTCGGATAATTACTTCGAGATTCTGTATCACTTTACATACGACGAGCTTGGCTGTGTGATAACGGTCAAGTCGTTAGTGAGGGACAAAGAGAATCCGAGTGTCGATTCCCTGGCGAATTTATTGCCGGCGGCGCAGTGGATAGAGCGGGAACTGTACGATGTTCTGGGTATCGAGTTCAAGGGCCATCCTGATATGAGGCGGCTGATTCTGGCGGACGACTGGCCTGAGGGTGTGTATCCGCTGAGAAAAGAAAGAAAAAAATGAAAAAGAAAATCAGTAAACCTGTTCTGGCGGTTGGGCCTTTCCATCCTCTGCAGGAAGAGATGGAGTTTTTCCAGTTGACAATCGACGGCGAGATAGTAACTGATATTGATGTGCGGCTTTCGTATAACCATAGAGGTATGGAGAAAATTGCCGAGACCATGCAATATGACCAAATCCCGTATCTGGTTTCGCGAATCTGCGGTATATGTTCGGCATCACATCCGCTGGCGTATGTTCAGGCGGTCGAGGAAATAGCCGGTATTAAGCCGCCGGAGCGCGCACTGTATGTCAGGACGATTATTAACGAGATGGAGCGCATTCACAGCCACCTGCTCTGGGTAGGTTTAGCGGGACACTTCATCGGCTACGATACGGTTTTTATGTGGGCGTGGAAGTACCGTGAGCCGGTGCTCGATTTACTCGAAATTATAACCGGTAACCGAAACAACTACGGCAATGTCAAAGTCGGCGGCTGTCGTGAAGATATACCGGACGACATAAAGCCGCAGATACTGAAGGAACTGGACAAAATAGAAAAGAAGACTGATATGCTGACCAAGGCGATTCTGGATGACCCGGTGCTGCATGTTCGTCTCAAAGGCGTAGGTGTTCTCAAGAAAGAGGATGCGTTGAAATACGCGGTCACCGGACCGACGGCACGAGGCAGCGGTGTGGGAATCGACGTTCGCAAGGACGACCCTTATGCGGCGTACGGGATGTGTGACTGGAAAGTAATAGTGCAGGATGAGGGAGACGTGTTCGCTAAAGCAGTTGTGCGGCTGTTGGAAACTTTTGAGTCGATTAAGATTGTAAGAGAAGCGTTAAATAAGCTTCCGTCGGGGCCGATTACCGTGGAGGTAAAAGAGATTCCGGCAGGTGAAGGTTGCGGCCATGCAGAAGCTCCGCGAGGTGAGACATTCCATTATGTTCGCAGCGACGGAGGCAATCGGCCTGTAAGACATAAAATGAGGGCGCCGAGTTATGTTAATGTCCCGTCGTTCAAGGCGTCGTGCATAGGCCAGAGCATCGCGGACGTGACGCTGACACTTGCGGCGGTGGACCCGTGTTATAGTTGCACCGAGAGAATCGCGGTTGTAGACGGGCAGAATAAGGTCATACATGATTACGACGCCCTGCTGCGGTTAAGCAGAGAAAAGACAGCGAAGTTGAGGAAAGAGATGGGCGCCGAAGAGATGAAGCTGGAGGACAAATAAATTGGAGACTAATATTTCGCCGATGCTTTTGTTGATGATGCTGCCGATGGCGGTGGGATTTGTTCTGCTTTTTGTTCCTAATAAGCTTAGCGCTGCCGGTAAATCCATAACGCTGGTTATTTCCGCGGTTGCTCTTTATCTTGCCATTGGTATCGTCACTTCGCCCCCTGAGGCTTGTTCAGCGAACATATTCAAGGTCGATAACTTCGAATTGAGCCTGGACCTGACGGCGACAAAGCTCGGCTCGTATATTCTCGTGGCGGCGTGTGGTTTCGGGCTGCTGATTACGCTGTATTCTCTCAAGGCAATCGGGGCGGAAGTTAAACGCCAGAACGAATATTACGGCGCAATCCTTTTGACGATAGGCGGTTCGGCGGGGATTTTACTAACAAACCATCTTCTGGTTCTGCTTATCTGCTGGGAGATAGTCACTGCCGCGCTGTATCTAATGATAACAACGGGCGGTAAAAATTCGAATTTCGCGGGTACCAAGAGTTTCGCGATGATAGGCGCGTCGGACGGCGCGTTACTGTTGGGAATTGCGATGCTCTGGATGGTCTCCGGGACGTTCGCCATATCTGAAATAAACGTTGCCACAGGTTCGATAATTTCTGTAGCTGCGTTTCTGCTCTTGATGCTGGCTGCGATAACCAAGGCCGGTGCGATGCCGCTGCACACATGGATACCGACAAGCGGCGAGTATGCGCCGGTGGCGGTGATGGCGCTTTTGCCTGCGGCGATAGACAAACTGCTTGGGATTTATCTTCTGGTTGTCATAGTACGGCAGCTTTTTGAAATTACAACAGGGCTGCGGTTAGTCATGGCGATAATCGGCGCAGCGACGATTGTGCTGGCGGTAATGGTTGCGATGGTGCAGCACAATCTCAAGAAGCTGTTGAGTTATCACGCGATAAGTCAGGTCGGTTACATGGTTCTGGGTATTGCAACGGGCACGACGGTCGGACTTGTAGGCGGTGTTTTCCATATGATTAACCACGCCATATACAAATGCTGTCTTTTTCTTTGCAGCGGCGCGGTAGAGAAAAGTGCCGGAACGACAGAGCTGGAAGAGCTTGGCGGATTAGGCAAAAAGATGCCCATCACTTTCGCTTGCTGTATGATAGCGGCTTTGAGCATTTCGGGCGTACCGCCCTTCAACGGTTTCGTCTCGAAATGGATGGTTTACCAGGGTGTGATAATCATGGGAGCCGGAGAGGGTTCGGTGGCAACGCTGTGGCCCGTCTGGTTTACCGCCGCGATGTTCGGAAGCGCTTTGACGCTTGCTTCTTTTGTTAAAGTAATTCACTCGGTATTCCTGTCCCGACAGCGGGATGCGCTTACTGAAGTTAAAGAGACTTCAGCGCTTCAGTGGATACCGATGGCAATTCTGGCGGTACTTTGTGTCGTGCTTGGTGTTTTCTATAAGGATATTCTTGGGTGGTTTATCTATCCCGCACTGTCACTGAAATCCGAGCAGGTTGTGCTGAGCGACTGGCAGTCGGGTCTTGCCACCATCTTGCTGGTTGTCGGCCTGATTATAGGGTTCGTTATCTGGCTGCTCGGCAAAGGCGCGATTAAAGTCAGAGAGGTACCTACGTGGTACTGCGGAGAGACTATCGATAATGAGAAGATGGTGATACCAGGAACGCATTTTTACAAGACGGTCAGCAGGATGGGCGGCCTGAAGCAGCTCTATTCGAAGCAGGAGAAAGGCTGGTTCGACCTGTACGACCAGGCAGGCAGGGTTGGCCTGACTATAACGGAACTGTTACAGCGACTGCATAACGGTATACTACCGAGGTATCTTACCTGGGTGACTCTTGGGTTACTATTGATTATTTATACGGTCTGCAAGAAGATTTGGTGAGGTGAGCATGGTATTGTTTTATCTTATGCTGCTTTTTATGCTGATAGCCGCGTTAATTGCGGTTGAGACGAAGGACCTGTTGAGTTCGGTAATATGTATCGGGGCACTCGGATTCGGGGCGTCATTGATGTTTCTTTTTCTTCGTGCGCCGGATATCGCCATAACTCAGATTGTGGTTGAGGTACTCGGGCTGATAATTCTTATCAGGGCCACCATAGCCCGCGATTTGACGTTTATCAGCGGTGACAGGGAATTCTTCGGGACGGTAGTCTCGGTGGTGATTATATTTGTAATCTTTCTGGCCGGGATTGAAGTTCTTAAAATTCTGCCCCAGTTCGGTAACGCTGTCTTTGCCCAGACAGCAGGGTCAGCCTCACAAACTTACCTGGAAACAGGTCTTGAGAAAACGGGAGCAGCTAATATTGTAACGTCCGTGATACTGGATTTTCGGGCTTACGACACGCTTGGCGAAGCTACGGTTTTGTTCACCTCGATTATCGGGGCAACGGTAATACTCCGCAAGCAGGCAAAGAAGAAGCTGGAGGATGCAGACGTATGAACGGTATGACCATCATAGTCAAAACGATAAGCAGTTGGGTTAAGGTTTTGATTTTCCTGTTCGGCATTTATATAATCCTGTTCGGGCACCTTACGCCCGGCGGCGGATTTGCCGGCGGGATCATCCTTGCTTCCTCATACGTACTTTTGATGCTTGCATTCGGCAGGAAATTTGCAGAAGAACATTTATCACTGCCTCTGGCATCAAAGCTTGATTGCGCCGGAGCCCTGATTTTTATAGCTATAGCACTTTGCGGATTTTTAGTTCCGGCAGGTATCTTCTTCTACAACTTCATACACCAGAGATGGCTGGCCGGGAACGAGACTGCATTGGAACTGGTAAGCGCAGGGACTATACCACTGTCGAATATCGCAATCGGACTTAAGGTTGGCGCTTCACTATTTTTGGTCATTCTTATGCTTTCAATATTCAGGCCTGAATCGTCGGCAGACAAAAAGGAGTAGAAGCAATGCTTTACGCGCTGTGTTTTCTGTTATTCGCGATTGGATTGTATTGTGCGGTCGTGAAGAAAAATATGGTGAAGATTGTCATCGGCATCATGATTATGGAATATGCAGTCAATCTGTTCCTGATTATGTTAGGTTACCGCTCGGACGGAATTGCACCGATTGTCGACAGGCAGTATTTAACCGAAGCCGGTGGTATTGCAGATGCTTTTTTGTCGCGTGCGGTGGACCCGCTGCCGCAGGCGCTGGTGCTCACGGCAATAGTAATCAGCTTAGGCTCGCTGGCTTTGATGATTTCGATATGCATAAGGACTTATGAGAAGTACGGCACCTTCGATATTACGGAGATTAGGAGATTGAAAGGATGACAGTACCTCTGCCTGTTTTCGTAGCATTACCTTTGACGGCGGCATTCGTGCTTCCGCTGTTCGGGAAAAAGGGTAAATCGGCGGCAACACTGCTGGCGAACCTGGTGACAATAGCGCTGGTGGTAATGGCAGTGAGCACAATCGGACAGTCGCG